>Ga0172376_10007412_pt1 | contig 11687 bp, 11 predicted proteins | sample Lak35m_FD_121114 | JGI IMG/M metagenome (GOLD analysis project Ga0172376, IMG submission 121114) | Freshwater microbial communities from Kabuno Bay, South-Kivu, Congo - kab_092012_35m | ecosystem: Environmental > Aquatic > Freshwater > Lake | place: Democratic Republic of the Congo: South-Kivu...
CATTCGCGTCGCGATTGTGGAAGATCGTCCGTTCCCCGCCCTGTGTCATGACGATGATCGCCGACAGGTCGCTGCGCGCCGACCCGTCGACGAAAATCCCGCCGGTCGGGACGCCGGCCTGTTTCAGTTCATGCAGGATCCAATGCCCCGTCTCGTCGCCGCCGATCCTGCTGTACGGCACGGCGCGGACCCCGAGTTTGGTGAGCCCCCACGCGACATTCGCCGCTACGCCGCCGACCGCCTCGTAGAGTTCCTCCACACGGTACTTCCCGCCGAGTTCGAACATGACCTTCCTCTGCGCCGTCAGGTCGTCCGGAGTCTCCAGGATCTCACCCTCGCCGGTCGGAAAGAAGATGTCTTTCGACGTCGAACCGATACAGATGACATCGTGACGTTTTCGGAACAGCATACGGTTTTTGTTTCCCATGATCGGTCGTTATTTCCCGGTCTCGTCCCAGATGGCGAGCAGGCGGTTGTATTTCGCGAGCCGCTCGCCGCGCGAGAGCGATCCGGTCTTGATGAAGCCGGCATCGGCGCCGACCGCGAGATCCGCGATGAAGTCATCCGTCGTTTCGCCGGAGCGGTGCGACACCACCGACGCGAACCCGTTTTCCCGGGCGAGCTTCATGCATTGAAGCGTCTCGGAAAGCGTCCCGATCTGATTCACCTTGATGAGCACGGCGTTGCACGACTTGGCCTCGATCGCCTTCGCGAGCCGCTTCGGATTCGTGACGAGCAGATCATCGCCGATGAGCATCGTCTCTTTTCCCCAGGCCGCATGTTCCTTCGAGAGTTTCGTGTTCATCTGCGCCCAACCCTCCCAATCCTCCTCATGCAACCCGTCCTCGATCGAGACGACCGCATACTTGTCGATCCAGTCTCGATACAGGTTCACGATGCTCTCACGCGTCAGTTTGGCATTTTCCGGTTTGAGGAGATATCGGTCCTCGGTCTCGTCGTAGAACGAGCTCGCCGCCACGTCGAATCCGATGAAGATATCCTTGCCGGGAGCGTATCCCGCCGAGGCGATCGCCTCGTGCAACGTCTCGAGCGCATGGGAATGGCTTTCCATGTGCGGAGCGAAGCCGCCTTCGTCGCCGACGCCGACCGAGAGTCCCTTCTTCTCGAGAATGCCCTTGAGCGCGTGGAAGGCCTCGCTTCCGGCACGGAGTTGGTCCGGGTACTTCGCGATGCCGGCCGGAACGAGCTTGAACTCCTGTGCCGACAATCCGGAATCGCTGTGTTTTCCTCCGTTGATCACGTTGAACATCGGGATCGGGAACGAACCGATCGCTTCCGGAAGTCCCGCGAGCGTCCGGATATACGCATAGAGCGGCTTCCCTTCGCTCTTCGACTGCGCCCGCGCCGCCGCAAGCGAAATCCCGAGGATCGCGTTCGCCCCGAGCCGTCCCTTGTTCTCGGTCCCGTCGAGATCGATCATTTTCTTGTCGAGCGCCTCCTGTTCGGACGCCTCCATACCGATCACCGCCTCGCGAAGCTCGCCATTCACGTTCGACACGGCCTGCAGCACGCCCAGGCCCCGATATCGGCCCTTGTCCCCGTCACGGAGTTCCACCGCCTCGAATTTCCCCGTAGACGCACCCGACGGCACTCCGGCAACCCCGACCGACCCGTCCTCGAGCGCGACCAGCACTTCGACGGTCGGATTTCCCCGCGAATCAAGAATCTCCCGTCCTTCCACACGTACGATCTTCGACATACTCCCGTTTCAGTTTATCCGGCTTATACTTTCATTATACCCTATTTTTCCGCATCATCCACGCCCGTCGTTTTCGCGAGCGCCACGATCCCCGGAAGTTCCTTGCCGCTCATATATTCGAGCATTGCGCCGCCGCCGGTCGAGACGAATCCGATCTTTCCGATCAGCCCCATCTGTTCCAAAACGGCGACCGACTCCCCGCCGCCGATCACGATGTCCGCCCCGCTGTCGAGCATCACGCGAAGGATGGAATTCGTCCCGGCATTGTACGGACTCTCTTCGAACTTCCCCAAAGGACCGTTCCAGACGATGGTCTTCGCCAGCCGCAGAACCTGGGTGAACATCGTCACGGTCTCCGTGCCGATATCGAGCCTCGCGGCGCCACCCTGGAAATCCACCGGCAAAAGCACTTTCTCCGAGAAGGCTATCTTCTGATCGAGCGCCTCGTTCGCGATCCTCCCCCCGACAAGCACCGCGTCGTAGATCTGCTCGAACTGACGGAGAAGCGGGAGTTTCGTCTCGATCTTCGCGCCGCCGATGACCGCGACGGCGGGACGGGACGGATTCTTCCGGGCCGCATCGAGCGTCGTAATCTCCTTGATGAGCCGCGGACCGGCATAGGACGGGAGAAGTTTCGCGATCGTGGAAACGGACGCCTGATTCCGATGGCACACGCCGAACGCATCGTTCACGAAAATATCGAACGGCGCGGCGAGTTCGCGGGCGAACGCCTCGTCATCGGCCTCCTCACCCTGGTGGAAACGGACATTCTCGAGCAGAAGCGCGTGTCCCTCGGGGACGGATGCGAGCGCTTCCGCGACCGGCGCGCCCACGCAGTCGTCGACGAACACGAGCGGCGTCCCGAGGGATTCCTCCGCCGTCTCGAGGATCGTCCGGAGAGAGAAAGACTCTTCACGCTTCCCTTCCGGTCGGCCGAAGTGGGAAAGAACCGCCACCTTTGCGCCCGGAAACGAAAGGATCTTCAGGAGCGCCTCCTTGGCCGATTCGATCTTGAACCGCTCCAGGACATTTCCGTCCCCATCGATTCCGACATTGAAGTCCGCCCGCAGGAGGACTTTCTTTCCCGAGAAATCAACCCCGTCGATGTTTCGTACGTCTGCCATACTCCGTTATTACGTGTTAACCGTTTATCATATCCCTTCGAAACGTCATTTCCCCATCCCCAGGATGCCGATCACGATGCCGATCGTCGCCGTGATTCCGGTGAAGATCCACGCGCGCATCACGACCTTCGGTTCGGGCCACCCCAATGCCTCGAAATGATGGTGCAGCGGCGCCGCCCTGAAGACCTTGCGACCGAAGCATTTCTTTGAACAGAGCTGGATCACGACGCTTCCGGATTCGAGCAGGTAGATGAAGACGATGATGAACAGGAGGAGCGCCGAATTCGTGAGCATCGCTACGACGCCCAAGGTCGTTCCGAGCGCCATCGCCCCCGTGTCACCCATGAAGAAACGTGCGGGATAGACATTGAACCAGAGGAAGGCGAGAAGCGCCCCGGCAACCGCGGCGCAGAACGACGCGAGGTCCATGCGGTTCTGGAAGAACGAGATGATGGCGAAAGAACCGAACGCCATGAGAAGGATGCCGCCGTTGAGTCCGTCGAGGCCGTCCGTCTCGTTCGACGAGATGGCCGAAAACAGGATGACGAACATGAACAGCGGGATATACCACCAACCGATGGTGAAATCACCGATCGCCGGGATATGGATGGAATCCCAGCCGATCTTGGAATAGAACCACCAGGCACCCGCTCCAGCTATCGCGATAAGCCACCAGAAACGCGCCGCGAACCGCATCCCGCCGCCCTTGTTCGCTCCCTTGCACCGCACGCTCATGTAATCGTCCACGAGTCCGAGTATTCCCGCCGCGCCGAGCACGAAGAGCGGAAGCCAGGTCTGCGACCTGCTGAGGAAATCAAGTCTCGCGATCGAGGAACTGCCGACCCATTGCGCGACATACGGAAAGACGTATTCGGACGCGAACGCGAGGAGGATGACCGAGACCCAGACGATCACGCCTCCCATCGTCGGCGTTCCCGCCTTTCCGGCATGAAGCGTGCTCACGACTGACAGCTTGTCGCCCTGCACCGATTTCTCTTTGATGCGGATACCGATCTTGTACCTGAAAAGGATATCGGTCCACAGCGGCGTGATGAGAAACGCTATCAGGAAAGCGAGAAAACCGGTCCCGAGCACCTTGAGCGTGTCCACGACCGCTGGAACATCCTGTATCCGTGCCACCTGTATGACTTCGACCGCTTCTTTCATATGTTTATGTCAGCCTGTTATGCGATTATTTCCATTCGTAGGAACCGAATCCCCATGAGAACATATCCCGTACGCTCTGCCACCGCGTAGAATCGTCGAGGACCACCGCTATCAGCCGATGCTTCCCGACAACCGGATCGCCCGCGACCGCGAGCAGGGAATATCCGGCGCGGGGCGTGAATCCGGTTTTCGTCCCGATGAGATTCGGATATCCCAGAAGCTGGTCCGTATTGAAAATCTCGTGTTCGTACTTGCCGTCGGCGGACGGTATGGTGGTTTTCTCCATACGCATGGTCTCCCATAACACGTCGTAATGCAAGGCGTACGCCGCGATCTTGGCCACGTCGCGAGCCGAAGAATAACAGTTCTCCTCCGCGGCCGCGTCGTCGAGCTCGAGTCCCGACGGGGTGCAGAAACGCGTGTTCGAGAGTCCGAGTTCCGAAGCGCGTCGGTTCATCTTCTCGGCGAATTTTTCCTGACTCCCGGAAACATGTTCGGCAAGCGAGATCGCCGCGTCGTTCGCGCTGTTCATGAGCGCCGCCTTGAGCAGGTTCCTGACGGAAACCCGTTCACCGACACGGAGCCGCTCCCCGATACAGTACCCGGAACGCGGACATCCCACGCGGGTCCCTTCGGCATACACCGCGTCCTCCGGAATCGTCACGGGTTCGTCAAGACTCTTCGTCTCCTCGACGGCGATCATCGCCGTCATCAGCTTGGTTATCGAAGCGATTGCGCGGCGTTCGTCCGCATCCTGTTCGAATATCGGTATTCCCGTCGCGGCATCGAGCAGGATGGCCGAATGCGCCGTAGGAACGGCGAACGTTCCCGTGTCCGGCTTCCGTATCGGTCGGAATCCGCACGACGTATCACGCCGCTCCTCGATCACCGGAACCTTCTTCTCGGCCGAGGCGCCGGCCACCCTTCCGATGAAGCGTTCCGCATCGGATGAAGACATGCCCTTTTTCGGCAAGACGACCGTCCCGCCTACGACGGCGGCGGCCAAAAAAAGACTGAGAACGGCGACAGGGATGAATCGTCTCTCCATACGTTGCATTTCACTCGGATCGGGTCCCGTCATCGGTCATCTCCGTTTCGACGGATTCCGACGACTCGGCCGACCGCTCGCGCCCGGCCAATCTCGGATCACGCGACAGGGAATCGTGCTCCGGAAGCTCTTCGGAAGACCCGATGCCGAGCAGTTCGAACAGACGGAACGAGGGGGCGTACTCGTATTCCCGCGCATCGAGCGGATTCGACTTCCGATCGATGAGGCCCCGGAGCAGGAGATTGCGGAGTGAGAACGATGAATTCACCCCGCGGATGGCGTCGATGGAAGCCCGGGTCACCGGTCCGCGATACGCCACGACGGCAAGCGTTTCCATGGTCGCCTTACCGAGCGTCTCCTCGCGGTCGGAAACGAGCATCGACTCGACCTCCGGGGCGTTCTCGGCCCGGGTCGCAAGCTCCACGCCCTCCCCGTTCCATATAAGCGTCAGTCCGGACTCGGGATCGTCATACCGTTCCGAGAGCCGTTTCAATCCGGCCTCGATCTCGTCTTCGGACACCGACAACGATTTCGAGAGACGGGCGATCGAAAGCGGCTCCCCGTGCAGGAAGAGCAGTGATTCCAATTTCGAGACGACGGTCCGCGCGTTTTCAGGTTTCATGGGCTTGGTTTACGATTTTTCCGATCGCGGTTCCGCCGCGTTGGCGGATATCCGGATATCTCCGAAGACGTTCCCCTGCGAGACGACGACGGTGCGCTGTTTCACGAGTTCGAGCACCGCAAGGAACGACACGATCACCTCCATACGGTTCTCCGCGACCGCGATCAGTTCCCGGAACCCGTATTCCGCCCGATTCCGAAGCGATGCCCGGAGCATCACGATACGCTCCTCGAGACTCATCACCTCCTCGATGACCTCCTCGATGACCTCTTCCTTCACCGGGATATCCCCGAGCACAGACACGAAGTGCCTCTTCAACAGTTCCGCCGAAAGCCCCCCGGGTGGCGAGAACGTCTCGGGCGCTCCGAGAAACTTCTCCCGTGGGAACGATCGACGACCGGACGCAAGCATTTTCCCCATCGCTTCGGCCGCGTCCTTGAACCGCTTGTACTCGATGAGGCGGAGTTCCAGATCCTCCATCGACTCCTCCTCCTCGTCGGTGAACTGAAGGACCGGAAGGAGCATCTTCGACTTGATGAGGATGAGTCGCGCGGCGATCACGAGAAACTCGGAAAGGTTCGAGAGCGGGATGGCCTCCCGTTCCGAGGAAAGCCGCTCCAGATACTGGTCGGCGACCTCGGAGAGACTGACCTGCGTGATGTCGAGTTTTCGGTCCTCGATAAGGGAGAGCAGGAGTTCGAGCGGGCCCTCGAACTGCCGGATTCTGACATGGCACGGCATACGGAAATGACCAGAAGGAAAGAAACGGGGAAATCGGACACGAAATCGGATCCCGGAATACCTTCCGGGGAAAACCGCCCGATTCATGTCTTACGATAGCATAATTCCCGTGGATACGCCACGAAAAACCGTCTCGACGCGGACTCGACGGACTCAGGCGCGCCGATGCGCGAGCTCGGATTCGGCCGCGGTGTCCTCGAGCGCGAATGCCGAGAAGAGGGAGATGAGCAATACTCCCGACGCCAGGAAGAAAACGCTTTGCAGAGGAAAAATCGCAAGAAGCGGTATGGCGAGCAACGCCCCGATGACGTTCGCCGCCGGCCGAGACGTCCGGAAGAAGGCGATAAGATCATCATCCCCGCCGTCGATCTGCTTGTAGAAATAAGCATCACGAAGGACTTCTATCCCGGCCGCCCCGACGCGGGACAGGAACAGGAGCACCGCCCAGAAAAACAGGCTCGTCGAGGAGAACAGGCCGACCGCTATCGTCACCGCGAACGAAAGCCCGAGACTCATGATGAGGAATTCCTTCTCGCCGAACCGCCTGTCCGCGAGCACTCCGAGCGGATATTGCAGGAGTACGAACGGCAGAAGCATGACCGTGAACAGGAGACCGATATCCTCCCAGGAAAATCCGATCGCCCGGAGATGGATCGGGGTATAGATGATCATGATGACATAGAAGAACTCGAGCGCGAACGAGATGACATAGATACGGAGCAGGTTCGGCTCCCGAAGCATCTTGCGCCATGCGCTCCGTGCCTCCATGTCCGCGGTCTCGGGATCCCGTCCGTTGCGCAGAAGGACGATCGCGACCGCGAGCAGGATCGCGTACCCGAGCGTGATCCCGAAGAAGATGCCACCGAAGTCGGCCATATCGAGCACCTTGGTCGAAAAGAACGGCGCGAGCATGATGCCCGCGTTCATGACGGTCAGGTGAAGTCCCCGGACCCGCCCCGTCACGCCGTCCTCGGAAAATTCCTCGAGCACCACGTCGAGCGAGACCCAGGCCAGGTTCGTCACGATGAGAAGGAACATGACGAGCGCCGCCGCGCCCCATCCGACCGGGATGATCGAAAGGATCGTCGAAGCGAAAATGGCGGCCAAAACGAACAGGAAAAACATCCGGACGCTTCCACCGACCCGGCGGATGAAGCGCCGCAGGTGCCACAGGAGGACGAAAACGATCGCGAACGTGACCAGATAGAAGACGCCCACATTGTCCGATCCGATCACCTGCGCGAAGAATGAAGAAAGTACGTAGACGAAAAACGAGTCCACGAATCCGAAAATGAACGACAGGGCGTTTATGACATGCGCGCCTTTCCGATCGGCCTTCTCCCGATGTCCTCCGGGTTTTTGTCTTCTTTTCCGTTCCATGGGTTTTTGTATTATCCGTCGAAAGCGACTTTGGGCTTGCGACTTATTTGACGCATCCCGCCTTGTATCCCTTCGATTGCGCGTCCTCCTCGGATACGAAACAGACCAGATTCTCGGGCTTGATACGTTTCGCAGAGGCGCAGGTCGGCAGGTGATACAGGGTCGAATTCCTGCTTCCGACGAATCGGCAGTCCTTCGCGGAAATCGGGGCCGGAGACACCGACTTGGCGCCCGCCTTTCCCGAAGCCGCCGATCCGGCCGACACTCCGGCTGCCTCGCCGCCGGGACACCCCGACGGATCCGGCTTCTCCACGATGACCGGCTTTGCGGCCACCGAGCCTCCTTCCAGGAATCCGGCCTGAAACGAGATCGCTCCGACGAGAAACATCCCGAGCAGAAGGAGTATCTTCCCCCGTTCCCGGACAAAAAAGCCGGATATGCCTGAAACCACCCTTTCCATGGCGGACATAGAGCGCGGATTGACACTTTTTCCCGTTTGTCCTATCATAGCACACATCGGCCACATCATAAATTCACTCCTATGGCACATCGTAAGGCAGGCGGCTCAACTTCACTCGGTCGCGAATCGGCGGCCCAACGCCTCGGCGTCAAGCTTTTCGGCGGCCAGACCGCGAAGAAAGGCAATATCCTCATCCGTCAGCGCGGTACCAAGTTCCATCCCGGCGAGAACGTGATCCGGGCCAGCGACGACACCCTGATGGCGGTCGCGGACGGGATCGTTTCCTTCAAGAAAAAGCAGATGGTCGCCTTCACCGGCAAGCTCGCCAAGCGCATTTTCGTGAATGTCACCCCGAAGGCGGAAGAGGCCGCGAAGACGAAATAGCCGATTCCCTTTCATGGGAAACCGAAAACTCCGGAGCGATCCGGAGTTTTTCGTATACGAAAAGGTCGCTACGACTGTTTGCCATAGCGACCTTGATTTCCGTCTTTCCCGACAGGGGACGGGAAGAGGTCCGTCACCTTTCATCGGACATCCGACCGGAGCCTCCCTTTCAAGCGGTCATAGAGACCGAATCCCAAAAGAAGGAACGGGATCCCGAGAACGGAGGAAAGCAGAGGCCTCTCCGCGACCGCTTTCACGAAGACGTCCGCATAAAGACTTCCCTCGGGAAAGTACAGAGCGTTCAACCGACCGGCAATCGATGTGGCGGCGACACTTCCCGACAGGACCATGAATATCGCTTTCATATCGGTGAAAAAATCTCTCCGAAACATGAATACGTCCCTGTCGCCCGGCACCCGTTCGGATTCGCCTTTCGACCTCGACCGCCTGTATGTTTCCCAGAAGACGCCCGTAAGCATCGTCGAGATGAACCCGTTCCACAGGGCGTAGAAAATCGTTCCGGACTCATACCCCTGCAGGATCGGAATCCTGTCATGGAAAGAACAGGCGTACGAGAATCCCGATCGGCTCATCGTCTGCACGATGACGATGGCGAGAAATATCGCCGGTCCGGACAGATAAAAACGTCGGACATTCATGAAAACCCCCAGTGTTGACGGTTATGGATTGATAAACAGCTGAATGAATATCATACCGTATTCCGAGAATTTTTCAACACGAAAACAGGCGGAGGCCGCCGGGACAGTCGCGCATCGCCAACGTCTATGCACCGCGCTTCGCGGCAGCCTTGATGAAGGAAAGGAACAACGGATGCGGCGCGGCGAGCGATGACTGGAACTCGGGATGAAACTGCGTTCCCAGGAAGAACGGGTGTTCCGATTTGGGCAGTTCGGCGATTTCCATCAGGACCCCGTCCGGCGAGATCGCAGAAAAGACGAGTCCGCCCTCACGGAGCCGGGAAACATACTCGGGATTCACCTCGTAGCGATGTCGATGACGTTCGACGATTTCCGACGAACCGTACGCGGCGGCGGCGATAGTCTTCGGCGCGACGACGGCCGGGAATCCCCCGAGACGCATACTCCCGCCGTAGTCTTTCCTTCGGAGCTTCTCCTTCTGTTCCGGCATGATATCGATAACAAGATGCCTCGACTTCGGGTCGATTTCCGCCGTGTTCGCCTTTTTGAGGCCGAGTACGTTCCGCGCGTACTCGATGACGAGGAGCTGCATGCCGTAACAGAGACCGAAGTACGGTATGTCGTTTTCCCGACAATAGCGTATCGCATTGATCTTCCCTTCGATACCGCGCGAACCGAACCCCCCCGGAATGAGCACGCCGTCGAATTCCTTGAGTTCGGCGACCCTTCCCGGATCCTTTTCGTATTCCTGACTGTCAAGCCAGCTGATCTCCGGACGTCGGCCGGCCGCGAACGCCGCATGCTTGACTGCCTCAAGAACGCTGATATACACATCGGAAAGCACGAAGTCTCCGGAGTTGAAATACTTGCCGACGACCGCGATCCGGACCGGCTTCTTCGCGGACTTGGACCGGGACACGAGCGACTCCCATTCCCCGATTTTCCGCGTCTTCGCCCGCAGTCCGAGTTTCCTGATGATAAGATCGCTCAGCTTGTCCTTCTCGAAATTGATCGGCACCTCGTAGATACTCTCGATATCGGGCGCCGAGATGACCTCTTCCCTTCGGACACTGCAGAACGTCGCGACCTTCTCCTTGCGCTTCTCGTCGAGCGGCCGGTCGGCGCGCGCGATGATGATATCCGGTTGGACACCGACCCCGTTGAGCGTCCGTACGGCGTGCTGGGTCGGCTTCGTCTTCATCTCACCCACCTTGGACGGGGTCGGGATATAACTCACGATGACCGAAAGGACGTCTTCCGGATGTTCGAATTTCATCATGCGGATAGCCTCGAGGAACAGGATGTTCTCGTATTCGCCGACCGTCCCGCCGATCTCGATGATCGTCACGTCGGCATCGGCCTTTTTGGCCGCGGTCCGGATGCGGGAAATGACCTCGCGCGGGATATGCGGCACCACCTGGACGCACTGGCCGCCGTATTCGAGATTGCGCTCCCGGTCGATGACACTCTTGTACACCGATCCCGTCGTCATGTAATTGCCGCGATCGAGCCGGAGTCCCATGAACCGCTCGTAATTGCCCATGTCCTGGTCCGTCTCGTAGCCGTCCCCGAGCACGAACACCTCGCCGTGCTCCGTCGGATTCATCGTCCCCGCGTCCACGTTGATATACGGGTCGATCTTGAGCGCCGTGACCGTAAGTCCGCGCGCCTGAAGTATTTTGCCGATGGACGATGCCGCGACCCCCTTGCCGACCCCGCTCATGACCCCGCCGACGACGAAGATGAACTTCGACCGCTTCCCACCGTTCCGTTTTGCCATATCGTTTTTCCCGCCCCTCCAACGGAATGAGAAAAAGATAAAAACCACCGAATTATGATACCCGACGAATATCCGTATAAAAAAAGGGCGGAGGCGGTCCTCCTACCCTTCCGCCTCGATGGCGACCAGGAACTTCGCTTTTGCGGTGCCGAAATCGGCCTCGACGGGGAACTCCCCCGTTTCCTTGATCGGTCGCGGAAGCGATATGTTCCGCTCGACCACCCCCGGTATCCCCTTCTTCACGATCGCCGCCGCGATATCGCCGGCATCGATCGATCCGAACAGCTTCCGGTCCCGCGCCTTCACCTTCATGACGATCCGCGCCCCGGCGAGCCCCTTGGCGGCCGCCTTCGCCTCGGCTTCCGTCGCCGCCTTCGCCGCCGCGCGTTTGGACGCGTCGGCCGCGAGTCGGACGAGCACCGCTTCGGTCGCCGGTTCCGCCAATTTCCTTGGGAAGAGGAAGTTCATGGCGTATCCGTCGGACACGTTTTTCACTTCCCCGGCCTTCCCCATATTCACGATTTCCTTCTTCAGGACGACCTTCATAGTCTTTTCGTGCGGATACGCAACCTTCTTCCCGTCCAGTATAGACGGGTTCGGCC
>Ga0172376_10007416_pt1 | contig 11683 bp, 12 predicted proteins | sample Lak35m_FD_121114 | JGI IMG/M metagenome (GOLD analysis project Ga0172376, IMG submission 121114) | Freshwater microbial communities from Kabuno Bay, South-Kivu, Congo - kab_092012_35m | ecosystem: Environmental > Aquatic > Freshwater > Lake | place: Democratic Republic of the Congo: South-Kivu...
AATACATTGGCGTTGAGATTTAGATTAAACTATTTAATAGATAAATTACAGATATACTATCTCGATGCAGAGTTTTTCTGAATATATTTTATCTCAAAATTCTATTGCAGATAAAATTCAAAGCGACCTTACTTTAGACATCTTGATTAATTCCATTTGGAATGTAGCAAAAAATTCCAATTCAATTATTTTCACTATTGGGAATGGTGGCAGTGCATCTACCGCAGAACATTTCTCTGCAGATTTAGGGCAAATGGAGAAACGAACAGGTCACTCAATAAGATCCTTTTGTCTCAATACACAAATTGCATTGAGTTCAGCTTTTGCTAATGATTATGACTATACAAGCGTACTAGCTAAACAATTATCATCATTTGCAAATTCTAATTTTATTCTTATAGCTTTTTCAGCCTCAGGTCGTTCTAAGAATATATTAGAAGCTATTAATTTTTCTTTAGAAGCCAATAAAGAAGTCCATTGCCTAATTGGTTTTGATGGCGGTGAAATTATCAATATTAAAAATGCAAATGTAATACATTTTCCAGACTCAAAACAAGATTACGGAATTGTCGAGAATTTACATTTGACAACTACTCATTATATTGTGGATAGGTTAGTTGAAAAATTTAATGGAAATTAAATGAAGGCTGTTGTAACAGGGGGTGCAGGCTTTATAGGAAGTCATTTAGTGGATCTTTTGCTAAATAATGATTACGAAGTTTTAATTATCGACAATTTATGTACAGGTTCACTGAAAAATGTAAATCAAACATCAAATAAAATTTCTTTTATCAATCATGATATTAGAACCTCGCTTCCACCCGGCATCTTCAATGATTATTCAATAGTTTTTCACCTTGCCGCTCTTGCCGATATCGTTCCATCAATTGACAGACCAATAGATTACATGTCTACAAATGTTCAAGGAACTGTAAATGTTCTAGAAGCAGCAAGAGTTAGTAGTATTAAGCGAGTTATATACACAGCTTCTTCAACTTGTTATGGGGTGACAAGCAAATTTCCAACTGCTGAAAATGATTCAATCGCACCAACTTTCCCGTATGCCTTAAGTAAATACTTAGGCGAGTTAGTTTTTTTTCATTGGTTAGATTTGTACGGTTTAAAAGGATTGAGTTTAAGGTTATTTAATGTTTATGGTCCCAGAGCGCGTACTTCTGGCAACTATGGGGCCGTGATCGGTGTTTTCTTAGCCCAAAAACTTGCTCAAAAGCCATTCACTGTTGTTGGCGACGGTAATCAAGTTAGAGATTTTACTTACGTAAGCGATATTGCACAAGCATTTTTTCTTGCGGGGGAAAGTCAAGTCACCGGTGAAGCCATTAATATTGGAACTCAAAATCCACAGTCAGTCAATCGACTTGTTGAGTTACTTGGTGGTGAAGTTGAGTTTATACCTAAGCGTCCTGGTGAACCTGATAGAACTCATGCTGATATTCAAAAAGCAAAAAGCTTATTAGGCTGGGTACCCAAAATATCATTCGAAGAAGGAGTGATGAAGGTTTTAGAGCAAATAAATATGTGGAAAGATGCACCAATATGGGACAAGGAAAATATAGTAAAAGCAACAGACACTTGGTTCCATTATTTAGGAAAAAATGAAACTAACTAAAACAATTTTATATGTTGAGCATGAAACAGCAGATCTTGAGTTAGACACCTTGGAAGCTTTACAAATAATTGATGCAGTATCCGATGAATTTAGTATATTTGGTAACGCAGCTAATTCAATCTTAGCAATTAAAGCAATTGAAAATCGAATCAAAAATAACAAAGCAGAAGTAAGTAGCAATTATAGCAAAGGTTTGAGTATATTTGATGAATATAATTTAGATGAAAACTTGTTAATTGTAACTATTGGTAACCAAGCAAATTTAAAAATATATGTTGCTAATAGAATAAATAGCGATACAGACAAGTATGGGTGGCACATAATTAACTCAACATATGCACGAATTGGGTATTTGGAACGACAAAAAAATCTAAGTAATTTTATTCCATTTGATACAGCCCAATGGCTCAAGGATCAAATAAATAAGTTCGGAGTGGGAATATTTGATGAGTGTCTAAAAACTTTGGCAAATTCAAAGGTATTGATTCTTGGAGAAGCAATAATTGATGAATATATCTACTGTGATGCGCTTGGCAGAGTAACAAAAGATCCTTTGATTGCATTTGAGAAAAGAACTAAACACACCCACTTTGGGGGAGTACTGGCAGTTGCTAAACATTTCAGTGGGTTAGGAATTAATGCAAACGTGATTACAAAGTGGGCTGATACAGATCAAGACTTTATAATGAGTGAGGTAGATTCGAATAAAAAAATAAATATTTATAATTTAAGGTCGAATAAATCAATTAAAAAAACTAGGTATGTTGATAGATCATCAAATGCAAGAGTTTTCGAAAGCTATGAACTACCGAATGAAGGGGATTACTTAACCACCCCGCAAGAGATTAAGAAATTAGTGGACGCTAAAAAAATTGAATTTGATCATTTAGTTGTTATGGACTATGGTCACAATTTTTTTAATCATGAAATAGCAAAAAAATATCTTGACTTTGATGTACCGGTAACGGTAAATACACAATCAAATGCGGGCAATAGAGGCTTTAACCCTATATCTAATTACGTTAATGCGGATATTGTATTCTTGAATGGTTCTGAAGTCCAAGTTGAAATGCGAAACAAAATTGCAAAGCTTGAGAAAATAGTCACGGATTTGGGCAAAAAATTAAATTGTAAAGAGTTATATGTAACCAACGGTTCAGCTGGAATCATTACTTGGAGTAAAGCCAAAGGTATTATTGTTTCTCCTACATTTGCACCAAATATTATTGATAGAACTGGTGCTGGCGATGCATTGCTGGCAACCGTGTCTAGTTTGCGTATGAGTGATATACCTATAGAAATTGCAACCTTTTTTGGGAATATTGCGGGCTCATTATTAGTAGGGGTAATGGGAAATGAACGCGCAATCACTTTAACTGATTTACAGCATGAGGCCAATAGAATCATTAATAAAATAAAGGCGCTATGAGTAAACACAGCAAAGTATTGTTGGTTGGAGGCGGTGGATATGTCGGAGTTGAGTTACAAAGATTACTTGCGGAATCAAACTATCAAGTTAGAGTTTTAGATACATTTTGGTATCCAGAAGGAAAATGGAACAAGCTGGATGGAAATTTTGTGAAAAACATAGAATATATAGATGGAGACATTAGAGAGGTAGAAGTTGTTAGAAAAGCACTTAACGGAATGGACGCATGTATTCATTTAGCTTGCATTTCAAATGACCCAAGTTATGAACTTAATCCAAATCTTGCCAAAAGCATAAATTTTGACGCCTTTACCATGTTTGTAGGTGAAGTTAACAAAAGTTCTGTTAAAACTTTAATTTATGCCTCCTCCTCCTCTGTTTATGGCGTTAAAGAAGAAGAAAATGTAACAGAAGAATTGATTTGTGAGCCACTAACTGATTACTCAAAATATAAAGTTATGTGTGAAGATATAGCATTAACGACTATATCAAAAAATATTTGCTTGACCATAGTACGTCCATCAACTATATGTGGTTATTCAAGGCGGCAAAGATTTGATTTAGTGGTTAACGTTCTAACTTTAAGTGCTTTAACTAGTTCCGTCATAAATGTTGATGGTGGAGATCAATTTCGGCCTAATTTACATATCAAAGATATGATAGCGTCATACAAGTTACTCCTTGAGACAAATCCTAAAATTATTGACAGGAAAATATACAATATTGCTGGAGAAAATTTAACTGTATTACGTATTGCAGAAAAAGTAAAATCTCAAATGAAAGAAAATTGCGAAATAAAAGTTGTTCCTGTAATTGACCAGCGTTCTTATAGGGTTTCAGGCAAAAAAATTGAATCTGAAATTGGATTTATCCCCAAATATTCAGTTGATGAAGCTATTAATGATCTTAAGGAAGCATTCTATTTTGGCAAATTTTTTAACGTAAAATCAGAATCATATTACAATATTAAACAAATGAAATTATTAATGTCAGAAGGAGCGATCAAATAATTTTTGACTTACTTTACTAATCTGCACAGCTTCTAGGTATGATTTTTCGTTATCAATAGAAATTCGAGTTCCCCGACACTTTTCTGAGAAAAGTTCTTGCTGGCTAGCTAAGTAATTGATAAGATTAGGAGACAAACTATCTCCTCGCTTAGGAATATAATTTTTGAGCGACTGCTCTTTAATAACTATCGCTCCAGAACTACTCCAAACCAAAGCGGAATCATGATTTCTATCTTGAGCTGCTTTTAGATCTGAGATACTTAATTCCGAAATTGATTGGACAATGCCATTCTTTATATTTACTTGCGAACGTGCACTTTGTTTTGCTCTTTGATGGCAAAGAAGTATTGATGAGTTTTGATAATTTTGATTAATTGACTTGGCAAATTCAGAGTAAGTTAAATCAGCAAAAAAGTTGTCGCCATGAAGAACGAGCACATTACCTTTAGTTTCATTGCAATGGTTTGTTACGGTAAAGGCTGGGCCAAGCGGGATTGGTTCCCAGATTATCTTTGGGCGAATTTCTAAAGACAATCCAGCAATCTCTTCTATAATTTTTTCAGCCAAATAAGATGCATTTACATAAATTGTTGCGTCTTCAAAATATTTTTTTGATTGTAAAATAAGGTTTCTCAAAATATTTGTTTCTCCGAGAGGGAGTAAACTCTTGGGTAAATCTGCTGTATAAGGCCTCAAACGCGTGCCCTTTCCAGCCGCAAGAATTAAAATAGAATCAATTTTCATACCGCAACTCCTTAACCAACAAAAATTCTTTAAGTTCTTTTAAAGGTGTAAAGGTAATTTGTAAAGGTTGGTCGCTTAAATTTTCATTTACTTCTAGCATCTTTGGGTTGACTATCAAAAAAAGATTTTTTATACTTGCCGCAGAACCAGATTGTATATCAGTTATTCTATCTCCAATTAAAAAAGATTTGTTAGGAGCAATATTATGTTTTGCAATCATTAAATTGATTAAAGTAGGATATGGTTTCCTACATTCACAGTTTTTTCTTAGTAGAAAATTTTTAGCTTTAGGGTGGTGGTAGCAGATTGCAAAATCATCTAGTAAATCTTGTTTTATCAAATTTTTGAAGAAAGTATTAGTCAAAAGCTTAAATTTTACGTAGCTCATTTTTTTTCTAGCAGCATAAGTTTGATTTGATATAACGATTTTAAGATATTGTTTACTATTGATCAAAGATAATTGTCTTAAATTTTGAATTGTGTGATCGTGGCCACTTAATATTCCGCCGGAACCAATATCCGGCCAGAGGACTCCATCTGCATCTAAAAATACTGCTTGCATTTTATTTTTACTCGACATCCCCCCATTTTATGCAGTTGCTAGCCTTACTGCTACATTTAGCGGTAGTCATGGTTAGGATAGTTTGAGTATGGCAGTTCGGTATTCGTATTTAAGTCAACAATTTGAGAATTGTCCTGAACTGTGGGAAGAACTAAAGAAATTTGTTAAAACAGGTGATTTTACCTTAGGTGAGCCACTATATGATTTCGAGAATAATTTTGCATCTTTAATTGGCACGAAATACGCAATAGGTGTGAATAGTGGAACAGATGCATTAAAAATTTCGCTACGAGCATTAGGAGTTGGCGTTGGAGATGAAGTTATCACTGCTGCCAACACTTTTGTCGCAACGGTAGGAGCGATTGCAGAAATTGGAGCAATACCAGTTTTTATAGATGTCGATGAAACTTTCTGTATGGATGTTGAACTTCTCGAACAAGCCATTACGCCAAAAACTAAAGCAATTGTGCCAGTACATTTTACTGGGTATATGACAAAAATGGATAAGGTCCTTAATTTAGCAAAAAAATATAGCCTTGTCGTAGTCGAGGATGCATGCCAATCTATTCTTGCTGAGTGGAAAGGTAAAAAAGCGGGCACTTGGGGGGATGCTGCAGCTTTTTCATTACATCCACTCAAAAATTTGAATGTGTGGTCTGATGGTGGAATAATTGTCACCAATGATCCAAAACTAGATAAAAAAATTAGACTTCTACGAAATCATGGATTAATTAATAGAGATACAGTTGAGATACTTGGATATAACAGCAGGCTAGACACCTTTCAAGCAGTTGTAGCCAATTGGTTACTCCCTCAAGCAGTAGATATATCAAACAGGCGCATTACAAATGCGAAAAAACTAGATGATGTTTTCAACAAAATTCCGCAGATAAAAGTGCCTGAACGTATAAAAGATATGAGAATTGTTTATCATTTATACATTGTATTTGCCCAAAGAAGAGATGAACTTCTAAAATTTTGCCTTGACAGAGATATCGAAGCTAAAATTCATTACCCTATTCCAATTTACAAACAAAAAGCACTTGGAAATAGTTACAGTATGATGCAATTTCCAATTACAGATCATCAAGCGCAAAATGTGATTTCTTTTCCATGTGATCAACATTTAAGTGATTTACAATTGGAAGAAATAACTAATTCAGTAAAAGAATTCTACAGTTTATGAATATAAAGGTCCCCTATGTTGATTTAGGCAGCCAGTGGCTAGCAATAAAAGATCGTGCGTTACCAAAAATATCTGAAGTATTGGAAAGCGGCATGTATCTTGAGCATCCCCTGATTGAAACTTTAGAAGAACGTGTTGCAAAAAGATTGAGCGTAAAGTACGCCACTACAGTAAATAGTGGAACAGATGCACTAATTTTTTCTTTAGTCGCCCTCGGTGTAACGCGGGGAGATGAAGTAATTACTGTGCCAAATTCATTCATTGCATCAGTAGCTGCAATTGAGCATATTGGTGCTACAACAGTTTTTATTGATGTTGGACCTGATCACTTAATTAATACAGAATTGATAGAAGGGGCGATCACACCAAGAACTAAAGCCATTATGCCAGTGCATTTAGAAGGGAAGATGGCAAACATGGTAGCCATAAGCCAAATTGCAAAAAAACATGGCCTACTAATTATTGAGGATGCAGCGCAAGCTTTTGGTTCCAAATTTTTAGATTACCAACCTGGAAATTTATCAGATATTGCATGTTTCTCTTTTCACCCACTTAAAAATTTAAATGCGGCTGGTGATGGTGGACTTATTGCAACAAATAATTATGATTTGATCGAAAAAATAAATAGAATGAAAAATCATGGTCAAAAATCTAGAAATATTTCTAATGAATTTGGGTTCGTGTCTAGACTTGATTCAATTCAAGCGGCGATACTTAGTATTAAACTTGATGATTTAGACTCAACAATCAATTCTAGAAGACTGTTTGCTGAGCAGTATCAAGGGAGTTTAACTAATTGCAAAATTCAAAACCCAATATACTCCTTAGAAGTTTTTCATTCCTATCATTTATTCGTTATAGAAATAGATAATAGGGATAAGATTCAAGAGACTTTAAAAAACTTAGGTATTGAGACGAAAATACATTATCCTTCTTTAATCACTGAACAAACAGCTTACACTTCTAGATATCCTGAGAAAAAATGGAATATACCAGTTGCTAAAAAACAGAAGGAAAGAATCTTGTCATTACCTATACATCAAAATTTAAAGTCATCGCAAATAGATTATGTATCAGAGCAGTTGAGGATTTTAGTATGAATATAGAATTAATCAATTTGATTAAGAAAGATTATGATGTTGAAAATTCAAGGATTCAAATGTTTGTAAATTTACAATTAATTAGATCAGTCGAATTGTTGATATCTGAGAAGTATGATGCTCAGATATTTCGTTGTCCAGTGCATCTTTCTATCGGGCAAGAAGCAATAGCAGTTGGTGTATCAATCAATTTACAATTAGAGGATAAAGTTGTCTCAACTCACAGATCCCATGCACATTACATTGCTAAGGGAGGGGATCTTTTCTCTATGCTCTCAGAGTTAATTGGATCCCCATTGGGTTGCTGCAAAGGTAGGGGAGGATCAATGCACATCTTTGATAAATCTGTTGGATTCATGGCTAGCGTACCCATTGTAGGAAGTTCTCTACCTATTTCTGTCGGCATAGCACTTGCGGAAAAACAATCTAACTCAGAAAACATAGTTGTCGCTTATATTGGTGACGCCGCCTTAGAAACTGGAGCCTTCTATGAATCCCTCAATTTAGCAGCGCTAAAAAATCTACCAATACTTATTGTTCTTGAGGATAATGGATATTCAACTTATTCAAACAAAGAAGTACGATGGCCAGACACTAAAAATGTTAGAGCAACAACTGAAGGTATGGGAATACATTATTATAGTGGAAGTGGTGATGATGTAGATGAGATTAATACCCAAATTAGCGAAGTTATACTCAACGTAAGGAACAACAAACCTAGCCTAGTTCATTTAGATACTTTCAGAAGGTATGAGCACTGTGGCCCAAGATTGGACGACAATCTGGGCTATAGGGAATCTGAAGAAATCCTATCTTATATTAAGCGAGATCCAATAGAAATTCTGGGAAATAAAATGATTAACTTAGATATAATCTCAAAAACACTTCTTGGGGATTTAGTAAATAAAGTGAATTGTTATGTTGAAGACACTTTTACAGATGTGCTACGAAAGAATGAAAACTATTTAAAACAATTTGAAATGAATTACTAGTGGGTCAAACTTATATTAGTTTAATAAATCAAGCATTTGACGAAAGCTTGAAAAATGATTCCAAAGTAATGCTTTTTGGACTCGGCGTAGGAGATATCGGAGCAGTTTTCGGATCAACAGCTAACCTTCAATCTAAATATGGAGCTGAACGAGTATTTGAAATACCACTTTCTGAAAATTCTGTCACTGGAATGGCACTTGGGTTAGCTATGCAAGGTTTTCGCCCAGTTATGATGCACCAAAGGGCTGACTTTTCTTTCACTTCAGCGGAGCAAATAATTAATCAAATTGCAAAAACATCATATATGTCGGGCGATGTTTATAAAGTACCTCTTGTTATAAGGATGATAGTAGGTAGGGGGTGGGGACAGGGTCCAACGCATGCACAATCACCTCATGCGTTTTTTTCCCATGTGCCTGGACTGCAAGTTGTTGCACCTGCTACTCCGGTAGATGGTTATTATTTAATGAAGCAAAGCATTGCAAGCGATAAGCCGGTTATATTTATAGAACATCGATGGCTACACCAGACTACCGAAGAATTAATTGAAACTGATCAGATACCAGAACTATTTGAAGCAAAAATAATGAAATCAGGCGAAGATCTAACTTTAATATCGTTATCGTATGGAGTAATTGAGTGCATAAAAATTGCTGAAGTATTATCTGAATTCAATCTAAATGTCGAGGTAGTAAATTTAAGAAGCATCCAACCTTGGAATAAAAATACAGTTTTACGAAGTGTCAAAAAGACAAAAAAAGTGGTTCTTTTGGATACTGGCCATATTGAATTTGGTTTAACTGGAGAAATCGCCGCAACAATCTATTCCGAGTTATTTGGATCGATATCTAATCCAATCCTTCGATTTGGATTACCCATGGAACCAACACCCAGTTCGGCGGCTTTAGCTATAGACCATTATCCCGCTATTGAAAAAATGTTAGGTGAAATAAAATCTCATTTTGGATTCAAATACGAATTAAAGGAAGCAATTAATGCGTTTAACAAAAAATTCCCTTATAAATCAAAGTACAAAGATCAACCAGATGTTGGCGCTGTTGGTCCTTTTTAGTCTTTAATTCAAGTCATTTTTATATATTGTTTAAATGGTATTCCATCGCGCACTTCTTTGATAGAGGTGTTTATTTCACCAAGATTCCTTTCTTTATAAAATAAACCTCCCAGAGGTATTAAATTATTTTCAATAGCCATCACTAATTTTGGTACGTCAACTTGTGGCAGAGATCTTCCTCCTTGAGTGCCTATAATTTTTTTCCCCATATTTAGATCTAAAGTGTTAATACTTAGTTTTTGTGCTTTTGGCATAACGCCAATTATCAGTAGTGTTCCTGTTTTTGAAAGCATTTCATATGATTTACTCATTAAAATTGCATCACCAGTAGTGTCTATAACTAAATCAAAAAATCTACCACCACCTACAATCTCCTGAATAATTTCATTACTATTGTAGGAATTTATTGCATAAAAACTATCTGCTCCACATGATCTAGCAAGTTCAAATTTATCGCTATTTTTATCAATTGCAACTATTTCACCCGCACCTTTTAGCTTTGACGCAATAATTGAAAGTGATCCAACTGCACCTACACCTAATATCAATACTGAATCGCCAAGTCTTAAAGTTACTTCATTCTCTAAACTACCAAATACTGTAGTAAGTCCACAGCCAAGTAAGGGAATGTGTGGACTGTTCAAAGACTTAGAAATAGGTGTTAAGCGATTTTCAGAAACAACAGCATGTTGACTAAAAGTTGTAACCCATCCAGAGTTTAAATCTTTATCTCTCCAAAAGTATTTATAAGTTTCAGCTTGAATTCCATTACCAGGCCTCCAGTGCATTACAACCCTGTCGCCAATTTTTATATGTTTAACATTTTTTCCAATTTCGAGCACAATTCCAACACCTTCATGCCCAAGAAGATGAGGCAAGAATTTATCTACACCTTTAACAGCATCAATCTCATTTATTTGGGCACCGCAAATCCCAGAGGTATTGATTTCAACTAAGACTTGACCTTCTTGCAATGGATTATTAATCTCAATTTCATCAATGACTAAATCTTGTTTACTTGTAACTAAAATTGCTGCCTGAGTTTTCATGTATTTTTCCTTAAAGTTTATTCAAAATAAATAAATTCATAATCGCCGCTGTAACCTGAAATATCAAATAACCATTCCCATTCTTTAGGCGTTATTAAAGTAGGTGCTGTTAACGCCCAACACTGTACGTTAAAAAACTCGGTAAGGTTTCGGTAAGCTTCAACTACTAAATATTTTTGTTTTGCAACTCTTTCCAATTCGCCTAGTGAAAAAACTAGCTCCGGTAGATAAAAATTGTGGAGAGTGTTTATGGTAATAACCAAATCAAATTCTAAGTCATTAAATGGTAGCTTAGTTCTTGCATCGTGTTGAATTAGTTTACCATTAAATTCCTGGTGACAGTTTTTTAATGCATATTGTGAAATATCGATTCCAGTAATTTGCAAAGTTGGCAGAATTAGTTGAATTTCATAAAGTAAAAACGATTTACCGCATCCAACATCAAGAATTTTTGAATCATTACTCAAATCATAAATTCTAATTAAATCTTCAGCCATCTTCTTCCAACGTCCAGGTTGATATTTATAACCACCAAAACCATATTTTCTGTCACCGTCCCAATAATCAAAATCAAATTTCCGCGCAATTTCCATGCACCCAATTTTGTCGTTGGCCATTCTTTCGATATAGTTTCTTGCAGAAGACTTATGAAGGACTTGAATCAAATCTAGTTTATTACGCACAAAAACTCCTTTAAATTTTTAATTGGATAAGTAAGATTCTGAGAGTACTAGATAGATTCTTATGCGTAGGCGATTATTCTCATAAAATGACTAAAATGTGGCGGAGGATGAGGGATTTGAACCCTCGGTAGGTTGCCCTACACACGCTTTCCAAGCGTGCGCACTCGGCCGCTATGCGAATCCTCCAGTTTTACTTACAAGGGTTAAGGGTATCGGTGGTGATGA
>Ga0172376_10007418_pt1 | contig 11681 bp, 13 predicted proteins | sample Lak35m_FD_121114 | JGI IMG/M metagenome (GOLD analysis project Ga0172376, IMG submission 121114) | Freshwater microbial communities from Kabuno Bay, South-Kivu, Congo - kab_092012_35m | ecosystem: Environmental > Aquatic > Freshwater > Lake | place: Democratic Republic of the Congo: South-Kivu...
GGTTCTCAGCGGAAAGAAGGAGGCGGGGGATCTCAGCTACGAGAAGCTCTACGACGCCCTCGCCATCCACCACCAGGCGGCCAGGCGATGGGAGGAAATCCTGACATTCGCACCATTCATGAAGCACGTCCAACGCGATAGAAGGAAGAGGAAATCCCCAGTCACGACAAGGGCTCTCGGCTTAGGTTGACGCGAATGGGCTCCCCGCAAAAAAGGGTTTACTGACCCCGGGCCTCGATCTTATCTGGAAACATGCAACTGCCCGTTGAAGTCCCGCGAAAATTCTGGCCCGTCCTGATCCTCTTGTTCACCGTTTTCCTCGCACTCGGGGCGGCGGGATGGAAGCGGACGCTTGAGGAGGCGACCGGCCATGCCGGTATCGGCGAAGTGCTCGAGAACGTCGCGGAAATGGTCACGGGCCACGATGTGATCGTTGTCGACCACAAGTATGACGAGAACTGGATGCTCGTCCTCGGAAAATGGGGCATCAAGGCGGTGCTTGGGATCGCCTTGCTTCGTTCGGTCTTGGTGCTGTTCCGACGCCAGATCCGGCTATGGCGCTTCCGCAAGGTTCGCGGCCATCAGGTCTTCGTGGGCCTTGGTGGACAAAACGCCGATCTCGGCCTCCGGGAGGCTCAACGGGGCGCGACCGTCGCGGTTCTGGCCGAGGACGAGCACCACCCGCGCCGGGGCGAACTCGAGGAAGCCGGGGCCCTCGTGATCCCCGGCATGCCGACCGATCCTCAGGCCCTGCGGAACGCCGGAGTGGAACGCGCCGCGAGAGTCGTGGTGGCTGCCGCGGCCGGCGACGACGAGGGCATCGCGTCCGCCGAAGTGGTCGCCGCGATGCCCGGCACCGGTAAAAATCCACTCGGGGACCGCGAGATTCTCGTGTGTCTCGATTGCCGACACACCCGGGACCTGCTGAACCGACGATGGAAACTGATCAACGGGGCGGAGCCGGGGTCGACCACGAAGATCGTCAGCTTCGAGTCGGCGGCGCTTCGTCAGATGGTGACGGGGATGGCGCGCGATCTCGCCGTGGTTTCCGATGCCACGCACCGCCCCCCCTGCATCCTCGTCGTGGCGAACGGCGACTTCACCCGCGAATTTCTTCATGCCGCCATCTCCTTTGTGCAAATCTCGGGGGATTTGCTCCCCGAATACTGGGTTGCGGTCGACACCCCGGAGGAAGGATTGGACTTCGCCCGGCTGCACCCGGCGGCGGACCTCGTGGCAAGGGTGAACTTTTTCGTCGCGTGCGAAGCCGTCGTGCCGGTCTCCCCGGCACTGGCAGGAAAGACCTTCGATCTCGCGATCGTCAAGCAGCCGGGCGAGTCGAGGACGCTGCACCTGGCCGCGCGGCTTCTCGATTCGCCGATCTTCGCCACGACCAGGGCGGAAGCGATCGTCACCGAACCAATCAAAACCCGGCTGGCTGAAGACGGACGCCTCCGGGTTTCCTCCCTTTTCGAACTCGGTCTGAACTCGCCCGAGTTCGGGGACTTCACGCTGGAAGAGAAGGCGCGGGCGAACCACGAGGCTTATCTGGCCGGTCTCCCGCCCGCCGACCGGGCGAAGGGGGGGGAATGGAGGGATCTCCCGGAAAACTTCAAGGAGTCCAACCGCCGGGCCGTCCTGCACCGTGAAATCAAGCGGGAGATCTGGGAACGAACTCCCGAAGCCGAGCGGGCGTCGATGCTCGAGCATCTCGCGATTTGTGAGCACCAGCGGTGGATGGGCGAAAAGGCGATGGATGGATGGCGCCATGGCGACCTCCCGGAGCAGGATCGCAAACGCCGCCTCCATCCGTCGCTCATTCCGTGGGAGGAACTCAGCGAATCCGAAAAGGAAAAGGACCGGGTCCAGGTCCGGAAGGCGCTCGGGTTGGTGGACTGAGACAAGGGAAAGCCGCCCACCCTGATCGGATCAACCCATGGCAACGCTCTCGCGCCTCGTCCGCATCTTCATCAGCTCCACCTTCCGTGACTTCCTGGGAGAGCGACGGACCACACCGGGCGTGAATACCTGACCAGCAAGGCCGGTCTTGAGAAAGCAAAGTGTCATGCAAGTCGCGAAGACAAGGGAACCCATTTCATTTGGACTGGAGCAGTTTGGTCACCTTCGACCAGAGATTGCCTCGGATCACTAGGCGAGTCCATAGAATTGCCGTCGCCCCTCCCACGAAACCGCCGAAAATGAAGGCATGGCTGCGAACAAGCCACTCCAAAATTCCTGAAAACTGGGACAAGAAGGCCATGGCTTGCGTAGCATTACCCGCGAGAAACGTGGTAATGATGATGAGCAAGATGCTCGATACACCCCAAAAGGTTAACCATCTGCCACCATAAAATGAATCCGCAGGTTGACCCTTCCGCCTGGCCAAGGCCGTTAGACCCAGGGCGATCGGCAGAATGATCAATGCACAAAAGATGATGGCTAGTTCAAAGCCATATCGCAGCGGATTCCAAAAGCCGGAAAGAGCGGAAGTAGGCCAAACACCCTTACCCATGAAATCCGAATACATCGCACCACGCCAGATCCCGATCGCGAGAAACACGCAAAAAACCACCAGCCGCGGCATGACATCGCCCGTCTCCAATCTTCGGGGGCCAAGCGAGGGAGGTGTCGAGAGAAACCCACAAAGCTTCTCAAAAGCCTGTTCGGAGTATTCATGCAGGTATTTGATTCCATTGTGCGCACAAATCGCCCCGATTTCCTCAGGGAGTTCCCTCGAGAGGTCAGGTGACCCGATGAACATTGGAATCGTGTTACGCTTGCTTGCGAGGGCGAGGGCAATCTCGCGGCGCACCACATCGTCCTCGTTCACACACCTGTCGAAATAACCATCGGTCACAATCGCGACGAAGTCCGGACACTCCTCGATCCGATCTGCCAGTGCGACACCCCACTCGCCGCTGTTCAGCCCGTCGACATCCAGAAAAGGCCGGTAGCCGGATTCCCTCAACTTTTCGGCGAGCAATCGGGCAATTTCAGAACCCCGGTCACGTCGGTAGCTGATAAAGACATCATAATCCCGTCGCCCGGAGGCCTCGGATTCGGGTCCGGACGACGACAGATCTCCGTTCTCTTTCCAGTCAATTGCAAACTTCACCACCGGGGAAAGGTAGGTGGAAAAGAATCCGGCAAGTTTTAGGATTTTCTCGCGGGGGATCATTGTTTTTCTTTTGGATCAATGATGCTAATTTTTCGGCACACCGGATCAAGGGAGTTCCGCGTATCGCCGGAATTAATCGTCAACTAAACCATTTCTTTCTGGAGAAGCCATCTGAATGATTTTTCAGATAGCTCGGTAGGTTTTTCCATTTCAACATCTCACCGCGGGATGGTTTGAAGAAACCAATCAACACGCACAGAAGCAAGTTGACCGCCAAGAACAGTGCCGCATAACTGACGAGCTGTTCAGGCTGAAGTCCTTCCAATTTTGGTGAAGAATCTTTTTCCATTTCAAAACGGGGTGATCGAGAGGATCCCATTCCGGAACCAGTCGCGAGGTTAGCCCTCTATGAGGATCCCGCCTCGCAGCGGCCCCGTAAGAGTTCCATTTCGTGGAGGATGCCCACGGAACAGTCGGATTTCAGTTTTATCATCCGAGGCGGGTTGGTCAAATGAAAATCGAACTGCCCGTTTTCGCCACGGCTCCGAACCTCTTCCGGTGTCATTTACTTTTGAGTTAACCCTTCCAACACTCCACCATGGAAAAAACGGGGAGCGAGGGACTCAAAAAGCGCTCCTCTCTTCCAGAGCCGTCCCACAGGGGAACGCGATCGAGGCTGAAAAGCGGGCTACCCCCCTTGATCCCCTGCCGCTCGGTAGGGGTGTATGAACAAAAGCCGCCAGCCCGATCCCATGTTACCGTCCTCCAGCAACGGCTCAACCTCGTTCCGCGAAGGCTCGTCGGCCGGCACGCGCGGGAGTCGGGAGTTGAAGCGAGGGCCCGCAACACGCTCTCCCACGCCAACAAGCACCGCGACGCCGACTTCATCGAAAAGCTCTTCTGGTCCACTCTCGCCCATCTCCAGCACGCCGGTCCGCCCTTCGCCGCCTGACGCCGGGGCAAGGGGCTGTTGCGCCGCTTCGAGGTCCAGATCCACGCGGTGGACGCTTCTCCTTCGCCGCCTTTGCCCGCCTGACCAACCGCACCAGCATCTCCTCAGTCACCATCCACTTCGCCGGATCCGGATCGCGGCTCCCGGCGTGTCCGTGCAGGAGACCCTGCACAACCTCCAGGCCCTCGACGATCGCCTCGCTGCGGTCGGAGTGGATTGGCGGGCACTTCTCAAACCCGGTGAAGCTCCGATCATCTCACTCGTCGCCGAGTGGGAGGCCATCGGTCCGGATTGGATGGCGTTCGAGGAAACCGCCCGGTCCCGGAAAATTCACCAGCCGATCCCGGAACGATCGGAATAAGGTTCAAAAATTTCTCGCGACCTTTCCCGCCGGATGCAACTTTTCCCGGTCGAGAGAGACGGCGTGTCGAGCGTCTAGCGAAAATGAAACTTCTTCTTGGGAAAAACGGTGCCACCGACGTTCATTTCGACGCGCAAGATCTCGTGACCGGTCGCACTTGCGTCATCGCGCAGTCCGGAGGCGGAAAAAGTTACCTCATTGCCGTGATGTGCGAGAAACTGCTCGCCGCCGGCGTGGGTTTCTGTCTCGTCGACACCGAAGGGGAATACGCCTCGCTGAAGGAGAAATTCGACATCCTTTTGATCGGCCCGGGAAGCTCTGCCGACGAGAATATCCACGAAATCGATTTTCCATCCCTTTCCGAAAGACTCATCGCCGGCAACATCCCCGCGATCCTCGACGTTTCCGAATCCGAAGAACGCCACCTGGTGGCGGGGATGGCGGCCGGGTTCTTCGAAGCGGCCTCCCGCCTGCGCGTTCCCTACCTCCTGATCCTCGAGGAAGCGGACAAGTTCATTCCTCAGGGAAGGGACTCCGTCCGTGAAATCGAGGAAATCTCGAAACGAGGCCGCAAGCGGGGACTGGGTCTGCTCGTGGCGACACAGAGGCCCGCCATCATCTCGAAGAATGTCCTTTCCCAATGCGGAATCCAGTTCATCGGCAAACTCACGACCGAAAACGACCTCGCGGCGGTCAACCTGTTCTTCGACTCACGGAGCGAAGCGGAGGAGCTATGTGAGTTCGAACCTGGTTTTTTCTTCGTGATCCACAAAGGAAGGAAAACGAGGTTCCGCTCGGTGGTCAGGGAGACCACGCACCAGAGCGCCACCCCCGGACTCCGGTTCGGCAGGGTCAAGGACACGGTGCCGGGTTCCCCGGGCTCCCGACGTCGGACCGAAGAAAGATCCTCGGTCACCACCTCGGGAGAACTAGCGGTCACGGCGAAAACGGCCGACGCTCCGGTGCCCCGCACCCCGACCCCGGGGCCAGGGCCCGACCTTCCACTGGGATTGATCCCGATACTGGACAGGGATGAGGCCCTTCGCGTCGCGGATGGGCTCAGGAAAAAGAAATTCGTGCTGTTCGGTGATGAGGAAAAACTCCAGAGTGTCGAACTGGAGTATCGGCCCCTCGTCCATGTCAGGACCCGGGGAAGCTACGGTATTTTCAGGAGGCTCAGGAGCCATTCCTTCATCCTCGACGGGCTGACAGACCGGCTTGCCGATCTCGAAGGAGGGATTCGTTTCCGGCCCGGCTTTTCAGGGCTGCTTGGACTCTCGGAGGGCGAACTTCTGGTCTTGCGGGCGCTCGATGACATCAAGACCGTGACGGATCTGGAGACGGATACCGGGCTCGCCGCGGGAAGGATCCGCGAGATTCTCCGGGGCCTCGGAAAGAAGAAACTCGCCACCGCCGCGGGCAAGGCCGGCCGGGCCACGCAATACGTCCGCCTCCTCGACTTCGAAGTCGGGGATCTCGAAGTCGATTCTCCGGTTCCCGCGCTGGTTCCGGTGGCGACGGCACCCGTTCGCAACGGAGTCCAGGAGGAGGAGGTCCGGGCGGTGCTGAAGGCATGGAATCCCACGGCCGAAATTGTTGCTTTCACCCCGTTCTTTTACCCACTCTACCGGATTCGGTTCGAAACACGGACCGTCTGCCTCGACGGGGTCACTGGGAATGCGGTGAAAGAGTCGCCGTGATTGGACGCGGCGCGGGCGGGTTACTCACGCGTTTCGCCGCTTTTTCCTCGCTGCTCAAGCAACCCCGCAACGAGCCCTAGCAGGACTGAGGCGGCGAATGCCGCCGTTCCCGGCCCGAGTTCGATCCGGCTGCCACCCGGCAAGCCCTTGGCGAGAATGACCAGCAAAGCGACGACAAAGACCTCCAGCATCGCATAGCGTGCGGCCATCTTCGTGAAACGATGCCATGGACCCAGGAAGCTGCCTGGTGAGACCGCCTCGACCGAAAGCAGGCAGAGTTTCACGAGTGGCAGGAGGATCGAAAAGACCGCAAGCAGCGCAGCGAGCCCGGCCTCGCCCCCCATCCACATCGAGCGGATTCCGCCGAGCAAAGTCACAGGCTGCGCCCGCATCTGATCCGGTGCGAGAATCCGTGCCAGCCCGGTCCACTCATCAAGGCGCGGTTCGATCGTGAAGAGGGGGAGGATCAGCCCACCCGCAAAAGCCGCCGCGGAGACCTGGACGAGGACCAGATGGAGGAGGCGGAACGGCCGCCCTTGTTGCGAACTCATCGGGAGTCCTCCCGACCTTGCCCGGTGATTTCGCGAAGTCTCGCCTCGAGCTCTTTTGCCGCGGAATCGAGATCGATCAGGGAGGACTCGACTCCCTTTTCGAGTTTCTCGAACACCTGCTCGGCCCGGGTCCGCGCTTCGCCCTCCAATTTCCGAAATTCACCGGCCATATCCTCCGAAAGCTCTCCCAAGAGGCGCGCGGACCGCTCTTCGAGAACCGTGGTCGACGATTTCAATTCCGTCGGCTCTGCACCAAGCCACTCCACCGGCAACGAATTCCCGGAATCTTCAGCGCCGCCCGCCCCTTCCTCGCCGGATTCCTGAACGATAAGAGAGGCGCGACGAACCGAGCTTGCGCCCGTCAGATCGTTCCTTCCGGGCCCCAGAACGGAATCGCCGAAAGAGACGGCGTCGACAAATTCCGAACCAAGCAGATCCTTCTCGTAAACGCCAAAGGTGAAGCGCTGCCCCTCGCGCGGACGGAAGTTCGCGATGCGGAGGGCTTCGGAGCGGTCGATCTCGCCCTTGAGGAGGGTCGAGACCCGGATCGACACGGGGTCCCAGGCCGCCACGATCGAGTCGTCGCGCACCGGCGTGCGTAGCACCACCACCCCGTCGATGGCGAGAACGGCATGGAGGTCCGGAGCTCCGTTTCCAAGATCCCAAGCGGAACCGTCGGGGCGCCTCGCCTCGATCTCCACCTCGCGAATCCACAGAGAGTAGGTTTTGTCGGGATCGAGTCCGGCGGGGAACCCTTTCCAAGAGCTTCGGGTCAAGACCACTGAAACCGCAAGAACGATGCCCAGCGGCAGCAAGGCGATCAGTATCAACCTGAGAGGGCTTTTCGTTGCCTGATCACTCGCAGGCTTCGGGGATGAGGATGAGACGGGCATGAGGGGGGATTTCTCCGTCAATCCGACGGCCGGGCCGTTGTCGACGACTTATCGGAGGACTAACGGGGGCAGCGAAGAGTTTTTGAAGCAATGCTCCGGCGAGACAGAATCAACAGCCCGATTTACCGAATGGGAAAACGGGCTGGACGTCAAATTTTTCTTGAAAACTTTTTCTACAACTCTTAGTAGAGGCCGCCGGTCGCCTGTTTCTGCTGGTAGAAGCAATGCCGGACAACGGACTCAAGACGAACTACCGCTGCTACATTCTTGAGGGAATGCTGAAGGTGGCAACCGCCTCTGGCGGGGGGGGGGCTTGGGAGGGGCGAAAAGTTGGACGAGGCAGAATTTGAGTTTATCGAAGCGACCTGCTATATTCTAGGCATCACCGCCCTTCACTTTCTCAGGTTGCTTCAAATGCGGAATTTCACGTTCTGAGCCAAACCGACAGCTTCGCAAGGATACATGGGCTTCATTCAGGCAATCATTCTCGGCGTTCTCGTTCACTTCATCGACAAGATCCCTTTTTGCACCGACGGCCAGGGTCGCATCATCCCGGGGATGATCATACTGGTGGTGGCTTTGGTCTTGGGCTTCTTTGAAGGCTGCAACATCGCCGCGAACACAAACAAGTTGTGGGGCTTTTTGGTGGGTCCGATTTATTGGGCAATTTTGGCGGCATCCGCTTGGTGGATCTGTTCTTTCATTCCTTGGGCGAACACCTCCGCCTCGGCCTCTCAGAACTGGTTCACCGGCGTCTCTGTCGCCATGTCGTGGACTCTCTCCGGGGTGATTTCGGCGATTTTCGGTAACTATTCAGCCCGAAAAAACGCTCCGGAGGAAGAAAAAGCACTTGTACTATGAAAATTATAGGCTTCGATATTCTTCGTGCTTCCGCAACGCCCAACCCGTGAGCAACTCATCGCTCTTGCCAAGAGCGATCCGGAGGCCATTGCCGATTTGGTCTTGATGCTGTGGGACCGGGTCGAAGCTCTCGAGGCGAGGGTGCGTGAACTCGAGCGCAACAGCCGCAACAGCAGTCGTCCACCTTCGTCGGATCGCGGCAACTTCAACCCGCCGCCCAAACCCAGGAGTCTGCGGGACAAATCCGGTCGGAAGCCTGGCGGACAAGATGGGCACGTCGGAGAGACTCTCAACCCGTCCGATACTCCGGACCGCATCGTTGAACATCGTCTCGGCGCCGGGACAAGTTGTCCGAACTGCGGGGCGCCTTTTGGTGAAAGTCCCGGGCCACTTCATGCGGAGGATTGCGAGCGTCGGCAAGTGTTCGAACTGCCCGCCATTCGTGTCGAGGTCGTCGAGCATCGCGCGTAGCGCCGCGTCTGCCCGAACTGTGAAACGATGGTCACCGCCGGCTTTCCTGTTGGTGTGAACTCTCCGGTCCAATACGGCGAAAGCGTCCAGGCCGCGGCGGTCTACTTCAACGTGCGCCAGATGATCCCCTACGCCCGTTGCGCCGAACTCTTCACCGAGCTTTTTTCCTGTCCGATCAGCCAGGGAACCTTGGCCAACTTCGTCAAACGCGCCGGAGCCAAGGCGACCGTCGCGATGGAACCGGTGCGCGAGCAACTGCTCAAAACCGACATCGCCCACGCGGACGAAACGGGCTGCCGCGTTGGAGGCAAACTGCACTGGCTGCACGTCTTCTCGACCACGAAGCTGACTTCCTACCACATCGACCCAAAACGTGGAGGCCAAGGCATGAACCGGATCGGCTTGCTCGGGCGCTTCAAGGGCCGGCTCGTCCACGACTTCCTCTCCGGCTACTACCTTTTCGGATGCCTCCACCAACTCTGCGCCGCCCACCTCTTGCGCGAACTGATCTACCTCAAGGAGCAGATGGACCAACCCTGGGCCGGGGAAATGATCGCCCTGCTGCTGGAGGCCAAGGATCTCGCCGAACGGGAACGCTCCCGGTCCAAGGGAACCCGGCGGGTCATCGGCGAGCGCACCCGCCAGCGCATCAACGTGCGTTATGCCGAGATCGTCCTCGAGGGATTGGCCCTCAATCCCGAACCGCCCGCCCCACCTCCGGGAACCCGGGGTCGGATCAAACGGAGCAAGGCGCTCAACCTGCTCATCCGCCTGGAGGAACGATACGAGGAGATCATGGGCTTCTTCGAACACCCCGGCGTACCCTTCGACAACAGGTCGCGGTAGGGACTCGGGTTGCCCCGAGCCCCCCGCACAGATCCCGGCGGGCGGAACTACCGCACCGGGCTCTTACCTTGAGTGATGGCGATCGTGGAAGCGTTGTTCGGGATAGGGATGGCAGATCAGGGGGCGAGGCAGCCAGCGGCTCAGGTGGAGCTGCATCTTGCTCCAGTTGAGGCGTTTCTTCTGGCTCCTCCGGCAGAGGCTCCGATACCAACGCCGCGCGGCTTCCGTGTGGAAGCTTTGCAGCATACGGCTGTTTCCGGGAACCCCATGGTAGCCATAGTATCCCCTCAACACGGCACCGAGCCACCTGCCCTGCACGGCAATCGGGTCATGGCGGCGCAACCTCATTGCCTCGCCCAATTCCTTGAGCTTGGACACGCGGCGCTTGCGGTCCGTGCGTCTCAGCACGTAAAACCGACCGTCGCGAGAGGTCGCGCCGATGTGGGTGAAGCCTAGGAAGGTGAAGGTTTCGGGTTTCCCCTCCCCTTTCCTGCGTCGGCGTTCGCCCGCGTAGCGTCCGAATTGGATGAGCCGGGTCTTTTCACCATGGAGTTCCAAGGCGAACTTCGCCAGCCGCTCCTTCAGTTCGTTCAGGAAGCGCACGGCGTCATCTTCCACTTCAAAGCCCATCACGAAGTCGTCGGCATACCGCACCACGATCACCTCTCCCCGGGCATGGCGCTTCCGCCATTGATGCGCCCATAGGTCGAGGACGTAGTGCAGGTAGACGTTGGCCAGCAGGGGCGAGATGTTCGCGCCCTGCGGTGTGCCTCGTTCCGTGGCTCGCCAGTTTCCGTTTTCCATGACGCCGGCGTCCAGCCATTTGCCGATCAGGCGCAGGACGCGCCGATCCCCGATCCGGTGCCGGAGGAACTTCATCAGCCACCCATGGTCGATGGCGTCGAAGAACCCGCGGATATCCGCGTCCAGCACCCAGTTGATTTTGCCTTTCAGCCCGACCGTCAGGGCATCCAGCGCCTGATGGGGACTGCGCCCGGGTCGGAACCCATACGTGAAGCCTTTGAAGTCATTCTCGTAGATAGCTTCGAGCAGCCCGACGACGGCGCCTTGGACGATTTTGTCCTCTAGCGCCGCGATGCCGAGGGGCCTCTCCCGCCCGTCCGCTTTGGGGATGTAAACCCGCCGCGAAGGTTTCGCCCGGTAGGCTCCGCGATGCAGGCGTCCGCACAGATCGTTGAGGTTCGCCTCCAGTTCCCGTCCGTAGTCCTGCCAGCGGACTCCATCCACTCCGGCGGCGGCTTTCGGCTTCAGGTTCCAAAAGGAGTCCCTCAGCCGATCCACCCCGATGTGGTGGAACAGGGCGCTGAACACCGCACCCTTTTCCCGCTTCGCTCTTTCTCGCACCCGCTCCAACTCAGGGGACACGCCATGGTTCCGGCTCAGGGTCCGGGACGTGCTTCGCTGATTCGGGTTCCTCTTGGCGAAGGCCCTTTCCTCCACCGTCTCCTCGGGTTCCGCCAGTGTTGGCGGTCCTTCGTTCGACGGCTTCCCAGGTACTACGACCTTCTCCGACTTCCCACAGCCGTTCATCGCCGCGTTGCGGCTTGGGGCCTTTGCGGCGCGCACCGGTTTTCCATTCTCCTCCGGTGAGCTGCGGGATCTCCCAGTTCCTGCGCATGAGACGTCCACACGTGCAGAGGGTCTCCGACCACGCCGGTCCCGGAGATCGCTCGCCATGTCGCGATCCGCGGTGTTGCCTTCCGCTTCGCTTAACAGCGTCGGCGACCCGGTTGTATTTATTTCGTGGCTCAATACCTCGCCCGCGTCTTCCCCTGTCAACGCTTCGGGGACATCCTTGCGGATGTCCCCGCATGACTCGGGGCCAGGATGAGTGGCTGGTTCTTTCCTGTAGGACTCTTTCATTCCCTGTCTCTTGCCAGTTAGCTGGCGCATCTAAGCGTCAATAA
>Ga0172376_10007419_pt1 | contig 11680 bp, 10 predicted proteins | sample Lak35m_FD_121114 | JGI IMG/M metagenome (GOLD analysis project Ga0172376, IMG submission 121114) | Freshwater microbial communities from Kabuno Bay, South-Kivu, Congo - kab_092012_35m | ecosystem: Environmental > Aquatic > Freshwater > Lake | place: Democratic Republic of the Congo: South-Kivu...
CAACACCTTCATCACGATGGTGCCGGAGTGGATTGACGGCTATGAATTGCGCTTTAGCCTCGTGGATGCGCAGATCGTCCAACCCAACTCCAATATCGAGTTTCGCTATGGACCCAATGATTTATATGTTGCGCGTGGATGGGCAACCCCTGACATGGAGTTTAAGGCGTTGGGGCGCAACTACAATTCCACTTGGTTACAAGTGCAACATGAAGACGAGCGTGAAGTGTGGCTACCCACCGAAGCGTTGGAGATTGGCGACCTTGACCCCACCACATTACCGCTAGTCCGTCCCATCAACGAACACTAACTTGCGTAACATGGATGAAAGCCTGCCCAAACAATAATTTGAATGTCAAACCTCCCCCCTAATACCCCGTTACGAGTCGTTTAGGGGAGAGGTTCAGTCATTCCAATTATTCAATGCCGAGATAGGCTTTTTGCACAGAGGGGTTATTCTTGAGCGACTTCGCATCATCGCTCAACACGATTTCGCCAGTTTGTAACACATACCCACGGTGGGCAATGCCCAATGACATGAGGGCGTTCTGTTCCACCAACAACACCGTCACCCCTTCTTGGTTGATGCGCTGGATGGTCTCAAAAATCAGATCCACCAGCACGGGTGCCAAGCCCATCGAGGGTTCATCCATGAGGATGAGCTTGGGCTTCGCCATCAACGCGCGGGCAGTCGAGAGCATTTGCTGTTCGCCCCCGCTCATGGTGCCGGCAAGTTGCTTGCGACGCTCACCCAGGCGGGGGAAGAGTTCATAAGCATACTCAATGTCCTTCTGAATGGCTTCGCGGTCGTTGCGATAAAACGCACCCATCTGCAGATTTTCAACCACAGTCATCTTAGCGAAAATACCGCGCCCTTCTGGCACCATTGAAATCCCCTTCGAGATGATCTCATACGGTTTAGAAAGATAGACGTTCTCCCCAGCAAACATCACCGAGCCTTGGCGAGGTTGCATCAAGCCGGCGATGGTGCGAAGTGTGGTGGTTTTACCCGCGCCATTGCTCCCAATCAGGGTGACGATTTCACCGCTGTTCACAGTGATTGAGATGCCTTTAAGCGCGTGAATTTTGCCATAGTAGGCGTGTACATTGTTCAGTTCTAGTAATGCCATTGTGTGCCCCTAGTGATTCACTTGTGCTGCCGCACCACTACCAAGATAAGCCTCAATAACTTTGGGATTCTTTTGGATGTCTTCCGGAAGTCCCTCGGCAATGGTCTCGCCATGATCGATGACGGTGATATATTCCGAAATACCCATCACCACGCGCATATCGTGCTCGATCAACACCACCGTGATGCCCAGATCATCGCGCAATTTACGGATGAACTGAGTTGTTTGGGCGGTTTCAATGGGGTTCATGCCGGCGGTTGGTTCATCCAACAAGATGAGTTGGGGATCGCTGGCGAGTGCCCGTGCAATCTCTAAACGGCGTTGATCCCCATAGGGAAGATTCTTCGCCAACAGATCACCCTTCCCTTTCAGCCCCACATAGTCAATTAACTGGCGCGCGCGTTGTTCGGTCTTGCGCCCTTCCTCTGTTGCCACGGGAGACATGAAGATCGCACCCAACCATGATGACTTGAGGTTGCGTTCTTGCCCCACCATCACGTTTTCGATAGCGGTCATGTTGTTGAAGAGGCGGATGTTCTGGAAAGTGCGGGCAATCCCAATGCGGGTGATGTCATAAACGGGTTTGCCGTCAATCCGTTGCCCATCAAAGGTAATCACCCCTTCATCAATTTTGTAGAAGCCGGTGATGCAATTGAAGAAGGTGGTTTTGCCCGCGCCGTTCGGTCCGATGATGCTGGAAATGGACAGGCGCGGAATACTAAAGTTGAGGTTGTTGATTGCCACCAACCCCCCAAACCGTTTGGTCATGCTGTTTGCAGAAAGAATCGTGTCGTTGGTCATTGAGAAGTCTCCTTTAGTCTGCGCCTGCTAAACCTGCAACATCGTCACCGCGTTCACGACGGGCGACGGTGGAAGGAATGAAGCCTTCTGGGCGTTGGAGCATCATCCACACCAACAAGATGCCATATACCAAAAAGCGATATTCGCTGAACTCGCGCAGAATTTCTGGCAAGCCCATCAAGACCAACGCGCCCACCAATACGCCAGAGATGCTACCCATCCCCCCGACGATGATGAGTGCCAACACATTGAGCGACACCAACAGGGTGAAGCTGTTGGGGAAAGCTGCGCCCACCTTGCTGGCGAAGATGGCACCCGCCACCCCACCGATTGCCGCGCTGATGGTGAATGCCAATAGCTTAGAGCGAGCGGTATCAATCCCCATCGCAGCTGCCACATCTTCATCCTCGCGGATTGCTGTCCACTGACGACCAATGCGGGAGTTGATGAGTCGCCAAGTCACAAACAGCATCACGATCACCGCAACCAATACGACATAGTAGAACTGCTCTGGATCAACAATTTCAATGTTGAAGAAGTATGGCTTGGGGATGAGTTTTAAGCCCGCCGCGCCCCCAATGTATTTTTCAAGCGCGTCGGAATTGGCGAGCTTGCCGATGATCTCCCCAAAGCCCAGCGTGGCAATGGCGAGATAATCCCCGCGCATCTTCAAAACGGGAAGCGCGAAGATGAACCCAGTCAACATGGCGGCAAGTAACGCCAACGGGATGGCAAGCCACAAGTTAAAAACACCGCCGCCAATGCCCTGCGGTCCTTGCGAGGTGAGCAAGCCAACGAGGTATGCCCCAACGGCAAAGTTGGTGACGTAGCCTAAATCTAGCAAGCCCGCCATACCGATGGCGATATTCAAGCCCAAGCCCATCAGCATATACAAACCAACGGTGGTCATGGCATCGCTCAAGAACCGCCCTGCCACCCACGGCAAGATGATGAGGATCATGGCAAACAAAATTAGCCCCAAGCCATTGGTACTCCGACGAGTGGCGACAGGGAGTTGTTTGAAGCCCTGTTGGATGTTCTTGCCAAAGGACGTGTTGATGCCGTTCACCAAGAGGGCGATGCCAAAGACGGTGAGGGCACCCGTTAACTTAAGCGTATTGCGACGGAAGAATGGATCAAGCAGATCGTCACTAAAGCCGAAAAATTCGAGAATCGTCTCCAAGATGGTATTGAGATATTCCGCCAGCAACGCCACCAACAAGGTAGCGACAAATGCGCTGTAGAGTAGGCTACGCAAGGAGGACGGGACGAAGCTCATCAGCGCGCCCAACAAGCCCAAGCCCATCATGATGCCCGTCAAGATCAGGCTACCCATGCGGGGGAACCCATTCTGCAGGGTGAGGATTTCCCCTAAGCCTTTATAGATGTTGGTGAAAATATCGCGCACATCAAAATGATATGCCACATACGTGAGTGCCAACACGGGAAGCGCGGCGATTAAGCCAACCAAAAGCCCCCCCACCAACTTGGTGACGGTGGGCAATTCACGATTTGCTAACCAGGCTCCGCCCACCAAAGCGGGGACGAAGATCATCACTTGGCTCATGGTCAGGTAATCACGGATGAGTTCGCGCTCGTTAAATGCGCCCACCAACCCCACCACTGCCGTATAGAAAATCACAATGCCGGTGATCAACCCTGCATTGAGAATCGTGCGAAAATGTTTGGAATTCATGTCGCTTCCCCTTTAAGCCTTCTTCTCGGAAAGTTTTTCGCCGAGGATCCCTTGTGGGCGGAAAATAAGCACCAACAACAACATGGTGAAGGCGATGACATCTTGAAGCTGGTTGGGTCCTGGCACGCCTAGCCCATCCAAGATCAAATTGGGTCCCAGTTGCTCGATCACGCCAAGGAACAAGCCCCCTAGCATCGCACCTGGGATACTGCCGATCCCACCCAAAACAGCAGCGGTGAATGCCTTGATGCCCGGACGGAAGCCCATGCTAAAGCTGATGCCCTGCGGGCGATACAATCCACTAATGACCCCAGCTGCGCCAGCTAAAAAGCCACCAATTGCAAAGGTGAACATAATTACTTGGTTGATGTTGACACCCATTAGGGTGGAAACTTCTTTGTTTTCAGAAACAGCTCGCATCGCTTTACCGATTTTGGTGCGTTCTACTAAGAAATAGAGCAACAGCATGAGCAAGGTTGCCATCACAATCACCACCACCTGGGTGATGGAGATTTCCACGATGCCCAACCCAATATTTCCCCCTGTGATGCCTAACGCGGGGTAGTCTGCACTGAGGGCATCCACACGCGGATAGGTGCGGAAGTCCGAGCCATACAAACCGCGCGCGGTGTATTGCACAAAGAAAGAAGCACCAATCGCGGTGATGAGCGTCACCAAGCGCGGAGCACCCCGTAACGGGCGGTAGGCGATTCGCTCCAACAACACGGCTACGGTGGTCGAAATTAAGCCGGCGAAGATCACCATCAAGGGAATAGCAAGAAGGGGATAGGCATTCAAGAAACCGCTCTTGAAAAGGTAGTCCGCAAAGAAGTAAGTTGAGAGCGAGCCGATCATGAACACCTCGCCATGGGCAAAGTTAATCATGAGGAGAATGCCATAGACAAGGGTGTAACCCAGCGCAATGAGGGCGTAAATGCTCCCTTGTGCCAACCCTGCCACGATCAAGTTCAACCACGTTCTCAGCTCGTATTTGCCAGAAGCAAGCGTGTTGAACGTGCCAATGACAACGGCAAGAATAATGGCAACACGGATTGCATCAATGATACCGTCAACCCATGTATAGTTTTCAAAACGACGCATAAACTGATTCATAGAACCAACCCAGTATAAAGTGTTTAACTTTAGTTTGATAGCAAAATAGGAATGAGCCAGAAGGACGCTCCTGGCTCATTTGGGATTATGACTAGTTCAATCGTTGACGAAGATTATTCTGCGTCAGCGGGAGACCAAACAACCGCGGGGGGCCATTCGCCAGCCACTTGAGCTTCGCTCAATTGGTAAATAGCGAGTGCTTCACCGGTTGCACAGTCACCGTATTCAGTACAGGTCAAACCACCCGTGATACCGTCGAAGTTTACGGTGTTGGTCAAAGCATCACGCAGAGCTTGGCGACCGATGACAACCGTACCATCGTCGTTGGCTACAGCAACTGCTTCGATGGCATCCAACAACATGTTGGTGGCATCATAAGCGTGTGCGTGGAAGCCAGAGGGAGGGGTGCCGCCGAACTTGTCTTCCCACTTTTGGAGGAGTTCGTCATAGCGTTCGCCGGTTACACGGGGAGAGGACATGTACATGCCAGCAGCGCGTTCGCCCGCGGAAGGAGCGAAGGTGTTGGTGAACAAACCATCTGCACCGAAGAGAATGAGTTCATCCAAGCCATCGGTGGTACCAACTTGAGAAGCGATGAATGGACCTTCCGGCTCGAAGAGGGGGAAGTACAACACTTGGGCACCGCTGGCAGCAACTTCGGTCAAGATTGCGGTCATGTCGGTGTCACCCTTGTTGACTGCACCTTGGAACACAACTTCACCACCGAGTGCGGCAAATGCGTCTGCCATGGCTTGTTGCAAACCATCGGTGTAAGCGTCGCCATCATGGATGGTTGCCAACTTGGTCAAACCGAGTTCGTTAAATGCGTATTCAGCAGCAATACGCCCTTGGATGAGGTCGTTGTGACCGGTACGGTAGTAACCTGGTTGCCATACACCGTTGTTTTCGGTGTCGGGGGAGGTCAAGAAGGGAGAGGTGTTGGCGGGGGAAATCATCAACAAGCCAGCTTCGCTGATGATGGGGAGCGCACCAGTGGCAGCACCAGAGCAGGTCGTACCGATAACGGCAACGATCATGTCGTCAGCAGCAACTTTTTGTGCGGCAGCTTGTCCGCCTTCTGCAGAACAAAGTTCATCTTCTGCAACGAGTTCGATCTCACGATCGAGAATCATGCCACCACGATCATCAACAGCGATTTCGATTGCACCCTTTGAATCTTCACCATACGGAGCAACTGCACCAGAGAGAGCAAGCATGTAGGCGATGGTTACAGGATCATCTGATTCAAGAACGACACAGCCGAGTTCATCAGCACAGTCTTGAGCGGAAACCATTGCGACAGAAACTGCCAACAATGCGAGAATGGTTAGAAGGAGCAAAATGCGCTTCATAGGACGTATTCTCCAAATATACTTGTAACAATTAGATTTGAACGTTAGGTGATAGTTCCCAACACGGCAACAGTATAGCCCAACCTTCCACTAAAATATAGCGCATTTTCAGCAAAAGCACAAAAAGTGATATGACAAAAATGTTAATGATTTACTTGTAAGAAGTGTTCAAGTTGTTGTGTGGGGCATGGCTACCCACCGATAGGATAGCCACGTGCGCCGAGAAACGCGGGTTACACCTCAAAGCGAGGTGTATGCAATTCATCGGAGGGTTGATTCATTTGGTGCGTCAATACGCCATATTGCCCGGTGAGGTGTCCCAGGATGGGCATTTGTACCGCTGTAACTAACACTGCACCGAATGGGATGGCGCTGAGAATCAAATTGGCAATGCCCAAGATGATCGCTGCGCCCACCGAGAATAGCCACCATTGCACGGTCGCGCCCATATTCTTGGTTACGCCTCCCCAAAGCGAAGCCACCTTGAAGAACTCTCCCACTTGCCCACTTTGAGCGTAGCGCACCGTTGCTAGATTCACCAAAGCCCCCGTCACCACATAGTAAATCAACAGCAAGGGTGTCAAGTAAAGGAACGGGAGGGATGTTGTCCCGATCTGGGTAAAAATCGCCTCCGCTTTGTCTTGGTCGGTGAAGAAGATTTCCTGCGTTTCTGGGTCTGTCTCCATGATGTCGAAGAGTGGCAGAGCTGCCGTCACCGCTGGTATAAGTGCCCCACACAAAACCAATAAGGGCAAAATGTTGTAGACGATATTGGCAAGAACAACATGAAAACCTTGTGTGATCTTCTTGCCCCACTGATCCCAAGACGGCAGAGGTTTTTCTTCACCCTCCAACATATTCTTAATTAGTTGAACTTTATACCCCTCTTGAGCGGCAAACACAATGATCCCCAAGCCGAAGAAGATCATCAAGATGCTTGCAACTAGCGTCACCACCAAGTTGATACCGATCTTGATTAACCCATTATCATCATGCAGTAGATATGTGAATGCTTTGCCAAAATTCATGGTGTTTTCTCCTCAAAAAAATAATGTGCTGGCAACGCTCTTGATTGTAGCGCAAAATGCGATCCTCCGGGTTCAACTTCCCCGACTCGCCGCAACTGCAACGCAATTTCCCCAGTGCCCGCTCTACCGGATGTAAACATCTGGGTTGACCACATCGAGGGGTTGTTGCCCAAGCAAAACCGTCAGCGCGTTTTGTGATGCCATGATTCCCATGCGGAGCGTGGTTTGGCGCGTGGCGGATGCACTGTGTGGCGTGGCGATGAAGTTCGGGAGCGTCAACAGGGGGCTATCTGTTGGCGGTTCATGGGTGAAAACGTCGCACGCTGCCCCTGCCAAGTGCCCGCGTCGCAACGCCTCATAGAGCGCGGATTCGTCGATTAATTCCCCACGTGCCGTGTTAATCAGATATGCCCCACGCTTCATCAAGGACAAGGTTTGGGAGTTCATCATGGCGTGGGTTTCGGGCGTGAGGGGAGAATGCAAGCTGACAAAATCGCATATTTCCAACAGGGTTAGGAAGGGTAACGCGGTGGCATCCGTCACGCGGTCAGATGGCACGAAAGGATCATAGTAGTACACCCGCATGCCAAAGCTGTTGGCACGGGTTGCCAACTCACGCCCGATGCGCCCCATCCCAACGATGCCCAACGCCGAACCGTACAACTCCGTCCCACTGACTGGAGTATATTCCCCCTGTCGCACAAGGCGATCTTGTTGGGGTAACTGTCGGGCAATTGCCATCATCAACATGAAAGCGTGTTCTGCTACTGCCAGCGCGTTTGCGCCGGGGGTATTCGTCACCACCACCCCCGCCCGTGTGGCAGCAACCAGATCGACCTGATCCACCCCCACCCCAAAGCGCGAGATCACCTTCAGTTGGGTTGCCTGTTGGATGACTTCCGCAGAACATTCGTCTAAGCCCAAGATGATAGCAACCTTATCCGCCACCAACTCCGCCAACTCGGTGGCGGTAGCGGGGCGCGAGTAGGGGCTATTGACCAACTCGTAACCTGCTTGACGGAGCAGGTCTTGATGGGTGCCTGTCATCTGACGGAAGGAACGAGGCGTGATGAGAATCCGTTTGCTCATGAGCCAGATGCCTGCCAACGGGGATTGTCCACCAAAACGGGCGAGCCGTCACGCTCAACAACCAAAACAGGAAAGCCTTGCGTTTCAATGGTGGCGTAATCATGTCCAGCATCACCCGCCCACACCGCAAAGAAGATGAACGGGGTCTTGCCCACATTCACGGTGCGGTGCGCCCAGTGGGGTGGAACATAGGCGATCGTGCCCTTGTGCATGGGGACATGGCTCACTGCCCCCTGTGCGGTTTGCAGAAGCAAGTAGCCCTCGCCCTGTAACCCCACGTACACTTCCCCTTCATTGCGTTTCTCGTGGTAGTGCCCCTTGGTCATGTGATACTCATCCCCCACCGTGCCGGGGTGAATGATGGTGGTGCAATACAAAATGTGCCCGTCTTCTTCCGGCAAGCCACTGGCGTACACTTCGTACACCAAGCGATCAGTTTCCTGCAATGCCTGTTGCGTGGCGGTTTCATCGTGATACATCCCAACCATCTGGCGGAGCGTGCGCTGGATGAGAACGGGTGCGCCTTCAATGATACCGTTGACATCGTTCAAGTGTGTTGCGAAAGGGAGGATATTGGTCATCGTTCAATCTCGTTTCAAGGTAGATCAGGGATATAATACAAGGGCAATCGGGAGATGCCCCGTTGCTTCATTTTAATTCACCACATTGTACCGACTTTCAGGCGTCAGGATTTTTCACTCCAAAATCTTGAAGTCGATGTAATGCTCCATGGCAGTATGATTCGCGTGCTTAACAAGTTGCCCCCTACACATAACCTTTGATTTCCTCTTGCTAGACAAAGCTTTTAACGCAATATCATAGTCAGCATCATTCATGATAGTGAGCCGAACAGTCCGTTCTAATTGGTCAATTTGCCCTTTGATGGAGATGGTGGCAATGCTTCCATCGCTGGTCTCTGAGTTGAGGCGCGTCACCCACCCCGTTATCGTTTTTAGTTCCTCATTCCACTTACGTTGCAAAGTCCGTTCAATCCGCTTCGCCATTTGGCTGATGCGTGGTGTAATTACAAAATGCGAATGGGGGAGATCTCGCTTAGGAATGCGATCTGACCATGCCAAACTAATTTCAACAGGTTGATCTTCAGCACTCTCTTGCAGTTGCAACAAGGCACGACATAGATCAGCACTTCCGCCCAGATCAACAAAGTGACTTAGATGGTTTTCAATGATGGATTCACCATCTGATTCTGGGTCGACCCTTGAAGAAACACCTGACAAATAGTCAAGAGCATTGGCGAGGGTTTCAAGAACACGCCGACTGTATGGTACTTTTAGATCAGGGTCATCCCCAACCTCTGCATCTGTCTGAAAGGGAGCATGAATAACGAGTACATAGCTCCCAATTTCAGTTTGTCCGATTTGCGCTTGCTCAATGAAATCCAGAGCTGCGTTTGGTTTACGATTGGGCAGGATGGGGCGTTTGTTTTCCACAACCGTTGCCGCTGACAATAACGCTTCGTATGCACCTTGATAGAGTTTCATGCCATCCACAAGCGGAATTTGCCCATGCATTGCCAACGAGTGCATGGAGCGAAAGCGGATCACATCATGTTCAATGCCCATAATCTGGTCAAGGATAGCTTGCTCGGTGCGCCCCTCGATCTCACTCAAGGTGCGTAACACAGTTTGTATCCCCTCTCGATAATCATCGAAGGTTTGGTCAGCGATCAAAACGCGCTTCAAGTCCGAATCATCATGTTTAAACGTCCATGTTTCGACACCGATTTTAGTTGTACCGTAGTGTGTCCAACCTGTGTTTCGTAAGTAATTCTTAAGTCGCATCAGATCAAGCGATTCTAAGGCAAAATGGGTATTGTGAAGGGTCATGGTAATTCTCCATCGGCAATGCGTCGCATGATGTCTTTGAGCGCATTACCATGAAACATATTGGTTGTTGGTATATGCACGTTCTTCGATTTTTGTCCCGTGGCAAGATCGGGTTCACCTGCCAAACTCACCCAATAAGCACAATAGCGCATCAGCAGGTGATAGGGTGTTTCGTCTAACCAATCATCAACTGTGGTTGGAACATGCAAGAGCACTAGAATATGTGGTACCTGTTTCTTTTTACGTAGATCATTGTAATTCTTTTCTTCGAGTTGGTAGCTAATGACTTTCTGTTGATTAATGAATGTTGGCGATTCGGTACATTTGAGCTGTAGGTGAAGTTGTGGCGAAACAATAGCCTGCCCTTGTTCATACCCGATCAACTCAAGATCAACACTCTGGTCGTCTACCTTACGAGATCCAATGTTGTATCCATGCTTTGATGCTAGAGCATGAACATAAGCAATGCTAAACTGCTCTTTCTGTTGGTTAAGATCCATTCAATATCAATTCCTAGGGCATGTTTCAAGGTAGATCAGGGATATAATACAAGGGCAATCGGGAGATGCCCCGTTGCTTCATTTTAATTCACCACATTGTACCGACGTAGGTCATTCAAAAGTACAGCACACCTATTTTAGCAAGGGACTCACACAGTGAAAAATTACATTATTGCACACGACTTAGGCACGACAGGCAACAAAGCCACCCTCTATGACCGCGAGGGTAAATTGGTTGGGAGCGTCTTTGTCAGCTACAACACCGAATATGCCCATGTAGGTTGGGCGGAACAACACCCCGAAGACTGGTGGCAGGCGGTGTGCCGTTCTACCCATCAACTCATCCGCGAAACGCTCATTCAACCCAACGATGTGGCGTGCATCACTTTCAGCGGGCAGATGATGGGATGTGTGGCGGTGGATGAACACGCCCGCCCCCTGCGCAAGGCGATCATCTGGGCGGATATTCGCGCGGTTCAACAGGCGGAATGGGTTGCCACGCGCATTGATCGCAATCGCATTTATGAAATCACAGGGCATCGCTTGAGTTCATCCTACTCGTTGGCGAAAATGCTGTGGTTGCGCGACCATCAACCGGATATTTACGCCCAAACCTACAAGTTTCTGCATGCCAAAGATTCGGTGATTGCGCGGTTGACGGGTGTATTCGTCACCGAACCATCGGATGCTTCCAGCATGAACCTGTATGATTTGGAGCGTGGGGAGTGGTCACAGGAAATCATCGAAGCAACCCAATTGAACCCCAACCAACTCCCCCAAATTCGTCAGTCAGTTGATGTGGTGGGGGAAGTTTTGCCCCACATAGCGGATGAGGTGGGCGTGGCAGCTGGCACCCCCGTTGTAGTAGGTGGAGGGGATGGCGCATGTGCGGCAGCGGGGGCGGGGGTGATCCATGAAGGGAGCGCGTACAACTATATCGGCTCGTCCTCGTGGATTGCAATTTCAACCGACAAACCCATCTATGATCCTGCCCAACGCACCTTCACCTTTGGGCATGTTGTGCCGGGCAAGGTCATGCCAACCGGCACGATGCAAGCGGCGGGCGCATCTTATCAGTGGACGCGCGACCAACTTGCCCAAACCGAACACGAAAGCGCAGAACG
>Ga0172376_10007420_pt1 | contig 11680 bp, 9 predicted proteins | sample Lak35m_FD_121114 | JGI IMG/M metagenome (GOLD analysis project Ga0172376, IMG submission 121114) | Freshwater microbial communities from Kabuno Bay, South-Kivu, Congo - kab_092012_35m | ecosystem: Environmental > Aquatic > Freshwater > Lake | place: Democratic Republic of the Congo: South-Kivu...
AGGATTCCGGCGCGGCTGGAAGATCTGGCGGTACCGGGGGCGGGGTTCCTTCAGCAGGTTCCCAGGGATCCGTTCAGCGGGCAGCCCCTGCTCCTCGAGTCGGTCCCTGGCGGCTATCGGATCCGTCGGCCGCCTGGCGATGCGCCGGGGGTCAGTCGCGAGTTCGTCGAGGAGTCGTTGGGGAGCTGGGAATTGCGGGTCCTGCGTTGATCCGCCTCCGGGCTTGAGCCACGCGGCGTAGGCTGTGAAATTGCGGGAAATGAGCCGGGTGTTTGCGAACGGGGAATCGATGGAGGCCGAGCTGCCGTGCAGCCTCGAGGCGTTCCTGATGAAGTGTGGTTTGCCGCCTCGCTCGGTCGTCGTGGAGCACAATGGCGAGGCGGTCGCGCCCTCGGAGTTCCCGACGCGTCCGTTGGCCGACGGTGACCGGCTTTGGATCGCCCGGATTTCGTCGGGAGGGTGAGCGTTGCTTTCGCTTCTCACCGCACAGTCGTTGGCGCGGATTCGATGCGTTGGGTGGCGAGGGTGCGGAGATCCCGTTTCAGGGTCAGGCTGGCTTCGGTGGCAGCGCCGAAGGAGACCACGAGGTGGAAGGCTTGAAAGGTTACGAACAGGACGGCCATTTCCTCATCGCGGATGCCGTTGGTCCCGCAGACGAAGATCGCCAGCGCGCTGCACCAGGGTGGGAGGAGAACGGGAAGGAGCGTCTGGGCCAGCACGGACCCAAGCTTCCGCTGGCGTAACGATTGCAGGAAGGCTCTGTGGATCACGGCGGGAAGGTCCACCCACAGCGAAAAGATCCCTCCGAGGAAAAGGGACAGGAATACGGTCCGGATGGCGGCGTCGTTGATGTCGAGATCGTGGTCGAACAGGCTGAGGCAAAGGACCAGGTTGACGGCGGTCAGGATCCATCGGTGAAGCAAGACATGGTTCCGGACGGCTTGCCCGTGGCCTTCGCGCAGGGAGTAGAGGTTCAGGGGAGTACTGAGGAGGAGTTCAAGGCCGCCCTGCTGGATTTCCTCGAACCAGGGTGCGACCGCAGCAAGGGCGGTGCGGATCTTGAAGACGACATGGAGCCCATACGCCACGAGCATCGCAGTGATGAACATCGGAATGGCGGTGCGGTCGGGCAGGGTGAACGCCGCCAGTTGGAATCCCGCGAAGGCCATGAGTCCGAGGGTTTGAATCCAATCGAGCGCACGGGTGCGAGGGATGCGTTGCGCGTATTGGCGGGCGAAGGGGTTGAGCAAAGCATTCTTCGCCGGGGAGTGGTGCGCTCGGGGTTGAGCGGTCCCCGGATTTGGGTTGGGCTTCGCCTCGGATCGACGGGGCCTGTCCTTGCGGCCGTTGAGCTGGAGTTGACGGGCAGCGAGAAGCGTCAGCAGCGTCGCCAGGGTCAGCGAGACCGTGGTCGAGAACAGGGCGCGGTTTCGTCCGATGGTCGCCACCGAGTCCGCCATCCAACCGTAGGTGAGGCTGCCGATGGGGCTGAACAATTCGACGTGGAGCGGTACGTCCGGCGGAAACAGCGCGGATTCGCGGAGGATCCAGGCAAGAAATGGAGGCAGGGCGCAGAGAGCCAGCAGCAGGAGCAAAGCGAGGGAATAGGCCGCGGGTGCGGAATCGGAGCGTGCCGAGGCCCAGAGACCGATGGCGCTGGAACAGGCGAAGGTGGCCAGCAACCCCACGCTCGTGGTCCAGAAGGTGGTGCCGCTGATGCCGCCCATCATGAGCGGCACGGCGAGGATGGGGAGGATGCCGAGCAGGGCGCACAGGCCCCGGATACCGCAGGCGACGAGCTTGCCGGTGCTGACGTCGAACCCTCCCAAAGGCGTCAGGAACAGGAGGCCGAGCGTGCCATTCCGGCGTTCCGCGACGATCGAATCGGCACTGAGGAACATGCCGCCGAGCAGGCACGCGGCGAACACCGTCGACGAGACGATCTTGAAGGTTCCCTGCGGGATGCTGCCGCCGCCGGAGAAGCCGAGCAGGACCACGCTGAGGGCCGTCAACAGGACGGCCGCGAGGACGCGGGTGTGATAGGTCCAGCCCTGGCGGCCAGCCACGATCAGTTCGCGATGGGCGATGGGCAGGGAACGCATGGGCGTGGGGCAGGGTAAGGGTTGCGGTCGATGGCTGGCAAGAAGTGGCAGGGGGTGGTCGCGCTGTTTCCGTTTGGAAAGGGGTGATCGCGTTGTTGCGTGAGCAGGCTTGGTTTCCCTAACGTCCGCCGCCGTTCGGGGAACCGGTCGACGATGGACGCCGACTGGGACTGCCAACGTGATTTGCCATGGCCTATTTGAACGAGAATTACCTGAAGCTGAAGGCGGGATACCTTTTTCCGGAGATCGGGCGCCGCGTGAAGGCGTTCTGCGAGGGCAACCCGGAGGCGGCAAAGCGGTTGATCCGGTGCGGCATCGGCGACGTGACCGAGCCCTTGCCGGCAGCCGTGGTGGCGGCAATGCACCGGGCCGTGGACGAGATGGCGGTGCGGGAGACCTTCAAGGGCTACGGACCGGAGCAGGGCTACGAATGGTTGCGGGGCGCCATCGCCCAGAATGACTATCGGGCGCACGGCCTGGAGGTGGCGGACGATGAGATCTTCGTGAGTGACGGGTCCAAGTGTGACTGCGGCGCGATCCTCGACATCCTCGGGGACCGGAACCGGTTGGCGATCACGGATCCGGTCTATCCGGTCTATGTCGACACCAACGTGATGGTGGGACACACGGGGGAAGCGGATGCCAACGGCGCGTACGCCGGGATCCATTACCTGCCGTGCACGCAGGCGAACGGGTTCATTCCCGAGCCGCCCAAGGAGGCGGTCGACGTGGTCTACCTCTGCTCCCCGAACAATCCAACGGGGGCGGCGGCGACGCGGGAGCAACTGGAGGCGTGGGTGGCGTATGCGCGGCAACATGGGGCGATCCTCCTCTTTGACGCGGCCTACGAGGCATACATCACGCAGCCGGGGATTCCTCATTCGATCTATGAGATTCCCGGAGCCCGGGAATGTGCGATCGAGTTCCGGAGTTTTTCCAAGAACGGTGGGTTCACGGGCGTGCGCTGTGCTTTCACGGTGGTTCCGAAGACGTTGAAGGCGAAGACGGTGGCTGGTGAAAGCCTGCCGTTGCACCCGCTTTGGTCGCGTCGGATGACCACGAAGTTCAACGGGGTTTCGTACGTGGTCCAACGGGCGGCGGAGGCGTTGTACTCCGTGGACGGCAAGGCGCAGGTGCGCGCGTTGATCGAGCATTACATGGGCAACGCGCGGATCCTGGTGGCCGGCGCGAAGGCGGCGGGCCTGACGGTGCTTGGCGGTGTGAACGCCCCGTACATCTGGGTGGGTGCACCCGCCGGCTACACCAGTTGGCAGGCCTTCGACAAGATCCTGGGCGAGGCGAATGTCGTCATCACGCCCGGTTCCGGTTTTGGAAGGAACGGGGAGGGATGGTTCCGGGTGAGCGCCTTCAACAGCCGCGCGAATGCCGAGGAGGTCTCGCGCCGGTTGCAGGCGTTGCGCTGGTAAGATACCGGGCCGGCACGGCCCACGCATGGAACGGGGTGGCGACGTCCGCGTCGCCGTCCCGAAGCCTTTCCCAGCGCGCGGAGGACATCGCCACCTCGAAGCCGTTCCCAACCGGGCAGAGGGGCGAGATCCAAGCCTCCTGACCGGATTCCAAACTTCCAACTCCAAACCTGCCCGGGGCGTGTGGTAGGACTGGCGCGTGAACTTTCCGTCGACGCATTGGAGCATTCTGGGACACGCGACCAAGAGCGGCGGGGATCGGCAGGCGGCGGCGCTTGAGGAAATGTGCAAGCGCTACTGGGTGCCGGTCTTCTACGCCCTGCGGCAGCGGGGATACGTGGAGGCTGAGGCCCAGGATCTCACACAGGAATTCCTGATGCAGTTGACCGACCACTCCGCGTGGCGTCGGGCAGATCCGCATCGGGGACGGTTCCGCTCTTTCCTGCTCGGTTCGCTCAGTCGTTTCCTGCGCGAGGTCGAGGTTCGGCGTCGCGCCCAGAAGAGGGGCGGCGACGTTCAGCACCTGAGCGCGAGCGAGGATGGAATGGCGGAGACGCTTGCCGACGCCACAGTGACCGAGGATGTGGTGCGGTCGTTTGATCGAAACTGGGCCCTTGAATTGATGGGCCGTGCGTTCGAGCGGACCCGCAAGGAGTACGCGGCCAACGGGAAGGCGCACCTGTTCACTCACCTCAAGGCGTTCCTTCCGGTGGGCAAGGAACCTCCAACCTACGAAGTGACCGCAGCAACGTTGGGGATCTCCCTCGCGGCCCTCAAGACCGAGATCTTCCGGTTGAGGAATGCTTTCCGGGTCAACGTCCGTTCCGAGGTGGCGCAAACGGTTTCCGCACCCCACGAAATTGACGCCGAGCTGGCTTGGTTGCAGCGCGTGCTCATGGATCGCGGCAGTGACCTGCCGCCGAACGGTGGAGGCACCGCGTCGGGCGAGCCGCCGCCGACCGCCGCCGCAGGAGACGCATGAGCGATCGTCGGTGCCCGGAATGTCAGGCTCCGCTGGAGTCCGGAGCGTTGGACGGCATCTGTCCGAGGTGCCTTGCCGGGCTATTGTTTGATCCCGGCCCGGTTCCGGAGGCGACACTGGTCACGGAGGAGAACCGGGCCACCACGCCGCCGATGACGACGCGGAGCGTGCTGCTGGAGTTGCCCGGGTACGAGGTGACGCGGGAGTTGGCCCGGGGCGGAATGGGCATCGTTTATCAGGCCACCCAGCTGGAGCCTCGACGGGAGGTGGCGCTAAAGATGTTGCTGCCACACCAACTGGAGGCGGAGGCCTTCCAGGAACGCTTCCTCCTCGAGGCACGGGCGATCGCCCGACTGGAGCATCCCCACATCCTTCCGGTGTATCAGGTGGGCGAGCACGACGGCGTGCCCTTCTTCACCATGAAGCTCGCCGCGGGAGGAAGCTTGGCCGAGCGCCGGCCGCGGTACCGTCGGAGTTGGCGTGAAATCGCGGAATTGGTCGCGACCCTCGCGGACGCCGTCCAATACGCCCACGAACGTGGTGTCCTGCATCGGGATTTGAAACCCGGAAACGTGTTGTTCGACGATACCGGGCGTCCTTACGTCAGCGATTTCGGGCTCGCGAAGCTGGCGGACGACACGATGCCGGAAGAAGAGCCCGGACAGGTCATCGGAACTCCCCGCTACGTCGCACCCGAGGTGGCGGGGCAGGGCTCGCAGCTCGCGACAGTGGCCAGCGACATCTACGGGCTGGGATCATCCTCTATGAAATGCTGGCGCAGAAGTCACCCTTCGCCGCCTTGAGCCAGCAGGCGCTTCTCCGGATGGTGGCGGATGCGCCGCCTCCGCCGCCCAGCCTCGAGCTGCGCGGCGTTCCCCATGAACTGGACATCATCTGCATGCTATGTCTGGAGAAGGACCCCCACCGTCGCTTCCAGACAGCCGGGGCGCTGACACAGGAGCTGAAGCGTTGGTTGGCCGGAGAACCCATCGAATCCCTTCCGGCCACACGTCGGGAGCAGTTCTGGCGCTGGTTGCGCCAACAGCAGGCGATCGTCGGCCTGACGGCAGCCATTGCCGTCCTTGGACTCGTACTGGTGGTGGGGTCGGTTTGGGTGGCCTTCTCGCTCATGGCCTCCCGTCGGGCGGTTGTCAGCGAACGTGACCGCGCTCGCGGGGATCTGGTCAAGGCACGCCTGGGCGAGGCGCGCGGGTTGCGGTTGTCCGGCCATATCCAGAACCGCTCAAGGGCACTTGAACTCCTGTCCGGTGCCGCCCAGGCGGCAGATCCCGTGGAACTCCGGAACGAGGCGGCCGCCATGCTTGGACGATGGGACGTCGGACCGGAGGAGGATCGACATCGCCACGCAGGTGCGGGTTTGCCCGTTTCGCTTTCGGCGAGTCTGGACCTGGTTGCCGATGCGCGCGCGGACGGGGAGGTGCGGGTCTGGAAGCGTGCCACGGGTTCGCAACTGTGGAAACTGCCGGCCGGCGGCGCACCCTCACCAAACCAGTTGGAGTTCAGTCCGGGGGCCCGATGGGTCGCGGCGGCTTCCGGGGATCAATTCCGGGTGCTCGAGGTTTCAACCGGAGCTGTGGCCGTCCATCAGGCTGGCCGTTGGCTGGGGTTCTCCGGCGATGGTCAACTGGCCATCTACCGGGCTCCCGACCGTCACGTGGAATACCGGGACATCGCCACCAGGAAGATTCGGCGGCGCATACCGTTGCCGTCCGATGCAATGGATGCCATCGCGGTCTCCGATGCCACGCAGGCTCCGGATGTTCTGGTCCAATGGAGGGATCATCTCGAGGTGCTTTCCCCCGAGACCGGGAATTCGCTGCAGTGGCTTCCGTTTCATCGAGGAGAAGTGCGGGCGGTGACCTGGAAGGACGGTTACCTCCTCGTCGGGGACAACACGGGCGGCCTTCGCCTCTGGAACATGTGGAGCGGGCGCCTTCGGGATCTGGCGGGGCACCGCGGGCCGGTCCGACGGTTGGTGGTTTCGCCCGATGGGAGCCTGGCATGGTCGGTTTCCGATGATGGCCAAACGCGACTCTGGCACGTCCCCACAGGCCAGTTGCTGGGGGTCGCCGAGTTGTGGGCGCCATTGCAGTTCAGTCAGGACGGGACGCGTTTGGTCTTTGTGGATGGTCCCTCGTTTGGGATCGCCCCGATGATGGCTCCGGTCGCCGTGCAGATGCTGCCGCTTCGATTCGGCGGCAGCGTGCGACACCTCGAGTTCAGTCCTGACGGCCGTTGGTTGGTTGGGGTTGGTCAACGGGGGGTTGCTGTCCTTGAGCCCTTCGCTGGTCAGGTGGTTTGCTCGGTTGAAATCCCCGGTGCCGTGTCAGCCCATTTCCAGTCGGAGGGACACCGATTGGCGGTGGTCCACCGCACGGGCATCCGGTGGTTTGAGTTTCGTGAGGAATCAAAACGGGTGAGCTTGGTCCCAGACGGAGAAATTCGTCCGCCACAGCCCCAATGGATGGGGCGTGCTCTCGGCGACGGGGATGGAAAGACGCTCCTGATCCCAACCGCTGGCGGTGCCCTGCTCGGGTTCGACCTCGTCGATGGTCGATGGATTCCCGTTCCGAGCGAAGTGGGACCTGCCGGTGATGCGATGATAGATCCCGAGGGGCGTTGGATTGCCGTGAAGGCTGGAGGGACCCAGACGTCCGTGTTCCCCGCTGCGGGCGGCAAGGTTCTACGCTTGCTCGAGCCCGGTTATGGAAGTCCCTTCTTCAGCCCCGATGGGCGTCACCTGCTGGTTGCTGGCGGGGAGATGCACCAAGTCTACACCACGGAGGATTGGCGCGTTACGACCATCGAGCCGACCGGGGGCGGGAGTACTACCCCAGGCATGGGGCGGTGGTCCAAATACGGACGGGTCTTTGCCGTGGCCGGTCCCCGGTCAGGGGTCAGCATCGTGTCTACCGAGACATGGAAAACGGTGGTCCGTCTGGAAGCTCCGCTTCCTGTCTCGTGTCTGGCCATTGGTCCGCATGGACGCCGCGTGGCCGCCGGCACGGATGACGATCACGTGGCGATCTGGGGTTTGCCTGAACTCCGGATGGCAATGAATCCGTTGGGATTGAACTGGACCGAGCGCATCTCCCCTGACGGTGTCATTCCGGCATCCTCCGGAGTGGGGCACGCAGGTGAAGCGTGGCCGACAGTCGCCACCGAGGTTCGCATCCCTCGTCGGTCGACCGCCCTGAAGAATGATTGCATCGACCTGGGAAACGCCCTGACCGAACCTCTGGATACCGTTGAAGGGGTCTTTACCAGCCCGCGGGACAGGCCTTTCGGGCTGCAGTCCGGGAGCATCCAGATTGCCGGTGAGGAATATGATGTCCGAGGTTACCTTAGGGTTTCTGATGCTCCGGTAGGGGAAAAGGACGGCTCATGGCCACGCCAATCGAGTCCTGTTGGCATCGGCCGTCACATCACACGGGTTTCGACGCTGCTGTCGGCAATCCCCCCTCGGGACAGTGTCCGTGGGTTGGAATGTGGGCGGATGCGTGTTCGATGGGCGGATGGAGAAGAAGCGGAGATACCCATCCGCCTTGGGGAGGAGGTTGGCAGTTGGCACGGAGGCGTCGGGGATGCGTTGGTGGGAAATGCGAGGGTTGCTTGGGAAGGGTTGAGCGAAGTATCCGAGGCGACCCAGTGTTTGATCCGACTGTACCATTATTCTTGGGTTAATCCACGGCCCAAAGTCGCGGTGGAAAGTATCTGGTGGAAGGCATCCACGGGTGGCGGATCATTGCGCGTGCTCGGCATGATCGCCCGCAAATGACTCCGGGCAGACCTTCGGATCCGGCCAACGTGGTGGTGCGGACCAGCGGCGACGAGAAAAGGATGGGTAAAAAAACGCCGCCCGGCCGTAAGGCCGGGCGGTGAACCAACACACCTCAACGAAGACCGGACGTCGAGGCACACGATCCGCGCTTTCCTCATGACCGACCTGTGCAAGTCCAACTGGGGAAGTTGGGGGTCCGCCACTCAGTAACGCCAATGTATATTCTGGCAATGGAAACGCTGAAGTTGCTGAAAGATTGTGTTGGAGGTCGGAGAGTGGTCTGTTTGTTCTTTAAAGTAATTGTTGTTGATGATTTTATGACCTGCATTTTCTTTCGCTGATTCTTTCCTGGTTCCGGTTGGGTCACAGTTGCACCACCGGAATCCTAGGAGTGGCGCGTATGCCGAAGCGGCCGTCGGAAGAAGGCAAACGGGTTCCGGCTTTCCATTCGTTGTTGGCTTCCCTAGGTTTTCGGACCTTTCAGCGAATGCCGACGGTTTACATCAAGACTTACGGATGCCAGATGAACGAACGCGACAGCGAGGCTGTCGCGGCGCAGTTGGTTGGGAGGGGGTACACTCTGGCGCACGATGAGAAGTCTGCGGATGTGGTCCTGCTGAATACGTGCAGCGTTCGGGATCTTGCTGAGCAGAAGGCGATTGGAAAGATGCAGGCGATGGTTGGCCATTCCCGCAAGCATCGTGACAAACAGGTCTTCGGGTACCTCGGGTGCATGGCTCAAAGCCGGGGTGGCGAGCTTGCCCGGGATGGCAGTGGCGTTCAATTGGTCGTGGGAACCCAGAAGTTCCACCGGGTTGCAGACCATGTGGATGCTCTGGTGTCGGGGCGCGCTGAATCCCTGGTGGATGTCGATTCAGAAGAGGGGAGTCAGTCTCGATTGTCCGAGCACCTTGCCTTGGATGGAGGCTCAACCCGGCGGCAGGTTTCGGCCTTCGTCAGCATCATGCAGGGGTGCAATCAGCACTGCACTTTCTGCATTGTCCCGTACACTCGAGGTCGCGAGCGGAGTCGGACCATCCAGGAGATTGTTGAGGAGTGTCGGAGCCTGGTGGACAAGGGGGTTCGGGAGATCACGCTGCTGGGGCAGATCGTGACGAGTTTTGGGCGCCGTGAGATGGCTTCCTTGGATGGTCGGACTCCTTTCGTCCAATTGCTCGAGGCGGTGCACGAGATCAATGGATTGGAGCGCATCCGGTTCACATCGCCCCATCCCAAGGGCTATGGCCACGACCTCATCGCGGCGTACGGTCGGTTGCCGAAGCTGGTCGAAAGTGCCCACATTCCCTTGCAATCGGGCTCAGACAGGGTGTTGAAGGCAATGCATCGCGGATACACCGCGGAGCGGTTTGAGGGGATTATCGCCGGGTTGCGGGCTGTCCGTCCTGAGATCGGGTTGACAACCGACATCATTGTCGGGTTTCCGGGGGAGACCGAGGCTGAATTTGAGGAAACCGTTGCTCTCTGCCAACGTGTCCAGTTCGATAACGCGTTCGTCTTCAAGTATTCACCGCGGAAGGACACTCCTGCCGCCTCCATGGAGGGAGCCCTGCCGGAGGCTGTCATCGAGGATCGTCATCGTCGGTTGTTGGAGGTCATCAACGCCGTAGGGGCAAGAAAGTATGATGCCCTTGTTGGACGGTGCCTGCAGATATTGGTCGAGGGCGTCAGCCGTCGGAATCCTGCGAGGTTTGAAGGAAGGACCCGTTGCAACAAGATCGTGGTCTTTTCCGGTTCACCTCGACATGTCGGGCAGACGATTGACGTCCGAATTGAGCGGGTGGGCACGTTCACACTTTATGGAGACCCAGCCGTTGTCGGTTTGGGGTCGGAGGATGACTTCGCCAACGCTGGACATGGTGGTCGAGGTCTGGAGGTGGCGTCTGTTGAGTTGGAAGAGGCAAGCCGATGACATTGACACAGATCTTTTTGCTGCTGGGGGCGGCCCATGCGCTGGTGGGGCTTTGGTTTGGGTTGGCTCCCGACAAGGCGGGAGGCTGGTTGAAGCGATTTCCCCGTCAGGTTGCCCCCGGCGTGTTCCTCATGCTTCTGGGTACCGGGTGGTTCGTGACGAATCTCTATCGATCTGATGTCACTGATTTCAAGGAGTGGCAGCACCTGTTGTTGGCGGGGTTCACATTGCTGGGTGTGGGCTGCTGCTTCTTTGTGCAGGATTATCTTTCGATCCGGGGTGGCGGGGTCGTTGCCCTTTTGGTGTGCGACTCCTTTTTGGATGTACGTCGCCCCAGCGACAATCCGTGGAGCGTGGTGTTGTCCGTCTGGTGTTACCTCGTGATTGTTTGTTCGGTGTGGTGGGTTGGTTCGCCCTGGCGGGTACGCGACCTGATCGGTTGGATGACTGTGGAGAACGGTCGCCTGGCCCGTTTAGGCTATGCGCTGACGGGCTTTGGTGCCGCGCTCGCCGGGGTGGGCGTCACGCTGATCCGTTGAACGGCACGAGGGATGACGATGTGCGGATTGGAGAGGTTCAGATGGATGAATTGAACGCAAATCGGGGCTTGCGTGACATGACGCCGGGGGTCTAAGGTCCGCGCTCCTTTACGGGTCTGGATCGGATGCTGATCCGGACCGCACGATTTATTTGGATTATGTCAGTCAAGATTCGCCTGAAGCGCACCGGAGCCAAGAACAGCCCCGTGTATCGGATTGTGGTCGCCGACAACCGGAGCCCCCGTGACGGCAAGTTCATCGAGGAACTTGGCGTTTATCAGCCTCGTCAGAAGGGGACCAACTATTCCCTGAATCTGGAGCGGGCCAAGTACTGGATCAGTGTGGGTGCCTTGCCGTCCGATACCGTTGCCTCCTTCATCAAGAAGGCTGATCGAGCCGCTGCCGCAACCGCGGCGGCCTGATAGACCGGCGAGGCCGATGGTCCGGTTCGATCAGGTGACCACCCGAAGCATCGCTCAACCCTCAAAGACTGGCTGCATGGACGAGTTTGTCGAATTTGTAGCGCGAGGTCTGGTGGATGACCCTGACTCCGTCAGCGTAACCACCGTTGAGCGTGGGGGAATGTCGGTGATCGAGTTGCGCGTTGCTCCGGCCGACGTTGGAAAAGTCATCGGTCGCCGTGGGACTACCATTCAAGCTGTCCGATCCTTGGTTCAAGTAGGTGGTGCAAAGGCGGGTCGCCGTTGTACCGTCGATTTGGTCGAGGACTGATTTTTTACCCGCTAGCAGGATGCGGGTTGATGTATTGACGTTATTTCCTGCGATGTTCGCAGGGCCGCTGGATGAAAGCATTGTCCGGCGGGCAAGGGTTGCAGGTCTGCTGGATCTCAAAGTCCACAACCTGCGGGACTGGGCGAAGGATCGACACAAGACCGTG
>Ga0172376_10007424_pt1 | contig 11678 bp, 7 predicted proteins | sample Lak35m_FD_121114 | JGI IMG/M metagenome (GOLD analysis project Ga0172376, IMG submission 121114) | Freshwater microbial communities from Kabuno Bay, South-Kivu, Congo - kab_092012_35m | ecosystem: Environmental > Aquatic > Freshwater > Lake | place: Democratic Republic of the Congo: South-Kivu...
ACGGAACGCCGTCGGTTTACACCTCCAGTCTGACAGCAGCAGAGGCCGCCGCTTCAGACGAACAGTCTCAGACACCGGAGGCCGGTGAGCGGGAAGTCAAAGCGGTCTTCGCGGAGCTGGACTCAATTCTGAAGGCGACCGGCAGCGACTGGCGGCATCTCGTGAAGGCCACTTACTACTGTTCGACCGATGCCGCGTCACGGAAGCTCAACGAACTGCGGCCTCAGTATTACGACCCGGTCCGTCCGCCTTCGGCGTCCAAAGCCATCGTGACTGGAACCGGCCGCAGCGGGATCGGCCTGACGATCGACATGATCGCCGTGCCCGTGAAGTAAGCGTGCTGAAGTCGCTCGGACGTACTGTTCGTGAGGGCTGCCATTGACCTTGTTCGGCCTGCTCCGGGACATTCCCGCCGCAGCCGGAGGCGGTCCGGCCAGGTTTCAACAGCTTGATCACGGTCGCAGGCATGGATGATCGACTGCGTGTTCTTTCGGTGGTTTACAACCTGTATCGCGGTGGGCACGAGAACCGCCTGCTGAGCATCGCGCGGCATATCGACCGCGAACGGTTTGATTTCCGGGTGCTCAGCGTTTCCGAACGGATCGACGAGACGCTGTTTCCCGAAGCCGGCCCGGCCTGCATGTGGCCGGACTTTGAGCGGATCGGCATTCCGGTGCGGTGCCTGGGTGAAGTCTGCGAAGCCAGTCCGGATGCCGCGGGATTGAAGCGGGTGATGAGCGCCGCGCCGGCGGTGGGCCGGATGGTCTGGAATCTGGCTCGGCTGCTGCGCCGTGAAAAGATCGACGTGGTCGATGCACATCACACGACAGCGATGTGCGTGACGGCAGCGGCGGCGCGGCTGGCGGGAGTGCCGTTGTTTCTGACGAGTTACCACGTGCAGAACTGGAGCGGCCGGGCCATGAAGCTGCCGGGGCAGTTCACGCTGGGTTCGGCATCGGCGCTGGTCACGGATTCGCAGGCGCGGGGCGATGAAATCCGCCGCTGGCTGTGGCGCTGTCCGCCCCTGCATGTCATTCCCACAGGGCTGGAACGTCCGCGGTCCGAACGATCGAAGGCCGAAGTCCGGCAGTTGCTCGGTCTGCCTGCGGACGATGGGCGGGCGGTGGTGGGATTCGTCGGCGGACTGGTTCCCTTCAAAGGTCAGATGGACCTCATCGAAGCGGCGGCTCAGGTTCTGCAGTCGTGCCCGGAAACGCTCTTTGTCTGCGTCGGATTCGGTCGCGATTACCACGATTACGAAGCGTCGCTGCAGCGTCGGATCGAGGAACTGAACCTGCGAGGCAAGTTCTTCATCAGCGCGTATCCACACGGTATCGGCGACGTGTGGCCGGTCATTGACGTGCAGGCTCATCCCTCGCGACTGGATTCGCTGCCGCTGGTCATCATCGAAGGCATGGCCTGCGGCAAGCCGATCGCCGCGACATCTGTGGGCGGCATTCCGGAAGTGATCCGGCATGAGCACACGGGATTACTGGTTCCGCCTGCTGATCCGGCCGCGATGGCCACCGCGCTCGTCCGTCTGCTCAGGAACCCGGATGAAGCCGCGCGTCTGGGCCAGACTGCGGCCGAGTTCTATGCGGCTCAACTCACTCCGTCCGCCATGACGACCGCGATTCAGGATCTCTACCTGCGTCTGGCCGGTCGGGGCCAGGTCGTTCAGAGCCGCGCCGCATAGCTGATACGAGACACGGGGAAAGATACCTCGCTCGGGCAGCGGCGAAACATTTCAGACAAGCACGCCGCGCCAGCAAGTGTGTTCAAAACGCCGCACGCACTCGCTGGCGCTTCGAGCTTGTCCACTCTCATCATGGCCTGAGAGGCATATCTCGGGGATGACTTCACACCAGTGCGGGCGACCGTTCATTTCAAACGAACCAGCGACTCAGGTGCGGACTCGAGACGGCGCGCTCGCAGCCAGTCCACGATCCGTTCCATGCGCATGCTGCGCGAGCCTTTGATCAGCACGGTATCGCCGGGACTGAGCACGCTCTGCAGGCGGTCCAGTAGAGGTTCAAGGTCCGTGAACGCGAACGCTCGATCCGGATCGAATCCGGCCTGACACGCGCCATCCACAACTGCCTGCGCTTCCGCTCCGAAGGCCAGCACGTGATCCAGTCGCGCTTCGGTGGCGGCCAGACCGGTGTCTTCATGGAGTTCCCACGAGTACCGGCCCAGCTCCTTCATATCGCCGCAGACGAGGACGCGGCGGCCGAATGATGGCCAGCCACTGAGCAGGCTGATGGCGGCTCTCATGGCTTCGGGGCTGGCGTTGTAGCAGTCGTCGATGACTGTGATCCCGGCGAAGGAATGGACCTGACAGCGACCGGGCACGGTGGAGAAGTGCCGCAGGCCACTGGCGATTTCGGCGTCGCTGAGTCCGAACTCGCGCCCCAGCAGCACGGCGAACAACACCGAGCGGGCGAAGTGCCGGCCGATGATCGGAACCCGGAACGCGGTGCCGTCGATGACCACCGCAAGGTCCGGCCCTTCCTGCCGGATGCTGGAAGCCTGCAGGCAGCTGCGCGGTCCTGGTCCTGCGCGGAGCACTCGGCAGGCAGCCCGTCGCGCGAGCGCTTCACAGGCGGGATCATCCGCCGGCAGCAGCAGCAGTCCGCGACCCGGCAACGCTTCCGCCAGTTCGCCTTTGGCTTTGAGGACCGCTTCCGGGCCTCCGAACTCACCGCAGTGAGCATGACCGATGCCGGTGATGATGCCGGCATCCGGCAAAGCGATCTCACACAGACGGCGGATCTCGCCGACGGCGGATGCTCCCATCTCGACGACTGCGATTTCGTGCTGCGGCTTCAGACCCAGCAGAGTCAGCGGCAGACCGACGTGGTTATTGAAATTCTTCGGACTGCGGCAGGTGTGAAAGCCGCTGTTGAGCACCGCATGCACCATCTCGCGCGTGGTGGTCTTGCCGTAGCTGCCCGTGATCCCGATGACCCGGACCGGATGCCGCAGCCGGTTCCAGCGCGCGAGATCGGCGAGGGCTTTCAAGGTGTCGGGAACGCGGACCAGCGGACCGGATGTGGTTCCGCGCCATCGCTGTGACACCACACAGGCGGCTCCGGTCTGTGAGACCTGTTCCACGAACTGGTGCCCGTCGATCGCGTCGCCGCGCAAAGCCCAGAAGACGGTATCCGGGCTGGTCTCGCGCGAGTGCGTCACGATCTTCAAGGGGCGATCGAATGCCGCACCGGCGTTCTCCAGGACTCCACCGTTGGCACAGGCGATCTGTGAGAGTGAATATTCCATCGAGTCGGGTCGCTGTTCATGACGATCGGGCGGGGGTGGTCATTCCGCGCGGAAGGCGGGCGGTGAGCAGTTCCCGCGCGACCTGCCGGTCGTCGAAGGTGAAGGTTTCCTGGCCAACGATCTGTTCGGTTTCATGTCCTTTTCCGGCGATCAGCACGCAATCGCCGGGGCGGGCTTCTCCCAGCGCGAAGTCGATCGCGCGGCGGCGGTCAGGTTCGATGTGCAGCCCGGTGAAGCCCAGTGGAAAGCCGGCGAGAATCTCCTCAATGATCGACTGCGGATGCTCGGTCCGGGGGTTGTCGCTGGTCACCACCACCAGGTCGGCCTGCGATGCGGCCAGAGCCATCTTCGGACGCTTGGTCCGGTCGCGATCACCGCCGGCTCCAAAGACGCAGATGACTCGCCCCGGCGTGACGGCCTGTGTGGAATCAATAACGCGCCGCAGCGCGTCGTCGGTATGCGCGTAATCGACCAGCACTTCAAACGGCTGTCCGCAGTCCACCCGCTCGAGTCGTCCTGGCACGCAGTGAGTCTGTTCCAGGCCGGATGCGATGTCCGCATCGGCGATTCCAAAGTGCCGCGCGACGGCTGCCGCTGCCAGACAGTTCTGGATGTTGTGCCGGCCAGGGAGTTCGGTGGTCAGCTCAAAAGCGCTGTCGGAGAACAGCAGGCGGAAGCGGGTGCCCTTGAGCGTCTCGTCGAGAATTTCCGCGCGGACATCCGCCTCGTCAGCGATGGAATAAGTCAGCACCCGTCGGCCGGTGGCGCGGGCTTTCGGAATCAACTGCCGGCTGCCGGGATCGTCCTGGCAGATCACGATGCACCCAGCGGGCACGACGTAGTCGAGAATCATCGACTTGGCGGCGAGGTACGCGTCAAAGCTGCCGTGATAGTCGAAGTGGTCCTGAGTGATGTTCGTGATCACGGCGGCGGCCAGCGGTGTGCCGAAGATCCGCCGCTGATGCAGCGCGTGGCTCGACAGCTCCAGAACCGCGTGCGTGCAGCGGGCTTCCACCATCCGGCGGAACCAGCGGAACAGAGTCCGGGCTTCCGGAGTGGTCATGGAGGCGGGTTCGGAATACTGGCCGTCGCTGTATTTGATCGTGCCCAGCAGACCGCAGTTGATGCCGGCGGCCTGCAGAATGGAGCGGATCAGCCAGGTGGTGGTCGTCTTGCCGTTGGTGCCGGTCACGGCGGCCAGGGTCAGCTTTGCGGCGGGATAGCCGTAGAGGGCTTCGCTGAGTCGAGCGAGAGCCACCCGCACATCGGGCACGATGCACTGTGGCACGTGGAACTCCGCCAGCGGTCGATCGCAGAGCAGAGCGGGACACCCGCGACCCAGCGCGTCTTTCACGAAGGCGGTGCCATCGGCTTTGGTCCCGTGAATGACCGCGAACAGACAGCCCGGCCCGGCCCGGCGGCTGTCTTCCGAGGCGTCGGAGACTGCGATGTCAAAGCAGCCCACAAAACTGGCTTGAGGAAACACGCGCCGCAGACTGACCTGACCAGGCGAACTCCGCAGTGGCAGCGGCATCAAGACCTCCCTGTCGAACTCTGCGAACAGCCGGTGAATTGAGCCGGACCGGCCGTGGACCGGGATCCCTTCCCGGACTGACTGCAGAATGTCTGCCGCCCGCCGCCTGAGGGTCAAGGCGAGAATCACGGCCTGAAGAGCCTCCGGACCGGAATGGCTCTCCTTCGTTGAACCGCCCGGCGCGGACTCGCCTGCCGGGTGGCATGCGGGATGTCATTGAAACCAATGGCTCTGACTCGATTCGTCCGAGTCGAGAACGCGACTCGCCGCTGCAGATTCACGCCTGGCGAAGGATCTTTTCCATCTTTCGGCCTTTCGCCAGCTCATCGACCAGCTTGTCGAGGTATCTGGCCTGCTGCGTTAATGGATTCTCAATTTCTTCAACCCGGTAACCGCAGATTACTCCGGTGATCAGGTGAGCGTTCGGGTTCAGACTGGCTCGCTGAAAGAATTGCTCAAACGTGACTTTGCCGTCGATGTGCTTCTGGATCGCCGTTTCGTTGAAGCCAGTCAGCCAGCGGATCACTTCATGCAACTCTTCCCGGGTCCGCCCCTTCTTTTCGACCTTGGCCAGATAGTGTGGATAAACGGAGGCGAACGTCATCTTCGCGATTCGTTCATCGTGGCTGGTTTTGCCGTTCATGATGTGCTGCTCATTCTGATCGTTGCATTTCAGGTGTGATCTCTGTCCCACTAAACGACTCGATTATCAAACTCCCGCCGAAGTCATCCCCGGCCCGCGACCCGTTGCTTTTGAAACGTGAATCCGTCATGCGTATCGACTGCGGAATGCTATCACGGTCATTGATGTCCCGAACATCGCGGAACGAGGTCGCGCCCGTTGCGTCAATCTTCTCGCAAAAAGTCGTTGCGATCCGCTTGTCCGCTGCGGCATGGCTGACGAAGACTTGATACTCCGGCTTAGATCGACTTCCTGGCCGCCGTCGATGCGGCGGGCCACACTCCGGGGGACGGCGATTCCTGGCGGCGCTGCGGAGGGATCCTTCCGGAAAAAGGATCACACAGAGTCGCAGAGACGCAAAGTCGCGAAGGGATGGACCGGCGGATTGCTCTGCCTGGCGACTTCGTGTCTTCGCGCCTTTGCGTGAACTTCAGGGCCTTCATCTGTGGGCGATCCTTCGGAACATCGGGATGGTTCGCGGCCGGGGTGACGCGGGACGCCTGCGAGTGAAGCGATCCAGCGTCTCGTTCATGGTCACGTGAAGATGAATGGGGCGGGCGATATCAAACATGTCCGCAGGCTCGCCTTTTCGATGGGGCGCCGTTTTCATGGGGGAGTCTGATTCAGTTCTTTCTCCGGAGATGTTCCGCATGACACTTCCTCGACGCGAGCTTCTGAAGTCTGGCGGCTGGTTGGCCCTGTTCGCGGCCGGTCACAGCGGCCTGTCCGGTCTGCCGGTGGTGTCCGGTCAGGATTCGGCAAAGCCCGCCGATCTGCCGCCTCTGAACCGCTTTTCGCGCATGATCCAGGAATGGCTCGTGGACCGCGTGCGGGAGATTGAAGCGCAGGGAAATGCCCGCCGCGCGGCGCTCAAGACGAAGGCCGATGCCGAGGCGTATGTGAAGTCGGTGCAGGATCGCATCCGCGATGCGTTCGGTCCGGAGCCGGAGCGCGCGCCGCTCAACGCGCGGATCACCGGAGTGCTCGAACGCGAAACGTACCGCATTGAGAAAGTGCTGTTTGAGTCGCGGCCGGGAATGCTGGTCTCCGCGAATCTTTACATCCCGCAGGGCCGGAAGTTTCCGCTGCCGGCCGTGGTGGGAAGTTGCGGTCATTCGGCGAACGGCAAGGCTGGCGACACGTATCAGAGCTTCGCGCAGGGGCTGGCGAAGCAGGGTTACATCGTGCTGATCTACGATCCGATCGGACAGGGCGAGCGGCTGCAGTACACGGATGCGGAGTTCAAACCGCGGCGCGGGATCGGCACGGCCGAGCATCTTTATGCCGGCAATCAGCAGTTCCTGGTCGGTGAGTTCTTCGGGATGTGGCGGGCGTGGGACGGCATCCGGGCGCTGGACTATCTGCTGACGCGCGAGGAAGTCGATCCGAGGCATGTCGGCATCACCGGTAACTCCGGCGGCGGCACGCTGACCACCTGGCTGTGCGGACTGGAACGACGCTGGACGATGGGTGCTCCCGGCTGCTTCGTCACGACATTCCGCCGCAATGCCGAGAACGAGCTGCCGGCCGATACCGAACAGTGCCCGCCGCGAGCGCTCGCGCTGGGACTGGATCACAGCGATTTCCTGGCCGCGATGGCTCCGAAGCCGGTCATCATCCTGGCCAAGGAGAAGGACTATTTCGATGTGCGCGGCGCGATGGAAGCCTTCGAGCGTTTGAAGCATCTCTACACGCTGCTCGGCGCGCCGGACAACATCGCTCTGCAGATCGGCCCGACCGAACACGGTTATTCGATCGAGAACCGCGAAGCCATGTACCGGTTCTTCAACCGCGTGACCGGTATCAGCGACGCGGCGAAGGAACCGCCGTTGACGATTGAGAAAGATCCGGACCTGTGGTGTGCGACGCGCGGACAGGTCGCATCGCTCGGTTCAAAGACCGTGTTCGACTTCACGCAGGCCCGCGCGCAGGAGCTGAAGGAGAAACGCGGCGCAGTCCACGGGCTGGCTCTGATCAACGCGGTCCGGGAAACGCTGCGCCTGCCGGAGCGTCCCGCCGCCGCGCCCGAGTACCGCATCCTGCGAGTGCTCAAACCGCGGCAGTATCCGCTGGCATCGGCCACGTGTTACGCAGTGGAAACGGAACCCGGCATTCATGCGGTCGTCACGCGGCTCAGCGACCGGCCGCATTACTCGCGTCCGCCGGAAGAACCGCGGCGAGCGGTCCTGTATGTGTCGCATCATTCGACCGATGTGGAACTGCGGACCGAACCGTTTGTGAGGGAACTGGTTCCTCAGGGCGCGGCCTTTTATGCCTGCGACGTGCGCGGCATCGGCGAATCGCGACCGGATACCTGCGGCAGCGATACGTTCCTGTCGGCTTACGGCAGCGATTTCTTCTATGCCGCGCACAGCCTCATGCTGGACCGGCCCTATGCGGGCCAGAGAACTCTGGATGTCCTGCGCGTCATCGACTGGCTGGTTTCGGTCGGGCATCGCGAAGTGCATCTGGCCGCGAAGGGCTGGGGCACTCTGCCCGCCACATTCGCCGCTGTGCTGAGTTCCGCGGTGACTCATGTGACTCTCCGGCAGCCGCTGGAGAGCTTTCACCGGGTGGCCACGGAGGAAGGCTACAGCTGGCCGCTGTCCTCGTTTGTTCCAGGAGTGCTCAAGGCCTTTGATCTGGATGACTGCTACCGGATGCTGAAGGCGTCGAAGTCACTGCAGATGCACGACGTGCAGGGACCGCTGGCGAAGTTCGGCTGATGCCTGAAATCGGGAGTACGGCAGGCGCCCAATGGCACCTGCTTGAGCGGTGCAGCGCAAGCTGCCCGGTCCCAGCGGAGTGAAATTGTCCTGGAGTCACGCGAAACACCGGACGGCTTGCGCCGTTCCGCTACTAAAGTGCGTGCCTTTGACCGGGTGCCTTCGCGTGAAGTTCTGATGAAGTGTGTCCCGGCCGGCGTTGTCTTCAGAATCTGTGTTGCCTGAGATGAGCGTCCTGCGGTCCAGAGGCTTCTGGTGAACTGCGCGGTGTTATTGAGGGCCTGCGAATGATGATGGTGTTGCGTTTCTTCGCGCTGATCCTGGTGTCCGGTCTGGTGTCGCGGCTGTCTGCGGCGGATGAGTTTCTTCAGGGAGTGACGGCGCGGGCGTCGGGTGCGCAGGTGGAAGGTCTGACCGGTCCCGCGAATCTGGTCAACGATCGCGGCTTCAAAGAGATCGCTCCCGGCAGCGGCGTCTGGACGTTGACGACGAACAGTTATGCCGATGGCGGATGCATGTGGAACGCCGGATACGGCGCGATCGGCCCGGATGAGAATCCGCTGGTGGAATTTGATCTGGGCCAGCGCGCGGTGCTCACGAAGTTCCGCGTCTGGAATCACAACGGCAGTCCACACCGCGGCTTTGCCCGCGTGCTGATTCAGTATTCTGAACGGGACCGGCCGACTCCGGAAAGCTGGCGTTCGCTGACTCGGATCTGGAAGTTCGAGCCGGCTCCGAAGTCGGATGATTACTCGGGTGAGGAGCATGTCTTCGATCCGCCGATCGCGGTGCGACATGTCCGATTCTTCTGTCTGGCGACGCATCGCACGGGCGGACAGCCCGATGTCGCGGCGCTCGGCAAGGTGCGGTTTGTCATGGACCGCAGCGGAAAGACCCCGCCGACGGTCACGCCGAAGACGTTTGGAAGTTATCCCGCCGACTGCGGCTGGTTGAACGTGAAGGATGCGCCGTGCTCTGCCGCCGGAGATGGTGTGACCGACGACACTGACGCGCTTCAGAAGGCGATTGATGAATGCCAGGGAACCGGTCGGGTGCTGTTCATTCCGGATGGCACTTACCTCATCAGTCGCACGCTCAAATACAAGCCCGGACTTGGACACGGCCGTAACAACCTGCGCGGTGAGAACCGCGAACGTACGGTGCTCAGGCTGAAGGATGGTGTCTTCACGAACCCCGCGCAGCCGCAGCCCGTGCTGACGCTGGGATTCCACGGTGATGAAGCCACTCGACGCGGTTCCGCCGACTGGTTCAACAACAACGTGACGAACCTCACGATCGACACCGGCCGCGGCAATCCCGGCGCGATCGGGCTGCAGTTCTACTCCAACAACACGGGCAGTCTGCGGGACACGACGATTCGCAGCGGCGATGGTCGTGGAGTCACCGGACTGGACCTCGGCTACTTCGACATGAACGGTCCGCTGCTGGTGAAGCAGGTGGCGATTGACGGCTTCGACATCGGCATCCGGACCGGCGGCACCGTCAACAGCCAGACGCTCGAACACATCACATTGACCGGGCAGAACCAGACCGGACTGCTCAACGAAGGACAGTGTCTTTCAATCCGGAAGCTGACCAGTCGCAACGCAGTGACCGCGCTGGAAAGCCGCTTCGGTGTGGTGGCGCTCATCGAAGCGGACCTGCGCGGAGACGGTGCGGCCTCATCGCGGCCGGCCGTGATTTCGCGGGAAGCGCTGTTCGCGCGCGACATCCGGACCACCGGTTACGGGCTGGCGATTCAGCATGAGTCCGAACCGGGAGCAGCGAGTGTCACCGGGCCGGACGTGGACGAGTTCGTATCAGCGGCACCGCTCAGCGTGTTTGAGTCGTCCGGTCGTTCGCTGCGTCTTCCTGTGGAGGAAACTCCGGAACCGCCGCTGGATCCCGTTGCGGCCTGGGCCAGCGCGCGCAATCACCGGCAGGTGACCGAACGCGACGACACCGGCGCGCTGCAGCGGGCCTTGTCGTCTTCGGCTTCGACGGTCTATCTCCCGAAAGGCGGCTCGTATCACGTGACCGGTTCGATCGTGATCGGTCCACACATTCGTCGATTCACGGGCCTGTCCGGCACGCTGCACGCCCATCAGCTCAAAGACGGTGAGCTTCCAGTGCTGCGGATTGAAGGCGAGTCCACAGCGCCGCTGGTGATCGAAGACTGCACGCTGCGACTGCCCGTCGAAAATCATTCGCAGCGGCCGGTCATCATCCGCAACTGTGAAGTCAGCGGTCGCCTGGCCGGGCGCGGTCCTGTCTTCTTTGAGAATGTGGTGGGCGAATGGGATGTCGCGGCGGGACAGCAGTTGTGGGCCAGGCATTTCAACACGGAGAAGCAGGGTGTGCATTTCCGGAATGAGGGCGGTCAGGTCTGGTTTCTGGGATTGAAGACCGAACGCGGCGGACCGCTCATTGAAACCCGGGCAGGAGGACGGATTGAAGTCATCGGCGGGCTGTCCTACACGACGACGAAAGGCGACCTCGGGCCGATGTTCGTCCTGGAGGACTCCGCAGGTTCGTTCACAATCGGCGAAGTCTGTTACACGCGGTCGCCGTATCAGGTGCTGGTCCGCGAAACCCGGAATGGAGAAACGAAAGAGCTCAAGCGGGGCGAGGTGCCGCTGCGGCCGTCCTTCCTGCAGGGCAGCCGCCTGCCGCTGTTTGTGAGCGGTCGCTGAGCGCCGCTCGGGTTCCGGCGGCGATGCGGGATGCTTTCTCCGCAACTGTCGGCGCATGGCAATCCGGTCGCGAAACAGGTCAGATACGAGCGCTTCCGGCTCGACTGGCGAGCCATGTTCCGTGATCTTCGCTGCATGGAATGCCATGACGACGTCCGCTCCGAAAAACATCCGCTCGATCCGCTCTGACCGGCAACTGGAACTGACCTGGCCGGACGGACTGGTGGTTTCGATTCCGTTCCGCTATCTGCGCGGCCGCTGTTCGTGCGCGGTCTGCGTCAACGAATTCACAGGCCAGCGCGTCGTGGACGTGCCGGACATTCCCGAAGGCATCGAAGTCGAAGGCGCGGAACTGGTCGGGAACTACGCGCTCAAGATCACCTGGAACGACCGCCACTCCTCCGGGCTTTACACGTGGGACTACCTGCAACAGCTCTGCGAACTGAGAGAGTGGAGCTGACTTCGCGCTGCAATGTGGCCTCATGGAATGCGCCGTACGTTGCTTCCATACCAGGGCAATCGCATGAAGTTCAGACAGATGTGAGCACTTTGAGGAGGTATTGCGGGTGGCTTGTTTGCGTTTGGCTCGGATGCTGCGTCTGGTGCTGCGTTCCTGATTCAGGGAGTTGAGAGCCAGCTTGCGGAACAGAGTGAAGACTCGTGCTGAGTGGCCGGTTCGCTGGCGGGAGGCGTCTTCCCGGAACGTCACGTCCAGACGCCAGTGCAGAGAGTTTTCGATGGCCCAGTGAGCGCGGACCACTCGG
>Ga0172376_10007430_pt1 | contig 11672 bp, 11 predicted proteins | sample Lak35m_FD_121114 | JGI IMG/M metagenome (GOLD analysis project Ga0172376, IMG submission 121114) | Freshwater microbial communities from Kabuno Bay, South-Kivu, Congo - kab_092012_35m | ecosystem: Environmental > Aquatic > Freshwater > Lake | place: Democratic Republic of the Congo: South-Kivu...
CGGGCCCAAGGCCGGCGCCTTCATCGGCGGCATCGCCAAGCTCTGTGGCGGTGGCGGTGGCGGCCGGCCGAATCTGGCGCAGGCGGGCGGGCGTGATGGGGCTGCCCTGGATGGGGCGCTGGATCAGGCGCTGTTGCGGTTGCGGGCAGAGGTGGGCGGATGAGCGGGCCGGGCTGACGACCATGACAACCCTATTCACGGCGCCGGATTTGCAGGCCCTCCCCCTGTTCGCCGGCCTGAGCCTGGAGCAGTGCGGCCTGCTGCTGGACAGGCACCGGGAGAGCAGCCATGCGGCCGATCAGGTGTTCGTGCTGGAGCAGGACTGGGGAGAGTCGCTGTTCCTGTTGCGGGCGGGCATGGCCAAGGTGCGCACGTTCACCCCTGATGGCGTTGAGGTGGTGCTGTCTGTGCTGGGGGAGGGGGAGGTGTTCGGGGAGATGGCCGCCCTGGAAGGGGCGGCCCGCGCTGCCGATGTGGTGGCGCTCACGCCGGTGACGGTGCTCAGGCTGCGGGGAGGGCCTTTCACAGCGTTGCTGGGTCAGGAGGTTGGCTTCGCTCTGGCGCTGGCGCGACTGGAAGCTGCCCGGCTGCGGGATCTCAATCTGCGCTTTGCGCTTCAGAGCGGAGATGCCACCAGCCGCCTGTTGGCGGCTTTGGTGTATCTCGCACAGCGCAGTTCCCCGGCGAATGATCCCCAGGCCCTGATCCCTCCCCTGGCCCAGAGGGAGCTGGGACTGCTGGCCGGACTCTCGCGGGAGACAGCTTCCCGCACCTTGAGCAAACTGCGCAGCCGCGGCACCGTGGCTGAGGAGCAGGGCGGTCTGCGGATCGTCGATCTGGAGCCCCTGGTGAAGCGGGGCTTGCTGGCGAGGGACCGTTGATGCAAGCCAGTCAACGGTCCGTCTGCCTGGCTCAGGCGATCAGGGCGAAGTCGCTGGCTTGGAGGCCGGCTCCATTGGTGAGGATGGCAAACACCCCACCGCTGCCGAAGCCGGCGGCCGCGCCGTTCTGATTGAAGAACAGGGCACCGTCGCGCTGATCCTGCACGAGCAGGCTGCCCCCGGCGAGAGCCTGGTTCAGTGCCTGGTCCGTGCTCACGCTCTGGATCGTTACGGCTGTGCCGGCGGCGATTCCGAAGGCTTGGCGCGAGATCTCGATGCGATCCCCGTGGGCTCGATTGAAGTCGGTAATCCGGTCGGCCTGGGTTTGCCCGAAGCCGCTGCCGGCGCTGAAGCGGAAGCGATCGGCACCCTCACCCCCGGTGAGCAGATCGCGGCCGGCGCCGCCATCGAGGCTGTCGTTGCCGGCCAGGCCGCGCAGGGTGTCGTTACCCGTGGACCCCCTGAGGGTGTCGGCGCCTGTGGTGCCGTTCAGCACCAGATCCTTGGCCTGGCTGCCGCTCTGTCGGCCTGCAGTACTGCCACCGCCCAGATTCGGACTGGGCTGGCGGCCGCCCAGGGCGCGGCCGGGATCTTCCGCGAAGCGCTCATCTCCCTGGGGGGTACCCCCATCCGGCCCTGGATTGATCACGCCGGCGCCATTGCTGTTGCCAAAGCCGTTCAGGCCCTTGTTTCCGCCACTGATGTTCTCGCCACCAGGCCCCACTGGTCGGCCTAACAGGTTGCGGCCATGGATGGATGACTGGTTCGGGGCAATGGAGCCAACGCGCACCACGCCACCGAGGCCACCATCGTCGACGGGCGTGGCGTCACCGCTGCCTCCCTGGCTGATTGGTTTGCCGGCCTGGGCGGCTTTCAGTTGGTTGAGGATAGATCCACTGACAATGGAGACCTGAACGCCCTGGTTCTCAGGGTCTGGTTTTCCAACGCCCGCCTTCTGTTTGGCTTCCTCCAAATCGAGGTGAGCCTTGTTCTTTGGGTCTGTGGGGTCATTCTGACTCTCAACCATGTTGAAGAAGCTGTCAGCATTTCCATAGGCTGATGCGCTTGCCGCGTCATACGTCGTTTTGATGGCGGCGGCGGCGGCAACCGCGAGCCCCGCGGGGACGGCGGCAGAAGCGGCGGCGCCTGCCGCAGCCGCCGTCGCCGCCGCTTCTGCCGCCGCGAATGCGGCGGTTGTAAATGTTGCAATGGCTAAACCCGCATCTACGGCATCAGCTGCAATCAAAGACTTTTTGTCGAAATCCGAGAGACCCTTGGCCTGAGTACTCGCGAGCTCGCCGAGCGGCCCACCCACTGAGCCACCCTGAAAAGGAGCCATCGGATTCATAACCATTGATCCACCTCCTTTGGCCTGGGACGCGCTCGTTGATCCTTGGGCGGCAGAAACCCCATTAAGAGTTGCAACATTGCTGCTTCCTGCTACACCTCCGTTTGAAACAACTCTTCCGATGCTTCCTCCGCCGAACATGGCGGCAAGTGCTGCCCCATCTGGTGACGGCCCGAAACCCTGATCCATGCCCGGCAGGCTGTTGGTTGGGGTCGATCCCATCAGATCGGTGAGGGGGTGGCCCTTGCCGTTGCCCTGATCGCCGCCGCGGCCGAGCAGCGCGTCGATGACGCTGGGTTTGTCCACCAGGCCCAGCTTCTCGTTCAAAATCGCCTGCCGGTCGGCGTTGCTGGAGAGCACGGTTCCGGCCGTGGCCCGCTCGGGGATCTTGCCGGTGAGGGCGTCGGGAACCGGACCGTTGAACCCAGCGGGGGGCTGCTTGCCACCGGCAGTCTCGGCGGGGGAATTGGGGGTGGAGCTGAAGATTGGGCTGTTGTTCTTCAGGCCCACCACGCGGTCGGTAAGGCGTGAGGTGGTTTTGGTGCTGGTGCTGAGGAGGGGGCTTTTGGTGGTGGACATCGGGAACTCCCGGTGACTCGCTCACTGTCGGCAGAACGGCTCGGTACGCTTCTGCGCTGGCTCACGGCCAGCTGTGAACCTGATCACAGGTGCCGCCCCTGGCCATGCTGGGTTCGGCCACACTGCTTGCCATGACCACTTTCCACGCCAGTTCCCGCCCAGTGCTGCCAGGGCTGGGGGCCGTGCTGCTGCTGCTCTGCGCCGGTCCCCAACCTGCGGTTCAGGCCCAGGCCCAGGTGCTGCAGCAGTGCCAGGGCACCCTGCTGGAGGCCCGCGGCAGTGCCGAGCAGAAGCGCGACACCCAGCGGCTGGCCGTGTCCCTGGGCTTGGAGGCGGAGGCCGCCACCGCCGATGCCGCCCTGGCGCTGCTGCAGCGCCGGCTGGCCGCCGTGCGCCAGCAGCTCCAGGCCCTGCAGGTTCAGGAGCTCCAGGTGGGTTCCCCCAGCACCTGGCAACGCTCCCCGGAGCCCCGTTCGGCTGGGCCACTGGTGGTGGCCAGCCTGCAGGTGAGCGGCCAGCTGGCGCCGGCAAGGCTCCAGGCCTATGTGCGTCAGGTGGGCGGCCTGGAGGGGGTGCGGCTCAATCCGGTGGCGGCCGAGGCCGATCCCTCTGCTGCAGCGGCGGTGCGGGCCCGGTTGCTGCGGGCCGCCTATCAGGACGCCCTCAGCCAGGCGCGGGAGCTGGCAGGCGTTGTGGGCCGGGGATCGCCGCAGCCCCTGGAGGTGCGGGTGGAGGGCCACGAGCCGCGGCCCGTGATGCTGCGGGCAATGGCAGCCGATGCGCCGCCCTTCGATCCGGCCGAATTGCCCCAGCCGAGCGATCGCCTCACTCTGTTCGTGCGTTTCTGCGCCAGCTGACCCCGTCACGCCTCCCTTGCATGCCCACCACCATGCCGATCACCACGGGCACTGCCCTGTTCGCGCTGTTGGCGATGGGCCACTTCCTGGGGGATTTCGGGCTCCAGAGCGACCGCATGGCCGTGGAGAAGTGTCCGGGCCGGGATCCCACCCAGCCCTGGCAATGGTGGCTCACCGCCCATGCCGCCATCCATGGCTTTCTGGTGGCCGTGCTCACGGGGCTGCCGCTGCTGGGCCTGGCCGAATGGCTGGCCCATGCCCTGATCGACCACCTCAAGTGCCGGGGTTGGTTTGGCCTGGGGCCGGACCAGGGTCTGCACCTGCTCTGCAAGCTGGTGTGGGTTCTGATCGCGTGTCGTTGGCTGGATCTGGGCTGGGCCTGAGCGCGCACGGCGTCACCGGATGGAGCACGAAGGGCTCCCGGATGCCCTTGTGCTGCAGGCACCGGGCGTCGCCCACCGTCCAGGGGTTCCCCCCGGTTGCCTCTCCGTCGTCGGAGGGATCCAGGTGGGCATTCACGGCGCCGGAGATCAGGATCGGCACGCCCAGCTCCTTGGTCATGCCCTCCAGGCGGTTGGCGATGTTCACGCTCTCGCCCACCAGGCCGAAGCGCAGGTCGTCAGCCGGACCCACCCGCCCGACGATCACCGGTCCGAAGTGAATGCCGATGCCGATGCCGATGCTCAGGCTCACGCCGAACTCCCGTTCGATCACACGCGAGAGGGTGGCGATGCGCTGCTGCATGTCCACTCCGGCAGCCACTGCCTGGTGACAGGCGATGCGGAGATCGTCCTCCAGCCCGAACACGGCACTGATTTCATCCCCCACGAAGAGATTCACCTGGCCGCCCTGGCTGGTGATGGCCTGTTTGAGCGTGGTGAAGTAGCGGTTGAGGATGTAGATCACATCGAACGCCGCGCAACTTTCGGTGATCGGTGTGAAGTTGCGCATGTCGGCGAACAGCACCGCCACGGATCGGATCTGGCCGAGACCCTGCTGCTTCTCGTGCCGCCGCTCTCGTTTGCGTTCGCTGGGGGGCGTGATCAGCCGGCGCACCCTCACCGCACCGGTGCCGATCACCCTGGCGGCGCAGGCCAGGCGCACGTTGGCGGGCCATCCCCGTTTCCTGGCCTGGATTTCCTCGGCGGCCGACCGGGGGGCCAGGTGTTCCAGCCCTTCCAGCACCTCCACCCGGCAGGTGGAGCAGATGCCGTTGCCACCGCAGGCCGCGATGGTGGGGATGGAGCTGGCCGCTGCCACATCCAGCAGGCTGCTGTTGGGGGCAAACCACGCACAGCTCCGGGCGGCGCAGTCGAAGGTGACCTTCATGCCCCCGGCTCCTAACTGCACGGCAGCTGTTCCTGGATCACCTTCATAGTCTGGCCCTTGTCCCCGCTGCTCCACCGATGTCCGTTGCAGCCGCCGACAGCACGCTGCCGGAGATCCTGGCCATCGCCACGGCGATCAGCGGCGCCGGCGACCTGCGCAGCCTGCTGCATCTGATCCTGGGCAAGGCCCGGGCGCTCACGGCTGCGGACGCCGGCAGCATCTTTCTGGTGGAGCGTGCCGCCCCGGCCCGGTTCGGCATGGTGGGGGCCCCGGCGGCTGAGGGCGGCCTGGCTGAGGACCGGCTCTGGTTTGCGGTTTCCCAGAACGCCAGCATCGAGGCCCGCCGGGCCGATGGCATCGAGCCGCAGGTGCTCGACATCCGCTTCCCCCTCAGTCCGGAGCGGCTTGTCGGCTGGTGTGCCCTCAGCGGCGAGGTGCTGAACATCCCCGACGTGTATGCCCTCGACCCTGCCCTGCCGATTCGACAGCGCGGTGGACCGGCAGCTCGGCTACCGGGCCGTGTCGATGCTCACGGTGCCGATGCGCTCCACCAGCGGTGCGGTGGTGGGGGTGCTGCAGCTGATCAACCGCAAGCTGGATGCTGAGGCCGTGCTCAGCCCGGAGACGGCGGCGGCGCTGACCGCGCCGTTCGACCAGCGCAGCCAGGGGCTGATCGAAGCGCTGGCGGCCCTGGCGGCCGTGTGCGTGCAGCGCACCCAGCTGCTGGAAGGCCAGGACCGGCTGCTGGACGCGATCATCGCCCTGCTGGCCGGTGCCATCGACGCCAAGAGCCCCTACACCGGTGGCCATTGCGAGCGGGTGCCCGAACTGGCCCTGCTGCTGGCCGAGGCGGCGGAAGCCCACAGCGAGGGCCCCCTGGCCGGGTTCCGTTTCGGCAGCGCCGAGGCCTGGCGCGAGTTCCGCATCGGTGCCTGGCTGCATGACTGCGGCAAGGTCACCACCCCCGAGTACGTGATCGACAAGGCCACCAAGCTGGAGACCAACGTCAACCGCATCCACGAGATCCGCACCCGCTTTGAGGTGTTGTTGCGCGATGCCCGCATCTGCCGCCTCGAGGGCCAGCAATCTGGGCGGCGAATGCTTTGCCGACGCCAGCGTGGAGCGCCTGCGCGAGATCGGCGCCCAGACCTGGCAGCGGCATTTCGACGACACGCTCGGCCTGGCCAGGGAGGAACGGCAGCGCCGCTGCAGCCATCCCCCGGCCGATGATGCCTTGCCCGCCACGGAACAGCTGCTGGCCGATCAGCCCTGGCATCGGATCCGCCGCACGGCCGCACGGCCGCCCGATCCCCGCTTCGGCTTCCGCATGGAGGTTCCCGCCGATGGCTTCCATCTCGGTGAGTTGCACAACCTCAGCGTGAGCCGCGGCACGCTCACGCCGGAGGAACGGTTCCTGATCAACGATCACATCGTGCAGACGATTGTGATGCTGGAGCGACTGCCCTTTCCCCCTGCTCTTGCCAGGGTGTCGGAGTATGCGGGCACCCACCATGAAACCCTGCGTGGCGACGGATATCCCCGTCGTCTCGGGGCTGATCAGTTGTCTGTCCCGGCGCGGATCATGGCCATCGCTGACATCTTCGAAGCCCTCACCGCCGGCGACCGTCCGTACAAGAAGGCGAAGTCGCTGTCGGAGTCGATCCAGATTCTGGCCGGGTTCCGGGATCGCGGCCACATCGATGCCGATCTCTTTGCTCTGTTCCTCACCAGTGGGGTCTATCTCCGCTATGCCGAGCGTTTCCTCAGGCCGGAGCAGATAGACGCCTTCGACATCCAACCGTTCCTGCAACCGGAGCTGCAACCGGAGCAACCGGGCTGAGCGATGGCCCGGTGGGCAGTGCCAATCGATGCCTGCGTCGCCAGACTGGAGGAGCTCTATCGCGTCACCAGCTGTGTTGCCCATGCGCCGGGGTGCGGCACCTCTGCCCGCCGCAACCCTCTTGCTGCTCGGAGTCGTGGCGGCCGCCTGCGCAGGCGCGTCCTCTCCCGCCCGTCGACCCATGGTGGTGGAGGTGCCCACCCGGCCGGCGTTTGTGAAGTTGCCGGGTCAGGACGAAGCCCCTGCCCAGGCTGGCCAGCCCCTGAAGCAGCAGACGGTGCTGCGCACGGAAACACCGGGACGCCTGCAGGTGCAGTTGGCGGATGGCCGCAGCTTCAGGCTGGGCGGGGATGCCCTGCTGCGCCTGGCCGGCGACACCCTCGCCCTGCAGCGCGGCCAGATCATTGCCTGGGTGAACCCGGGCAGTACCGGCGGTACGCCCCTGCGGGTGAAAACCCGGGTGGGCACGGCCTCGATCGTGGGCACCACGGTGTTCATCGAGGCCACTGCCACGGAGGTGAAGGTGTTCAGCTGGGAGGGCACCGTCGTTGTCAACACCGATGACGGCCAGCGGATCACGTTGAACAGCGGCGAGCAGGTGAGCTATGGGTCGGCTCCGGCTTCCCCCGAGGGGCAGCCCGGCTGGCAATCCAGACGCCGCCTGGGCCGTGGCGAGCTGGACGCCCGGCGGGCCCGCAGCATCCTGCTCAACGGCTTCTCGGCACCGATGGAAACCCTGCCGGTGATCGAGAGGGAGCTCGGCCTCAGCCGCTGATGGATCGCTCCCGGCCGTGGCGGCAGGGCTGGCGGTTGGGGCTGGTCGCCGCCCTGCTGGCCGCCCCTTGGTTGGGGGCTGGCGATGCCACGGTTCATTCCCTGCTGTTTCGGTTGCGGGGGCCCGGCCGTCCCCCGACGCAACTGGTGATCCTGGATGTGGATCAGGACTCGGTGGCCCTTTCCGCTCGGCTGACCCCCGAGGAAATCGCCGCTTCGCCGCTGTGGCGACGGATGGGTCCGTGGCCCTGGCCCCGCCAGCTGCAGGCGGATCTGGCGGCTGAGGTGCTCGAACGGGGAGCCCGGCAGGTGGTGTTCACCCTGCTCTACCCCCAGCCCAGTTCCTTCGGCCCCGCCGATGACCAGGCCTTTCTGCGCCGTCTCGCCCCCTGGCGGGACCGCGTGGTGCTGATCGCCGGGTATGGGGCGGAGCAGGATCCCGCCAGCGGCCTTGAGCTGGTGCAGTTGCGCTGGCCGGTCTATGAGCTGGGAGCCGTGGGACTCGACGCCCTGCTGGAGGGGGCCACCGGGGAGATCGAGGCGATCCCTGGGCGCCACTGGCAGCAACACACCCTGGCCGAGTTTCCGCTGCCGCACCCGCCTGCCCTGGCCTTTGCCGCGGTGGGGCGTGAGCCCCCCGACGCCGTGCTGGGGCTCAACTTCCTCGGACCAGCCGGCACGGTGCCGACGCTGTCGGCCTGGCAGGTGCAGCAGCAGCCCCCGGGGTTCTGGCAGGACCGGATCGTGGTGATCGGGCGCACGCCATCGCGGCTGGCCGATCGCCGGCCGTCGCCGTTCGGGCCCCTCAGCAGCGTGGAGCTGCAGGCGGTGGCCCTGGCCACGGTGCTCCAGGGTCGGGGTTTCCGGCCCGTGCCCGGCCCGGTGGCCCTAGTGCTGCTGCTGGGCTGGGCCGGGCTGGGCCTGGGCCTGCTGGGCCGCCCCCCCGCGGCGATGGCAACGGCGCGTACGGCCCTGCTCCTTTCCCTGGCCGCGCTGCTGGCTGCGGCCCTGGCCTGGTGGGCCGGGTGGTGGTTGCCGGTCACCGCCCTGGTGGCGGCCCCCCTGCTGGGGGGAGGGAGCCGCGCCCTCACCCAGTGGCGGGGTGAGAGCCGGGAGCGCGCCTATCTGCACCAGGTGCTGGCCCGCCGCATCTCCCCGGCCCTGCTCGACGACATCCTGCGGGAACCGGGCCCCCTGGGAACCCAGCTGGGTGGTTCCAGGCTGCGCTGCGCGGTGCTGTTCACCGATCTGGTGGGGTTCACGCCCCTCTGCGCCCGGCTGGAGCCGGCGGCGCTGTTTGCCCTGCTCAACCGCTACTTCGAGGTGATCGCGGCCGTGGTCATCGCCGAGAACGGCCTTCTCGACAAATTCATCGGCGATTCCCTGATGGCCGAGTTCGGCGTGCCCCGCAGCCGTGGGGATGTCGAGGAGGCGCTCGCGGCCGTGCGGGCGGCGCTGGCGATGCAGACGGAGTTGGAGCGCCTCAATGCGGAGCTGCTCAGCCGGGGTGAGCCCACCCTGCGCCAGGGCATCGGCATCCACGTGGGAGAGGTGATCGCCGGCAATCTGGGGTCAAGCCAGCGCCTGGAATTCACCGTGGTCGGCGCCACGGCCACCCTGGCCAGCCGGATCGAGGGCCTCAGCCGTGACTTTCCCGCCTTTCCTGCACTGATCAGTGGAGCCGTGCTGGATCTGCTGCCGGACCGGCTCGACGTTGAACCCCTGGGGGAGCACCGCTTGAAGGGATGGCCCCACCCCATTGCCGTGTACGGGCTGCGGGGGCTGCGCTGAGCACGGGTCCGATGTCCCGGCAAGGCCAGCGTTCGGCACGGTCCATCCGCCCGCTGCCTCTCCTAGGCGGCCAGCGCCTGCCGGATGCCGTGGGCGCTCTCGTCAGATTTTGGAAAAGAAGCGATGGCCGCCGATATCAAAGCGAAATCCCTTGTGGGCACCTCGAATAATCAGCACAAATGGGAAATCTTGCGGACATAAAAAAGCCGCCAAGGAGGCGGCTGCGCAAGAATAAATTATATTGACTATTGACGAGTTTCCCTGAACCGTGGCACTTCTATGAGTGACTCATGCAACCACTGTTACGTGGGCAGAGCGATGAAGAAAGCGAAGGAAGTTGAATGTCAAGTTCTTGAGGCCCCACCAAGCCTCGTTCCTTTCTAGCCCAATCTTTCTTGTCAGCTTTCCACCCATGGACATGGTCATGCAGCCAAAGACATGCTCGACACAAGCTCTAATTGACGACTTGACACGATTCAATTCCTTGGCTGCGTCGCTAAGCGGATGATTGCGAGCGCCTTTTTCGTGGATCAGGCTTTCGAATCCACCGAGATTCAGAAGATTTTCAAAGCTTTCACCGGAATATGCTGAGTCTGCCCAGACATAGTCATGCTCGTTTTCTGGATCAAGCAGGCGTGGAAGCATCTGGCTGTCGTGGATATTGGCAGGAGTGACAGCATATCGGCGGATGAATCCATGGTCGACATCGATGCAGATGCTGTTCTTGTATCCGAAGTAACTGAGGCCGTTCTTTTTTGTCCAGCGAGCGTCTAAATCCTTTTGCTGCAAGCGATCTGGCTTCTCATCCCAGCCCTCCGGCAGCCTTCCGGCTTTGATTTCCTTGTTCTCCTCACGGGTATTGCGTTGCTTGGGGACGGGGACGAGAGTCGCATCAATGATCTGACCACCACGGGCTTGGAGACCCTGGGATCGCAGGTATGCCTCAAACATCTCAAAGAGTTCCTCGATAACTCCCGCCTTGCGTAGGCGCTCTCTGAAGAAGGCGACTGTGGTGGCATCTGGTATGTCATTCATCAACCCAAGACCAACAAACCCCTCGAAGGAGCGACGGTCATTTACTTGGAATTCGATCTCTTCATCACTTAAATTAAATAGCTGCTGGAACACCAGCATCTTGAAAAGAATCAGCGGGTCGATTTTCTTTCGTCCAGCATTGCTTTTGCGCTCCTGGGTATAGCCCTTGCCAAGCAAAGGGCGGAAAGATTCCCAGGGAATCGATTCTGTGAGACGCGTCAGAACCAGCTTCTTCTCCTGGATCTTTGCAACTCTTTTTTGTTCGTCCCAGAAACCTCGCTGGCCCATAGAAAGCATGCAATCTGGATGCCCTAGTATAATCCAAATTCGGACGCTATCAAGCGGTCTTGCGATTTTTCGAGGTGCCCTTATGCACCACCGTGCGGGAAATGCCGCCCACGGTGGTGGGATCGGCTTCCCACCCATCCACCCCGCATCCCTGCCTGGCCAGCAGACAGGTCACTGTGAGGTCTGCGGTACCTGCACCGATGATCCCGACGGAAGGAGGCCGCAGTTCAGGCCGGTGACCATCAGCCTGAGCGGGCAGTTCAGCGCGCCTGTAGATAGGTGGTCTGGCGCAGGCTGCCCTCAAGGTGATCCATCAGGCGGCGAGCATCGCCGATTGCCAGCTGCCCCTGGGCGATCGCCGTTTCGCTGGCCATGCGCAGCCGCTCCAGCAGCAGCTGGGGGTCGTGCTCCATAGCCTGCAGCACCTCGGCATTGGTGTCGCCGCGCACCACATGATCCACCCTGTAGCCGCCTCCGGGGGCCAGGCGGATATGCACCGCATCGGTGCTGCCGAACAGGTTGTGCAGGTTGCCCATCACCTCCTGGTAGGCGCCGGCCAGAAACAGGCCGACCCAGTAGGGCTCGCCGGCGCGCAGGGGGTGGAGCTCCAGCAGGCCCTTCACCTCGCCCCTCCCGGATCGCCCATCTGGATTGATGAAGCGGGTCAGCTTGCCGTCGGAATCGCAGGTGAGGTCAGCGAAGCTGCCCAGCCGGCTGGGGGCTTCATCGAGGCGCTGCAGGGGTAGCACCGGAAACAGCTGGTCGATCGCCCAGGTGTCCGGCGCCGAGCGGAACACCGAGAGGTTGGCGTAGTAGGTGGATGCCAGGGCGGCCGGCAGGGCCCGCAGCTCATCGGGTACCGGGGCGCCCGCCGGCAGCAGGGCCAGCCGCTCAGCGATGGCCTGGCAGCAGGTCCAGGTGAGCTGCTCGGCCAGGCCCCGCTCCGGCAG
>Ga0172376_10007435_pt1 | contig 11669 bp, 10 predicted proteins | sample Lak35m_FD_121114 | JGI IMG/M metagenome (GOLD analysis project Ga0172376, IMG submission 121114) | Freshwater microbial communities from Kabuno Bay, South-Kivu, Congo - kab_092012_35m | ecosystem: Environmental > Aquatic > Freshwater > Lake | place: Democratic Republic of the Congo: South-Kivu...
AAAGTAATTAAATAGGCATTCCTACATAAGAGTCTTACTTAGGAATGGGTAGCACCAAAACATCAAATAAACCCGTTAATTGCAAATCTCCCACCTAATTGTTGCATTTAGGCTCATTTGATAGGGTTGCCAAGAGAGAGAATTAGATTCTACTAAGCGCCCGTAGCTCAACGGATAGAGCATCTGACTACGGATCAGAAGGTTCGGGGTTCGAATCCCTGCGGGCGCACAACTAATTTACAAGAAAACATATAACTCAATTAGGTATTCAGGAGTAATATTGCATTATGAGTAAAAGTATCAGTTATAAGTATATTTATTTTTTGGCTAAAAATTTCTTTAAAAAGGGAATAATTCCCACATTTTTTCTGCTTATAAAACTACTTGATAAAAAACTTGGTTGGAACTACCTTGGCTATTCACTTGATTTTAAAAAATATAATGATAGGGCAATCTTTAATCCTAAATTTATGAATCAGCTTTGGAAGATATACTCACCCAAAAAAGTTGGGGGGGGGGATATTTTGTTTCAGATTTACCCAATATACCAAGGTCTTTACTTGGATGTATAAAACTTACAAGCACTCTACAATTGCCAATTGAGCAGATTAAACATCATTACTTTTATGTATATTTTTCAAGTGATAGTTTTGCTGAACCAGAGGTTAGAAACATCATCAAGGGTGGGGGTTATGTAGTTCCGCATTTAGATGCTACAAAAACTAGATATCGCTTCATAGATGGGTTAGCCAACAAAGCTATTCAACAAACTTGGCAAATTAGAGACAAGCTATCACATTTAGATATTTATGTTCATGAAAATATTTGTCAGGCCCTAAATATAACAAAAAGTATAGATGGTGATTATTTGGAAATCGGGGTTTACAAAGGAGGAAGTTTACAGACCGCAGCAAATTATATCTTCACTTTAGAATCAAAAGATCCAACTCTTCCAGCGAAAAAAGTAATTGGGTTAGACACATTTGATGGATTTAATTATGAACAGGCTAAGATAAGTAGTGATGTAATATTTAAGGGCACGCATAGTCTTTACGGTATACATCAAACAATTTCCTATATTTCTAGTAACTTAGATTGCTCTGGGATCGAATATCACTTGATGGCCATGGACATTATATCTGATCCTATTCCAGATCAGGTAAGTAAAGTATCAGTTTGCAATATTGATGTTGATTTGTACGAGGCAACTTTGGCATCCCTTATTAAAGTAAGCCCCTTGGTCGTCAATTTAGGGATAATAATTTGTGAAGATCCAGCAAGTACCCCGGCCTTGTATGGCAGTTTAGTAGCTATGAATGAGTTTCTTAATACTGAAGAGGGCAGGAAGTACACAAAAATATTTCTTGGAAGTTCATATTTTTTAATTAAAAATAAAATTTAGAATGGCTAAAGTCATTTTTACTAGTTTGAACTATAATGATTTGATAAGTCGAAAATAAAATACTTATATGCAGTTTTTTATTTCCGCCTTTAAAAGTTACTATTTTGCCGCTTATGGTACAATTTTACTTTCAATCAAAAAATGATTTGTCAATGGTCTTACACTTTAATAAAATTTACCATATCATACATACAAGAGGTTGGTTGTAAAAGACAACTAAGTTTAGATTCTTACTAAGAAAAATCTTGGCTTTTCAAAGTTCAATTACGATGCGCTTATTGCTCCATGAAATCTATTCTTTAAATGCGTAGATTTTAACTATTTTAGCGTTGGAATCAAAATTTATTACATCGACAACCTTTAACTCTAAAGTTTCATTAATATATATATGTATGGTAATGGCATATGAACAATCAGAATTTGAAAAAAAAGTAATCGGTTTAATTCTAATTGTATTTGTAGAATTGAACACACCTTTTAAAACTTTCAAAACTTCCTTTTTCCCTTTTACATCTACAGACCAATCCTTGAGGCTTAAACTTTCAGAAAACATACCACTTAAAGCATCTATATCTTTTTGAGAAAAGTATTCAAAATATTTTTCTATTAATTCTTTATACCTAATTGCGATACCCCTTTCGCTACAAATCTTTGGTCTATTATATGATTATATTGGTAAGTGACACAAATTAATTTTAACAAAAAGAATTAATCTTATAAAAATTGATTCAATGATAATACTGCTTAATTTTAGGCCTATTTGGATTTACGCTTGAAATTTTTCATAAGATGAAAATGTGCTCATCACACTAGAGATTACTAAGCTTATTAATCACATTCTTAACTCGATTTTCATACGTTAGAGGTTCAACCCAAAATCTCGCTTGCTTGGAAATTTTGGACAATAAGTGACTTTGATTAATAAGTATTCTAATCGAATTAGCCAACGACTCTGAGGAATTATCGTCAAAAAAAATAGCAGTACTATCACTTAGAATTCTTCTGTGAGAGGTAGTGTCACTGGCAACTATTCCTAAGCTAGCAGCAGCATATTCTACAATTTTTATCGGGAAACTATCTCTAAACCAGGATAACTCTGGATACACTACAAGTCCTATACTAGCTCGGGACATTTTTTTAATTACTGTCTCGCGTGGCATAAATCCAAAGACTGTAATATTTTTCGAGACTCTATTCGATACATTATCACGAAAGTATTTTGGTTCTATTCCAATTATTTCAATTCGCCAGTCTGGAGATGATTCAGATATACTAGAGGCAGCATCATTAATTAAATCAACATTTAATGGTATCCCGATCTGATTTGATAAGCCAACATAAATAATGATCCTCTCTTTTTGTGATAAGTTTTCATCAAAGTATTTCAATTCTTCAGAATTAATACCCATTGGTGCCATGGCTGTCCTCAGTGGGTGTAGTGCAAATCTATTTTTAAGAAAGTCCGCAATTGGTGCAATTATAATTCTCCTATTCTTAGATATCCTATTCATAAAATATTTTTGAAAACCTTGGGGAGAGCGGTGAACTTCGCATACAAAAAGGTGGTTTGACTTTATTGATAGTAAATAGGTCAGCAAAATATCTCTGCACCAGATTATTTTTGGCTTGCCTCTCAGTTTTTTTCTAATCATGAGTGCATAAAAAATTAAGAAAAAATTAAATCTTATTTTAATGAAACGTTTAAATTTACGCGACAGTATATTTTTAGCTAGTTGACTTCCCGTCATCTCAATCAAGATTTTTGACTCGCGAGATGTTCCAATTTCTGGCGTTATTATTTTTACAGGATATCCTATTTTTTGAATTGCTCGTGCGGTGTATTCAGTAGTAACTCCATATGCTTTCTCAGTAGGAAATCTAGTTGGGAGAATAAACACTATTTCAAGAGGTTGAATTGTGCTTGCCATAATGAAGAAGTCTACAATACTTTGAACATTATATTGAATTACCTGTGAGCTAAGATTAGTGTCTGAACGTTATTATGGGCATTAGTAAGTTCAAGTGATTTAGAATTGAACAATACAAGAATAGAAGTCTTAAATTTATAGTTGCGAAATTTTCAATTGTAATTTTCTGAATTATGCCAAGCGGCTAAAATTATTAGACTCCATAGAAATCTAAAATTTTTATAGTCGCCCTCCATCGGTGATTTTGAAATATTTAATAATTCCTTTTTATCAAATGAAAAATTATTACTTAAATATTCCATATGCTCCAATATTAAATTATTACTATTGCGTAACCAATGACCAAGCGGACTTAAAAATCCATTTTTTTTCTCAAGAATTGGCAGTGAAAGTAATTCTGGATAGTGCTTCGTAAGTATTTGCTTGTTCAGGAAATTAAATCTACTTGCAGCCATTTTATTATAGCCAACGCCAATCAATTTCTCAGATTGAAATGGGCTGCGAGCTTCAATAGAAAATCTCATTGAGATTCGGTCTAGTTTCACATTCGATTCCATACTAAGCCAAGTTTTCATATCCCTAAACATTACGGGACCCACTTTGCCTCCATTTATTCGTAAGAACATAGCTAACGCATCATCATCTAACAGAACATGCTGAAAAGTATAATCCTTAAAATTTTTTTCTAAATACTTCGTTGTTGATATTTCATGCCAACGGAGCCAATATTCCCAGGTTTCTGTTGAAGCACTAGCCAGAGCAAAACTATTTAAAATCTTGTATTTAGTATCGCTTAATCCTAACATTTTATTTATAAATCTATTATTAAATCTAGGTAGATTTCTGCTTCTATTAATTAGAGAATACCTTTCATATCCGCCAAAGATTTCATCTGCTCCATCTCCAGTTAAAACAAGTCTATGTCCATGAAGCGCTATTTGGGAATAAAGAGCCATCATCGAAATACCATTTGGATTTGAATTAGGCTCACCCATAGCTGACACATACTTATAAATCTGGTCACTTAGCGATTTAATGCTTGGCATTTCTACAGGAAAAAAACTTATACCTAATTTTTTTGAAATGATTTGTGCGGCTTTGAAATCCCGATTGTAGGTTATTTTATCTGAATCAGACCATTTCATAGTATAAGCAGTACAGTTTAAACCTAATCTTGCTGTTTCAATTGCAATTATTGTGGAATCAATTCCTCCTGACAAAGATAGAGCTAAGCTATTATGCCCCTCCACTCTTTCATTTAATGCGCTACGAACTACTTTTCTAATATCGAGATTTGCAGGTTCAGTGATAGCATAAGGAACAAAGCATTGTTTATTTATAATTTGTAAATCCTTTAAATTGATTTCGATAAATTCACCTGGCCGAACTGAACTAATCTCTTTATACATTGTTTTGGGGCTTAGTACATATCCTAACTTCAAATACGCCGATATGGATTGATAATCTAGTGACAAATTACTTAGATACTTTTTTATGATATCTAATTGAGAAGCAAATATAAGGTAGTCTTTGCTCATAGAATAGTAAAGTGGTTTTTTCCCCAAATAATCGCGCGAAAGTAAAATTGTATTTTTAGTGGAATTATAAAATGCAAATGAAAACATGCCCTCAAAATGTTTGATACTTTCCAATCCATAGTATTGTAAAGATTTAAGAATTACTTCTGTATCTGATTCTGTAATAAAATTTATACCATCCGAAATTAGTTGTTTCTTTATTTTTTTGAAATTATAAATCTCGCCGTTAAAAACTATACAATTTTTGCTTTTTATATCTTGCATGGGTTGGTCACTTCGGGGATGAGGGTCAGTCATCGCGAGTCTGGTGGCAGCAAATAAAAAATTTTCACCCAATGCCAAGGATTTTTCACTATCAGGACCGCGATTGCTTAACAGCCTAATATTTGAATCAATGTGTTGCTTAATACCCCTACCAACACCACCTACTATTCCACACATTTGGATATCTTAGCCTATAGTTTAAGTATATTTATCGATAATCTTATTTTTTGAACATTAATACAGATGAAATTACCAATTAGGACAAAGACCCAATATTTTTCCTTCACGTAAAATTGAGAAATAAAGCTTTGTAATATACCTTTATAACTGGCACTCTTCATTCAAAAGTTTAATATGTTTCTGTGCGACTTAGAAACTCTCAATAGAAATCCTTCATATATTTTTTCACCAGTAAAGTTTGTCAAAATATATTTTTGACCTTCTCTTGCAACTTTATTAACAAGTATTGGATTAGCAACTAGGTATTTCACAGTATCTAGAAAGTTTTCAAAATCTCCCAGCTTGTATGCAAAATAGTTTTTATTATTAACCAAACCCAATATTTCATGAGATTTATCATCAGGTCCTATGTAAGCACACCCAAAATACATCCCTTCGAGAACATTCATAGAAGGAATCTGGACAATTTCTACTCCTGTAAAGAACATTGTGTATTCAGAGTAGAGCTGATCGATTGTTCTCTTAGAAAAATTATGCTGATAATCACTAATATCTGGCTCGTAAGCAAAATAAGGCATACCAAAAGAGTAAGATCTAAATGTAGCTCTATCAGGATTTAGAAATGTTGTGTGAGTAATTTCTGATATTTGCTTATTTAAGTGAGGACCTATGCTTCCCATCATTAGGCACAGATTTTTTCTCTTAATATTTTCAAGATTTGAATTAACATTATTGCCAATTAATGTAGATTTATGGGGGGGGGGCAGGGAGTTTAAGTGGTCAATTACAAATGGAACGTGTATTTCAGGGATGTAATCCTTATATAATAATTTAAAGATTCGACTACTGGTAACATGACCTTCTGAGATTACTATCGGGTATTTTAATTGAGGAATTACCTCAAAAATTTTCTGTGCATTTCTATTGTAGTGCGTCATATTGATTAACGATAAGCCTTTAAAATTACTCAACTCAAAAAGATATCTTTCTTTGTCTGAGTTCCAACCTACGCCTAAATCATAAATAACTGAATTCTGGGGGGTAACGTGATTTACACTTCGAAAAATTTGTATCTTTTTATAAGGTATACGGTTAATTATGATCCACAAATAAAATTCTATTTTGTTGAAAAATTTTGTTAGAAAAACTTTTTTTGTTATTTTACCTCTAAATGATGTCGAATATCCAGTGTACAAAATTGCTAATTGGTTTCTTGCTAATAAAAATTCAAATAATGCTTCATAGCGGAAATAATGCTTTTCGCCTTTTAAAATCTTTTTTACAATCTTTTTATAATGAAAAATATGTGGGTCTACAACTACATACAACAATTTAGACTCATTAGACATTAGAGTAGCGCCTCGGTGCCTTTCATTAATAATTGATCAAATGTAGAAGTTGATTATACCTCTAGAAAATAACAAAGTGATTTATTTGAAATAACAATTGTGAATGCTTAAAAAATCCTTATTTAATGTTAAAAGTCAGGTTGAAGTAGATACTGAAATTCACCCTTTACTTTTGAAGTCAATTAAATTCTTTAATTGCAGGCAAAATTCTTGAGTCACTAAAGGTAATGACTTCGTAAGTACGATAGGTAAGGTATCATACATTGGGTGAATAAATACGAAAGAAAAAAGATTATAAAAATCATTTTGATTAACCCTCACCTTTATTACTTTAGGCAATTAAGGTTTGTTTGGAGAAAATTATCTGCTAGTCCCATCAACACCGCACAATTGCCCGAAAATTCGAAAGGTATTGCCTCAAAATATTACGATTTTTTAATAAAAATCCCGCAGGAAAATAAGCAAATAGCATTTTTGATTGATAAAAAGAAAACTTCTATAACAAATAAGTGGGCAGTGAGAATTGTAAAGATTTTTAACTTAGGATTTTTTGAATTTTTAGTATGGCGATGGTTGAATAGTATTAGTTGCAAAACTAAGGTTTACACAAAACTAGATAAAGTTGACCCAAATTATAATGTGGTTGTAGAGCTCGCAAGATCTGTTGATGATTTTGAAATTTCGGAACTTTATAAATGGAGCGCTCGTGGCGGATATACGTATATACATATGACACATTATTATAAGAATACTTCTAAAATCGAGGAACTTTTAAAGATAAATAACGGAATAACCCTAATTTCGCAAGGAGACATCACTAAAAACAAATTTTTTCAGCAATGCTTCCAAGGAGAATTTTCTCAATTGACTTTAGCTCACACTATCGATCATTTGGCCTACTACTCACCAAAAATTCAAAACTTAAGGCAATCGAAGTGTCTTATTGTTGGGTCTCATACTAAGCACAATAATGAAATCTTAAAAAAAGCGATAGATTCTGACTACTTACATCTAGATAGAGTGAAGTTTGCAATTGAATCTGAAAAATTCCCTGGACTATTCTGGAAGGATGATCGAAAAAAATATAAAAATATACAGTCCATGTACACCAATTTTTTAATGTTTTTTACAGGAGTCGAGGCAATTGGCCTTTCCTCCATAAATGTAGTTGAAGGAATGTTTTTTGGATGCTTATTAGTGGCTCCATCTAATTTTGCATACCGAGAGATTGGAATGCTACCGGGTATACATTATGCAGATTATGAGCAAGGAGAGTATGATGATTTTTATAGAGTTTGCTCGTATTACCAAAATAACTTAAAAGCAGCGACTAAAATAGGGTTGAATGGCCAGCTATTTGTAAGAGAAAAAATGAAATCTGAATTTGTTTTTAAATTACTATTACAAGATATCGAAAATAAGCTTAATACTAGAGAATTTTAAAAATTCAAATTAATGGATTTAACCTTAACAACCGTCCTAGTAGGAAGCGAAATAATTTAAATATAAGAAAATTAAACCCCTTTTTTTGTAATTTCGCTTGAATAAAATATCTATAAATATAACTTAGTATTAAATTTCCTTCTCGCTTTTCCAAATTAGAGATGAAGTATCCAAGTTTTTCATCATTTAGTGGGAGTTGATTTAATCCACTTGCGCGTTCTGTTCTACTCACTATTCTATTGCCAACCGTATGTGAGAAATCACCACCCAATACTTTCCTATAACGTCTCACATATTGTGAATTCTCTAGATACTTTAAATTATGTTTTGCTAATCCATTGTAAGTTAACACATGGTCAAAACTAAAAATGCGACTTTTTAGAAGCTCATTAATATTAATGCTTTTAGTAGGAAAAATAGAGTGCCAAATTGAATTATGATATACAAAGAATATAAATTGCAACTTTCGAATTATTGGCTTAGAATTGAAATTATATCGCTTCTGTTTTTCAGACAGTTTGAACTTTTCATTATTTTCAGTTAATGGTAAAACATGGCCTATATAAATAAATTCAGCAGGGTAATTGTTTTTGAGCTGAGTGGCAAAATCTAAAATATAGTTGACACTGAGCCGATCATGGCCATCAACAAACATGAAATATTCAGAATTTACTTGCTTTAAAAGAAACAGGAAATTATTGACACCGCCTGTATCCGATTCTTGTGTAAAAATAATCTTGTTTTGAAGGTTAACCTCTTCAAGCATGTCTAGTGATTTATCTGAACTACAATTATCAGAAAAAATAAATCTAACAGTAAAATTTGGTGGGATCATTAATCGTTGCAAGTCTACTAAAAGCTCGGCTAAATACTCACCCTCATTCTTTAGTGGAATAAGTAAATCTAATGTATGCATAACGTTGGTCTCACTAAAATACCATATCATAAAATCAATTGCTTTGACTGTGAGTAAACTAGCGCATCTCTATTTTCTTAAAAATTTTGTTATTTTATGTTAAACAAATGACGAGACTTATTCTAAAGAATTAATTTATTATATTTTGGATTTCTCAATATAAATTCGTTATGAAGTAACCTTACTATGTTTTCTAGTTCCCATCGATTGGTGAACCCATATTTACGCTTTAGCCATTGCTTTCCCTCTACAATCAATAATTCTTTGTTTTCAGCGAAGGCCTCAGTCTTCATGAGCTCTGAGAAGTTCATGAGAAACTCCTCACGTTCTTCAACAAGCAAGTACTTACTGACTCCAATCGCTCTATTTTTACCATAAATTCGCAAAGCCAATTCTTTAAATGATAGATAACCCCTAAAATTGTCATTATCGAAGATTTGTATTTTATTATCAATCCAAAATTCTTCTATAAAATCTCTGTGGAGCATAATGGGCCCCTCTTCTAGATTCCAAACCAGTCCAGTATTTTCAGCAAGCAGCGGATAATATGGACTTTTCGAGCTGATAAATCCATACGCCACTATCTTTTGATAATTATCAGCTTCTTGTTCGAAAGAGATTAAACTAATTTTTTCAATTTTGGAGTCAACTGGTAGGCACATAATCCAATCCGGCTCGTAATTACTTAATGCGAAAGTTAAGCCCTCATTAAATCCACGATTAATTCTGTATCCCTCATTTAAAGTGTTCATATCAGTGGCTCTGACATTTACATATTTACTTGCAAGGTTAGAACTAGTACTAGAATCTACAACTACTACAGAGTCAAAGCCCAAATTTAATAATTCTTGCCTTAGATTATCGCATTCGCTTCCTAGGTTTCTGTTTAAGATAACTGCGCAATATTTATTATACATAATTATAGCCAAAGTGAATTAAAATTCTCTCAATTGCTTTTTTAACACTTAAATATAGTTCAATTTTTAAATCAATTGAATTACTTTTTAATCTTTGCTCTAATTCCTTATAGATATCGATAAACCATTCATCCGCAAAGTGATAATGACCAGCAATCAAAACCTTTTCCTCGTTAGTGGCATTACTATCTTGAAGCATCCATTTCTTCCATTTATTACCCTTGACCACCATTTCATTTAGCTTCTGAACTAAATCGGATGCACCAATTTGATTCGCTAAGTTTAAAAAAGTTCGAGTTTCTATGGTACCAAATTCTGGGGCTATATTTGCTCCATGTATACCAAACCGGTTATGCCACTCCAATGCCTGATTTGATAAATAATCAGCATTGTGTTCTTTGAGCCATATGCCGTTTTGTCTACACATATCCAAAATTTTTGTTATTTGAAAACTTGCAGGTAGTATTCCTTTCGCATCAAGAGGGTTATCATAATTTCCGACATTCTTTAGCTCATTTACTTTAGTCCCTGTTTGCTGTACAAAAAATTTTGGTTTTGGTAGCTTTAATTTTTTTAAGTCAAAGAACATTTCCATCAATTCTTCTTCAGCTAAGCTGATTTGCGAAGATCCAAACGCCTGTTCCTCAGTTCCAATTTCGTAATAAACTGAACTTTTTGATATTCCCTCACAAAATCCTACAATTTCACAAGTAATTGCTCGAATCTCTCCCTTAGTAAGACCATATTGCAATCCTAAACTTGCATCAACATGAATAAGATCAAACCCTGACTCTATATCCGCACGTAGCGATACCAAGAGACTTTCCATTTCGATATTGAGTTGCGGCACTTCTCCATTTAAATCCCGATTTTCCAATTGCCATGGGCCACTATGGTCACGACACAAAATTACATTATTTTTTTTATCTCTACTTCTCACATATTCCGTAAAAGCTTCCGTTGACCATTTCTCAACGTAGCCTCCTCCTAAAGAAGAGCATTCTACTTGGCGCCTGCTTGGTATTAGACCAATAGGAAGGTCATACTCTTGTGCAAGTTCAATTACTGCATCTACGCTATTCTTTGACATTGGACCAGCGCCCAAAAAAGTTACTCCATTATTAATTAAATATTCAACCTTATCAATTCGTCTCATAAAAATTCCCAAATTAGTTTACCGGTCTTTTCGTATAACAATATTTCCAAAACTTCTGAAACAGCCCCTCTTCCGCCTTCACGTTTTAGTTTATCGCTAACTTTTTCAATAAAAGCTGGATGAGCGTTTTTTGGAGCAAAACTTCTGCTTACATGGGAGATGCATGGAATATCAGTAAAACTATCGGCAACATATGCAGTTGAATCTTTACGAAAATTATTTTTAATCCAAAACGGCCTTTCATTCTCTGATATTAGTGAGAGTTCTAAACCCATATCTAATACTCGACGTTTCGATATTTCAAAGCCCCGACGGTCTGCGGAGACTATATGAATTTTAAAGTAATTTGCACCAATTTCTATAGCACGCGCATCATGACTTCCCAATTTTTTAAAAACTTTACCTAGATTTGAGTAGTAAAAAGTTCCATCAGTAAACACTCCATCAAAGTCAAAAACTATATTTTCAATCATTTTACTAAAACTCCAGATCGCAATTATGGAACCTTATATCTTTTTAATATACCATACAAGCCTGTCTTAAACTTAAAAGATATGGAGATAATAATGGACATTA
>Ga0172376_10007440_pt1 | contig 11665 bp, 8 predicted proteins | sample Lak35m_FD_121114 | JGI IMG/M metagenome (GOLD analysis project Ga0172376, IMG submission 121114) | Freshwater microbial communities from Kabuno Bay, South-Kivu, Congo - kab_092012_35m | ecosystem: Environmental > Aquatic > Freshwater > Lake | place: Democratic Republic of the Congo: South-Kivu...
GCGAATCATCATGATGAACTTCTTCTGCGTCTTGCGCAGGTCGCGGTCGTCCTGCTGGTAGATGCCGTGGAACTTGATGAACTGCTGGTCGTCGGCGGAAAACTGGTCGGTGCCGGAGGCGAGGGTCGCGGCGATGTTGCCGGCCAAGGTTGGGATGGCCTCTTTGATGACCTCGTTGTGGGTCAGCTTCGGCGTCGTGTCAGATGTAATCATAAGTGAACTGATGACCTTACAATTGTTAGGCGCTCAAGACGTTCCTGTCAAAGGTATTTGTCCGGCTGGCCAGTCGGCTGGCGGAGCAGGGAACCTATTCCGGCACGGTCTCCGGCAAACCAACGCGGCGGCCGCCGTGCCCGTCACTTCAGATACTTCTCCAGCGGCGGATTGAGCAGTTCCTTCATCTCCGGCGTGCCCATGTTGGCGGCGGTCACGACGGAGACGCCGGTATCAATCTTCTTCTCGACCGGTTTGCCCTTGAGATGGTTCACCACGGTCATCACGCCGAGGTAGCCCATGCGGACGGGGTTCTGCACCACGAGCGCCTGCACGTCGCCGGCCTTGAGCGCGTCCACGCTGCCCGCGCCGGTGTCGAAGCCCACGAGCTTCACCTTGCCGGCGGCGAGGCCCTTTTCCTTGAGCGCGAGCAGCAGGCCGATGGTCACCGGTTCGCACGGGGCGAAGCAGCCGTTCACGTCCTTGCCGAAGCGGTTGATGACGGTCTGCGCGACCTGCTGGGCGCTGTCGCGCGTCGCGCCGGTGTATTGGTCGGAGGAAATCAGCTCGATGCCGGGGAACTTCTTCTTCATCACGTCGAGGAAGCCCGCCTCGCGCTCCTCGGTGCTGGCGGAGCCGACCTGGTAGCGGAGCATGATGGCCTTGCCCTTGCCGCCGAGGAGCTGGCCGAGATGCTCGCCGGCGAGCTGGCCGCCTTTGAAGTTGTCGGTGGAAACGTAGCTGGTGGGCTTGTCGCTCTGGAGGCCGGAGTCAATGATGACCACGGGAATCCTGCTCGCCAGCGCCTTCTCGACGGGGGCGACGAGCGCCTTCGAGTCCAGCGGCGCGAGCACGATGCCGTGCGCGCGGCGGATGACGAAGTTCTCGACCACGCCGATCTGCTGGTCGCGGTCGTCCTCGCGGAGCGGGCCTTTCCAATTGATGTTCACCTTCACGCCCGACGCCGCGAGCTCCCGCGCGGCCTTGTTCGCGCCGGCGTGGATGGACTTCCAAAACTCGTGGCTCGTGCCCTTGGGGATGACCGCGATGTTGTAGGTCTGGGCGGAAAGCGTGGCCGTGAACGCGGCGGCCAGGGCGAAGGTGAGCAGAGATTTCATGCGGCCGAGCGTAGGCGGAGGAGGCCGGCGGTTCAATCTTCAAGCGGCCTCGCGTTCGAGGCGGGGGTTTGGGGACAGGGACGATGGAGTGCTGGAGCAATGGAGTGATGAGCCAATGCGCGTCCCCGCACCACTCCATCACTCCATCACTCCATCACTCCACCATTCCTACCCGTGCCCGCGCCCGCCCCGCTGCCGGTCGCGGCGGCCGGTTCGAGCGCCACGCGGAGCTTGGTGGCGAGCGCGGCGAGATCGAACGGCTTTTGCAGGAAGCCCGCGAGGCCCTTGCCGGTGAAGCTGGCGACCGCGTCCTGCTCGTTGAACCCGCTCATCAGGATGACCTTCACATCCGCGCGGATGCGGCGCATCAGCCCGAACGCCTGCACGCCGTCGTGGTGCGGCATCGTCAGGTCCATCAGCACGAGCACGAAGGCATCGGGCTGGCGGCGGAAGGTCTCCACGCCCGCCCGCCCGTCCTCGGCCACCGTCACCGTGTAGCCCAGCGACTCCAGCAGGCGCGCGGCCACGGTGCGGACGGACGGCTCGTCGTCCACCACCAGCACCCGGCCCGCGCCGCGCCAGGCGGTGTGCGGCGCGGGCGACTCAGCCTCGGCGGGCCGCGCGTCCGGCGCGGCGGGGAGCATGAGCTTGAAGGAAGTCCCCTTGCCCGGCTCGCTATAGACCTTCAACGCCCCCTGGTGCCCGCGCACAATGCCCAGCACGGCGGCCAGGCCCAGCCCGCGCCCGGTGAACTTCGTCGAGTAGAACGGGTCGAAGATGCGCGCCAGCACCTCCGGCGTCATGCCGCAGCCGTTGTCGCTGACCTCGAGAAAGGCGTAATCGCCCGGCGGCAGTTCGGGCGCGAGGTGCGTGGTGGCCAGATACGCGCGGTCCGCGTGCATCCGGCCGGTGGAAAGCGCGATGATCCCGCTGCGGTCCCCGATGGCCTCGGACGCGTTGATGACGAGGTTCATCACGATCTGGCGGAGCTGCGTGGGGTCGGCCTCCACGGCCGGGACGCCGGGCGCGAAGTTGAACCGCAGCACCACCTTCTTGCTGATCGAAATCTCCAGCAGGTGCGTGGTGTCCTCGACCAGCCGCGCGAGGTCCACGCGCTGGAGCAGGAACCGCCCGCGCCCCGAGTAGGCGAGCATCTGCTTGCACAAGTCGGCGGCGCGCACCGCCGTCTTCTCGATCTGCTCCAGCGCGGGATGCAGCGGCGATTCCCGGGGCAGGTCGTGGCGCAGCAGGCTCGCGTTGCCGAGCATGCTGGTCAGCAGGTTGTTGAAGTCATGCGCGATGCCGCCGGCCAGCACGCCGAGGCTTTCGAGCTTCTGGCTTTCAACCATCTTGCGCTCGATGCCCGCGCGCTCCCGCTCGGCCCGCTGCCGCTCGAAGGCCGCGCCCAGCACGCCCGCCACCACATGCAGGGCGTCGGTCTCGACGGTCGTCCACTCGCGCTCGTGCCGGCACTCATCGAACCCCAGCACGCCCCACCAGTGCGCGCCGGTGAAAATCGGCACCGCCAGGAAGGACCGGGTGCCGTGCCGCTCCAGCAGCGCGCGGGCCGGCCCCGCCACCGTGTGCGCGTGGCCGGACACGGCCTGCCCGGCGGCCATCGCCGCGGCGAGTTGCCCGACCCCCAGCGCCTGGTAGGAATTGTCCTTCAAATCCGCATCGTCCAGCCGGGACGACACCCCCGGCGCGGTCCACTCGAAGCGCTGGCCCAGCCGCAGCTCCCCGTCCGGCGCGCGGTGGTTCTCAAACACATACACGCGGCTGACCTCGGCCGCCGCGCCGATGGCCGCCAGCACGCGGTCGAGCGTCGGGCCGTCCGGCTCCGCGCGCACCAGCTCGTCGGCCGTGCTGGCCACCGCGCGCAGCACCGCGTCCCGCCGCTCGACCGCCTGCCGCGCCAGCTTCCGCTCGGTGATGACCTCGGTGAAGAAGATCACGCCCCCGATGTGCCCGCTGGCGTCGCGCCACGGATGGATCGCCCACCGCACCCAGTCCACCCGGCCGTCCGCGCGCGGAAACGGGTCTTCCTCGCAGCTCTCGGTGGCCCCGGCCAGGCAGCGCCGGTGAATCTCCTTCCACCGCTCGGGAATCTCCGGGAAGACCTCGTAGTGGCTTTTGCCGATGACATCCATGTCCCCGAGGCGGTAATCCTCCAGCCACCGCCGGCTCACGGCCACGTAGCGCAGCTCGCGGTTGAGCATCGCCACGGCGGCGGGCGTGTGCTCCACGAAGAGGCGCATCTGCTCCTCGCGCTGCCGCAGCGCGGTGATGGCCTCGACGCGCGCCGTGATGTCCAGCGCCACGCCGCCGGTCCAGCGCCGCCCGTCCGGCATGGTGAACGGGAACTTCACCACGAGCCACTGGCGCGGCCAGCCGTCCGCGCCCGGCACCTGCTCGATGAACTGCTGGGCTTCCCCGGCCGCCAGCACCGCGCGGTCGTTGGCCCGGAGCGCCTTCGCCGCCGCCTCCGGCATGAACGCGCCATCCTCGCGGCCCAGCACGGCGGCCGCCGGCTGGTGATACAGCTCCTCGAGCGCCGGGTTCACAAACGCGTAGCGGAACTGGTCGTCCTTCAGCCACGCCGGCGCGGGCAGGTTGTCCATGAACGCGCGGAACCGCGCCTCGCTCTCGCGCAGCGCCTCCACGAAGCGGTGCCGCTCCGTGTTGTCCCACGCGATGCCCTGCAGGCCCACGACGTTGCCCGCCTCGTCCCGCAGCGCCGTCTTGCTCACGCGCGCGAACCGCACGTCCGGCCCCAGCGCGGTGCGCTCCTCGAACTCCAGCGTCTCGCCCGTGGCCAGCACCCGCTCGTCGTCCGCGCGGAATTTCGCCGCCAGCTCCGCCGGGAACAGGTCCGCGTCCGTCCGGCCCAGGATCGCCTCCGCCGGCCGGCCGAGCGTCCTGACCATGTGCTCGTTGACGAAGGTGAAGCGGCCCTCGCGGTCCTTGCGGAAGACAAACTGCGGCAGCGTGTGGACCAGCGACGAGTAAAGATCCTCCGACTCCTTCAACTGGCGCACCGCGCTGCGCAGCTCCGCCGTGCGCAGGTTCACCAGCGCCTCCACCACCTCCCGGCGGCGGTGCAGCGACTGCACGAAACCCGCCGCCAGCGCCGCCAGCAGCAGGAGGCTGCCCAGTGCGCCCCAGCGGTTGAGCGTGCGCTGCGCGGCCAGCCAGTCCGGCGCGGGCCGGTAGAGAAAGGTCAGCGGCAGGCTGCTCAACCGCGCCGCCCGCTCCCGGTGCCGGCCCGCGCGCATCTCCGCGACCAGTTCCGGTGACGCCGGCTGCGGCCGCTCCGCGTTCGGGATGAAGTGCGCCACCGCGTTGCCGCCCGGCCCGGCGGGCGCGCTCAACAGCACGTCCACCCCCGCCTCGCGCGGGAACCGCGAGAGCGCCACCGCCAGGTCCGCGCTGCGCACATGGGCCAGCAGGAAGCCGCTCAGATGCGTGCGCCGCGCCGCCACCGTGTTCACCCCGGCCAGCGGGGGAAACGTGGGCAGGATGAACACATACGTCGGCAGTTGGTTGGTTCCCGGCCGCAGGGTCAGCGTCGGCTCGCCCGCGTCCCGCGCCGCCAGCAATTGCTCGCGGTGCGTCACCGGCGCCGCGAAGTCCGCCCCCAGCGTCACGAGATTCGTCAGCGGCGAGGAATAGCGCCGGGGAAAATACTCCTCGCGCGGCGGCGACGGCGCCCATTCCTGGTCCCCGTTCAACTCGCGGATGACGGGGTCGGGCGCGCCCGCCAGCCGCAGTTCCGTCTCAAATCCCGCCCGCTCCGCGTGCCGCACCCGGGGGCACCAGTGCAGCGCGAACAACGGCAGCCCCTGCGACCGCAGCAGCTCCGCCGCCGCCTCGACATGGTTCGTCATCAGCGCCGGCGTGGGATCGTGCAGCCGCTGGACCGAGTCCAGCAGGTGCGCAAACTTGTCGAGCGTTTGCTGGTGGCTCAGATGCTGCGCGGCGGCGCGGCGCTGGAACTCATCCTCCGCCCGCGCGCGCTCCTGCGCCGTGATGGCCCGAAACACCCAGGCCGCCGCCAGCGCGCCCAGCAACAGGATCAACACGACGGAGCGATGCACCCGCCGGCCCGGCGCAGTGGCCGGCCCGGCCGGCGCGGGAGGAGCAGGAGTGGCCTCCGCCGGGGGCATTCGGCCAGACTAGAAAACCGCTCCTCACTTGGCAACCGCCGCGTCGAAGCCGCGCGGGCTATTCGCCGGGAAAGGCGGCGGCGAGATCGAACTGGTCGGCGAACTCCTTTTGCAGCGCGAGCAGGCGCTGGAACAGGTCCGCCTTCCGCTTCGCGTGCGGTGGCGCGGCGGCAAGGTGGTAGAGGCGGATTACAGCCACTTTGATTGAGCGTCCGATGTCCTGACGGCAAGATCAAAGGCGCGGGTGCCACGTAACGGAGAGGCGGGGCGTGCCGGCGAAGGACTTCTCGTGTGTGACCAGGCTGGCACCCTGCTCAATCGCCGTCGCCGCGTGCCAGGCGTCATTCTCGCCCATCCGCTTGCCCTTGAGCTGCCGGGCGCGCTGGGTCTGGGCCATGATGGTGGCGGTCTGGGCTGTGACGGGCAGCGGGCGGCCAAACTGGTTTAGCCAGGCGTGGGCGGCGCGGGTGTCCGCCTCGCCTTCCAACACTTCGCCGCGCGCGACCACGGAGTGTGCCAGCCGCTCGCTCCGGTAGCAGGCCAGCCAGCGGTGCAGCGGCTGGTGCGCCTTGCCCAGTTCCTTGCGCAGGCCAATCAGCAGCGTGGAATCAAGCAGCAGCATGGCGGCGATTCTTGGCGCGCTTGGCGGGATAGGCCCGCCGCAGGTTGGCGAGCAGCTCGCCGACGGTGGCGCTCGGCTCGGGGATCATGTCCACGACCACGTCGCTGAAGGTCTCGCCGGGCCGCTTGTGCTTCGCCAGCCGCGAGTAGGCCGTATCCGAAAGGGTGATAGTCTTGCCCATGCACGAAGAATGCACGGGGGACTGCCGTTGGCAAACGCAAAGCCGCCGCCGGGAGTGCACTATTCGCCCGGAAACGCGGCGGCGAGGTCGAGCTGGTCGGCGAACTCCTTTTGCAGCGCGAGCAGGCGCTGGAACAGGGCCGCCTTCCGCTTCGCGTGCGGCGGCGCGGCGGCGAGATCGGCCGTCTCGCCGGGATCGGCGGTGAGGTGGTAGAGGCGGAGCACTTTCGCCTTGGGATACGCGATGAGTTTCCAGCCGTCGTGGATGACCGCGCGCTGGAGTTCGAGATACCCGCCGTAAATCGCCTCGCGCGCCGCCGGGGACTTCTCCCCGCGCAGCAGCGGGCGCAGACTTTGGAACTCCACATGCGCCGGACGCGGCGCGCCGGCGAGGTCGAGCGCCGTGGCCATCACGTCCTGCAAATAGATGGGCGAGGCGTCCCGCGCGCCCGCCTTCACGCCGGGACCGTTGACGATGAACGGCACGCGCAGGCTGTGGTCATACATGTTCTGCTTGCCGAACAGCCCGTGGTGCCCGACCGCCAGCCCGTGGTCGGCGGTGAAGAAAATCCAGGTGTTGCCGGCCTGGCCGGACTGATCGAGCGCGTCGAGGATGCGGCCGATCTGCGCGTCCAGGTGCGTGATGAGCGCGTAGTATTCCTGCCGGTGGGTCTTCACGGACAGCTCCGTGCGCGGCATCGGCGCGAGGTTTTCATCGCGCAGCTTGTGCGCGCAGCCGATGGCGTCGGCATGCGGATAGGCGGGCAGGAAGTTCTTCGGCACGGCGATGCGGTCGAGGGGATATTTGTCCACGTATTCCTTGGGCGACTGCCGGGGATCGTGCGGCGCGTTGAACGCGGCGTAGATGAAGAATGGTTTGCCCGCCTGCTTCGCCTCGCGCAGGTAGTCCGCCGTGTCATCCGCCACGACTTCGCTCCAGTGTTTGCCGCCCTCCCAGAAGCCGCCGATGGCTTTGTCGAAGGGACTCCACGGATCCGGCTGGCCGGTGAGCGGGCGGTTGTAGGACTCGGGCACGGTCTTCGGCATGCCCGCGCGGATGTGGCGGGCCACGTCGAAGCACTTCGCTGCGTCGGTCTGGATGTGCCACTTGCCGGTGAAGTAGGTGCGGTAGCCGGCCTGCGTCATCAATTGCGGCCAGAGCACGCCGGCCTGCCGCTCCCGGTCGGTGGTGTTATAGACCGCGTGCGCGCGCCAGACGGTGCGGCCGGTGATCAGCATGGTGCGGCTGGCCACGCAGACCGCGCCGCTCCACGAGCCCATGTTGTAGGCGTGCGTGAACGTCGTGCCGCGCCGCACCAGCCGGTCGAGGTTCGGCGTCTCGATGTCCGTGTGCCCGAGCGCGCGGATGGTCTCGAAGCACTGGTCGTCGGCGAAGAGGAACAGGACGTTGGGCTTGGGGGCCTGGGCGGACGCCAGCGGGGCGATGAACAAGCCGAGGCAGGCGGCGAACAGGCGGAGGAAATTCGGGAGCTTCATGTCGGATTGCGAAACGGAGCATGGCGGCAAGGGGCGCTGAATTCGAGGTCAAATTACGGTGGCCGCCGCTGGCTGAAACTTGCGCGGCGCAGCTCCCGCCCGGTAGCGTGCGCCCGGCTGATCGCCGCCCGATGACCGCGCCACTGACTCCGAACTCCCCGCCCGAGGCCGAGGCCGCCGCCGCCGTCCGCGCCGCGCTGCCGCCGGGCGGGCTGTTCGCCGACCAGCACTGGCGCATCTCGCCGACGCCCTTTCCGCTCGGCGCGGAGCTGGCGAAGGAAATCGAATCGCTCGGCCGCGTGCTGCTCCAGTTCTACCGGGCGGTCAACCTGCTCTACCGCCGCAGCGCCGAGGGCAAACAGCCGGAATGGGTCGCGCGCTGGCTGGACCAGGGCAAGCCCGCGTGGCTCGTGGACTTGCAGCGCCATCCCGCGCTCAAGCACGAGCTGCCGCGCGTCATCCGCCCGGACATCCTGCTCACCGAGGATGGCTTCCACATCACGGAGCTGGACAGCGTGCCCGGCGGCCTCGGCCTGACGGCGTGGCTCAACCAGACTTACACGCGGCTCGCCCCCGACCCGCTCACGCACCACGCACCACGCATCACGCCCTCCGTCATCGGCGGCCCGGAGGGAATGCTCGCCGGCTTCGCTTCTCTCTTCGGTGACGCGCCCCGCGTCCACATCGTCGTGTCCGAGGAATCCGCCACCTACCGGCCGGAGATGGAATGGCTGGCGAGCCAGCTCAACGCCGCCGGCAAGGCCGTCTTCCAAGTCCAGCCCGCGACGTTCGATGCCCCCGCGCCCGGCGACGCCGTGTATCGCTTCTTCGAACTGTTCGACGTGGCGAATGTGCCGGGCGCAAAACGGCTCTTCGAGCTGGCGACGGAAAAGCAAATCCACATCACACCGCCGCCGCGTCCGGTCTTCGAAGAAAAGCTGCTCTTCGCGTTGCTCTGGAACCGCAACCTGCGCGGCTTCTGGCGGCAGGAGCTGGGCGAGAGTTTTCTCCACCGCCTGCAAAAGGCGGTGCCCTACTCGTGGATCGTGGATCCGACGCCGTTGCCGCCGCACGCGGCCATCCCCGAGCTGAACCTCACGGACTGGCGGCAGCTCGCCGCGCTCTCCCAGCGCGAACGCGAACTGATCCTGAAAGTCTCCGGCTACTCCGAGACCGCGTGGGGCGCGCGCGGCGTGCATCTGGGCAGCGACCTGTCGGGCGAGCAATGGAGCGTCGCCGTGGAGCGGGCGCTGCGCGAGTTTGAGCGCACGCCCTACGTGCTCCAGCGCTATCACAAGCCCCGGCTCGTCGAGGCGCGCTGGTTCGACTTCGAGCGCGGCCAGCCCGTGCCCATGCCGGGCCGCGTGCGGCTCTGCCCGTATTACTTCGTCGCGGGGGAACAGGACGCCGCGCGGGCCAAGCTCGGCGGCGTGCTGGCCACCGTGTGCCCGGCGGACAAGAAGATCATCCACGGGATGAAGGACGCCATCCTCGCGCCGGGCGCGGCGTGAAAGTTTCCCAGCCCAGTTTCACGCCCCGAACCCCCGGACCAAAGGCAGAGAACCCAAAGATTCGGGCAAGACAAAGATGGGATCCCTTCAGTCCGAACTTTGAAGTCAAACCGTCCGCCGCAGCAGCGCCCCCGGGCGACTTTGGAAATCAGGTCCAATCTTTGTCTTTCCCAAATCTTTGGGGACTTCTCCGAGCGGAACGGGTTCGACAATCGCCCGGCGTCACTCGACAGTTCCCCGCGTGAGCCTGCTGGCCTTCACCTTCATGGCGTTCAGCTCCCTGTTCGTGATCGTGGACCCGATCGCGACCATCCCGGCTTTCCTCGCCATGACCGCGCGCGACACGCCGGAGCAGCGCATCCGCATGGCGCGGCTGGCGAGCCTCGTGGCCGCCGGCGTGCTGCTGACCTTCGCCGTCGTCGGCAAATGGATTTTCCAATACCTCGGCATCACGCTGCCGGCGTTTCAGATGGCCGCGAGCCTCGTCCTGCTGCTCGTGGCGCTGGACATGATCCGCGCGCAACGCTCGCGCGTGCAGGAGACCGCCGAGGAAACCACCGCCGGCACGGAGAAGGAGGACATCGCCATCACGCCGCTCGCCATCCCGATGCTCGCAGGGCCGGGCGCGATCTCCACCGCCGTCCTGCTGCACAACCAGGCGCGCGGCTGGGAGCAGAACGTCGCGCTCTACCTGTGCATCGTCGCCGTGTGCGCGGCCAGCTATTTCATCCTGCGGTTCAGCGCACGCGGCGCGCAGTGGCTCAGTCCCATCGCGCTGCGCATCACCACGCGCATCATGGGCCTGCTGCTCGCGGCGTTGGCCTTCCAGTTCCTCATCAACGCGGTGAACGAACTGCGCAAGGGTGGTTGAATGAATGGCATCCGCCGTCATGGCGCTTGATTTTTTCTCCCTCTCCCTTTGCGCAGCAAGGGGAGAGGGCCGGGGTGAGGGGTTGGCTGCGGATGCGTTGGTGGCCGCACCCCTCATCCGGCCTGCGGCCACCTTCTCCCCTCGCTTCGCGAAGGGAGAAGGCGTGAGGCCGGCGATTCCGCCAAACATCACACGCACCTGGGTTCACACGTCCACCGTGTGCCCGTGGGCGATGCTGTCCTCGGCGGCGATGGCGAGGAGGCTGCCGTCCACGCAGTCGGCCACCGTCGTGAGCGGGCGCTTGCCGTCGAGCACCGCGTCCACGAACGCGGCGTGCATCTCGTCGAAGCCGAGGTGGTTGCCCCAGCCTTCGCCGGCGGGCGATTCGATGTGATGGACGATGGGCTCCTTCTGCCCGGAGCCGCGCCGCCATTGGAGAATGTCCACTGTCGAGATGCGCGTCTGGAGCGAGCCGGCCTCGCCCACCACGCCGAGTTCCAAGTCCTCGTGCGGGAAGTCGCGGCCGAAGAGGCAAATCTGGAGCGAGCCGAGCGTGCCGTTGTCATACTCGAAGCTCACCGTCGCGTGATCGTTGACCTGATGCTCGGGCTCGACGACGTGCATGACCGCGCTCGCGCCGAACGCCGAGACGCGCACGGGCCGCGCGCCGGCCCACCAGTTCATCAGGTCGAACTGGTGGCAGTTCTTGTCCACGAGCATCCCGCCGGAGCGGCGCTGGTCCTGAATCCAGTTCTGCGACTTGGGCTGGAACGGCCCGCGAAACTCGCGCGTCCACACCATGCGCGGGCGGCCGATGTCACCGGCGTCCACGAGCGTTTTCACTTTCTGGAAGAACGGCGAGTAGCGCAGTTCGTGGCCGATCATCACCACGCGGTCGGTGTGGGCGGCGGCTTTTTCCAAGATGCGGCACTCGCCGCGCGTGATGCCGCAGGGCTTTTCGAGAAAGAGATGCTTGCCGGCCTTGAGCGTCGCCAGCGCGAGCGGGACGTGGTTGAAGTTCGGCGTCGAGATGCAGACCGCGTCGAGGTCGGAGTGGATGAGTTCGTGCTCGTCAGCAAAGACGCGGGCGTTGGGCGCGACTTCGAGCGCGCGGCGGAGATTGGCCTCGTTCCGACCGCACAGCGCGACGCACTCGGAGCGGGCGGCGAGCTTGGAGTGAAACTGGCGGACGTGGCTGATGCCCATTGCGCCAATGCCGAGAAAGCCGATGCGGAGTTTCATGGCCGCAGTTTGTCCGCCACCCGGAGGCGCAAAAAGCTCAAAAATGACTGCGATGGAAGCGAGACGCTGCTTCAGCCTGAAAACGGCAGTTGAAGGTGAGGCACCAAGACCAAAACCACCAACCCGCACTGACCTGCACTAATTAAATCAGAACCCGGGCATTCACCCAGAAGGTGAATGCGTTTGCCTCGAATCCATTAGTGCAAGTCAGTGCCGATTAGTGGTTTTTTGTTCCGTCCCTTTCA
>Ga0172376_10007441_pt1 | contig 11665 bp, 8 predicted proteins | sample Lak35m_FD_121114 | JGI IMG/M metagenome (GOLD analysis project Ga0172376, IMG submission 121114) | Freshwater microbial communities from Kabuno Bay, South-Kivu, Congo - kab_092012_35m | ecosystem: Environmental > Aquatic > Freshwater > Lake | place: Democratic Republic of the Congo: South-Kivu...
CCGCCGTTCGTGCAGTTCTACATCGCCTGGGAGCCGGCGGCGAACACGCTGCTGCGGGGGCGTGGCGACGGCACATTCGAGGAGGTGACCGCCGGGTCGGGCGCCGAGTCCATGGGCATCGGGTCAGGGGTGGGCGCCGCGGATGTCGACGGCGACGGGTTCCTGGATCTCTTCATCACCAATCGCACCTACTACTCGGCCGGCAAGCGTGTGAGTCCGGAGCCGGGACAGAACCGGTTGCTCATCAACCGCGGCAACCGCAACGCTTGGATCAAGGTGGTGTTGCAGGGCGCGGGCGGCAACACCGACGCCTACGGCGCGCGGGTGACGGTGGTCGCGGGGCCATTGGTGCAGCACCACGAGTTGCAGAGCGCGCACGGCTACAACTCCACCAACGATCCGACGCTGGTGTTCGGCTTGGGTGCGGCGCGCGCCGTCGACCATGTCGAGGTGCGATGGCCCTCGGGCAAAGTGCAGCGGATCCCGGGTCCGGCGCTGCGTTCGACGTTGCGCGTGGTGGAATCCGTGCCCTGAGCGCCTACCGAGCCGTCAGCGGTGCGCGTGGCGCCAGGCGCGCCACAGCAGCCAGGCGGCGATCGGGTTCGCGACCAGCGACACGAGCGACATCGATAGCCCGATGCGCGACTCGTCGCCGAGCACATAGTCGGTGACGAAGCCCACCGCGAACGGCCCGAGCGTCGCCCCGACCAGCACGAGCGACAACTGGTACCAGGCGCCGAACTGCGCGCGCATACGGTCGGGCGTGATCGACTGCACATAGGCGCCGGCTGGACCGGTCGCGGCGGTGCCGAAGAAGAACATGAAGAAGATCACCGCGGCATGGCCGACCATGGTCGGCATGAAGGGCGCGACGATGCCGGGCAGCAGCAAGCCGAGGCCGCAGCCCGCGAGCACCTTGAGTTTGGCGTGGCGATCGCCGGCCGACTCGAGGCGGTCGGAAAGCCAGCCGCCGATGAAGGCGCCGAGCAGGCCACCGAGCACCGCCACCGTGCCGATGGTCAACGCGGCCTCGCCGACGCCCGCGCCGTACTGGCGGCGGTAGAGTTCCGGTGTCCAGATCATCACCGCGAAGGCGGTGATCGAGGTCGTACCGTATCCGGCGAACACGAGGCCGTAGCGGCGGAGGTTCGCCTTGAAGTGCGCCCAGACCTCGCCGACGGTCGCCGGCGCCACCCCTGCAGGACGGGGCGGCTCCTTGACGAACAGCATCAGCAACGCCACCGGCAGACCGAGCAGGCCCACTACGACCATCACCAGCCGCCAGCCGGCGAGTTCGCCGAAGAGCGGCAGATGCACCGTACCGAGCGACATGACCCAGCCGATGGCGGTGCCGCCGAGCAGGTACGCGAGCCCCGTGCCCGCGGTCACGCCGGCGCTGAACACGCCGACGGCGAGCGCGAGGCGGTTCGGGGGGAAGTACCCGGCGAGCAGCGAATAGGCCGAGGGCGATAGCGTGGCCTCACCGACGCCGACGCCGACGCGGTACATGAAAAGTTGAGCGAACGAGCGGGCGGTGCCGGCGAGCGCGGTCATCAGACACCACAACACGATGCCCGCGGTGACGATCCATTTGCGGCTGTAGCGGTCCGCCCAACGGGCGATGACGAGGCCCATGCCGCAGTAGAAGATGGCGAAGGCCGCACCGGCGAGCAGGCTGAACGCGGTGTCGGAGATGCCGAGCTCGGCCTTGATGGGCTGGACCAGCAACGAGAGGATCAGGCGGTCGATGAAGGAGACGCAGTTGGCGAGCCCGAGCACGGCCACCACATACCAGGCGTAGACCGGTCGGAACGCGGGCGCGGTGGCCCCGCCCGAAGGCGCAGCGGAAACGGTCACGGCATCATCCCCCTGTTTGCGCGTGGCGGCCGAGGCAGTATATCTCTCGATACGGGATGGCGTAGCGATGGCAGGGGGGCGGATGCGCTGGTTGCAGCTCGTGGCGAAGGTCTTGAGTGCGCTCGTGGCGCTGGCGCTGCTCGCCTTCGGCATCGCCGCGCTCATCTACCGCGACAATCCGGCTGCCGAGGTGGAGGCGCGCTGGGCCGTTCCGCCATCGCAGTTCACCGTCATCGATGGCGTGCGGCTGCACTACCGTGACGAGGGCAGCGGGCCGCCCGTGGTGCTGCTGCATGCCAATTACGCGAGCCTCTTCATGTGGGAACCTTGGGCGGCAGCGCTCAAGGACCGTTACCGCGTGATCCGGGTCGATCTGCCGGCGCATGGGCTGACCGGGCCAGATCCGACGGGTGACTACACCCTGCAGCGTATCCAGACGCTGTTCGAACGGTTCGCGGACGAGCGCGGTCTGCAGCGCTTCACCGTCATCGGCACCTCGATCGGAGGTACGGTGGCGATGCGCTACGCGGCCGACCACCCGGAGCGCGTCGAGCGGCTGGGGTTGATCAGCCCCGGATCGCTGGAGAAGCGTGTGCGCGGCAGGACGACGCCGGCGCAGGTGCCCAAGGCCTTCGATGCCATCACGCTCGTGACGCCGAAGTCCTTCACGCGCTTCATGCTCACCAACGATTACGGCGACCCGGCGCGCGTGAGCGAGACGGTGGTGGACGAGTGGTGGTCGATGTGGATGCGGGAGGGCAACCGCGCAGCGATGCTGGGGCTGCTGCGGCAGTATGTATCCGGCGGCGTGGAGGACAAGATCCGCGCGGTGCGCGCCCCCGTGCTGCTGATGTGGGGCGAGCGGAACAAGCGCGTTCCCGTCGCGCTGGCCTACGAGACACGCGATCTGCTGTCGAACTCTCCGCAGGTGAAGCTCGAGGTGCTGCCCGGCATCGGCCACATGCTGGTGCAGGAAGCGCCGCAGGAGAGCGCGCGCCTCGTGCGCGCGTGGCTCGATGCGCCGGTCCCGCCGGCGGCGCCGCCCATCGATCCAGCGCCGACGGTCAGAACCGCGGCGGCCGCTTCTCGATGAACGCGCGCGCGCCCTCGGCGAACTCCGGCGACGAGAAGCTCTCGTCATAGAAGCGGCGGGACTCGGATGTCTCGGCCAGCACACCCGAGGAGATCATGTCGACCACGGCCTTGGCGGCGCGGACGGAGTTGCCGGCGTTGCTTGCGATCCCGCGCGCGAGCGCATCGGCGCGAGCGGCGAGCGCGTCGCCGTCGACGATCTCGTTGATGAGACCGATGCGCAGCGCCTCCTCGGCGCCGACGCGGCGCCCGGTGTAGAGGATCTCTTTGGCGCGTGACGGACCGACGAGATCGTGGAGCCTTTTGGTGTCGGCGAGGCTGTAGGCGATGCCGAGCTTGGCGGGCGTGATCGCGAAGAACGCATCCGGCGAGGCGAGGCGCAGGTCGCAGGCGAGGGCGAGGCCGCAGCCGCCGCCGGTGCAGGCGCCGCGGATGACGGCGATGGTGGGCATCGGCAGTCGTTGCCAGTCGGCCTGAGCATCGAGCACGGCCTGCTGCATGGACTGCATGCGCGCGGGGTCCGCGAGGTTGCGATGCATCTCGGCGATGTCGGCGCCCGCGCTGAACGCCGCCTCGCCGGCGCCCTGCAGCAGGACCACCCGCAGGGTCGGGTCGGCGGCGAGCCGGGCCGCGATGGCGCACAGGCCCTGCCATTCGGCGCTGGACAGCGCGTTGCGCTTGTCCGGGCGGTTGATGGTGACGCGGGCGACGGGCGGCTGGATGTCCGTGAGGAGCTCGCTCATGCCATCATGTTACCAGTATCCCCTCGTACCCAAGGCTCAGGAGGCCGTGATCGTCATGGGCATCTACGCGGATCTCAAAGGTAAGGTCGCCATCGTCACAGGTTCGGGCCGTGCGAAGGGCCTCGGCGAAGCGATGGCCAAGCGCCTGGCGGCCGAGGGCTGCAAGGTGGTCGTGAGCGACATTGGTGCGGCGCGCGGCGCGGAGATCCCGGAGAGCGCGATCGGCACCTCGGCAGGCATCGACGCGGTGGTCGCGGAGATCCGCGCAGCGGGCGGCGAGGCGTACGGCGTCGCCTGCGATGTGCTGGAGGAGTCGCAGGTCGAACGGTTGGTGGCCGAGGCGGTCCGGCACTTCGGTCGGCTCGACATCATGGTGAACAACGCCGGCATCGGCTACCTCATGAAGCCCACCGTCGAGCTCACGCAGAGCGATTGGGACGCCGTGCTCGGCGTCAACCTGCGCGGCGCTTTCTTCGGCATCAAGCACGCGGCGCGGCAGATGGTCGCGCAGGGCAAGGGCGGACGCATCATCAACATCGGCAGCCAGGCGTCCAAGTCCGGCTTCCCTTTCGCGGCGGCGTATGTCGCCTCCAAGCACGGCATGGTCGGCCTCACGCGATCGGCCGCCATCGAGCTCGGGCCGCACGGCATCACCGTCAACACGATCTGCCCGAACCATGTCACCACCGGTCTCGGCGCGTGGCAGAACCAGTTCTTCAGCGCAGCCACCGGTCGCAGCGAGGAGCAATACCTCGCCGACATGCGAGCGCGTATCCCGATGGGTCGCCCGGGGCTGCAGGAGGACATCGCCAAGGCCTGCGCGTTCCTCGCTTCGGAACAGGCGGCGTATATGACCGGCGAAGCGATGAACGTCTCGGGTGGCGAGGAGTACCACTGAGGGGCGATGCGCGGCCGGGACGCGGTCCCTCCGCCGTGGCCTGATTCAGCGCTGACGCCGCTGTCCCGCTGCCTCGATGACGGCAGCCAGCTCCAGCGCCCGAAGATCGGCGCCGCTCGCGGTCAGCACCTGTACGCCGACGGGCAGGGCAGGCTGCGATGCGGCGGACGCCGTCGCCGGTGTGGGGCAGGGCACCGAGACCGCCGGTACCGCCGCCGCCGTGCCGATCACCGTGAGGTCTGCGAGGCCGTCGGGCGGCGACCCGTCGAGAAGGAAAGCGACACCGGGCGTGGTGGGCGTGATGCAGGCATCGAGACCGGTCACGAGCCTCGCCCAGTCGAACTGGAAGCCCGTGACCCGTTCATCGAGCGCGCGCAGCTTGCGGTCATCGAGCGATGCGCCGTACTCGAGCAATCCGCGGATGCGACCGGAGTAGGCCTCGGGATGGGCGGCCATCGCCTCGCGGTGGGTGCGCCACATCTCATGTTCACAGAGCGCGAACACCGCGCGCCGTGCGCGGCGCAGTTCGAGCGGACGGATGTCCACCGGCACGAGGGTCGCGCCCACGCCGCGGAGGGCGGCGATGGTCGCGTTATAGCCGTCGATGATGTCCGCCTCGGGTCCGAGATCATCGAAACCGATGGCGTAGCCGATGCGCCATCCTGCGAGCGACAGCGTGCCGGCAGGCCGGGACGGTGGATGCGGCCCATCGGCGTGATCCACCGACAGCGCGCTCAAGGCATCATGTCCCGCGATGACCGAGAGCAGCGCGCGCACGCCGGCGATGTCACGGGCCATGGGGCCCACATGGTCGAAACGCGGATGCACCGGCAACACGCCACGCACGCTCACGCGTCCATAGGACGGCTTCAGCGCGGCAATGCCGCAGAAGGCCGCCGGGATGCGGACCGAACCGATGGTGTCGGTGCCGAGCGCGAGGTCGCAGAGCCCACCAGCGAGCGCGCCTGCTGAACCGCCGCTCGAGCCGCCGGTGCTGCGGGAGGTATCCCGCGGATTCCGGATCGGACCCTCGACGGCGAGTCCCTCGGCGCCGAGCGCGCCCTCGTCCTGCGTGGTCTGAGCGAGCAGTACAGCGCCAGCGGCGCGCAGCCGCGACACCACGGCGGCGTCCTGGTCCGCGATGACCCCGGCGCGGGCGCGGAGTCCGCCCTGCCACGGCCAACCACGCACCGCGATGTTCCCTTTGACGACGACGCTGAGGCCTTCGACGGCGCTGCGCGGAGCGCCAGCGGCCAGGCGCCGGGTGCTTTCAGCCGCGGCGGCCAGCGCCTCGACGGCGGCGACATGGCTGAAGAGCCCGAGGTCGGCCGAGGCCGCCATCGCGGACAGCGCATGCTCGATCCGCTGCAGCGAGGTGGTCATGCGATCCTGATCAGGCCGGGACCAGGGCATCGACGAGATGCCTGACGTCGCCGAGTTCCTCGAGACGGTCGACGAGTCCGATCAGCGCCTCGATGCGCGGCTCGGAGAGCGGGCGCGCGCCCGATGCCGCGGCGCGCCTGAACTTGCCGAGATGGCGCGCGCGGTCCAAGGGCCTACCCGGCGCACCCAGGACGGCGGGCAGATCGAGCGCGTGATGCGAGCCGTCGCGCAGCCTGACCTCGACGCGCTGCGGCGCGAGCGCGTTCAGCGAGGGATTATCATCGCGCTGCGTGCCGATGCGCGCGGCGAGCGCGAGCCGACGCGGGTCTGCGATGGCGGCGGGCTCGAAGTCGGCGACGCCGACATCGCCGTTGAGCAGCGCCGTGGCGGCGACATACGGCAGACAGAGCCGCGCATAGGCCGGCGCCATGTCGGCGCGGGCAGGCCGATCGACGAGCTGGATGACGAGCGGCGGCGCATGGACCACGGCGGACACGAGATCGTCGGGCCGGAAGCCGACACGCGACTGCAGGGTGAGCAAGCCGTCGACCCCGCCGTGTGTGGCGCGTCCGCTCGGGAACGGCTTATGCGAAAGCTCCGCCACCGCGAACCGCTCTTCGAAGCCGTCGAACGCGGCCGGGTCCCACTCGGGATCGATGAGCGTGTAGTAGCCGTGGGCGCCCTCGAGGAAATCGCCCGGTCCGGCGATGCCGCGGGATGCGAGCTCGATGGCGAGCAGCGCTGCGCGGGCGTTGAAGCCGATCTGCATCGGCAGCACGGGAGAGCCTTCGATGTGGGCCTGCATCGTACCGGAGAGCTGGCTGTAGGCGATGCCGAGCGCGCTGCGTGTGGTCGCGGCGTCCAAGCCGAGCATGTTCGCCATGCCGGCCGTAGCGCCGAGGGCGCCGCACATCGCAGGCCTGAAGAAGCGCAGCTTGTTGCGCGCGGCACGGCCGATGCCGGTCGCGACATCGACCGCGACGGACACGCCGGTGATGAGCCGTCGACCGTCCACGCCACCGCGCGCCTCGGCGAACGCCACCAAGGTCGCCAGCACCACGGCCATCGGATGCACGACCGCGGGTTCGTGGACGCAATCCCATTCCTGGTTGTGGATCTGCCAGCCGTTGAGGAAAGCGGCCGATTGAGCGGGGACGCGTTCGCCGCTGCTCCAGATGCGCGTGGCATCACCCGACCCCCATGTGGCCGCCGTGTCCTTCAGGACGGAGATGAGCGGGACGCGGCTGCCGGACAGTGCGACGCCCAGGGAGTCGAGCACGAAGGTGCGCGTGGCGGCGACGGCGTCCGCCGGAAGGTCCTCGAACCGCATGGTGACGGCGCGCTGGACGATGCGTCCGGTGATGTCGAGGTTGGGGTCCATCGGGGGTCGATGCTACACCGACTGACGGGGCGGCACGGTGCTGCGCCTAGGCGCTCCAGGCCCAGAACTTCCAGTCGAGCACCCGCGTCTCGACCTCCGGGTCGCCACGCGAGGCGAAGCTCTCGACGGCGATCCGCAGCAGCGCGCCACCGCCGCGGTCGGGCGCAACGGGGACGATGTCGGTCACCACGACCGTGCTGCGCAGTCGGTCGTTCTCGACCACCGGCGCCAGATGGTCGCAGGACTCCCAAGCGGTGAGGGTCAGGAGGTTCGGCAGGGCGCGCGTGACCTGCGAGAAAGCCATGAAGATCACATGCCCGCCGTAGACCAGCCGCTCGCCGAGGTACGACAGCTTCGCGTCGGTATGGGCCATCGCCATGTTGAGCGACACGCGCACCAGCTCAGGCGCCGAGGTGATGGTGTCGCGCGCCTCGATCGCGAAACCCTGCCCGGGCCGGAGGTCGCGAGCCCGCAGGCCTTGCCAACGCACGGTCGGCGCGAGCGACCAGCCGTGCGGTAGGCCATCGGTCGGCGGCGCGGCGTCGGCACCGACGGCATCGAGCCCATCGTCGTGGCCCGTGAGCGCCTGCGGATCGCGGCAGGGGAGCATCGGACAGCGCCAGAAGCGCAGCACCGTGTCGCCGTTCTGGTCCACAGTGGTCATCTCCAGCGCCACGATGCCCGCCGCCGCCCGGCCGGCCTGGGCGCGGTTCTGGCGCAGCGCGACGACCCGCGTCGTGGTGTGCAGCGTATCGCCCACGAACACCGGACGGCGCAGGACCAGCCCGCGGTAGAAGAGATTGGCTTTGACGCGCTGTGAGGCCCAGGTCGACTGGCCGATGGCGATGTTCACGGCGATGAGCGGATGCAGCAGCGGCGCAGCGCTGCCGGTCACCGCACGGCTCGCGTGGTGGTCGAGCGGCAGACGCAGACGGTCGCCGAAGAGCGCTGCGTGCAGCGTCGCATGCCCGTCGGTGAGGGTGACGGCGGGCGCGTCGAAGGACATGCCGCGCTCGAAGTCCTCGAACCAGGGGCCGCCGATGGAGGTGGGACGTTCGCTCATGGGGTCGTGGCTCGCATGCGGAGGATGGTCGTTCAGAGCGAGGTCCAGGCGCGGTACAGCATCCGCGCCGCGACCAACGCGAGGAACACCCCGAACGCCTGCGACAGCCGGCGCCGGGGTAGCGAGTGCGCCAGCCGTGCGCCGAACGGGGCGGTGAGCATGGTGCAGGGTGCGACGATGGCCAACGCCGCCAAGCTGACGAGACCGATGGTGAACGGCGGCAATACGGCGGCGGGCGTCGCGAGCAGGTAGCCGAGCGTTCCGGGCAGCGCGATGAACAGGCCGAAGAACGCGGCCGTCCCCACCGCTTGATGGATCGGCCCTCCCGTGAGGGTCATCGCCGGTACCGAGAGCGTGCCGCCGCCGATGCCCATCATGGCCGACAGGCCGCCGATGGCGGCCGCGATGGTGTTGCCGCCTATGCCGTGCGGCACCGTTTGCGCCACGCGCAGATGGTCGAGTGGCAGGAACATCTTGATCGCGACGAGCGCCGCCACGACACCGAACACCGCCGCGAGCGTCGCGTCGGCGACGCGCGCGGCGAGCAGACTGCCGACGAGCGCACCCAAGAGCATGCCGGGCGCCCAGGCCCGCACCGTCGACCAGTCGATCGCGCCGCGTGCTGCGTGCGCACGCGAGGAGGCGATGGCGGTAGGGATGATGGTGGCGAGCGAGGTCGCCACCGCGACATGCATCGACCAGTCCGGCGAGACGCCGCCGGTGCGCAGCGCGACATCGAGCACGGGGACGAGCACGATGCCGCCGCCGACGCCGAGCAGACCGGCGAGCACGCCGGCGAACAGCGCGGTCGCCACCAGGACCAGGAGCATAGGCCAGAGCGCGGCGAGTTCCATCCGACGCCAAGTGTAGGCGAGTTGCGGCCCGCCCGTCTGTCGGCGTAGCGGAAGGAAACTTGCCGCAAAGCATCCGCGACCGCTAAAGTCCGTAAGTTTTTCCGCATGTATCCGGGAGTCGAGGCGATGTCGGGGTCCGCCGGTTGGGTGGTGCACAAGTTCGGCGGGTCCAGCGTCGCGGATGCGGGCTGTTTCCGGCGCGTCGCGGACATCCTCGATGCGCAGCCGGCCGGCCGCTTGGGGGTCGTGCTTTCCGCCTGCAAAGGGGTCACCGACGCTTTGCTGGCGCTCGTGACGCAGGCCGAGCGTCAGGACGAGGGGTTCCGCACCGGGCTCGACGCGCTGCGTGCGCGGCATGCGACCATCGTGGGCGAACTGCTGGTTCCGTCGACCGCCGAGGCTTGGCTCGCCGACTTCGACCGTGACCGGCGCGACATCGAGGGCATCCTGCAGGCGGTGCGGCTGACGCGCTCGGCCTCGCGCAACATCCATGATGTCGTCTCGGGTTACGGCGAGATCTGGTCGACGCGCTTGTTCCGCGAGTTCTACGCCAGCCGCGGGGCGCGGGGCGGCGAGACGCGATGGCTCGATGCCCGAGGGGTCGTCGTCGTCGAGTGGGGCCCTCTGGGACCGATGGTCCGATGGGATGACTCGAAGGCGCGGATGCGGGGGGCGGTCGACGACCGGTTCGTCGGCACGCTCATCATCACGGGCTTCATCGCCGCCGATCCGCGCGGCGTCCAGACCACGCTCGGCCGCAACGGCAGCGATTTTTCGGCCTCCATCTTCGGCAGCCTGTTGGACGCGTCGGAGATCCACATCTGGACCGATGTCGACGGCGTGCTGTCCGCCGACCCGCGGCGAGTGCCCGATGCGCAGGTCATCGACTCGCTCTCCTACAACGAGGCCATGGAGCTCGCGTACTTCGGCGCCAAGGTCATCCATCCCCAGACCATGGCCCCGGCGGTGGGCCGCGGCATCCCCATCTGGATCCGCAACACCTTCGCGCCCAAGAATCCGGCCACGCTGATCTGCGCCGAGCCGAAGTCGGCGTTGCCCGTGAAGGGCATCACGACCATCGAGGACATCGCGCTCGTCAATCTGGAGGGCGCCGGCATGATCGGCGTGCCGGGCACCGCGAACCGGTTGTTCGGTGCGTTGCGCGAGGAGGGCATCTCGGTGGTGCTCATCTCTCAGGGCAGCTCCGAGCACTCCATCTGCTGCGCCGTGCCGCGCGCCCAGTCGGACCGCGCTGCCGCGGTGCTGCGCGCCGCGTTCGCCCGGGAACTGGCCGACGGGCAGATCCACGCGGTGGAGGTCGATCCGGACCTCGCGATCCTCGCGGTGGTGGGCGATGGCATGGCGGGACTGCCCGGCGTCGCGGCGAAGGTGTTCGCCGCGTTGGGGTCGGCGTCCGTCAACGTGCGTGCCATCGCGCAGGGCGCCTCGGAGCGGAACATCTCGGTGGTGGTGCCCGCCAAGACGGCGACGCGCGCCTTGCGTGCGGTGCACGCGAGCTTCTATCTGTCGGCGCATACCGTGTCGGTCGGGATCATCGGGCCGGGTACGGTCGGGCGGGTGCTGCTCGAGCAGATCGCCTCCCAGGCCGGGCGGTTGCGTCGGGACTTCAAGCTGGACCTGCGTGTGCGCGGTCTGCTCACCTCGAAGCGCATGCTGCTCGCCGAGCGCGGCGTCGATCCCGGCGGTTGGCAACAGGCCCTGCAGGCATCCACCGATGCGCCGGATATGGACCGGTTCGTGGCGCATGTGGCGGCGGACCATCTGCCGCATCACGTGATCATCGATTGCACCGCGAGCGGCGAGGTGGCCAAGCATTACGCGCGCTGGTTGGCTGCAGGAATCCACGTCGTGACGCCCAACAAGAAGGCGAACAGCGCACCGCTGCAGGAATACCGGGCGCTGCACGAGGCTCGTCGTGCCGGCGGAACCCACTATCTCTACGAGGCGACGGTCGGCGCCGGTCTGCCCGTCATCGGCACGTTGCGCGATCTGCGCGAGACCGGTGACGAGATCACCGCCATCGAGGGCATCTTCTCGGGCACGCTCGCGTATCTCTTCAACGTCTACGATGGCAGTCGGGCGTTCAGCGAGATCGTCCGCGAGGCCAAGCAGCGGGGCTACACCGAGCCCGACCCCAGGGACGACCTCTCCGGCATGGATGTCGCGCGCAAGCTCATCATCCTCGGTCGCGAGATGGGCCGTGCGCTCGAGATGTCCGATGTGCAGGTCGAGAGCTTGGTGCCGGCCGGCCTCGATCAGGGCAGCATCGAGGAGTTCCTGGAGCGCTTGCCCGCCCACGATGCCGCGATGCGCGAGCGTTTCGAGGGTGCCAAGGCCCGTGGCAAGGTGCTGCGCTACGTGGGGCGTCTGACG
>Ga0172376_10007446_pt1 | contig 11662 bp, 10 predicted proteins | sample Lak35m_FD_121114 | JGI IMG/M metagenome (GOLD analysis project Ga0172376, IMG submission 121114) | Freshwater microbial communities from Kabuno Bay, South-Kivu, Congo - kab_092012_35m | ecosystem: Environmental > Aquatic > Freshwater > Lake | place: Democratic Republic of the Congo: South-Kivu...
ACTCCATCAACTGTGACTCTACCATAGAAACGGTTGTTAACCATTTTCTTAGCGTATCTAGTCATGATACCCTTGATAGGTGTGAAGTTGAATGGGTTATACATTGTAGGTGTAAGTTGTAAAGGTACGTATGGTGCGTAGATATAACCTGTATCAAGAAGCGAAGTTCCTTTGTGTCCAATTAACACTTGGTTTGGTGGGAAGTAAGGGTCTCTGTAAACCTGGTATCTACCAGCAAGAGTTCCTACTCTTTCAATACCCATGTTGTATTGGTCTTGCTCAGGAGCTGCATTTGAAACGTGGAAATATTCTAAGTCATCGAAAATCGCAGAGATTTCAGATGATACAACAATCCAGTTTGCACCGCCTCTTAATGTTGATTTGTGGATTTGAGCTGAAAGCTGGTTGATTGCAGTAATCAACGTTTGGTTCCAGTCTTTCTGAGTGTAAGGTTGTGCGCTTCCACCTAATCTCTTCCATCCGTTGTAATCCCATCTTAAGTTCCATGCTGCACCTTTTCTAAGGTCTCTCAAGATTTCTCTATCGATTTCAGCTGCGACTTGCTCAGACAATAAAGCTGTTAATTCAGCTTCAGCGTCGATGTTATGGAATGCTGCAACGTCTTGTGCCATTTCTGGTGACCATTGAGCTCTTAATTTTCTTTCTGTTACAGAAACTGTTACAGACATAAGGTCAAATGATACCTCACCAATCTTATCTTCAAATTCCAAGTTCTTGTACAATCTATAAGTTGCAGAGAACGCGTTGTTAGAAGCTGTTGATGAAGAGAACGTTGAACCTGTGTAACCGTCCATAGAACCACCGCATGTAATACATACAGGAACTTGTAGGTCGATTTCAAGATAAATGTCTCCATCAACATCACAGATATTGTCGAATTGACCACCATCTGTTAATGATTCAGGGAACGCTAAACTTGCGTTGTTGTTACCGTACTCTACGATACCTTTACCATATCTTTGAGTTACAACTCTAAATAGGTATGGACCACCGCCCACAGTTGTTGTGTTTGTAGACACACCGTAGATAGTCAAATCAGACAAGAAAGATTCTGTGTCGATTGGGTTACCGTCAGGACCGATTAATTTACCAGCTCCGTCAGAAGCAAAACCACTCATGATTACAAGTACTTTTCTGTAGTTATCCTCTGCATAAGCCGCTGGTTCAAGATTCAAAGTAGTGTTGTTCCACTGAGCTGTTACAACTGAAGTTACTGCAGATGTTACAGAAGTGAAAGAACCTTTTGAATAATCAAATAAACCTGGTGGGTCTAATGCTGGTTCGTTACCTTCATAAAATCTATCATAAAGGTCTCTTCCGTTGTTATAGTTGTATCCTGCATTTGGAGATGCTGGACCATTTGGTGCACCGTATGGTGAAAAGTGTTGGTTAAGACCTTCAGCTGCTGCTGGGTCATAACTCTGAATGTTTGGTACAAAGTAGAATAATTTACCAATTGGTAAGTTCATTGCTTGTACTGAAACGATGTCGTTAGCTAACAACTTAGAGAACACTCTTCTTACGATTGGAAATACAACAGTTTCAAATGCACCTGTATCAGATGTAGATGAAGCTTCGTTGATTAAGTAAGAAGCTTGGTTTTCATAAAGTTGAGCAACGTTTTCTCTCATGTGACCTTTAAGACCCTCTAAGAATCCTAATTTGTCCCATTTTGTGATTGTGTCTTCTTTGATAACCTTAAGGTGCTTAAGACCGATGTTACCAACAAGACCTGATTCTAATAATGCTCCCATTTTGAGTATTTTTTAGTTTTTATTTATTTTATTTATTTTTACCCCAACTTAGACATTAAGTCTTTCATTCTCATGAATTGAGGATTTTCGTATGTTTTTGATTCAATCAAATTAACAGCTGAACCTGACGATACAGTATTGTTGATTTTCTTTTCAACTGACTCATTGATAGATTTTGTTTCAGTTTTTGTTAACTCATCTTTCAATGATTTGTAAAGAGACTTAGACTCTTTCAAAGATTCAACATCGTCGAATCTTCTAAGAATGTTAATTTTCTCTTTCTTTGTAGTTGAATGTTCTGTAAACAATCTTGTAGCGTATGCTAAGTTTGAATTGAAGATTGCAACTTCATTCAGTTTTTCTCTGAATACATTAAGTGCTTTTCTGTACTCTTCATTTTTTTCTCTCAACATTGAGATTTCAGCTTCTAAAGATTCTACCTTAACACCATTTTTTCCGTAAACATATTTACGGTTGTTACTGATGCCTTTTCTCAAACCTCTACCTTCTTTTGAACCATTTCCATAAGTTCTTGCAGCTTCTTTAGTTTCTCTTTTTTCAAAACCTGCGTCATCTCTACGAGCCTTAGTGGTTTTGAGGTCTTTAGAAGCAATTTTACCGTGCTTCATAGATAACCTTTCATCCTCTCTGTCTTTGTATCCTTGACCTTCTTTTGTTTCTGCCTTAACAACTTTGGATTTTCCTTCCATATTTTCACCCTTCTTGTATTCGAATTTAGCTTTACCAGTTCCCATCATTTTTGGACCTTCTTTTTTGTCCTCTTTGAATCCACCAGCTGCTTTGTCCTTATATTTGAATTTAGGACCGCTACCAATTCCAACACCTTTAGGTTTTACAGACATTTTACTCTCTTTAGTTTCAGATTTCTTTGCCTTTTTGTGATTGTATGCTTCCTCCAATTGGTCATCCTCTTCATCAAGCATGTCGTCATCTTCTTCGAGGTGGTCTTCACCTTCTTCGAGGTCTTCTTCATCCTCTTCATCAAGCATGTCTTCACCTTCTTCGAGGTCTTCTTCATCCTCTTCATCAAGCATGTCGTCATCTTCTTCATCTAGCATGTCGTCATCTTCTTCGAGGTCTTCTTCATCCTCTTCGTCAAATTCGATTTCATACATGACTTCTTCATCGTCTTCCATTTCTTGGTCGTCTTCGATGTTACCATCGTTCGAAAAAATTGCGTCGATTACACTCTGTGTATCTACGTCGTCCATTTCGTCCATTTGCATTTCTTCTAAGTTTTTGTCTTCTTCAGACTCACCAAGCTTTACAAGGTATTCTGTGTCTGCGTTAGTATCAGAAAGATGAATATCTTCACCGTCTTTTTTCACGATGATACCATCTTCTTCTCCCATTGCTTTAAACACTTTGAGAATTTCCTCGTCGGAAGCGTCAGTTAAATCTATTGGAGTTTCATCAGAATCCATGTCCATATCAATTTCCATGTCCATGTCTTCTTCATTATCTGTATCCATATCTATGTCTAACTCTTCGTCATCCATGTCCATGTCTACTTCTGCATCAACCTCGGTTTCATCATCTTGTTCTGAAAGAGATTCTTTTACTAATTGATTGATTTCTTCCTTCATTGTAGAAGCAAGTATTCCTTTTGCATTTTCGGCGATAGCCTCTTCAACATTTTTCATTTGAATGAGCGCCTCTTCAACTATGTTTTTAGTTTCTTGCATGAAAAAATTAATTATTTTACTCTATAAATAGTGTCTTATAGAGAAAAGTTTATTTTAGGCTTGTACAAAAGCTCTATCTTGTAATGAAATAACTGAAACTTCTTTACCTGATTGGGATTGTATCCAAGTACTTACGTTTGGATAAGTATCGTAAATCAAATATGAAAAACTATTTCCTGTTGCAATATCTTTCAGGCCAACACTATAACATTCTGTTGTTGACGGGTTGTTCAATAACAAATTTTGATTGAGTTGGTAAGAAATTTGTAGTGGAGTAAAATTATTTGAATCGCAATATAATATTGCTGAAGACATATTTGAGCCTGATAAATAAACTGCTATTTGTTCATTAGAGGCGTTTTTGTATAATAGAGAGAATAACATATTTTTTTTATAATAAATATGTTCCTAAATAAAAAAAAGTGGTCAATGACCACTTTTACTTTTCTATTACTTCGTCGATTTTACTCTCCGATACTGATGTTATTCTCCAATCGTATGAAAAAGACTCATATCTTTTTGTAACCTTCGCTTCAACATCCGTAACCGAAAAACCTTTAACAAGTTTTTCTTCTCTAATTTTTTTAATCTTCCCTGTATTATCATCGGGAAGTTCGTACTGAATTTTTGCAACAAAATATTTCTCGTCCATATAATTATTTTCCTAAATAATGAGTAAGTTTTTTCATCAAGTCAATAGATTTACCCATTGGCTCGATTGATTTTTCACGGTTCTTCTTTTCCTCTTCTAAGTTTTCTTCATACTTGGACCTGTCGTCAGGGTCAGTAAAAAGGTAAGCTCCTGGTGTTGATGGTGATGAAACTAAATCAAAACATATCAATTCAAAATCATCTTGAACTTCGTTTCTTTCTCCAATTTTTTTCAACGAACCCACTCCACGAGAAGATATTCCCAACGTAACCCCTTGTCTCATAAGATTTGCAGCAACATCTCCTTTTGATGAAACAATTCCTCTTTCGTGAAAACCTGGTGTTGTTAATAATTTTAATTTACCCATCAAGATATTTTTATCCCACCATATGTCTGTGATAATGTGCGATACTCTATCTAAGTCAATTAATGAAGACTCAGGGTGATTCAACTCTGAAGTAGAAAGTCCTTTAGATATAATTTTTTTGTAATTATCTGCTTCTCTTTTTAAAATTTTTTCAGGATAAAATCTACCGTTTCTATTCGGTGTATCGTATTTCTGAAGAACAGCATAGAATTCAAAAGGGTTCCTATAATCTAAATTTGCTGCTTCCTGTAGAACTTTTATATTTTTTTCATCTTTTGGTGAAACAAAACCTGCATCCATTTCTATCAAAATTCCATGACCAAGTTCGCTTGCTTCCAATATTCTTAAATTCTTCATTAAGGTTTTTTAGATAAATATATTGGTTAGTCAACTTTATTGACTTCAGTCTTTTTAGTGAGGGAAAATTCGAAGTATTTGTTATTGGAAATATTATCCTTGAAAATAGATTTTACAATATTTTTTACTGAGTCTTTTACTTCTTTGGATTTAAAATCCATTTGATTTTTGACGTATAAATTTACTTCTAAGTTGAAAAAAGATTTTTTTCCTGACGAAATACCGCTTGTTCTTAAATCTAAGTCTACAATACTTTGTTCCCTAAAATAATCTGTATTTATTGAACTGAATACAGAATGTTTAATTTCTCTACTTAGTATACCAACAACTCTATTCCAATTGTCGGTGTCGTATTTTGGGGTAACCCAAGATTGTATGTTTATGTATAATGATTTTAAATTTTTGGAATCTACTGTTCCGTAACTAGATTTGATTGGAGTGAATAGCTTTAACTTTACACTTTTTCCCTTCTTCATTAATTTTCATGTTATGTAGTTTATTTTTAAAAAAATACTACATATAAACATGATAGTCAAAAATTTCTTGTAAATTAGAGATATTTGTAATATATGCTAATAGTCAACATACAAAATACTGAAAATCTTGAAAGAGCTCTAAAAACTTTGAAATCAAAAGTAATCAAAACCAAACAAAATCAAGAACTCCTTAATAGAAAAGAATACGTAAAACCTTCGGTAAAAAAGAGAAAAAATCTTTTGAAAGCAATCTACACAAACAAACTTAAAAATTCTTAAAGAGAACCTTCTAAATTTTTCAATTTCAAGAAATTCAATTGGTCAAATTTTTCTTGTTTTAACTTATCTATAGTTTCGTTAATTTTTGTTTTAACGTCACTTTCATTTTCGTTTTCAAGAATAGATTGTAATTTTGAAATCGCACTTGTTTTCAACTCCTCGAATCTATTTTCCAAATTTCTATTGTCTTCAGAAACAATTTGAAAAAATTCCTTTTTTGAATTCTCATCCATAGTTTCGATATAACTTCTTAGAGTTTGATTTGCAATTTTCACCATTGATGTAACAGGGATATTAATTGATTCTTTGACTGAACTTTTTTGTTTTTTCAAAGTTTCAATAATATTTTTCTTAGCTTGAACTCTCTCAGAAAGACTTATCTTCTTGGTATAAACCAAGGTGTCGATATCTGAATAGTTGTTAGAAACTTCCTCTTCTAATGACTTTGGTAATTTGATTGAGGGTAAAATTCTTTGAAGAAGATTTACTCCCTCTTCGATAAATTCTTTGGCTTCTGACTCATTGAGCCCTTGTGGTGTACTTAATTGGTCATAAAGATTATAAACTTTAGAAATAGATTTGTTATTCAAAACATTGTGTTTGAATTCGCGTAAACTTTTTTTGAACTCTACCTCGTTTTTGTAGGATTCTAACAAGTTTTTTTCGATAAGGGATTTGATTTGGCCGAACGTCATTTTTTTATTTACAAATAAATATTATGACTTCAACAACTTTTCGAGTTCTTTTTCAATTTCTCCCAAAGATTGTTGGGCATTGCCTAAATCAATTGCTTTTGACTTCTCAAAAAGGCTATTTTCCAATAAAATATTCATGTCCTTTTTGGTAGATTCGGGAGTAATTCCTGCCGCTGGTTCACCGCCAGGTGGAGGTGGTGGTAATTCTTCCCCGCCAGGTGGAGGTGGTGGTAAAGGTGCCGCACCACCCAATTCTTCAGTTCCGCCAGGGGTTGTTGCCGCTCCAGCAGAAGGTGTTCCTCCTGAAACACTTCCGTACAATTTATCTATATTATCAAACAATCCTGTTTTACTGATTACTGTTGGAGTAGCTTTCAATTCTTCTCCGACCGCTCTTTCGATTCTTTGTTGTTGTAAGTCTAATCTTATTTCTTCATCTGACCAACCAAAAATATGTTTTTTAGCCCATGTTGATGAAGTTGCTTGAATACCATTTCCTGGGTCTGCAACCAAGTCTTTGTAAAGAAGAATTTTTTCTTTCCATACGTCAACTTTTAATAAATCAGCTTGAGTTGATGGGTTGGTTAATCCTAATGTGAAATTCCCTAATTCATCCTCAAATCCGAGTAGAAACAAATGGACGATTGCGATTTTATTTAATTCCGCAATCATACTTTTTTGAATCCTGTTTATAGTTCTCGCGAAACGTATGTCTTGTAGAGCAAGATTTTTTCCATCACCAACAACTTCTTCAAATCCTAAAAATGCTTTAGGTACACGAAGAGCCGTTAATAATTTCTTTTGGATGTATTCAATATCGGCAATCTCAGACAAGTTTGTTGCACCAGGTAAAGTTGTGATTGGGTCGGGTGCCGCTGGGTCACGAACAGGAATGAAATAGTCTTGGTCAACCGCCATTTGGTTGAATCTCATATCTACGTTACCTGTTTTACTATCAACAATTTGTTCTCTTTTAAATTTGTTGGCAACACGTTGTACATATGCTTCAACATCGTCATCATTCATATTTCCAACAAAGACCTTAAACATTCTTCTTTCAGGAGCTCTTGATGTACGATAAATCAACATTGCATCTTCTGAAAGTAAAAGTTGTTTCCAAATTCTTCTAGCCTTTTCCAACATAGAAGTACCGTATGGTAATTTTCTATCGTCACCTAATAATCTGAAGTGAGCTATTTCCCATGATTGGAACTCCATGTTTTTATTTCTCCATGTAAAATGAAGGGCTTTTTTGTCTTTGTCCAATTCTTGGGTAATATCAACTGAGATTTTTGCACTTACACCAATTTCATGTCTTTCAATTTCGATTGTTGGTAATTGTTGGCAACCTACAACACCTTTTTCAGGGTCCAATTTTAAATACACGAAGTTATCACCATACTTACAAGTGTTTCTTGTCCACATTGGTAGGTTAGTGTTTATATCTAAGTTGTTGTTGAATAAATCCGCTAGTACTCCTTTAATTCTTTTTGATTCAGAATAAATTTGTAGAATAAATCCGTCTTCGTTAGTTGTTGTGGATTCTTCCGCATAAATGTCTAACGCTGCAGAAATTTCAGGAGTATACTCCATTGACTCATAATCATATTGTGCTGAGAGTCTTGTTGGCTCATAATAAATGGCTTGTGAGTAAAGATTGTTTTCAACCTTAGCCCATTGGTTTGTGAGATAAAAAGTCTGTTGCGCTTGCAACTTCTCCATCTCATACTCTTCCCTACTTTTAGTACGTAATAATTCCTTTTTATCAAACTTGAATGTTGGATAATCTTGTCCAAGTAATGAATCAGGACCAAATGTTTGTGATAACCTCTGCCAAATCGTTAAATTCTTCTCAGCCATATTACAATTTTACTTCTTACCTTGATAATATAAATAGTTATTTTGCACCAAATAACCACCCATATTTTTGGTAATCCTGTTTGCTTGGACCTTGAGAATTGGGATGTTGTCTACCCATCTGAGGAATCATCGGGTTGAAATATTCTGATGTATTTTTGTTCTCACTTATTGCTGTTGACCACGAGTTCAACATAGCCTTTGTGTGATTAACCACTTTTAGTAACGATTGGAATGATTTTTCCGCAGTGTATATTGCCATCGAGATAGCCATAATACAATCGTCATGATGACCTTTTTGGTGGTCAGGTCTTCCGTTCACGTAAATGAATGTGTTCATTTCATTATACAATCTATGTGAATAGGTTTTGAATCCATGTCTCACAGCTTCTTCAAATGCAGATATAATTTGTACCCTTTTTGAATTGAAATTTATACCAGGTATTTTTTCATTCAGTTTCGGGTCCCACTTCCACTTTTTTGATGGGTCTACGTTATCGACATATAAACCTGCAGGATAGGACATCTCTTGCATTTTCCTTGCAGTAGAGACCCCCATACCCCCTGTAATATCAATTACACAAAAGGCGTTATACATTGACCCCCACTTGAATGCAATCTCCGCTATAACGTCGGGAGGCACTTTACCAACGTATTCTAATACTTGTTCCCTCTCATCAAAATCAATTATTTCAATACATGAGAAATCTTCTGAGTCACCTCTTGATACGTCAACACCCATTACATATTTGTGACTATTTTCAGGTTCTTTGAAAATCCACAAGGAACCACCCATTAGTTTTGCCGACGGTTCTCTCAGTTGGTTTTTAGCAATTGTTTGCATCAAATCAGATTCAAATACGTTATCACCTGAACCTAAGAAATTGCATTCCAATTCCTGTGCTACCCTTCTTCTGTCGAATTTAAGTTTTTTTACCATTCCCTCAAACCACGCAGAACAAGGTTTGTAACCTTTTGCTATGTAATCTAGCGTTATTTCATGGTCTCTTTCGTATGGATTATCTACAGATAAATCTATAACAGTATCACTTGGATAATCTTCTCGATTAAGTAGATAATGAACCAAGTCATTTGTTTTTACCATATACAAATCACGAGTATATCTTGGGTCACGATACCAAAACATTTCAGAGATTTTGAACTCATTCATGTTTCTTAAGGCTTGGTCGTAGATGTCGTAATAAATCGCATCATATCCGTTTGGAGTGGAAATTACAATTACCTTACCACCTGTAGAAAGTGACGCCATACACGCAGACCAGAAATCATTATCTGCTTCAATGAACGCCGCCTCATCAAAAATCAATATGGTTGGGGTATATCCACGAAGTGCATCCTTTGATGTTGCAACCGCCTTTACTTCACAATCGTTTGTAAGTTTAAAATGTCTTTGTGAATTTTTTTCTGGTGAGAAACCAACACCAACCCAAGAAGGCCACTGTTCAGTAAATCCTCTTACCTTGTTTGCCATCTCAACTGACGTATCCAATTTGTTGGCAATGATTAGAATTTTTTCAGGTTTGTTTTTTTTGGCAAAAACAAGTTTTTTTGATGCCCACGCGGCAGTCACTGTAGACACACCTGCTTGTCTATACTTCAATGCAATATTTTCATTGAAATTGTCGTAATCTTCAATCAATAAAACTTGGTCAGGGAATAAATCTAATGGTACGTATTTTTGTACTGTGTTGTCGTACGTCTGTAAATAAGTTTTAAGAGCATAAGGAGTACTCCTCATGCACTTAGTAACTTCTATAATTAATTGTTCTTTAGTCACCTATTGAAATCATTTAGGTCTCGATATACCTAAACTACTTAAGAAATCATCAATATCGTCGTCATCGTCCTCATCTTCCGAGTCTGAACCACTTTCTTCTTTGTAGTCATCAAACTCTCTTTTGAGTTCCTGAGCTTCTTTCATGATTTCATCAAATCTTTGGGTTGCTTTTCTGACTTTTGATTGGTCTTCAGAAATGGCATTTCCAATAATCTCCAAAAATTCTTCGGCAGGTATTTGGTATAACTGTATGTGAAACCAATTTATCAGACCCTTATTCTCGTCTTCGAACATCTCATCAGGTAATGCGAATCTAATTTTCTCAACAATCTCAGGACCTATTCTCAATTGCATTGGTTCGTTTGATAAAAGGTCAACTTGTCCTTGAACCTTTTGTCTCATTCCTTGGTCTTGAGGTAAACCGTATCTACCTTTAGCTTCTTCAACACCTTTAACTATTTCGTGGCATAGTATTGGAAAAATAGCACCGTATGCTTTGATTACAGTATCTGGTTTTTCTTCACCGCCTTGTTCATCACCTTCTTCTTCATCATTATCATCCAATTCAACTTTACCCGCAACTCCTTGACCTGTCTGACTCATCAATTCAATCATCTGTTCCATAGTAAAATATAGAAAATCGTTGATTGCCATGATACCCAAATAGTCTCTATAAAGAGATGGGTCGATTGCATCGAGTCTAGCTTTGACTTCAGGTTTTTGAAAAAGATAATGTCCTTTCTTAGCTGCACCTTGAATTATAGCATTGATGATATTTCTTTTGTGTTTTTCTAATTCAAGTAATTCTTCATCGGTTAAATCTTCAACATCAAACGATGGTATTTGAAATTTCGGTTCTTTTTCTTCATCCTCATCATCTTCTTCATCCTCAGGTTCATATCTGAAATTAGAAGTATCAATAGGCTCTCTATTCAAATTAGGCTCTATTTTGAACCAGTCCTCAGGGATTTCAGTTTCTTCCAAAGATGCCTCAACCGCTAATTGTTCAAGTTCATCTCTGTGTCTGCCCTCAATTCTCATGATATTAGGAAGACGGTTCATCATTTCCATATAAATCATTTGTTGAACTTGTTTGGAGCTAATATTATTATTACCTGTAACTTGTTTCAACTTGTCGGCAACTTTCCCGAAACGTGAACTAACGAGCCTTTGTACATCTTGTACACCCTTTTTCATTGAAGGGTTTTGGGCGTAAAGACCTTGTGGGTCTCCGAGTTTTCTTTCCAAACTTGGGTCCATTCTTTCAGGTCTATCACCGTAATTGATTTGTTCTTGTATCTTCTTTGCCATTTTATTTTTCTAATAAGTTCATAATTAAATCCATAACTTCATCTTTTGCAGCTTCAGGAGAAACTTTCTTAGCTTTTGGAGCAGGATTTTCACCAGGGTTTGGATTTTTACCAGGATGTTTAGGTCTTGGTCTTGGGTCAGGTTTTGTTCCTGGTTTAGTTCCTGGTTTAGTTCCTGGTGCTGGTTTTGTTGGTGCGGTCGCAGGACCTGCTTCAGAAAGATATTTAACTAAATCTCCTTTTGTAATTCTCGGTGGTAAATTCTTTTCTACAATTTTCATGATTTCATTTTCAAGAAATAAAGATACAGGATTTTTACCTTCCTTCAAAGATTTTTTTACATCCTTCACACATCTTTCGTACTTGTTTTTTTCCTTTGCCGACCACATG
>Ga0172376_10007450_pt1 | contig 11659 bp, 15 predicted proteins | sample Lak35m_FD_121114 | JGI IMG/M metagenome (GOLD analysis project Ga0172376, IMG submission 121114) | Freshwater microbial communities from Kabuno Bay, South-Kivu, Congo - kab_092012_35m | ecosystem: Environmental > Aquatic > Freshwater > Lake | place: Democratic Republic of the Congo: South-Kivu...
CAATATCGGAAATCTTATCAATATAAAATAAAACAATTTCAGAAATACTTTTTGACACAAGATAAGATTGTTGCGCATTTTATTTATTGCCAAAAACCGATATTCTATGTTTATCTGAAGATTGAGAATTAATCTTCTCATCTTCTATAAACCATAAAATAGAAGTATAAGGATGTTCGTCAAAGTCTGGAGCACAAGAAAATGATGTCATCTTGATACTCTGAATAAAATCATTTTCAGTGATAGCAAGATTATCTGTAATACTGGAGAAGTTTACGGAAAAGTTATCAATAGGAACTGTAGATAAAGATACTCTAGTTTTTTTATTGCCAAAAAGTAAAATATTTTCATCAGAATTGTAAATGAACTGAATCTCATCTGCAGGAAAATTACTTAAGGCATTATAGAATGAATAAACATCAAGTCCAAAAGTTCCATCTTCAGAAGAGTTTACATTCTTTAGTAAAAATTTTGAGCAACAGAAATTGTTTTCTGATTGAATGTAAAGTTGGCCATCAATGGAATGAAAAATAAGACTACTTGACGCAGCCTTATTCTCACGCATTGAAAGTTTCGATTTTTCAATTTTATTAAGCAAGGCAAAACATAAAAGATGTTCTGCTTTATTCAATTTAAATTTCAATGTAGTTGTCCTTGGAATTCAATGTCAATAGACGGATCTAAATAATTTGCAATACGATGCATAAAAGTATTTTCATCACTACAACTTAAAATCATCTGATCTTCGTACAAATTCCAAGCACTATCTACTTGTCGAAGAACATCCATTTTATTAACAATTAAGAAGTCTACACCATTCATTTTGCAAGCTTCATTAACTTCATCAAGATCTAACCAGTCGATTTGTCTTGGTCGCCCTGTGGTGGCTCCATACTCTTGACCAATCTCACGCAACTGTTCAAATCTGTCGTCGTTTTTTTGGTATCCTTTAGCTCCAACATAGGTAGAATAACATTTGATAACCCCGACAACATTCCGTACTTGCTTATAATTGAAACCATTGTTTAATACTGCTCCTACTCCTGTATTTGAGGAAGTAACATAAGGATAATCACCAAAATCAATGTCAAGCCAATATCCTTGAGCACCTTCAGCTAAGAATTTCTTTGGAGACGAATGAATCAAAGAATACATATCAACAAGATAAGGTTGAAGTTCTGGAACATCTTTGGCACGAATACCTGTACGACCAACTTTGTCTTTGTAACAAGGTCCATTTCCAGTGCGAGTAGTTCCAATAGAAGTATCTTTGGAATCTTCGTCAATATGATCTTGGGTAATTATATGGGCGTTTTCTGCAATCTTCAGAAGCGTTGTGTCAAACCCAAGTCCTTTAAGATACGCAAGTTCGTCAAATAATTTTTGCGTATTGATAACACAACCATTACCAATGACACTAGGAATGCCATGCAAAACACCACAAGGAACAAGATGTGTAACAATTTTCTCTCCATTGAGGTAAATTGTATGACCAGCATTGCCTCCTCCGTTAAAGCGTACTACATAGTCATATTCACCTGATGCAGCCATTTGATTGGCTATTTTTCCCTTGCCTTCATCGCCATACTGCATTCCAATTACAACATCAACAATTGAAGTTTCCATATGGCTATCTTACTACATTGTAAGATTAATGGCAAGAGTTTAAAGATCTATATCTTTTTCTTCGTCAAAAAATTCTCTATCATCAATACCACCGAATACTACATCCACGTTAGAATCTGGGAATCTTTCTCTGACTTTTTTAATTGCTTCTTTTGTAGTTGTATCTTCTAAAGTTAAATTTGTCGTATACACAACTTCGTGAGACATTATTTCTGCGTCTTCTTCTTCGCTATACATATTTTCAAGACCAGGAATTGAAAGTTGATCTGTTATGAGATTACCTTCTTTATCAGTACCTTTTCCTAATGCCTTAAGAGAAAGAGGATCTATAAAGAAAAATTTCCACACTCCACTTTCAGGGAATAAAATAATTTGCGGATAAAGTGCAAAATGTCTTCTGGTGCCTCTTGATCTTTCTTCCAGTTGTTCCATAGGATCTTTTGACGGATCTACTGTAAACTTTTCATCACCTAAAATCTCTACTGGCTCTCTATTTTCTTTTCTTGATTTAGTTAAGACAAAATCAGAAAGAGTTTCTGGATTTTTATATACTGCATCAAAATCTAAATCAGATGGATCTATAGCAAGTTTTGTGAGTTTATCAGCAAGTTTATAATTGCCAACATTGTCTAAAAGTGAAGCAATTTTGAGGAATGTATGCATAATCTATTTTTTAGGTAGCTTATGAGATGCATCCTTTTTTTCATCTTCTTTGAATTGAACATAAACTTCAGATGCTTTTTTTCTTATTCTTGTAAGCGCATTATCAACACACTTTGCTGGAACTTGCAATGTTTGAGATATTTCTTTGTAAGATGAATTTTGCCCATACTCTACAAAAATCTCTGCCTCTAATGAAGTAAGTTTATTTAATAATAAAGTTGAATTTATTTCTAACTCTTCTTTGACAATAAGATCTTCAACCAAATTTACTTCAGGAGATTCATCATAAGGATTTTTCTTATCTGGAATATAATCACCTAAAGAGTGAAAATTACCATCATCATTTAAGATGAAAGGAGCATCTAAAGAAACTGAATCATTCAACGCTGAATTTTTCATTCTTTTAGCAGATGCAATTGCTGTGGCTAAATGTCTTTTACAGACAAGATTGACGCAAAAGTTCTTAAATGTAGTATCTTTAGTACAGTCGTAAGAGTTTACTGCTTTAAATACACCTAATCTCAATTCTTGCATTACATCTTCTCTGTCTCCGCCGACTATAAAGAAATGTGGTGCAATCTTCTTGAGATCTGGTTCAACCATCTTGAGCAACTTTTTAAATGCTGCTTCGTTTCCTGCTTTTGCTCTATTTACTATTCTGACTATTCTGAAATCTTCGGTTGCCATCAAAACTCCCGAAGGCACTATCTTTACTACATCATCTTACGCATTATCTTTTTCAGCGTATCTTTCTATTGTTTTGAGAACACCAGTTGTTGCTACAATGTCCTCTGAAACCGTTTGCCTTATGTCTTTTGTAATGTTATACAATTGTTCTGCAATATCAATAAGCAACAAAGTATTGACAGACTTTGCTATATGTTCTATATCAGGAACTCTCTCTACCTTTTTAGTCTTAGTAACAACATAACGAAAGGCTTCAATAAAGTTTTCAGAAGTTTCAAGAAGTAAATTCCCTAAATTTCTTCCTTCTGAATGAGATGCTTGTATTAGTCTGAATGCTTGTGAATAATCTTTATTAACAATTGCGAATGACAAGTCAATTGATAACTGTTTTGGCGATCTATCAAGTAAAATTCTTATATTTTCTTCAGTAACATCTTGTAAACTAGATTGTTCTAAAATTGACAATGCAGTTCTAGCACTACCTTCAGCTTCTTGTGCAATTATTTCTAAAGCACTAGTTTCATAAGATAAACTTTCTTTTTGGCAAACATCTTCAAGTAAATCAACTAAGTTCTGTTTAGTTAATTTTTTCATCAAGAAAGTTTGACAACGAGTATGTATTGCACGAAGAATCTTATGTGGATCTGTTGTGCAAAAGAAAAACTTTACATAACTTGGTGGTTCTTCTGTAAGTTTAATAAGAGAAGTTTGTGCTTGAGTTGTAAGCATTTGTGCTTCGTCAAGAATAAATATTTTGTATTTACCTAACGTTGGAGCAAGACGAGACAATTGAACAACATTTTCACGTATATGATCTACACCATTATTGACAGCACAATTAATCTCATAAACATCAGGATGCTCATCAGTTAAGACCATCTCTATTAAGTCTTCTTGAGATTCATCACAAAGAAGATATGATGAAGCCACACGAGCAAGAGTTGTTTTACCAGTACCAGGAGGACCAGCTAAGATGTATGCGTGAGTAGTTTTATTATTTTTAATTTGTATATCAAGAATTTCTGCAGATTTACTCCCTCGTATATCTTTGAAAGTTTTGGGGCGATACTTATTGTAAAAACTTTGACTAATCATCATCATCCATTGGTAAAACAAGAGGCAGAATATTTCCATCTAAAAGAGATGGTAAACCATCTTTCAATATCCAATATGGTCCAAAACCAGCACGAACAAAATACTCTGTTATGAAACCATAATCTTGAACATCGAACGACCTGATTTTACCATCCTGAGAAGGGCTTATCGAATAAAGACACCTGAAAATTATCCATTCTTTTTTTGACTTTTCAAGTTCTTCCCATAAATCTGACCAAACACCTAGACAATAAACTTTTCCATTTCCAAGTGATTGTAAAATGCCTCTAGCCCAAGACTGAGTAAGCCCAGACATAATATATGGCTGGGCATTTTTACCTTTATAACCGTCCATTTCAACAAAGTAAACTAAATCTAAGTTTACATATCCAATGAAAGGATAATATTTAGATACCAATTGTTCTGCTATTTCACGGCATTCAATTGATTCTATAAATTCTGGTTCGCTCATAGTGATAATTGTGTAACTGCCACAACTTGTCCATTCTCATCACGAATTGCCGTTGAGCCTGTATCTACACAAATTACATCTTCACGATCAAAAGGCAAAAAATCCATTGTAACTCTACTCACAATATAGTAAACACCCTCTTCAGGATCAGGAAGATTTACAATCTTTTCAAAGTGAGTTTCGGCGATAGGTACACCAGCCAAGTGACCAATAATTCGTTGCTTTGTTTCTACTCGGCAAGGATTTTCGCATTTAGGTAAAGTTGCGTGTCCTGAAATCGTAATATCGTGTCCAATAAGATTTACAAATTTTTTGAATTCTGGATACATCATAATTCTATACCTGCAATACCTTCATTACGATTAGGTTGATAAACAAAAGCAGATTGGTCTCCGTTTGCTCTCAAGTCATTAATCAGAACTCTTGAACCACCACCAATACCCATAACTAACTGATCATAAACAATCCCAGCATAAGAAAGTTGCTTGACAGTTACATCACGCAAACTTTCTTTACGTCCAGTAGTAAGAATAATCTTGTAGCCTTTACTGTCCCATTCACGAATTTTATCTACTGTTCCAAAGATAACTTTTGGTTGATATCCAGGTTTAGCAATTTCAGTTGGATCACCTTGTTCCCAAAGTGTTCCATCTAAATCACAAAAAATTGTGTAATTTTTTGTGGCTTGATCAATATTATGTTCCATTACTTGCCTGTACTCCCAAATCCACCATCATTTCTGGATGTTTCTTCAAAATTATCTACTTCTACCAAATCTACATTAACTATTTGCCTTGGAATCATTTGAGCAATTCTACAAGGCAATTCCAAATCTTTAGCATTTTCGTCAACTTTGATTAAAGCTATCAATATTTCGCCTGTGTATGTTCTGTCAATTATACCAACATTGTTTGCGAGCATATATCCTGTTTTAGAAATAGAACTTCGGGGAACAATATCTAAATACCAACCAAATTCTGGAATTACTTTAATTCCAGTTGTATACAAAGTAGTTTTTCCAAAAGATTTTACTGGTTCTAAAATAGTTAGATCATATCCACTGTCAGATACACGTTCTTTAGAAGGCTTTACTGCTTCTGATCTTGTTTTCATCCATTTAAATTCAATATTTTTGCCAGATCTTTCTCTAAATTTCATTGGAATACAAGGCATCCAAGTAGACCAATCTACATAATTATTTCTTTTTCTAGGGAGATAATAATTAGCATTGCTATACATTTTCCCCATGAGGTCTAGAGCATTGTTTCCGTTCCACCTTAAAGTTATCGAAGAATTAGAGCAAGGTATTTTACAAAAGTCAATTATAGATTGTCTGAAATTATTTGATGAAGAGGAAATTCCACATTCTGGAGAATTAGATGAATCAACATAAGAAACATATCCATCACCATCAAAATATCCTCTCAGAAATGCCCAATAAAAATCATCATTTTCAAGTTTTGGCCAGCAGATAGAATGGCTTTTTTTTCCTGGAATAATATTCAATAAAATACATAAATCTTGAACTATTGTTTTTGAATTTATGGTAAAAGATTTCAAGTTTGTATCTTTATTTTTTATTAAGGTATCACTATTTATTATATTTTTCAATTGTTCAAGTGTTGATAAATCTTTTTCGTGAATTGCTATTGTAAAGCCAGATTTATTTATTGTTCCATCACTTGCTATCCATCCAAGTAAATATGCTTTAGCTTCAGAATCTATATTCTTGAAAAAATTATCGTTCAAATTTATATACCTTGTATTTGGATTTGTTCGCCCAGTAAACTTAAGCTTTCTTGAGCAGAATAAGCAGATTATTTTATTGTCGTTTTTTGATAAAGTTCTTTCTAGAAATCTTCTAGAAATTGTCCAAGTTTTTTTACATTTATCAGAAATCATAAAATTGCAATTAACTTGGACTCTTTCTTCTCTTGTTGATTTGTGAGGTCTTATTGAAACAGCACATTCTCTAGAACAACAAATCTGAATTTTTGATTTTGGTATAAAAGTTCCATTACACCCAGGACAATTTTTAGTATTCATATTTTATTTATTCTAATTTATTTCAATGATACCTGCTTTATTTTATTTTATCAATAGTGCCATCTATAATCAATAAATTTGCACTAGATAAAAATATCCGATTTTTTGCAAATGCTTTACAGAAAATGGAATTCTGTTATTATTCATCAATGTGAAATATAGTTCATTGTTTTCATCTGTTGATATATAAATACAAGTTACTCCGTTTTTATTGACAAAATCAGGTAATAATTTACATTGAATCTCGTAACCATTTGGAATATTTACATTCAAACCTGTTGGAACAATCATAGTTGAATGAGGTGCAATAAGTGTCTGCTCATCATAAGATTCCTTAAGCCAAGCACAAAGATCATATCCAGCAGCACTTTCGGTTGCTTTCTTTGGAATTACTGCATCTTCACGAAATGCTTTAATTTCAACTTTTGCCTTAAGAGTATTACCAACAACCCCTTTGCCTGTAACTTGTCCACTTGCTGCCATTATTGTATACCTTCCTCATTCTTTATCATATCAAAAGTAATTTCTTCGTCGCTTGGATTAAAAACCAAAGACAATGGAGTTTCACGATTTTTCAAAGCAATTGAAAAATTAATGAGTTCTCTGCCTTCTAAATATCTATCCATTTTAGATAGTTCTTTTATGTCATCTAAACTTAAAATAGCAGTATATACTCTTTCGGATTTTACATCTTGCAATTGAAGCCAAATATATTGAACAATTTTTGGATCATCTTCTGTGCCTTCGTCTTCTTTTAAGACTGCATCAAGAATCTTAACTTCTCTCACTGTTGCTTTTGCCATACAAGGATTATATAGTATAAAAATCAAAATGTAAATAATATGTGGTACAGATTTGCTCAATCATTTGGTATACATCCTAAAGAAAAAGAAGCACTTGAATTTTATGGAGAAACAAGAGACCCTGAAAAAGCGGGATATGTTTTAAGTACGGGAAAGTTTCTTGATTTTTCTGAAGGCGGATACGAAAGATCTTTGGATCATAGAAATATTGAATCTATATTAGACACACCGGAAGAATCAAAAGGCAGCAGATATTCTGATTATGTGCAACCTTTTATGGCAATGACGGGTGCTATAAGAGTATCAAATTACGGAAACTGGGATGTAGATATTTTTAGCGCTCCATCTAATGAACAAATTACAGCAATTGCAAGACATCACATTAACGGAAGAGATTTTCATTACGATGTTGAGCCATTAGGAATTAGAGACACTATCGAAAATGCTACACAAGAGGCAGTAGCAAACAAACTTCGAGATATTAGACGAGCATTATTAGATATGTAAAAAAAAGAGGGGATTTCTCCCCTCTTTTTATCTAGCTACCACACACGAGGCAGTCCGGATCATCAAGTCTGCATTGAGGTATATCTGATTCTTGTTCCATTGGGCTGATATCAAGAACAGGTTTCTTTTCAACTTCCTGTATTGAAGCACTTGAAAGATCAATTCCAAGTCCCTTCAATGCTTGGGCTTTTGGCTTGACACGGAGATAATACATTCCAGTCTTCAATCCTAATTTCCAACCAAACATATGGGCAGAAGATAGTTTGGATGCAGTAGGTTCAGCCATAAACATATTTAATGATTGTGATTGATCAATAAAATATGAACGATCACGAGCCATTTCAAGAATAGACTTACCCTTCATTTCCCAAACAGTTTTGTAAATTTCCTTAATATCTGTAGGAACTTCTGGAATGTTTTGAACCGAACCATTCTCATTGAATAATTTCAGTCTGACATTATCACTCCAGATACCAAGATTAACAAGATCTTCTACCAAGTGCTTATTGATTACAGCATATTCTCCACTCAAAGTATTACGCTTGTAAAGATTAGTGGTGAAAGGCTCAAAACACTCATTATTTCCAAGAATTTGTGCAGTAGAAGCAGTTGGCATTGGAGCAACTAACAAAGAATTTCTCAAACCAAATTCTTTGATTTCTTCCTTGAGTGCTTTGAAATCCCACATTCCAGAAAGATCATCTTCAGTAAGTCCCCAGAGGTCATATTGTAATAAACCTTGAGATGCTGGAGATCCTTGAAAAGACGAATAAGAGCCATATTTCTTTGCCAAATCCTTAGATGCAGTGAGAGCAGCAAAATAAATTGTTTCAAAAATATCTTTGTTTAACTTCTTTGCTTCGTCTGATTCAAAAGGCAGACCCATCATAACAAAAGTATCTGCTAAACCTTGGACACCCAAACCAATAGGACGATGCTTATTATTAGAATTTGCTGTCTCAGGGGTAGGATAATAATTTACATCGATAACCTGATTTAAATTAACTGTAGCCTGATAAACAACATCGTAAAGAAGTTTGAAATCATATTTACGAAGCTTCTTATCTTTGCTTCTAACATTACCAGTAGGAACAATTACATACTTTGGTAATGCAATAGAAGCAAGATTACAAACAGCAATCTCATCTTTATCTGTATATTCAAGGATTTCTGTGCAGTTATGAACCAAAATATCATTAGCATAGAAGTTGTGATTGTCTTCTACGGTAATGTCAAACACTGGAATTTCTTGTTCCAATTCTTCAATAATTAACATAATTTTTCTCTCTTGTAATAGTATCCCTTGTATTCACGTTTATCAATTATTCTGCCAATAAGCTGACGATAATTAATTCCATTTTCTTCTGCGCACAATTTTGCATATTCATATTCTGCTATAAAATTTAAATTAACGTCATACTTGTAAACCTTGTATGCACGAGAATTGCCTGAGCCTTTTCTAGTTTCTGATTGCTTGGCTCTAGTTTCATCTGAGTGCTTAAATCCTTTGTTCCAATGACAACCTAATTCTTTTGCTTTATGAGATGGTGTGTCTTCAAGTTGAATTCCAAATCTATGGTTTCCAGAACCAGACATTTGTTTTCTTCTCATTTCACGAATTTCTTCTTTACGAGGATTGTTTGTAAAAACATCACCACCATCTCCACCCGTTGAGATATTGACTAAACTGCCTTTCATATTTATTCTTGTTCCAATAATCTCTATTAACAATTTTTCTAAATTGAATGCATTTTCTTCAGTTAGATTTTCTTGAACTTTGACAATGATTGGCTCAAGATTTTCATCAAGGATTTGTTTAATTAAATTAAACTTATATTGATTATTTGTCAAATCAATTCCACGATTTTTGACAAATTCTAAATGTCTGTACATTCTGTTGTAAACAGTAGTGGTCTTGCCTTTACCAATATAAAATGGTTCAAATTCAAAAATATAATTTCCAAACTTAAACTCACCAGGCTTTCTAGGATCTAAATATGCGTAAATGTAAGATGTGTATTCCATAATGATTTATATATTCTATGTTCATTATGGAATACACCTTTTCTTATTTTATTTCTAGAATATCATCAGCTACTAACTCTAAAGCAATCACGTAGCCTCTATTTTTGGTATAAACCATATGATCAGGCGTACAAACAATATATTTTCCTGATTCAGAGTCAGTGATTTTCAAGACTTTTGATTTTGGATTCATCAAAGCAGCATTAATAACTGGCTTGAATTCTTGCTTACCAGTTTCTGTATTGAATGAAGCTACTGAAATGGCTTCACCATTTTTGAATGAAAAAACAACCTTTTCAAGAGACATATTAAATACAAGATCACCAACGAGAGTAGTTATATTACTATCTCCAGCAAGACACAAATTTGAAGATTTGATTGTCCCAAGATTCTTCTGATTACTCTTATAATTGCACGAATCTTTGTAAAGCATATATGGAGTTCCAGTTTCAACCTGTGAATCAAGAACTTTTTCCCACAATTCTCGAGCCTTAATTGTTTTGAGTGCTTTGCCTTCAGCTTCGTACTTTTCATAAAGTTCTGTAAATGCTTTCTTGTCAGGTGAATCATAAGCATCAATCATACCTGGGACTTGATCAGGAGAGAATAATGACCAATTACCATCAGCTTCAACACGCTTCATAAATAAGTCAGGAATCCAAAGAGCAAGGAAGAGATCTCTAGCACGTAATTCTTCCTTACCTTGGTTTTTACGAAGTTCAAGAAAGTCAAAGATATCACCGTGCCAAGGCTCAAGATAAACAGCAATTGAACCCTTACGCTTGCCACCACCCTGATCAACGTACCTAGCAGTCTCATTGAATACCTTGAGCATTGGGATAATTCCATTAGAATATCCGTTAGTTCCCTTGATATAACTGCCCTTTGCACGAATCTTGTGGATGTTGATACCAATTCCACCAGCAGACTGAGAAATTAAAGCACAGTCAGAAAGCGTCTTATAGATGCCAGGAATACTGTCATCATCAATATCAAGTAAGAAACAAGATGAAAGTTGAGGACGATTTGTTGAAGCATTGAAAAGAGTTGGAGTTGCGTGAGTAAAAAGACCTTGGGAAAGCATATCGTAAGTCTTTTGAACCATCTCCAAATTGTCTCGCCAGATTCCAACAGCAACTCTCATATAAAGATGTTGTGGAGTCTCTGCTGCCTCACCATTGATCTTGAGAAGATATGACTTACGAAGAGTCATAAATCCAAAGTAATCAAAGTTAAAATCTCTATCGTGAACAATCATCCCGTCGAGTTCTTGCGAATACTTTTGAATTACATCATAGACTTCATCAGAAATCATTCCAGCCTTTTCGCCAGTCTTTGGGTTGATGTATTCGTAGAGTTTTTTTGCAATTACAGAAAAATCTTTTTCAACATTCTTGTAGAGAGCAGTGATAGCAATACGAGCAGCAAGTTTTCCAAAGTCAGGATGAACAGTGACCATAGATGCAGCAGTCTCAGCACTCAACTGATCAAGTTCTGTACTTGAAACACCATCATAAAGGCCTGAAACAACCTTAGTACTGACGATATCTGGATCTACACGTTCATTCAAGCCATAAGTAAGCTTCTTGATGCGTGAGCCAATCTTTTCTAATTTGAGTGGTTCTTTTGTACCATTGCGCTTGAGAATATCCATACCTAAAAGTCCTCATCAAATGAAATTTGTTCTTGAACTTCTCCAACACCACTCTTTACATAGTCTGCAACACGCTTCTCA
>Ga0172376_10007452_pt1 | contig 11654 bp, 11 predicted proteins | sample Lak35m_FD_121114 | JGI IMG/M metagenome (GOLD analysis project Ga0172376, IMG submission 121114) | Freshwater microbial communities from Kabuno Bay, South-Kivu, Congo - kab_092012_35m | ecosystem: Environmental > Aquatic > Freshwater > Lake | place: Democratic Republic of the Congo: South-Kivu...
CCCTGACCCCACGACTCCCGCGTCTTGTCCGAGTGGGTGTCGGTGATGTCGTCGACCAGCTTTGCGGTCAGCAGACTCTCCAACAGCCCGACCAGCGCCATCGCGATCGCGTACGGCGCGATGATCCGCAGCGTCTCGAGCGTGAAGGGCACGTCGGGGATCAGGAAGCTCGGCAGGCTGTCAGGCAGGTCGCCCTCGTCGCCGACGTCCGGGACGGCGACCCCAGCGGCGAACACGAAGGCAGTGAGGACGACGATCGCCACGAGCGGCGCGGGGACCGCCTCGGTCACGCGGGGAAGGAGCACCATCATCGCGATGCCGGCGACGATCATCGGGTAGACGAGGAACGGCACGTCGACCATGTGCGTGACCTGGGCCAGGAAGATCAGGATGGCCAGCGCGTTCACGAAGCCGACCATGACCGAGCGCGGGATGAAGCGCATGAGGCGCGCGACGCCGACAAGCCCGAGGACCACCTGGATCACGCCGCCGAGGATCACGGTGGCGATCAGGTAGTCGACGCCGTACTCGCGGACGACGGGCGCGATCACCAGGGCGATGGCGCCCGTGGCGGCCGAGATCATCGCGGGGCGACCGCCGAGGAACGCGATCGAGACCGCCATCGTGAAGGAGGCGAAGAGCCCGAGCCGCGGGTCGACGCCGGCGATGATCGAGAACGCGATGGCCTCGGGGATGAGCGCGAGTGCGACGACCAGGCCGGCGATGACCTCGCGCCGCAGCAGCGCGGGAGAGCGCAGCGCGCCGAGCACGGTGTGCTCGGGCGGGAGGGCGAGGCCCGTGGGCGAGGTCGGGGCGGAGGAGCGCAGGCGGCTCAAGGCGGAGCGGAGGTCGATCACGAAGGCCTTCGAGAGGTGGGGCGGCACGAACCCGACGACCGCACTCGTCGCGGTGATGGTCATGGTCGCGGTCGGCACCTTCGACTGGCACAGCGTCGCGCCGGCGACGCTGCGGCGGATGCCGCGCTCCGAGACCGCGGTGATGCTCACGACCGTCGCCGTCACGGTCGGCACCCACAACCTCGCGATTGGCGTCGGCGCCGGGGTCGTGGTGGCGATGATGCTGTTCGCCCGCCGCGTCGCCCACCTCACGCGGACCCACCGCACGCTGGTCGAGGACGAGCACGGCGAGGTGCGCGCGGTCTACCGGGTCACGGGCGAGCTGTTCTTCGCCTCGAGCAATGATCTCTATGCGCAGTTCGAGTACGCCGAGGACCCCGAGCGGGTCGTCATCGACCTCAGCGACTCCCACGTGTGGGACGCCTCGACGGTCGCCTCGCTCGACGCGATCTGCACCAAGTACGCCCGCAAGGGCAAGACCGTCGAGATCGTCGGGCTCAACGCGACCAGCGCGGAGCGGCACGATCGGCTCACCGGTCGGCTGACCTCACACTGAGTCGCTGCCCGCCAACCGCTGGAGCTCGGCGAGGTGGGCGTCGAAGGCACGTCGACCCGCGGGGGTCAGGGACAGCCACGTCAAGCGTCGCGCATCGGAACGCGTCAGGGACCGCTCCTTGGCGATCGCGACGTACCCCCGTTCGGCCAGGACCTTGACGTGCTTGGACAGGCTCGCGTCGCTGATGGCGAGGGTGTCGCGGACGACACCGAAGTCGGCCTGCTCGACGCGCCGCAGCAACCCGCAGATCCGGAGCCGGGCCGGCGCGTGGATGGCGTCGTCGAAGGCCGGCGCGGGCAGGTCAGTCGCCACGGCGGACGCGCTCCTGCGAGACCCGGTGGTAGCCCCGGACGCCGACCAGGACCACCAGCCCGCAGACCACGGCGGGGGCCAGGGCCCAGGCGGGTGCGAGGGACGCGGCCAGCCCGAAGGCGGCGCTCAGCAGGAACAGCGTCACCACGAGCAGCCGCCCGAGCAGGAACAGTGGTCGCACCCCCGCTCGCCGCGCCGGGCGGATCCCGCTCAGGCGGGGCAGGCTGAGCCCGACGGCGAGGAAGGCACCTGCGAGCACGCCGACCACGATCGAGCGCGCGCCGTCGTCGGTGATCGCCGGCGAGGCGACGAGCGCTGCCGCGATCGCCGCGGTCGCCGGCGCCAGCCACGCGGGCGGCGCGAGTCGCGTGGCGAGGCGCTCGCGGTCCGCCGCCAGCGCGTCGAGCTGCTCCGTCGGCGTCGCCGGCGGGGTCCTGTCCCGAGAGTCGCTTTCCATGCCGGCAAGCCTTTGCTTTTCCTCATGGGAAAGTCAAGGGCCGCCTTCGGGCCGCCGGCGCCTAGGCTCGCTCCATGACGCCCCCCACCCTCGCGATCACCGGCGCCACCGGCGCGGTCGGCGGTCAGGTCGCCCGGACGCTGGCCGAGCAGGGCCACGCTCTCCGCCTCGTCGTGCGCGACCCCTCCCGCGCCCCGCAGCTCGCCGGCGCGCAGGTCGTCCAGGCAACCTACGGCGACGCCGTCGGCTCGGTGGCCGCCCTCGACGGCGTCGAGACGCTGCTCATGGTCTCCGGCTCCGAGTCCGCCGACCGCCTCGAGCAGCACCGCACCTTCGTCGACGCGGCCGCGCACGCCGGGGTACGGCACGTCGTCTACACCTCGTTCGCCGGCGCGGCGCCGGGCTGCACCTTCACGCTCGGCCGCGACCACTTCGCCACCGAGCAGCACCTGCGCGCCAGCGGCATGGGGTGGACCTTCCTGCGCGACAACTTCTACCTCGACGTCTTCGAGTGGTTCGTCGGCGAGGACGGCGCGATCCGCGGCCCGGCCGCCGACGGACGGGTGGCCGCCGTCGCGCGCGCCGATGTCGCGGCGGTGGCAGCCGCCGTGCTGGCCGAGCCCACCGCCCACGCGGGGGCGACGTACGAGCTCACCGGCCCGGAGGCGCTCACCCTCGACGAGATCGCGCGCACCATCGCCGAGGTCCGCGACCGCGACGTCCGCTTCCACGACGAGACGCTCGAGGAGGCGTACGCCTCCCGGCGTCGGTGGGACGCGCCGCAGTGGCAGTACGACGCCTGGGTCTCGACCTACACCGCGATCGCCGCCGGCGAGCTCGACCGCGTGACCGACGACGTCCAGCGCGTCACGGGCCGCGCGCCGCTGGACCTGCGAGCCGTCCTCACCGCGACCCCACCACCCGCCCGATGAGCACCGCGATCCGCCCGGCGGTGCCGGCGGACCTGCCGTTCCTGCACGCGTGCGTGGTCGCGCTGGCCGCCGAGGAGGAGCTGCCCGAGCGCGTCGACGCGACGGAGGACGACCTCGCGGCCGCCCTCTTCGCCGACCGCCCGTTGGTCGAGGCCGCCGTCGCGGAGGTCGAGGGGTCGCCGGTCGGCTGTGCGCTGTTCGGTCTGCGCTACAGCACGGTGGCCGGTCGCCCGACACTCCACCTCGAGGACCTCTACGTCGCGCCGGCCGGGCGCGACCGCGGCGTCGGGACCGACCTGCTGCGCCACCTCGCCCGCGAGGCGCACGCGCGCGACTGCGCCCGCTTCGAGTGGTGGGTGCTGACGACCAACACCGGTGCGCGGCGCCTGTACGCCCGCATCGGCGGGCGGGAGCTGGACGACATCCGGGTCGTCCGGCTGGCCGGGGACGCCCTCGCCGCGTTCGCGGTGGACGCGCGGCTCAGCTGAGCTCGGCCATCACCTTCGCCACGCGACGATCCCGCGTCTCCTCGGCCTTGGCGCCGTTGATCAAGTCGGCGTACGCCCGTTGCCGACTGGGCGACAGGGCGGCCCAGGCGGCGGCCGCCGGCGGGTGCGCGGCGAGCGCCGAGGCGAGCGCGGCCGGGACGTCGACCTCCCGCGGGGAGTCGTCCACGGTGAGGTTCACGGTGATCTCGTCGCCGGCGCTCAGGCCCGTGGCGGCGCGGTGGGCGGAGGCGAACGAGATGAGGTACCGGCCGCCCATGACCGCGATCGTGCTGCGGTAGACGTAGCCGCCGACCTCCACGCGGACCGGCACCCGCTTGCCCCTGCCGAAGCCGGTCACGTCCTCCTCGGGCACCTCGATGCCGGTGTTGCGGCCGTCGCCGCTCCACAAGGTGGTGCGGAAGGTGGCGGTGTCGGGCATGGGACCTCCTCGGGTCGAGACGGCCATCATGGACCGATGACCGCGCTCCTCGACCTCCCCACGCCGCTGCAACCCGTGCCCCGCCTGGCGACCGCGCTCGGCCTGGGCGAGCACGACCTGTGGCTCAAGCGGGACGACCTCGGCGGGATCGGCGGCGGGGGCAACAAGCTGCGCAAGCTCGCGGTCGCGGTCGAGGAGGCGCGGGCCGGGGGCGCCGACACCCTGGTGACGACCGGAGCCGCCCAGAGCAACCACGCCCGGCTGACGGCCGCGGTCGGCGCCCGGCTCGGGTACGACGTCGTCCTCGTGCTGCGCGGCGAGGAGCCCTCCGCCCGCCGGGGCAACCTCCTCCTCGACGACCTGCTCGGCGCCCGCATCGTCTGGGCCGGCGACGTGCCGATGACCGGCGCCGGCTCGCTCGACGACGTCGCGCGCCGCACGGTGGAGGAGCTCCGGGCCGCCGGCCGGGCGCCGCACCTGGTGCCGTACGGCGGGACCAGCCCGACCACGGCGGAGGGCTACTCGGTCGCGGCGGCCGAGCTCCTCACCCAGCTGCCGGACGCGGCGGGCGGACCCCAGCACGTCGTCGTCGCCGTCGGGTCGGGCGGGACGATGGCGGGCCTGGTCGCGGGCCTCGGGCCGCGGCGGGTGCTGGGGGTCGACACCGGTGCGGTCCCCGATCCACGGGCGACCGTCGCCGACCTGCTCGACCGCATGGGGCAGCCGACGCCGCCGGCCGAGCTGCGGCTGGACCGCGACCGGGTGGGCGAGGGGTACGCCGCGCTCGTCCCCGAGGTCCGCGCCGCGGTGGAGCTGGTCGCCCGCACCGAGGGCGTCCTCCTCGACGTCACGTACGTCGGCCGCGCGGCGGCGGGACTCCTCGCGGCGGTCCGCGACGGCCGCATCGCCCCGGGTGAGCCGACGGTGCTGATGCACACCGGGGGCCTGCCGGGGCTGCTCGGGCACCCGGCGCTGGTGGGCTAGCCCTCCACCGCGAGGTGGCGGCGGAGGAACTCCACCTGGTCGCCGACCGCCTGCTCGAACGGCTCGCCCTCGTAGATGTCGAAGTGACCGAAGGGATAGACCTTCACCTCGGCGCGCGGTGTCTGCGCGGCGTACTTCTTCGTCGGCCCCGACGGCGCGACGGTGTCGGGCTCGCAGATCCCGAACAGTACCGGGGCGGTGATCCGGCGGGCCTGGCGCCCGGGCCGGTCGAAGCCCACGCGCAGCGCGAGCCGCGCGCCGGCCTCGTTGCGGAACGGCGACCCCTCGGGGACGAGTGAGAGGTAGCCCGGCACCACGTCGGGCGCCGTCATCAGGGCGACCTCGCCCGGCCGTCCGGCCAGGGGCACGGTCACCGGCTCGCGCCCGCGCGCCGCGCGGGCGAGGTCGCGCAGACCGAGCGCGGTCAGGGTGAGGGTGGTGCGCAGCGGCACCGCACCCAGCGAGGCGAGGCCGTCGGTGAAGGGGCACTGGGCGACCACCGCCGCGATGCCCGGCTCGCGCGCGGCCGTGGCCAGGACGTGCCCGCCGCCGAAGGAGCTGCCCCAGATCGCCAGGCGGCCGGCGTCCACCTCGGGGTGCGCCTTCGCGAACCGCACCGCGCTGATCCAGTCCTCACGCTGCCGGCCGATGTCGAGGACCTGCCGCGGCTCGCCGGCGCTGTCGCCGAAGTGCCGGTAGTCGAAGACCAGCGCGGCCATCCCGGCGGCCGCGAAGCGCTCGGCGTACGCGTCCAGACGCATGCCCCGCACGGCGCCGAGCCCGTGGGCCATGACGACCGTGGGGTACGGCCCCGGTCCGGCGGGGCGGTAGAACCACGCCGCCAGGAGGTCGCCGTCGGGGCCGGAGGGGAAGGTGAGGTCCTCGCGCGTCATGGGGCCAGTCTGGGCCACCCGCATTTCTGGAACAGGTTCTATCCGACGCGCGATCCGTGGTCTCCTGGGACCATGAGGTCCGTTCCACCCGCACCCCACCCTGCCCGCCGGACGCGTCGGGCCACCGCCGTCACCGTCGCGATCGTCGCGGCGACCCTCGTGCTCGCCGCCTGCGGGTCCCGCCTGGCCCCCGATGAGGTCGTCGGCGCGCAGAGCGGCGGCAGTGGCACGGGTGGGCTCGGGCTGGTCGGGCAGCCCGGCGCCGAGGGCCCTGCGGGCGAGGTGCCGGGCGCCGCTCCTGGCGTGGGCGATCCCGGTGTGGTTGACCCGGGCGCCCCGGGTGACCCCGGCACGGCTCCCGGCCAGCCGGGTGGTGCGCCGGGCTCCGGCGGCTCGGGCGGCTCGGGTGACGCGCCGCGGGGCGAGGGGGAGAACTCCGCCACGGGCGGCCAGCGGGCCGCGAGCTGCGACGGCTTCAAGAACCAGACGGGCATCACCGACAGCCGGATCCTGCTGGCCAACGTCTCCGACGTCTCCGGTCCCGTGCCCGGCATCTTCCAGTCCGCGCGCGAGGGGGCGCGGGCGTATGCGGCGTACTTCAACGCGACCGCGAAGCTGTGCGGCCGGAGCCTGGAGATCCTCCAGCTCGACAGCCGCGCCGACGCGGGCGCCGACCAGCAGTCCTACACGCGCGCGTGCTCGGAGGCGTTCGCCGCCGTCGGCTCGATGTCGGCCTTCGACTCCGGCGGTGCAGCCGTGGCGCAGAACTGCGGCCTGCCCGACATCCGCTCCACCAGCGTCACCACCGAGCGCGGTCGGTGCACGACCTGCTACTCCGCCCAGCCGGTCTCGCCGAACCTCGTGGGCGATGCGATGCCGAAGTTCTTCCTGCGCACCAACCGCGCCGCGACCCAGAGCGCAGCGCTCCTGTTCATCAACGCCGGCGCCGCGCCCGGCAACGCGGCGAGCATGCGGCAGGCGTGGATCAAGGCGGGGTGGAAGGTCCCCTACCTGCAGGGCATCGACGTGGCGGAGTTCAACTACGCGCCGTACGTCCAGCGCCTCAAGGACCAGAACATCCGCCTGGTCGCGTACGTCGGCAACTACCAGAACGCGGTGAAGCTCCAGCAGGCGATGCGCCAGCAGAACTACAAGCCCGACGTCTTCCTCCAGGACGGCACGATCTACGACGAGCGCTACGTCCAGCAGGCCGGCGACCTCGCGGAGGGGACGTACGCCTACATCGCGTGGGAGCTCTTCGACAACCAGCGCAACGCCGAGATGGTGCTCTACCGGCAGTGGCTCCAGCAGGTCGCCCCCGGCGCGATCCCGACCGGCTTCGGGCTGCACGCCTGGTCCTCGGCACGACTCTTCGTCGAGGAGGCGGCCAAGCTCGGCGGCCGGCTCACCCGCGCCGAGCTGATCAAGTCCGTCGGTCGGGTCAAGGACTGGACGAGCAACGGGCTGCACGTCGGCCAGGACGTCGGCGGCAAGAAGACCACCGCCTGCGCCAAGATCATCCAGTACCGCGGCGGACGCTGGCAGCAGGTCTCCCGCGGCGACTACGAGTGCGGGCGGTTGATCGACACGGGCCTGAGCGGATGACCCCGCCGACGATCGCCGGGCTCTCCCTCGAGCAGCGGGCGGCGCTCGTCAGCGGGGCGTCCTTCTGGGCGACCCACGCGATCCCGGAGGCCGACATCCCGGAGATCGTCCTCACCGACGGCCCCCACGGCGTACGCCGTCAGGCCGGCGGCGCCGACCATCTCGGCATCAACGACGCGCTGCCGGCCACCGCCTTCCCCACCGCGGCGGCGACCGGCTCGACCTGGGACCCCGAGCTGCTGACCGAGCTGGGCGCGACCCTGGCGGTGGAGGCGCGGGCGCTCGGGGTCCACGTCCTGCTCGGACCGGGCATCAACATCAAGCGGCACCCGCTGTGCGGACGCAACTTCGAGTACTTCTCCGAGGACCCGCTGCTCGCCGGCCGGCTCGGCGCGGCCTGGGTCCGCGGGCTCCAGGACGGCGGGGTCGGCGCGAGCGTGAAGCACTTCGCGGCCAACAACCAGGAGACCGAGCGGATGCGCGTCAGCGCGGAGGTGGACGAGCGCACGCTGCGCGAGATCTACCTCCCGGCCTTCGAGGCGTGCGTCGCCGAGCAGCCGGCCACCGTGATGTGCTCCTACAACGCCGTCAACGGCACGCCGGTCTCCCAGCACCGCACGCTGCTGACGGAGGTCCTGCGCGACGACTGGGGCTTCGACGGCGTCGTGGTCTCGGACTGGGGTGCGGTCTCCGACCCGGTCGCCTCGATCGCCGCCGGGCTCGACCTGGAGATGCCGGGCACCAACGGCGTCAGCGCCGCGACCCTCGTGGACGCCGTCCGCGGCGGCCGACTCGCCGAGGCCGACCTCGACCGCGCGGCCGAGCGGGTGGTGGCGATGGCGCAGCGTCTCGACGAGGCGCAGCGGGCGGCCCCGACGGCCGAGGTCGACCACGAGGCCCACCACGCGATCGCGCGCAGGATGGCGGCCGAGGGTGCGGTCCTGCTGACCAACGACGGCATCCTCCCGCTCGACCCGGGAGCCGCCGGGCGGGTCGCGGTGGTCGGCGCGCTGGCCCGGACGCCGCGCTACCAGGGCGCGGGCAGCTCGCACATCAACGCGCCCCGGGTCGATGACGTCGTCGCGGAGCTGTCCGCGGCGCTGGGCGCCGAGGTGGCCTACGCCGCCGGCTACCGCCTCGAGCGCGACGAGGACGCCGCGGCCGACGCCGACCTGCGCGAGGAGGCGGTCCGGGTCGCGCGCGACGCCGATACGGTCGTGCTCGTCCTCGGGCTCCCTGCGGCGGAGGAGTCCGAGGGCTTCGACCGCTCCCACCTCGACCTGCCCGCTCGCCAGCTCGAGCTGGCGCGCGAGGTCGCCGCGGTCACCGACCGCGTCGTGGTCGTCCTCGGCAACGGCGGCGTGGTGCTGACCCGCCCCGTGGAGGAGCTCGCCGGGGCGGTGCTCGAGATGTGGCTCGGTGGCCAGGCCGTCGGCGGTGCCATCGCCGACCTGCTCGTCGGCGTCCGCGAGCCGGGCGGCCGGCTCGCCGAGACGATCCCGCTCGCGCTGACCGACACCCCGGCGTACGTGAACTTCCCGGGCACTCGCGACCGCGTGCACTACGGCGAGCGGGTCTACGTCGGCTACCGGTGGTACGACCGGGTCGCGCGCGAGGTGGCGCACCCCTTCGGCCACGGCCTGGGCTACACGACCTGGGCGTACGCCGACCTGGCCGTCGACGTCCCCGACCCGACGGTGGCCGCGGCGACCGTGTCGGTGACGGTGACCAACACCGGCGAGCGCCCCGGCGCCGAGGTCGTCCAGGTGTACGTCGGTGACCTCGAGGCCTCGGTCGACCGACCGCTGCGCGAGCTCGCCGGCTTCGCCAAGGTGCGGCTCGACCCGGGGGAGAGTCGGCGTGTCGAGGTCGCGCTCGACGAGCGGGCCTTCGCCTTCTGGGGCGACGCCGGCTGGCGGGTCGAGCCCGGCGCGTTCCGCATCGAGGTCGGGCGGTCCTCGCGCGACCTGCCCCTGTCCGCGGAGGTCGTCCTCGACGTCCCGGTGGAGCTGGTCGACCTCACGCTGGACTCCGGGATGGGTGAGTGGCTCGCGCGCCCGGCGGCCGCCGGGGTGATGATCGAGCTGTTCACCGCCGCCGTCGGTGAGGGCGACATGCCCGAGCTCGACGAGGAGATGCTGGCGATGGTCGCCTCGATGCCGTTGCGGCAGGTCCTGACGATGGCGGGTGCGCTGCCCGACCCGGCCGACGAGCCGGAGATCCTCGCCCGCGCCAACGCCACTTGAGTCCGCGGCACGACCGGAGTAGTTTCGTCTTCAACTACTTCGGAGGTGCCGCATGACCAGCCCCCAGCAGCACGTCAGCCCGCTGCGACTCGCCGCGACCCCCGCGGACGTCCAGCTCGGCCTCGACACGTTCGGCGACACCTGGCAGTCGCCGGCTCAGACGGTGCGTGACGTCGTCGAGCAGGGCGTGCTGGCCGATCGCGTCGGCGTCGAGGTGTTCAACATCGGCGAGCACCACCGTGACGACTACGCGGTCTCCGCGCCCGACATGGTGCTCGCCGCGATCGCCGCCCGCACCGAGCGCATCCGCCTCGGGACGGCCGTGACGGTGCTCAGCTCCGACGACTCGGTCCGGGTGCAGGAGCGGATGGCGACGCTCGACGCGATCGCCGACGGCCGCGCCGAGATCACGGTCGGCCGCGGCTCGTTCACCGAGTCCTTCCCGCTCTTCGGTCTCGACCTGGGCGACTACGAGCGGCTCTTCGCCGAGAAGCTCGACCTGCTCGTCGCGCTCCAGGCCGACGGCCCGGTCTCCTGGGAGGGCACGATCCGTCCGCCGCTGCGCGACGTCGTCGTGCACCCGCGCCCGGCCCACGGTCCGCTGCCGATCTGGGTGGGCGTGGGTGGCTCGCCGGAGTCGGTCGTCCGCACGGCGAAGTACGGCCTGCCGATGCTGCTTGCGATCATCGGCGGCCCGCCGCAGCGGTTCGCGCCGTACGCCGACCTCTACCGCCGCGCGCTCGACGAGCTCGGCCTGCCCGAGCTGCCGATCGGCGTGCACTCGCCGGGCTACGTCGCCGCCTCCGACGAGCAGGCCCGCGAGGAGCTCTTCCCCCACTTCAAGGCCAACCGCGACCGGATCGGTCGCGAGCGCGGCTGGGGCCCGCTGACCCGCGAGCAGTTCGAGGCCGAGGCCGACCACGGCGCCCTGTTCGTCGGCTCGCCCGAGACGGTCGCGCGCCGGATCGCCGACACCGTCCGCGCGCTCGGCCTGTCCCGGTTCGACCTGAAGTACAGCAACGGCCCGCAGCCGCACCCCCACCTGATGAGCGCGATCGAGCTCTACGGCACCGAGGTCATTCCGCGGGTGCGGGAGCTGCTCCGCTCCGAGGTCGCGACGGCTGCTGGCTGAGGTCGTCCTCGTCGACCTCGTCCGGCACCGGCCGCCAGGTGGCGCGAGCGCCGAGCGCGAGGCCGGCCACGACGACCAGCGTGGTCACCCAGCCGGCCAGCGTGCTGCCGGTCGCGGCCAGGACGACGTAGCCGACCGCAGCGGCGGCGGCGGCCAGCAGGGCGTACGGCAGCTGGGTGACGACGTGGGCCACCACCGAGCAGCCGGCCCCGGTCGACGAGAGGATCGTCGTGTCGGAGATCGGCGAGGCGTGGTCGCCCGCGACCGCTCCGGCCAGCACCGCGCCGAAGGCGGGCAGCAGCAGCTCGGGGGCGTCGACGGCGTTCATGATCCCGCCGGCGATCGGCAGCAGCAGGCCGAAGGAGCCCCATGACGTGCCGGTGGCGAAGGCCATCCCCGCGGCGACGAGGAACATGACGGGCACCAGCCACGCGGCGTCGAAGGGCGCGTCCTCGACGAGGGCACCCAGGTACTCGCCGGTCCCGAGCTGCTCGATGAGCGCGCCGAGCATCCAGGCGAGGATGAGGATCAGCACCGCGGGCATCATCGACCGCAGCCCCTCGAGCCAGCCGCGGCCGAACGTGCTGGCCGCGAAGCGCGGGTTGGATCCGGTGTCGCGGAAGTAGTAGTACATCGCCGCGCTGAGCCCCATGAGCCCGCCGAGCACCAGCGAGGTGCCGACGTCGGTGTTGGCGAGGATGTCGATGACCGACCACGACTCGCTCGCGGACCGGCCGGTCCACACGATGCCGC
>Ga0172376_10007456_pt1 | contig 11650 bp, 10 predicted proteins | sample Lak35m_FD_121114 | JGI IMG/M metagenome (GOLD analysis project Ga0172376, IMG submission 121114) | Freshwater microbial communities from Kabuno Bay, South-Kivu, Congo - kab_092012_35m | ecosystem: Environmental > Aquatic > Freshwater > Lake | place: Democratic Republic of the Congo: South-Kivu...
ATTCATTATCTGGAGCGGCATTGGGGAATCTTTTTTCCCATGGGAGGAACCGGTGCCCTGGTGGCTGCCCTTGAAGGACTCATGCGCCGACACGGTATTGAAATCAGGTTAGCCAGCGAAGTCGTCAAAATCGACGTGAATGCCGGTCGCGCCCAGGGCGTGTGGCTGGAAAACGGCGAGCGGCTTGCAAGTGATATCGTGGTGGCCAACTCCGATGCACCTTATCTTTATTCCAGTATGCTGGAACAGTCTAGTGTGGCCTGGACGGCCAGACTGAAAACCCGGGCAGCCCGGTATTCGATGGGCCTGTTCGTATTGTATTTTGGAACCCGCAGGAAGTACGAGGCTCTGGCGCATCATACGATCTGGATGGGTCAGCGGTATGAGTCCCTGCTCGACGATATTTTTCATAAAAAAATCCTGCCGGAGGATTTCTCGCTCTATATTCATCGGCCTACGGCGACCGATCCGGATTTTGCTCCCGAGGGCTGCGACAGTTTTTACGTATTGTGCCCGGTTCCCAACCTGCAGGGTACGGTGGACTGGAATCTGGAAGGATCGCGTTTGCGTGATCGCATCGTGACAGCACTCGATGAAACGGTCATGCCGGGACTGAAGGATTGTATTGCCGGTGCATTTTACAAAACACCGGTTGATTTCAAGGACGAGCATTTGTCCCTGCACGGTGCGGCCTTTTCGATAGCTCCCCTGTTTACCCAGTCGGCCTGGTTCCGCTTTCATAACCGGGCGGAGGGTATCAAAAATCTTTACCTGGTGGGGGCCGGTTGTCACCCGGGGGCCGGTATGCCCGGTGTATTGTGTTCGGCCAAGGTTTTTGATGGCTTGATGGCGAGGGAAACGGCATGAACACAACAACCAGTCCGCTTCAGGCTGTGTCCAGGCGATCGCTCAAAACCGGTAGTCGTACCTTTTTCTTTGCCAGCCTTCTCATGACACCGGATGTGGCTCAGAACGCCGCCCGTCTTTACCATTTTTGTCGTTATGTCGACGATCTGGTGGATCAGTCGACCGATACCGACCATGCCAGAGTCGTCATTGCTGAATGGATCGGGGCTTTGGCAGGTGATGAACCCTGCCATGCAGCGATGGCAGATGCCATGAATCTGTTCCGGGACTGTGGTATTCCGCACTGGATACCGATCGAACTGCTGAGAGGCGTTCAATCCGATCTCGACCCGGTTGAAGTCGGGACAGAAGATGAGCTTTTACACTATTGCTTCCGGGTTGCAGGTACCGTGGGACTCATGATGTGTTATGTCATGGGGGTAGTCGAACCGGAATCGAGACGGTACGCCGTCGATTTGGGTATTGCCATGCAATTGACCAATATCCTGCGGGATGTATCAGAAGATGCGCAGTTGGGAAGACGGTATCTGCCCGCCTGCTGGATACCCGGGGTTTCGCAACAGGCTATTCTGTCGCCTGATACCGCACAGGACATGCAGATTCGTCAGGGCTTGAAACGGCTGTACACACTGGCTGAAGTTTATTATGCCAGTGGATTCCGGGGGCTTCCCTATATTCCTGCGGGTTCTCGTTATGCCATTCTGGTGGCGGGGCAAACCTACCGCAGGATCGGTAGTCTGATTCGGGCCAGAAACTACGATTACCGTAAACCCAGGGCAGTGGTTTCCCTGATGTCCAAACTACGCATTGCGGTTCAGGCCTCGATCAAGGCCACTTTTAGCCCGCAGTTCTGGATCCGGCCCCGGGCAGATGAACACAGACAGCCTACCCCTTTCTCAAGCGATTCGGTTTCCTCCACCCACTGACCAGCCCTTCGATCTGGTTATTCTGGGTGCGGGCTGTGCAGGATTGTCGCTCGCGCTTTATTTGTCAGGCAATGAGGACTACACCGGGCGGGTTTTGCTGGTGGATCGCAGGGCTTGCTATCAGCCGGATCGAACCTGGTGTTTTTTTTCACCGGATGATCCGGCACTCGTGCCTGAAGCACTGATTTCCCACCGCTGGTCTCTTGGCCTGATTCGCCAGGGCGATCGGCGCGTGCGGTTGTCGCTCGGTGACAAGCCCTACGTACAGATCGATGCCGCCACCTTTTATGCGTATGCCCTGAATCGTCTGGAAAACGATCAGCGGTTTTCCCTGGCCCTGGGTCATTCCATCACCGATGCAGATATCCTGATCCAGGCAGGCCAAACCCGCATCAGTCTCAAGGGTCACGACTACGGGGCGCGGCAGATGGTGGATAGCCGGAACGACCGGTTGGCCCTGGACAGTCACCCCCGACTCTGGCAGATATTTTTCGGAATGGAACTGGAAACGGATGAGGCGTGCTTTAACCCGGAGGAGGCTACCCTTATGGATTTTCTGGAATATGGACAGCATCCGGTCGAGTTTCTCTACACACTGCCAACGGCTACGACCCGGGCCCTGGTGGAATATACGGTCTTTACGGAGGCCTGTATCGATCCGGCCTCACTGCAACCCGGGCTTGAGAAAGCCATCATCGAGCAATGGGGGATCCGGCGTTACCGGGTTCTCAGGACAGAGCAGGGTATCATTCCGATGGGCATGAAAAGCCCGAAACCGGATTCAACAGGCCGGGTCAGGTCGGGTCTCGTGGTCGGCGCGGCCAGGGCCAGTACCGGTTATGCCTTTCTCAGGATTCAACGCTGGGCCAGAGCCTGCGCCAGGCGGGTTCATCTGTATCAGCAGGTCAGCGGATTTCCGGCGGATGCCCCGCTGTCGGCACGGATGGATGATTTATTTCTCACGGTATTGAAGCAGGGTTTGATACCTGCCCCCGCGTTGTTCATGGCACTCTTCCAAAACACCCCCACCCCGGCATTGCTGAGATTTCTCAACGACGAGGCTACCCTGGCTGATCGGGCCCGGGTGATTGCGGCCTTGCCCGGGCTTCCCTTTTTACGTGGACTGGCGGCCAGGAAGTGAGTGGCATGCAATCAGCAATACCCCTGACCCGTGTCGATTTATCGTATGCCGTGATACTGGTGACCCTGCTGCTCTGTCAGGCCATGCTTCCTGATGATCAGCCGGTGCCGTTTTTGCTGATTGCCGTGTGTATTTTTCTGTTGGGTGTGCCGCACGGGGCCGCCGATACCCTGATTTTTAGGCATCTTTGCCCGGCTGTTGGCTGGGTAAAACAGGTTATTTTCGGCGTGTGTTATCTTGCGCTGACAGGTGTCGTGGTGGGGCTTTGGGTTTGGAGCCCGCTGCTGTTTCTGGCTGGTTTGCTGATCCTTTCGGCCCGGCATTTCGGGGAAGACCTGCAAGGCGCACACCCGTGGCTGGCCTGGAGTTATGGCTTCGCTGTCGTTCTGTGTCCGGCGCTACTTTGGCAGAAAGCGGTTCAGGACTTGTTTGCTGACCTGGTGGGTCTGCCTGCCGCCGTTGATTTTGCTACCGTGTCGCACTACGGCGCGTGGCTGGCACTGGCGACGCTGGCCGCTTTCCTTGCGACTCACCGGGAGGCGTGGAACGGGGCGGTGATCAGGATCACGGGTTGGTCTCTCATCACCCTGATCTGCCTGCAACCAATGCCGGGGTTCAGCCTGTATTTCTGTTTTTGGCACAGTCGGCTTCATCTGCAGCGATTGCACCGGTTAAAGATACTCGATGCCAGTCCGGCGACGGCTCTGGCCATCGCCCTGCCCATGGTGATGACAGCGATGGGGATTGGCTACATTGCGTACCGTTTTGCACACGACTGGAGCGATCCGTATACGGTCAGGCTGATCTTTGTCGGGCTGGGTGCGCTGACCCTCCCGCACATGCTGCTGGTCGCCACACTGGAGCGATCGCGGTAGTCGAGAGGTCAGTCTCCTGTGTGGTTCATGCGGCGTGGATTCCGGCATTGCGACTGTTGCGGAACACCAGGGGTTGGGCGGTGGCGGTACGGGCCGCCGCGATGGCCGCGTCGATACGGGGATGATCCGGCGATTTGCTGCAAACCGGGTCAGCCGCTGCCGGGTTGCCGGTGAGCAGGTAAGCCTGACAGCGGCAGCCGCCAAAATCGCGGGTCTGTTCCGGACAGGTGCGGCAGGGTTCTTCCATCCAGTCGAACCCCCGAAAGCGATTGAAAGCTTCGGAGTGATGCCAGATATCGGCAATGCTCATGTCCCTGACGTTGGGGCAGTTCAGTCCCGGCAGGATGCGGGCTTCGTGGCAGGGCAGGGCCAGCCCGTCCGGTGCGATGGTGAGAAAAGTGGTTCCCCAGCCGTTCATGCAGGCTTTGGGGCGGTCTTCATGAAAATCAGGAACCACATAATAAATTTTCATGCGGCCCTGTAGCTTTTCCTTGTATGTGCGGGCGATGGCTTCCGCCTGTTCAAACTGCTCCCGATCCGGCAGCAGGGCATCGCGGTTGAGGTGTGCCCAGCCGTAGTACTGGGTGTTGGCCAGTTCCAGGTAGTCTGCCCCCAGTTCCACCGCCATGTCGAGGATGTCCTGCATCAGGTGAATGTTGTGGCGGTGTATTACCACGCACAGCACCATGGGGTAGCCTTGCTGTTTGATCTGGCGGGCGACCTCTTTTTTTTGCTCGTAAGATGCCACACCGGCCAGGTAGTCGTTCAGGGTTTGTTCCGGAGCCTGAATGCTGATCTGGATGTGATCCAGACCGGCTGATTTGAGTTCGGCGACGCGCTCTGCGGTCAGGCGGTAGCCGGAAGTGATGAGATTGGTGTAGTAGCCCAGTTCACGGGCGTGGCGGATCAGTTCGGGCAGATCCGGACGGGTGAGGGGTTCGCCACCGGACAGCCCCAGTTGCACCGCCCCCATGGCGCGGGCTTCAGTGAAGACCCGTTGCCATTCGACCGTGCTGAGTTCCTGGTTGTGCCGGGTGTAATCCAGCGGATTGGAGCAATAGGGACATTGCAGTGGGCAGGCATAGGTGAGTTCTGCCAACAGCCAGCGGGGGGTGTTGCGTGCAGGAGGGGGGACAGTGGTCATGGGGCAAAAGTCTTATCGTGCCAGGGCCTGACGTTGAATCGCCATCAGTTGTTGTATGCCGGTTTCTGCCAGTCCCAGCAGGGCATCCAGTTCATGCCGGTGGAAGGCATGGCCTTCAGCCGTACCCTGTAGTTCGATGAAGGCACCGGCATCGTTCATGACGACGTTCATGTCGGTTTCGGCATCGCTGTCTTCCAGATAATCGAGATCCAGTACCGGGACACCCTTGTAGATGCCGACAGAGACGGCGGCAATCTGGCCATGCAGCGGGTTGCTCTTGAGTTTACGCTGTTTGAGCAGGCGATCCACCGCCAGTGACAGGGCTACGTAACAGCCAGTGATGGAGGCCGTGCGGGTTCCGCCGTCGGCTTGCAATACATCACAGTCCAGCGTTACCGTGCGTTCGCCCAGGGCCGTGAGATCCAGGGTAGCCCGCAAGGCCCGGCCAATCACCCGCTGGATTTCCATGGTTCTGCCGCCCTGGCGGCCACGCGCCGCTTCCCGGTTGGTGCGATCATGGGTGGAACGGGGCAACATGCCATATTCTGCCGTGATCCAGCCGCTGCCCTTGCCCTTGAGGAAAGGCGGAATCCGGTCTTCGATGCTCGCGGTACACAACACCCGGGTGTCACCAAACTCGATCAGTACGGAGCCTTCCGCGTATTTGGTGTAGTTGCAGGTGAGTATCACATTACGCAGTTCGTCAGGCTTTCTGCCACTCGGTCTCATGAAGGGTGTCTCCGGTTGGAAAATGGGGCAGTATAGCCGAAACAGGGTCGTCAGGGACTGTTTTGTTATTGATAACGGTTATCATCTGTACTATGATGATTGGCAGTCGTTGAACGAAGCAAGGTAACCATGTATATCTGCATTTGTAGTCAGGTAACGGACGGGCAAATCAGGGATGTCGTCAAAAACAAGGGCATGACCCGTTTGCGTGATGTGTGTCGGGAACTGGGTACATGCCAGCAATGTGGTAAATGTGCGGGGGCTACCCGGCAGTTGGTAAAAGAATGCCTGGATCAGTCGACAAGGCGGGCTGGCCGTATCCCGCCTGATCGACGGCAGGAACCCTGCATTGCCTGAGTGGATCGGGTTCAGGTTTCATTGCCGCCGGCAAACAGGCGATACGCCGGGTTTTCGGTTTCTTCACGCCAGGCGAAGGTCATGGATTGAAGAAAGTCACGAAAGGTCTGGCGTTCGGAATGGGGAATCTGTAGCCCCATCAACACCCGACCATACGCCGCACCGTGGTTACGGTAATGAAACAGGCTGATATTCCAGCGTCCACCCATGACGGCAAGAAATTTCAGCAAGGCACCGGGCCGTTCCGGAAACTCAAAACTGTAGACCACTTCATCCAGCAAACAGGGCGCGTGTCCACCGACCATGTAGCGGATGTGGTCGATGGCCAGTTCATTACCGGTCATGTTGGTTACGGTGTATCCGGCCTCGTTCAACTGGTTCAGCAGGTTTTGCCGGTCTGTGCCGGTTCCCGTGATTTCGACCCCCAGAAAAACCTGGGCCGCCGCGCGGCTGAAATAGCGGTAGTTGAATTCGGTAATGCCCCTGCGCCCCAGGGTTTCACAAAACTGCAGAAAACTGCCCGGCCGCTCCGGAATGGTGACGGCCAGCAGCAATTCCCGCTGCTCGCCGACCTGGGCGCGTTCGGCCACATGACGCAACCGGTCAAAATTGATGTTGGCCCCACTCTCTACAGCGATCAGACAGCGGTTGCTGATGCCGGTCTGCTCGACGTATTTCTTCATCCCGGCAACCCCGAGCGCACCCGCCGGTTCGGCAATGGAACGGTTATCGTCGAAAATGTCCTTGATGGCAGCACAGATTTCATCGGTGTTGACGGTAATGACCCCATCCACATGGTGTCGGGCAATCCGGAAGGTCTCCCCGCCCGCCTGCTTGACCGCAACCCCGTCGGCAAACAGGCCGACCTGCTTGAGTACGACCCGCTCACCCGCCAGCAGGGCCTGATTCAGGCAATCGGCATCGTCCGGTTCAACCCCGATGACCTGGATGTCGGGTCTGACGAATTTGACATAGGCGGCAATGCCGGCAATCAATCCACCCCCCCCCACCGGAACGAAAATCGCGTGTACGTCATCATCGAAAGGGCGGTAAGGCCGGATTTGCCGGAGAATTTCCATGCCGATGGTGCCTTGCCCGGCAATGACTTCAGGATCATCGTAAGGATGCACAAAAGTCAGTTGCCGCGCATGCGCCAGCTCGATGGCATAGTCATAGGCTTCGTCATAAGAATCACCCCGGAGCAAGGTTTCTCCGCCGCGTCGTTGTACGGCCTTGACCTTGATGTCCGGTGTGGTCAGGGGCATGACGATAAGAGCCGGGATTCCCAGTTTTTGACCGGCCAGTGCCACACCCTGGGCATGGTTACCCGCCGAGGCGGCAATGACACCGGCCTTGCGGGCTTCCGGATCGAGGCTGGCGATTTTGTTGTAGGCTCCGCGTAATTTGAACGAAAAAACCGGCTGGAGATCCTCCCGCTTGATGTAAATGGCATTGTCGTAACGCTTCGACAGAATGGGAGCCTGATCCAGTGGGGTTTCGATGGCCACGTCATAAACCCGGGCGCGGAGGATGCGTTCTATGTAATGTTGCAGCATGTTGTATGAGTTGTTCCGTTTTGTACGGGATGACCGTGACAGCGGGCCTGTGCCCCGGTTATCATGAATCGGCAAGGTTCGCCGGGGGCTTGATCCTTGCCGGTCGCAGTCATCAAACCCGGATCCCGGCATCGGTAGACTCCGGGTTTGAGGGTGATCAAGACCCTTCGGGGTGAACCGCTATATTATTTGGTTTTACGACAGGAGCAACAGAAAAATGACACAAGATGAATTAAAGCGAAAAGTGGCCGAGGCCGCGATGGATTATGTCAGAAATGTTTCCGTACTGGGGGTAGGGACGGGCTCAACCGTCAATCACCTGATCGAACTGCTGGCCGATTGCAGGCAGAATCTCGAAGGAGCTGTCTCCAGTTCCGAAGGAACTACCGCCAGGCTCAAAAAACTGGGCATTCCGGTACTGGATCTGAACGATGTCGGAACCCTGGATATTTACGTGGATGGGGCCGATGAGATCAACGCCCATCTGCAAATGCTGAAAGGCGGCGGGGGTGCCCTGACCCGGGAAAAAATCATCGGGGCAGCCAGTCGAAAGTTCCTGTGTATTGCCGATGAGACCAAATTCGTCGACGTGCTGGGCAAATTTCCGCTGCCTGTAGAGGTAATCCCCATGTCCCGCAGTTTTGTCGCCCGCGAATTGGTCAAGCTGGGTGGGCAGCCGCAATGGCGTGAGCACTACGTGACCGACAACGGCAACCACATTCTGGATGTACACAATCTGGCCATACTGGATCCGGTGGCAATGGAAAAAACCATCAACGATATTCCCGGTGTCATAACCAATGGTCTGTTTGCCTTGCGGAAGGCCGATATGGCTTTACTGGGCAGCCAGGACGGCATTCGTATCCTTCAGTGAGGCGAACGGCGGGCCGTTCAAGGGCAGGGGATTGCGGTTTGCCGTGATTCAGCGTTGCAGGGCAGGGGAGTGGCCAAAGGCCGGGCGGCGGAATCCCAGGAAGTGTTCGAGCCAGTAATGGCCATTCAATGCCGAGACAATGACTTGTCCCCGAACGCTGCTGGAGTGTACGAACGCGCCGTTGCCCACGTATATGCCGACGTGGGAAAAAGGTTCGCCGGTGGTATTGAAGAAAACGAGGTCACCCGGTTGACGGGTGCGTTGATCGATTGGGTGAAGGTGATTTGCCATCTGCCGGGCGGTACGCGGGAGGCGCGTACCGTGCCTGGAGAATACGTGCTGAACAAAACCGCTGCAATCAAAGCCTTCGGTCGGGGATTCCTTGCCCCATCGGTAAGGCGTTCCCTTTAAGGCCAAGGCATAACGTACCACAGCCTGGCGGCTGGAAGATACCGGATCACGGGATTGGGTGGGTAACTGCGAAATTCTACCCGGATGACTGGCGCACCCGCCGAGCAGGATGCTCAAAAGCATCACGGAGGAAGGGTTTATTCTGATGGGCATGAAGTCACGGGATCAGCCAGCGGAAAATGGGCCTCGATCATCGGACAGTCCGGTTGTAGCCTCAATGTAGCGGAGCGAAATCGAGGGTTCACGGTGGGAAACCCCTGATTCAGGGGAACGGGATGTTACGTTTTTTATAACAGGTAAAATACGGACTGCGGCAAGCCCGGTAAAACCCTTTGTCACAAGAAGACAAGGGACTCGCTAAACGCCAGACTGGCCGCAGTCACCGTAATTATTGGGGCTTGTCCTGGTCGTTGAAGACCCAGCGGACAAAAAGAAACCCGATTACTACAATCGCCAGGGTCACAGCAATACCCATCGGCGATCTCATTTTTTCAACTAAATCTAATATGGCTCCCATTTTACAACCTACCTTCGCTTTGGTTTTATTGAAAATCTTGTGTACGACGCCATGACATGACGCACCAATACTCCTTCCCCTCACAAAACAAATACAGGATGCCCAACCCTGCAAAATAGCGTTATAAACTGGCGGTTCAGCACAGGTCGGGCTTTGTGCGGGAAGCGAATATCTTAACGTCTGAGCGTTCTCTGTCAAGTGACAAGCCGGACACTCCGTACCTCCTGGCCCTCTTGACAGCAGTCGATTTTGCTATTTTCTGGTCGAATTGCCGGATTTGACAATGTTGATCCCCTTGAGCAGGTTCAAGGCCTCATTCAGCGGATAGTCCTGCAATGCCAGTGCTTCCTCACCGGGTTCGGCGGTTTTTGCAGCATCCGTTTTTTTACCGGATTTACCGTTTTCCAGGTGATTGGCCAGGTCGGCTTCCTTGATGGGATTGAATTCCGATTGTGCCGTCAATTCGAGTTTGACCTTGGAGATGGCTACATCCGGCGTGATGCCTTCTGCCTGGATCGAGCGTCCTGAAGGGGTATAGTAACGGGCCGTGGTCAGTTTGACCGCACCGCCATTGCTGGTTGGCAAAATGGTTTGTACCGAGCCTTTGCCAAAGGTTTTTTCACCCATGATGACAGCCCGGTGATGATCCTGCAGTGCGCCGGCCACGATTTCGGAGGCGGAGGCCGAGCCGCCATTGATCAGCACGACGATGGGAGCCCCGTGGAGCAGGTCATTGGACGTGGCACTGAATTTCATTTTGGCATCCTCGACCCGTCCATCGGTGTAAACGATAAGGCCATCCTCCAGGAAAGTATCGCTTACCGAAACAGCCGCATTCAGTACGCCACCGGGATTGTTGCGCAAATCGAGTACCAGACCCTTGAGGGGGGCTCCTTTCTGCAATTCACGCAGGGCATCGTTGACATTGTCACCGGTTCTGGACTGAAAACTGGTGATGCGCAGATAACCATAACCTTCTTCCAGCATCCGGCTCTTGACGCTTTTGACCTTGATGACATCCCGGATGATCCTGATCTTGACGGGTTGCTCGAGTCCTTCACGGACCACCGTCAATATGATTTCACTGCCGGGATCACCCCGCATGGATTTGACGGCATCGTTGAGACTCATGCCCTTGACGGGTTTGTCGTCGAGCCGGATGATCAGGTCTCCAGCCTTCACACCTGCTTTTTGTGCCGGTGTGTCATCGATGGGGGCAATGACCTTGACGAAGCCATTTTCCAGGCCCACTTCGATGCCGAGGCCGCCGAACTGGCCGGTGGTGCCCACCTTGAGTTCATTGTATTGCTCCTGATCCAGGTAGGCCGAATGAGGATCCAGGCCTGACAACATGCCACGTATGGCATCTTCCAGCAGTTTGTCATCCGTCACCGGCTCCACGTAATCCTGGCGTATGCGGCCATAGACTTCGGAAAAGGTTTTGAGTCCCTCAAAGGGGATGTCATTGGTAACCGGTGTAGTTTCCCTTCCCGCTACGACATTGGCTGCGGTTCCTGCGAGTACACCGAGTAATGTGCCAAAAACGAAAAACTGACTATTTTTATGTCGGAACATGATTTTTTCCATCAACAACCAAATGCTTCAAATTGTAACTACTGTTGTGCCCGGTCATGAGCGGCCATTCCGCTCAGGATACGCTGCGTTTCGCCCGGGAGAACCGGTGAGACTCTCCCGGACACAAATCATTTCATTCATAGGGATTGCACCAGGTCAGGGGATTGACCGGTTTGCCTTTTTCCCGGATGCCAAAAAAAAGACCCGGTTCAGGTCGCCCACCACTGACCCCCACCGTAGCGATGACTTCTCCGGCCGTAACCCGGTCGCCCACATTTTTGTAAAGGCTTTGGTTGTAGGCATAGAGACTCATGTAGGAGTCGCCGTGATCGACGATGGTCATCAGGCCGTAGCCCCGGAGCCAGTCTGAAAATGCAACCCGTCCGTCCGAGATCGCCCGCACCGGTGAGCCTTCCCGGGCGGCAATCAAGATGCCGCCATAACGCCCCCCTACGCGGGAATTTCCGGATTGCTCTACCACCCGTCCCTTGACCGGGCACGCACGCTGACGGTTTTTGCCTGATGAAACCGCCGTTTCAGGCGTATTATCGCCCGGATCGGTGGATTCCTGCATGGGCTGGATCGAGGTCAGCAGATGCTGGAGCCTCAGTTCATTTTCCTGCAGTCGTTTGATCTGGGCATCCTGATCGATGATACCCCGCTCCAGCTCAGCCAGAA
>Ga0172376_10007457_pt1 | contig 11646 bp, 7 predicted proteins | sample Lak35m_FD_121114 | JGI IMG/M metagenome (GOLD analysis project Ga0172376, IMG submission 121114) | Freshwater microbial communities from Kabuno Bay, South-Kivu, Congo - kab_092012_35m | ecosystem: Environmental > Aquatic > Freshwater > Lake | place: Democratic Republic of the Congo: South-Kivu...
GTCAGAAGCTGCCCCTCGGCGTCGTGGATGAGCGCCTCGGACATCACCTGCCCGATCCCCTGCACGACCCCGCCATGCACCTGCCCCGCGACCAGATCGGGCGCGACGAGCGTGCCGAAATCGTCGACGACGGTATAGCGGTCGATCCGGGTGCGGCCCGTCTCGGGGTCGATCTCGACCTCGACCAGATGGGCGCCGTTCGGATAGGACCGCCCCGGCAGGCGCGCCTCGGTGCGGTGGCGCAGGAGGTCGGCGCGCCCGGCCGCGCGCGCCATCTGCGCGGCCTCGGACAGGCTGAGCGCGAGGTTCGAGCCCGGCGCGCGAAAGGCCCCGTCATCGAAGCGCACGCCCTCCGCCCCCGTCTCGGCCGCGACAAAGGGGGTGAAGGCCGCGATCATGGTCGCGACGGTCGCGAGGGTCGCGTTCGTCTGCACCGTGACCGAGCGCGACCCGCCCGTGCCGCCGCCCTTGGGGATGCGGTCGCTGTCGCCCTGAAGGATGCGGATGCGCTCGGTCGGGATGCCGGTGTTGGCGGCGAGGAAGCGGGCATAGACCGTCTCGTGCCCCTGCCCGTTCGATTGCGTCCCGACCGCGAGGGTGACGGTGCCGTCTTCCTCGAACACGATCTCGGCCGCCTCGGACGGATCGCCGAGGATCGATTCGACATAGAGCCCGAGGCCCATGCCCCGCAGCATGCCGCGCCCGGCCGACCCCGCCCGGCGCGCGGCGAAGCCCGCGGCGTCGCCCTCGGCCGCGACGCGCTCGAGGATGCGGAGGAAATCGCCCGTGTCGTAGCTTTCGCCCGTGGCGGTCGAATGGGGGAAGGCGCGCACGAGGTTGCGCCGGCGCAGCTCGAACGGATCGGCGCCGAGGGTGCGCGCGGCCTCGTCGATCGCGCGTTCGAGCGTCATGATCGCCTCGGGCCGGCCGGCGCCGCGATAGGCATCGACCTGCGTCGTGTGGGTGTAGATCCCGCGCGCCTCCATGCAGGCGGCGGGGATGTCGTAGACCCCCGTCAGCACCTTGGAGAAAAGCTCGGACTGGATCGCCTGACCGAACTGCGAATTGTAGGCCCCGAGGTTCGACAGCAGCCGCACGCGATAGCCCGTGATGCGCAGCGCGTCGTCGAAGGCAAGCTCGGCCTCGGCCTCGAGGTCGCGGCCGGCGTTGTCCGAGAGCATCGCCTCGGAGCGGTCCGACATCCAGCGCACCGGGCGGCCGAGCACACGCGCGGCGGCGGCGATCGCGACATATTCGGGATAGCCCATCGACTTCATCCCGAAGCCGCCGCCGACATCGGGGATGGTGACGCGGACGGCCTCGGGCGGAAGGCCGAAATGCTCGGCGAGCTGGTCGCGGATCGCCCAGACGCCCTGCCCGCCGAAAGCAAGGTGCAGCCGGCCGTCCTGCCAGTGCGCGAAGGCGCCGCGCGGCTCCATCGAGAAGGCGGCGATGCGCCCCTGCCGGGTCGTGACGGCGATGCGGTGCCGGGCGGCGGCAAAGGCGGCCTCGGTCGCGGCCGCATCGCCCGCCCGCCAGAGATAGGCCAGATTGTCGGGCACCTCGGGGTGCACGACAGGGCCGCCCGGCGCGAGGTCGAGCTTGGCCTCGAGCCCCTCGAGGTCGAGTTCGACCATCTCGGCCGCGATCCGTGCCTCGGCCGCCGTCCCGGCAACCACGATCGCGACCGGCTCGCCGACGAAGCGCACGACCCCGCGCGCCAGAACCGGCCGCACCGGCCCCGCCCCGCGCGCCCCGCTGCGGTCCTGCACGCGCACGCCGCGCATCGCGGGGTTGATCCCGAGCGCATCGAGCTCCGCCCCCGCCAGCACCGCCTGCACCCCCGGCGCCGCGCGCGCCGCATCGAGGTCGATCCCGCGGATGGCGGCATGGGCCATGGGCGAACGCACGAAGGCCGCGTGCAGCGCGTCGGCCGGGGCGATGTCGTCGATGTAACGCCCCGTGCCGGTCAGAAAGCGGGCATCCTCAAGCCTCTTGCCCGTCTGGTGGGTTCCGAAAACACCCATCATCGCCTCCTGCGCCCCAAGCCGCGCGCGGCTGGCGCGCGCGGCAGAGAGGGAGCCGATTCGGGCTGCGAGCGCAACCCGCCGCGCATCAGGCGGCGCGCAGCACCGTCTCGATCGCGAGCGCGCCGAAGCCGTTGAAGCGGGTATTCGTCGCGGTCGAATAGGCCCCGAGGCCGTCGAAGAGGACGTAATCCTCTTCGGCCAGATCCTCGGGCAGCGCGAATTCGCCCGGCAGGCGGTCGGTGCTGTCGCAGGTCGGGCCGAAGATGGTGCGGGCAACGGTGGCGCCCGTCCGCTCGACCCCCTCGGACGTCAGCACGCGCAGCCGCGTCAGCGCCCCGATCAGCGGCAGTTCGGCCAGCGCGCCATAAACCCCGTCGTTGAGGAACACATGCGCCCCGTCACGGACCGCGCGCACCCGCGTCGCCAGCGTGAACGCCTCGGCCACAAGGCCGCGCCCCGGCTCGCACACGAGCGCCGGCGGATCCTCGGGGAAGAAGGCATCGCGCGCCCGCCCGATCTCGGCGAAGATCGCGCCGAGGTCGGGGGCCGCCTCGGGTCGGCGCCACGAGGGGAAGCCGCCGCCGACGGTGAGGCGCGCGATCCGCACCCCCGCCGCATCCGCGATCCGCGCCGCCGCCGCGATATAGGCCGACCAGGCGGCCGGATCGGTGCATTGCGTGCCCGGATGGAAGGTCAGCGCCGGCACGAAGCCCGCCTGCGCGACCTCGGCAAGCAGAGCCACCGCCGCGGGCTCGGTCGCGCCGAACTTGGCGCCGAAGTCATAGGCCGCGCCCGCCACCGGCAGCTTGAAGCGCACCGCGATCTCGGTGCCGCGCGCCGGCACGAGGGCGATGAGCTTGGCAAGCTCGGAGGCGCTGTCGACCGAATAGCTCGCGACCCCCTGCCCCACGGCATAGGCGATCTCGGCCCGGGTGCGGACGGGGTTGTTGTAGTGCAGCGCCGCATCGGGCTGCAGGCGGCGGACCATCTCGATCTCGGCGGGCGAGGCGACGTCATAGCCGCGCAGACCGGCCGCGCCGAGGTTGGCCACGACCATCTCCTCGGGGTTCGACTTCACCGCATAGGTGACAAGGCCCGGAAATCCCTCGATGAAGCGGCGCGCGGTCGCCTGCAGAACGGCGGGCGCGAAGAACAGCACCGGGTTCTCGGGCTGCATCGAGGCGATGAATTCGGCAGGGGTCGTCCAGATCGTCTTCGTCAGTCCCATCGGCGTGTCCTTTCCACCGGCCAACAGAACGCGAGCCTTGCCCCGGCAATCGGGTTGGGGAACGCGCGTTTGCGTCACAACCAACCAGGCCAGGTGCGTATGAGCCGCCCTTTTCCTGAAAACGGACCGCGCATATGGGGCAGAATCGCCCGTCTGCATAGGGGGAAAATGGGCCTGGGGCGAAGTTTTTTCGCCCCCCCGCCGCCCCCCCTGCCCCGCGCCCTTTTCCTCGCGCCCTCAGGCCGCTAGAAGGCCCCCGACGCAGGTCCGGGGGGCGCATCATGCCGATGGAAAAATCCTATTCCGCCGCCGAGGCCGAGGCGCGCATCGCCGCCCTCTGGCAGGGTGCCGACGCCTTTCGCGCAGGCGCGAATGCGCGGCCCGGGGCCGAGCCCTTCTGCATCATGATCCCGCCGCCGAACGTGACCGGCTCGCTCCACATGGGGCATGCCTTCAACAACACCCTGCAGGACATCCTGACGCGCTGGCACCGGATGCGGGGCTTCGACACGCTCTGGCAGCCCGGCACCGACCATGCCGGGATCGCGACGCAGATGGTGGTGGAGCGCGAGCTTGCCAAGGCAGGCGAGCCCGGCCGGCGCGAGATGGGGCGCGAGGCGTTCACGCGCCGCGTCTGGTCCTGGAAGAAGCAATCGGGCGGCACGATCATCGGCCAGCTCCAGCGGCTCGGCGCCTCCTGCGACTGGTCGCGCACGGCCTTCACCATGTCGGGCGCCCCGGGCGCGCCGGCGGGCGAAGAGGGCAATTTCCACGACGCCGTGATCCGTGTCTTCGTGGACCTTTACCGCAAGGGCTTCATCTATCGCGGCAAGCGGCTGGTGAACTGGGATCCGCATTTCGAGACCGCGATCTCGGATCTCGAGGTCGAGCAGATCGAACTCGACGGCCATCTGTGGCGCCTGCGCTATCCGCTCGCCGACGGCGCGCGCTATCGCCACCCCGTCGCCTTCGACGACGACGGGAAGGCCTCCGAATGGGAAGAGCGCGACTATCTGACCGTCGCGACGACCCGGCCCGAGACGATGCTGGGCGACACGGGCGTGGCCGTCCACCCCGAGGATGCGCGCTATGCGGGCCTGATCGGCGGCCATGTCATCCTGCCGCTGACGGGGCGGCGGGTGCCGATCGTGGCCGACAGCTATGCCGACCCCGCCAAGGGGACGGGCGCCGTCAAGATGACACCCGCGCATGATTTCAACGACTGGGCGGTGGGCCAGCGGCAGGGGCTGCGCGCGATCAACATCCTCGACACCCGCGCACGGCTGAAGCTGCGCGAGAACGCCGATCTCGCCCAAGGCTGCCCGGCCGAGGCGATCGCGCGGCTGATCGAGGCGCTCGACGGCGCCGACCGCTATGCCGCGCGCGAATGGATCGTCGCCACCGCCGAGGCCGAGGGCTGGCTCGACGGGATCGACGCCGACCGCCACATGGTCCCCCATGGCGACCGCTCGAAGGTCGTGATCGAGCCCTTCCTGACCGACCAGTGGTTCGTCGACACCGGCAAGATCGTGGGCCCCGCCCTTCAGGCCGTGCGCGAGGGCCGCACCCGGATCATCCCAGAACAGCACGAGAAGGTCTATTTCAACTGGCTCGAGAACATCGAGCCCTGGTGCATCTCGCGCCAGCTCTGGTGGGGGCACCAGATCCCGGTTTGGTATGGGCCGAGTATCGGGGCTTTTCAAACTTACTTCGGTTCGGACACATCACGACAACCTCGACCTTCAACATTTCTTGATATGGCTTTTGCGACTAATCACCTTATCTGCGAGGCATCTGCTGACGAGGCAATCGCGCATGCGTCTGATAAATATGGCCGCCTTCTCCAGGAACGCGGCTATCGAGTTATCGAAGTCAAAGATCAGATTGAAGCACGAAATGTCCTAGAGGGATCTCTTCAACAGCGGGAACTTTTAATTCCAATATTCCGCGACCCCGACGTCCTCGACACCTGGTTCTCCTCGGGCCTCTGGCCGATCGGGACGCTCGGCTGGCCCGAGGACACGCCCGAGCTGCGCCGCTATTTCCCGACCTCGGTCCTCGTCACGGGCTTTGACATCATCTTCTTCTGGGTCGCCCGGATGATGATGATGCAGCTCGCCGTCGTGAACGACATCCCCTTCCGCACCGTCTACGTCCACGCCCTCGTGCGCGACGAGAAGGGCAAGAAGATGTCGAAGTCCCTGGGCAACGTGCTCGACCCGCTCGACCTCATCGACGAATTCGGCGCCGATGCGGTGCGCTTCACGCTGACGTCGATGGCCGCGATGGGGCGCGACCTCAAGCTTTCGTCACAACGCATTGCCGGATATCGCAATTTCGTCACGAAGATCTGGAACGCCTGCCGCTTTGCCGAGATGAACGTCGTGTGGGAGGGGCACGCGACCACCAGCGCCCCGCCGCCCGCCACCGCCACGGCGAACCGCTGGATCCTGTCCGAGACGGCGCGCGCGCGCATGGCCTTCGACGCGGCACTCGGGGATTTCCGCTTCAACGACGCCGCGAACGGGCTCTATGCCTTCGTCTGGGGGCGGGTCTGCGACTGGTATGTGGAATTCGCCAAACCGCTGCTCGACGATCCCGCGACCGCGGCCGAGACGCGGGCCGTGATGGCGCATGTGCTCGACCAGTGCCTGATCCTCGCCCATCCGATCATGCCCTTCGTCACCGAGGAGCTCTGGCAGATCACCGGCAGGCGGCCGAAACTCCTGGCCCATGCCGACTGGCCCGCGACGGGCGAGGAGGGGGTCGATGCGGGCGCGATGGCCGAGATGCGCTGGGTCATCGCGCTGATCGAGGAGATCCGCTCGGCCCGGGCCGAGATGCGCGTGCCCGCGGGTCTCACGCTCGACCTCGTGCAGACGGCGCTGGAGCCGCGCTGGCAGGAGATGCTCGGGCGCAACATCGCGCTCGTGCGCCGGCTCGCGCGGGTGGGCGAGGTGGTGGCGGGAGGCGCGCCCAAGGGCTCGGTCACGGTCGCCGTCGAGGGCGGCGCCTTCGCGCTGCCGCTCGAGGGCGTCATCGACATCGCGGCCGAGGTCGCGCGCCTCGGCAAGGGGCTCGCGAAACTCGAGGGCGAGATGAAGGGGCTGGCCGCGCGTCTGGGCAACCCGCGCTTCGTCGCCTCGGCCCCCGAGGAGGTCGTCGAGGAGACGCGCGAGGCGCTGACGCTGGCCGAGGCCGAGGCAGCGCGGCTGCGCGCGGCCCTCGCGCGCCTCGGCGGCGCGTGAAACCTCCGGGCCGCGCGGCTTTCCTTCGCCGCGCGACCCGACTAGAAGGCCGGGCATGACCGCCACCGCCAACACCCCCACCCTGCCGCCCGAGGTCGCCCGCCGGCGCACCTTCGCGATCATCTCGCACCCCGACGCGGGCAAGACGACGCTGACCGAGAAGTTCCTGCTCTATGGCGGCGCGATCCAGATGGCGGGCCAGGTCCGCGCCAAGGGCGAGGCGCGCCGCACCCGCTCGGACTTCATGAAGATGGAGCAGGAGCGCGGCATCTCGGTCTCGGCCTCGGCCATGTCGTTCGATTACGGGCCCTGCCGGTTCAACCTTGTGGATACGCCCGGCCACTCGGACTTTTCCGAGGACACCTATCGCACGCTGACGGCGGTCGATGCCGCGATCATGGTCATCGACGGCGCCAAGGGGGTCGAGAGCCAGACGCGCAAGCTCTTCGAGGTCTGCCGCCTGCGCGACCTGCCGATCCTGACCTTCTGCAACAAGATGGACCGCGAGAGCCGCGAGACCTTCGAGATCATCGACGAGATCCAGGAGAGCCTCGCGATCGACGTCACGCCGGCCAGTTGGCCGATCGGTCAGGGGCGCGACTTTCTCGGGGCCTACGACCTCATCAACGACCGGCTCGAGATCATGGACCGCGCCGATCGCAACCGCGTGGCCGAAAGCATCGCCTTTGCGGGCCTCGACGATCCGGGGCTGGCGCAGCATGTGCCGCCCGACCTGCTCGCGCGTCTGCGCGAGGAGGTCGAGATGGCGCGCGGCCTCCTGCCCGCCTTCGACCGCGCGGCGTTCCTCGCGGGCAGCCTGACGCCCATCTGGTTCGGCTCGGCCATCAATTCCTTCGGCGTGCGCGACCTGATGGAGGGGATGGCCCGCTTCGGCCCGCCGCCCCAGCCCCAGCGCGCGGCCGAGCGCCAGATCAGCCCCGATGAGGGCACGGTCGCGGGCTTCGTCTTCAAGGTGCAGGCCAACATGGACCCCCGCCACCGCGACCGCGTGGCCTTCGTGCGCCTCGCCTCGGGGCATTTCGTGCGCGGCATGAAGCTGCACCACGTCCGCGCCGGCAAGCCGATGGCGGTGACGAACCCGGTGATGTTCCTCGCCTCCGAGCGCGATCTGGCCGAAGAGGCGTGGGCGGGCGACATCATCGGCATCCCCAACCACGGGCAGTTGCGCATCGGCGACGCGCTGACCGAGGGCGAGGCGCTGCACTTCACCGGCATCCCCTCCTTCGCGCCCGAATTGCTGCGCACCGTGCGCGCGGCCGATCCGATGAAGGCCAAGCACCTGGAAAAGGCGCTGATGCAGTTCGCCGAAGAGGGCGCGGCCAAGGTCTTTCGCCCCGCGATCGGGTCGGGCTTCATCGTGGGCGTGGTGGGGGCGCTGCAGTTCGACGTGCTCGCGAGCCGGATCGAGGAGGAATACGGCCTGCCCGTGCGCTTCGATTCCTCGCAGTTCACCTCGGCCCGCTGGGTCGCGGGGCCCAAGCCCGCGATGGAGAAGTTCACCGCCGCCAACACCGGCCACATCGCGACCGACCACGACGGCGACACGGTCTATCTCACGCGGCTGCAATGGGATATCGACCGGATCGTGCGCGACTATCCCGACCTGCGGCTGACCGCGACGAAGGAAATCGCGGCCTGACCCTAGCCCAGCCGCCGCGCGAGATAGCGGCGGGTGAAGCGGGCATAGCCCCGTTCCGTCACGCGCATATGGGCGCGCATCTCGCGGTGCAGATCGGGCAGGCGGTGAAAGGGCACCGCCGGCATGACGTGATGCTCGGCGTGATAGGGCATGTTCCAGGCGAGCGCGCGCACCGCGCGCGTCGTGAAGGTCGTGCGGGTGTTCTCGAACATGTCGGCGACCTCGGGGCAATCGCCGTGCTCGGCCAGCAGATAGAGCCGCAGCACGGGTTGCCCGATGAGGGCGGGCAGGATCCAGACCCAGATCAGCACGGGCGAGGCGAAAAGCGACAGCCCCGCAAGGGCATAGAGGCCGAGCATGAGGCGCGCCTCGGCCTCGGCCCGGGGCCGGGCGCCCTCGGGCAGGAAGGCGGGCCGTTCCCGCCCCGGCGCCAGCCGCCAGATCAGCGCGGCCCCCGCCCCCCAATAGGGCAGCCCCGAGACATGCCAGAGCCACGCCGCCCCCGTCGCGGGCTTGGGCGCGGCCAGTTCGGGATCGAGGCCGGGCAGGTTCGTGTGCCGGTGGTGCGCGAGGTGGAAGTAGCGAAACCAGATGAAGGGCAGGAGCAGCACGAACCCCGCCAGATGCCCCGCCGCCTCGCCGATCCGGACGCGCGCGAAGGGCGTCTGGTGGGTGCATTCGTGTTCGAGCGTGAAGAGAAAGACGATCAGCACGCCCTGCACCGGCAGCAGCAAGGGCCAGCCCGGCACCCCCGCCGCGATCGCGCCGCCGCAGGCCACGATCGCGCCGAGATGCAGCGCGAGATGGCGCAACCCCGGCGCATCCGCGCGCCGCACGAGATCGGCGCGCCGGCCGGGATCGAGGCCCGCGATGAAGGCGCGATGGTCCATCGCCAAGACCTCGCCCATCGCCGTCCCCGCCGTCAAGCGCGGCAGTTGCGCGACAGGCGCCGCTCGCCTAGCCTGCGCCACCCGCAACCCGAGGAGATTGCCATGCCGACCATCGTCCGCCTGCCCCTGCCCCCGACCGACGCGGGCGACCCCACGATCCTCGACGGCTGGAAGGTCGTCGCGGGCTCCCCCACGATGCGCACCTGGGTGCAGCAGGTCAATTCCGACGGCACGCTCGCCTCGGGCTATTGGGAGGCGACGCCCGGCACCTATCACGCGAGCTACAGCGCATGGGAGTTCGTCCACATGATCGCGGGCCGCATCGTCATCACCCCCGACGGCGGCGCGCCCGTCACGGTGCAGGCGGGCGATGCCTTTGTCGTCGAGGCCGAATTCCGCGGGACGTGGGAGATCATCGAGCCCGTCCGCAAGCACTTCGCGGTGCGGGTGAAATAGCGCTCAGTCCTCGTCCATCTCCCACCACGGGTCGATGGCGGCGATGTCGTCGTCCGACCAGCCGAAATGATGCGCGAGTTCGTGGACCAGAACATGGGTCACGATCTCGCGCAGCGTGACGGTGCCGCGCGTCGCCCATTCATCGAGGATCGGGCGGCGGAAGAGCCAGATCGCATCGGGGCCCCGCGGCTGGTCGGCGACCGACTTCTCGGTCAGCGGCGTGCCGACATAGAGGCCGGTCAGTTCGAACGGGTTCTCGATCCCGAGATCGTCGAGCATCTCGTCCGTCGCGAAATCGGCAACCCGGATCGCGACGGCCTGCGCCGGCTCGCGCCATACCTGCGGCAGCGCCGCCACCGCCTCGCGCGCGATCTCCTCAATCGCGCCCTCACCCGGGGCCGTCAGATCGACCCATCCGGGCAGGTCCGACCCCATTTCTCCACCTGTCGTCATCACGCCCCCCCCTGCCCCCGATATGGACAATCCGGCGGCCGTGTGAAAGGTGGCGCGAGCAGCCGGAGGGCCACCATGTCAGCACCCGTCACCCGTTTCGCCCCTTCGCCCACGGGCTATATCCATGTGGGCAACCTGCGCAGCGCGCTGATGAACTACCTGATTGCGCGGCAGGGCGGCGGCACCTTCATCCTGCGGCTCGACGATACCGACCGCGAACGCTCGCGCGAGGAATACGCCGATGCGATCAAGGAGGATCTCGCCTGGCTCGGGCTCCACTGGGACAGGGTGGAGCGGCAATCCGACCGGCTCGGGCGCTATGCCGAGGCCGCCGACAGCCTGCGCGCGGCGGGGCGGTTCTATCCCTGCTACGAGACGCCGGTCGAACTCGACCTCAAGCGCAAGAAACTCCTCAACATGGGCCGGCCGCCCGTCTATGACCGCGCCGCGCTGAAACTCGGCCCGGACGAACGCGCGCGCCTTGCCGCCGAGCGGGGGGAATACTGGCGCTTCCTGCTCGACCAGGAGCGGATCGAGTGGACGGACGGCATCCTCGGCCCGATCTCGATCGACGCGGCGAGCGTGTCGGACCCGGTGCTGATCCGCGCCGACGGGCAGGTGCTCTATACCTTCGCAAGCTCGGTCGACGACATCGACATGGGGGTCACGCATATCGTGCGCGGCGCCGACCATGTCACGAACACCGCGACCCAGATCCAGATCATGCGCGCGCTCGGCGGCACGCCGCCCGCCTTCGCCCATCACAGCCTGCTGACCGGGGTCGATGGCGAGGCGCTCTCGAAGCGGCTCGGCACGCTCTCGATCCGCGACCTGCGCGCGCGCGGGGTCGAGGCGATGGCGCTTCTGTCGCTCATGGCGCGGCTCGGCTCGTCGCGGCCGGTGGAGCTTGCGGGTTCGATCGACGATCTGGTGGCGGGCTTCGACATCGCGAGCTTCGGGGCAGCGCCGACCAAGTTCGACGCCGACGACCTCTGGCCGCTGACGCGCGCCCATCTCGGCCGCCAGCCCCATGCGGCGGTGGCGGGGCGCATCGCGGCGCTGGGCGTGCCCGACGCGGTCGCGCCCGCGCTCTGGGCGGCGGTGCGCGAGAACCTCGGCACGATGGCCGACCTCGGCGCGTGGTGGGCGCTCTGCCGCGATGGCGCTGCGCCCGAGATCGCGCCCGAGGATGGCGATTTCGTGCGCGCGGCCCTCGGGCTGCTGCCGCCCGGGCCGTGGGATGGCACGAGCTGGGCGACCTGGACCGAGGCCGTCAAGGCCGCGACCGGGCGCAAGGGCAAGGCGCTCTATCTGCCGCTGCGCAAGGCGATGACGGGGCGGGGCGACGGGCCGGACATGGCGGCGCTGATGCCGCTGCTGCGCGCGCCGCGGCTGGGCTGAGGGTCAGGCCCGCAGCGGATAGCGCGCGAGATCCTCGTATTTCGGCGCGCTGCGTCCCGGGTGGCTCTGCCAGAGGCAAAGCTCGGTCGCCCGCGCCGCCGGCAGCGGCTCGGGCGGGCCGGCGGCGACGAAGGCGCCGAGGCGCGGGGGCACCTCGCCCGAAATGCGCCCGAGCGTGACATGCGGGGCAAAGCGCGCGCGCGGCACCGCGATGCCCACACCCCGCACCGCCTGCGCGACCTTGGCCTGCAGATGGATCAGCGCGGGCTCCGCCGCCATA
>Ga0172376_10007458_pt1 | contig 11645 bp, 9 predicted proteins | sample Lak35m_FD_121114 | JGI IMG/M metagenome (GOLD analysis project Ga0172376, IMG submission 121114) | Freshwater microbial communities from Kabuno Bay, South-Kivu, Congo - kab_092012_35m | ecosystem: Environmental > Aquatic > Freshwater > Lake | place: Democratic Republic of the Congo: South-Kivu...
CGAAGATCGGAAGCCCCGGGACCCACTATTCTGCAACACGATCGACTCCAGCCAATTTTGCCGTCCATGTTTTTTGCCTTGACAGCCCAAATCTCCAAACTTCACCAGAAATTCGGGTCACACCCTTTCCAGGGTTGGAGTTCGCACGGACGACCCATGCCGGACGCTTCGAAGAATCTTATGGCTGGCCGATGACGAAAAGCCGCACTTCAGGCCCCTTGACCTGAAGTGCGGCGATATTCCGTTCGCTTCGGAACGGTCGAGTGACCGTCAAGCGCGTCAATGGTTCGGATGAGCACCAGCGCCACCCGGGCCACCATAGACCGCCGAAGCCGGCAGACTGCTGACCGGGCCCTGAAGGTGAGCACCCATGGGGATCGCGGCGTGTGCGGAGCGCTGAGACTTGCTCATGTTGAACACGGCGTAAGGATCGTTCGGCGAGGGCTTTCCGGGAAGCAGGCGGCGGAAGAGACCGCGGCGTGGCGGCTTCATGACCATTCCAGGTGCCTGACCGGGCGGCATCATACCGGGTGGCATCATTCCTGGGGGCATCATGCCCGCCTGGCCGCCGGCTGATTTGCCATGGGCCATCACGCCGACCTGGGCCGGCATGCGCGGGGCTGGCTTGGCCGAGGCATTGTTGTAATTGGTCTGTACGACGCCGATCGGCGCCGGCTCGCCGGTGACGCTCGAAGGCGCATGAGCCGGGCGGGCATCGCCGCGCGTGCCGTCGAAGCTCGCCTTGCCGGGTTCTTCGCCCGGTGGATAGATCGGGGTTACGCTGATCACGGTGCCTTCGGGCATCTCGCTGGTTTCGGCGGAAACCTTATGGACATGATCATGCGGTGCATGAGGTTTGGCCTGGCCGCCCTTGTCCCAGCCGGTCGCTTTTTTGCCGAACAATCCGCCGCCGGCATGCGCACGCGAAACGCCCGTGATCCCGAAAGCCACCGCCATCGCGGCCGCGATCCATCGTGGGTTCGTTCTCATAGACCTCGACTCCTCTCCGAAGCAACGGAATTCGATTCAGACCCCGGATCGCATCGGCTCTGGCAATCCTGGACCGCGAGGTCATCCCGAAGAATGACCGTCGGTCGATAGCGCACGAGGCGCGAATGCGACCCACTCTTCCTGTTTATCGACCGATACGACCCGAAACTTCGGAACAATTGTCACGACCATCATCACGCTCTCGATGAGATCAACGACATAAATCCATGCATCAATCCAATGACTCATCGATACGACAACATGTCAGAAATCTGGGTAAAAAAGCTCGCTTTTTTGATTCTTGATGATTCCGAGGTTTGGGGTCTTTACTCGGTTTGCGTGTTCTGTAAAACTCGTGAGACTTGCTGAACTCGTTCGGTTACATGCCCATAGATCACTTGCAAAGATGGAGTTCGAACTCGATGAGGACAGCGAAATTTTCGCGCATCCTGCGTGACAGACGGCGGATTTTGAATGTCGAAGCATGCGAAAGTCGCGAGCTTATGGCGGCCGACTCGCTCGGCGTCTTCGCGGTTCAGGCCGGGGATCTTGCGACTCCGAATTCCTCGGTGTCCCAGGCGTTTCGGATCGATCGCTCGAATTTTCAGCTTTCGCACACTGGCACGGTGATGTTGCGGGTGACCAGCGACGATGTTCCCGAACTCGGGCCGATGAGCCTTCGCACGAATCAGAACCCGGTTCGTGGCAAAGCTGTGCCTTCGGTATGGCAAAGATCTTCAGGCGAAGGGTTTCTTCTGGCGCGAACGAAAGTCGGTTCGTTCGTGCTATCGGCCGGTTATCGGCCGAACGCACCGAATGAAGTCTACGAGATTGGTTATCAGCTTGCCGGTGACGTCGACGGTTCGTTCGATGTGACGCACGAGGACTTCGCACTGATCCGTTCCGCGATCGCCGATCCTTCGTCGTTGACGCCGGAGGAACTCGACAATGCGGACGTCGACGGCAACGGAGTCGTCAATCACGTCGATTTGAGACTTGCCCGGAGCAATTTCGGCGCGGCGACTTCGATTCGCCCGATTACGGTTCAATCAGGGATCAGTGACCGAACGCCGCACAAGGGTGACATCGTTCGTGTCGATGACGTGATCGTGACAGCTCGGACGGCGCCTGGTGCGACCGTCGTTTTCAGCATCCCCGAACTCGGTCAGGGGGAGCTCGTCACGGCCGACGGGAACGGTTATGCCGAAAGCACGTTGCGTGTTGACCGCGAAGGTTCCTACGTGGTCCATGTCTCGGCTCAGACTTCGGTCTTCGGCCAGAGCAACGAGCAGGGCATGTTCCTGAATCGGCGGCCGACACCGGTGGTGATCCTGCCGGGATATACGTCGTCACTGCCGAAATCGATCAACCTGCTTGAGCAATACCTGATGACGTTGGGCTTCCCCGCGAGCGAATTGGCCGTCGTTCCGCAATGGGTGGCCTCGTTCGGCATCATCAGTCCATATACGAACATTCAGCAGATGCTCAGTAACGAAGGGTACGTTCAGAACGAAGACCAGTTCATCGTGCCCTATGACTGGCGAATCCCGATCGCGCCTTATGACGGCGTGCAGGACGGTGTCCTTTCGCTGGTGACCGGCACCAGCATCACTCAGGCACAGCCCCGGTATTCGCTTGGCTATTTCGGCAATTTCCTGAAGCAAATGGTGCTCAACGACCCGAGCATCGTGAACATCGATCTTGTCGGCCACTCCAACGGCGGTCTGATGACACGTGCCTATATCCAGAGTCTGGCCTATGGTGCGACCGTGACGCAAAACGGTCAGACGTTCACGCTTCCGAAGGTGGAAGACGCCGTCCTTTTGGCTGCCCCCAGCATGGGAGCCGCCGAAGCCTTCCCGGTCTGGAACAACGATCTGGAGTCGTTCACGCTGGGTTCGACGAGCGTGTTACGGCTTCTGCTGAGCACGCCTTACCAGGCCGTCCTCGGTGGCGGCGTGGTCACGAGCCCGCTGGGCAATATCACACTGGCCACCATCACGGATCCGAACACCGGTCAGCCGGATCCATTGAAATTCCTGAGACTGTATGGGGCCTCGCTGCGCGACCTGAACCCGACGTATGAGTTCCTGCTGACGACTCAGGGGCAGCTTTCGAACATCAACAGCGATCCGGCGTCGGCCAATTACACCGTTCTGGACATGAACGCCACCAGCACACCCGGGGTCAACCCGTGGACTTCCCTGGTGGATAGTGCGTCAGCGACGTTCGGCGTCTATTCGAGCATCAACGGCAACCTGGTGCAGACGGTGACCGAGAACCAGACGGTGGTCGCGGACGGGACGACGGGGCAGATCTGGCCGTTCCAGGAGTCGAATCCGATCGTTCCGCCCGCGGGTACGATCTATTTCACCGACATCCCGAAGGACTTCGGCGACGGGACGGTGCCGTTCATTTCGCAAATCGCGACGTATGCCGGCGACGCTTCGATCACCCTTGCGAAATGGGGCAACGGCACGCCGCAACATCCGCCCGGCTGGACCCAGACGATCGGCGTGGTTCTGCACTCGCCATATCTGAACAACGGGGACGTGCTGGAGTCCGTCCGCAAGCGGTTGCGGGGAATGTCCGTCTGATCGTTCGAAGAGTCGATCGCAAGTGATTTCGGCGGCGAGCGTTCCGTGCGTTCGCCGCCGATTTCGTCGGCTTGACGGTAAGTTCGCAGACCTGATACGTTCGACCTCCTGCGATGATCGAGACACTTTCGAAGGTCGAAGCGCATCGATGACGATTCTGTTCCTGCATGGCTGGCATTGCGTGCCGGGTGGGGTCAAACCGACGTCTCTGGCCGATCGTGGTCATCAGGTCATCAACCCGAAACTCGATGACGACGATTTCGAATTGGCCCTGGCAACGGCGCAGGCGGCTTTCGATAGGGATCGCCCGGATGTCGTCGTCGGTTCCTCGCGTGGCGGCGCGGTCGCCATGAATCTCGATTCGGGCTCGACTCCGCTGGTGCTCTTGTGCCCGGCTTGGAAACGCTGGGGCAAGGCGGATCATCTGAAACCCGGCTCGAAGATTCTGCACTCCCGAGCCGATGACGTCATCGATTTCGCGGATTCCGAAGAACTGGTCCGAAACAGCGGCCTGGAAACCGAGGCCCTGATCGAAGTCGGCGGCGATCATCGCCTGGCCGATGCGGATTCGCTTGCGGCGATGGCCCGTGCATGCGAATCGGCGAAAGGCCACTTGCGGAGCGATGCCTGAGGCTTTCGCCGAGCATCTTCGAACGATACGGGAGCGTATGGGAATCGAACCCACCAGCGGCCTGTTTCCAGGTCGCACGACGGTTTTGAAGACCGCGGCCGGCACCAGCCCTGCAACCGCCCCCCTGAGTGACGTTATCTTACACGATCGATCCGTCACGGATCGAGCCCGGAAGTTCATGCCGAATCGTGCCGGATGTGCGTTTGACGCCGTGGCGGCACGCCCAGACCGAGCCAGTTGCGCAGGCGCGGGATGCGAACGAGAATCGTCCGTTCGAGGAGCACAACGGCGATCGCGCTGATGCCGAACAGAGGGAGATACGTTCCCAGCAGGACGAAAACCCCCAGGAGCCCAATCGTGATTCGGGGCATGTTCATCGCCGCGGGAGCACCGAGCGAACCTGGCCTTTTGCGCTTCAGCCAAAGGACGATCGAGCTGAAGCTCACCGTGACGAGCCCCACCGCGGTGAGAAGCCCGATCGCTTGATTGGGCCAACCGAACAGGCGGCCTTCGTGCAGGGCGATGCCAGTGCCGACGATCCGGTCGATGATGTGTTTGTCCGAGAAGTCGGAACGTTTCGCGATTTCGCCCGTTTGGGGGTTCATCGTCAGGTCGACGCGTTTCGGCCGGTTTGGCGTCAATGATTTGGCCGTCCATTCGGTCGGGCTCGATCCGAAGGATTTCGAACCAGGCGGTGCGATGACGACCGGAGGCGGCAATTCCAGCGGTTCGACAGTCGCGAAGATACGATCGAGCGACGTCAGGTCGATCGCCGGCTGATTCGAGGCTCGGCGATTTCTACCTGTCGTTCCGGAAAGACCGAAATTTGCGGAGCGGATTTCGTCCTTCGATTTTCGAGTCCCCGCCGACGAATTGTCCCATTCCTGTCGAGCGACGGCCGTGCCGGTCCATTTGCGCACGGTCCGGAACCCGTCGCCCCAGAACTTGGCCCATGGCAGTCCGGTCAACAGGAGAATCAGGGCAAAGGCAGATACCCAGAAACCCGAGACGGCGTGGGTATCTCGCCAGAAAACACGGGAACCGCGGGCCCACCTCGGATACAGCACACCGCCGAGTCTGATACGGCCGCGCGGCCACCACAGGCACAGCCCGGTGAGAATCATGACGATCGTCCAGGAAGAAGCGAGTTCGACAAGGTGCGAACCGCCGTCGCCCATCATCAGTTCGCCATGGAACCGGAAGACCTGTCGCATCAGTCGGCTTTCTTCAGCGACTTGATGCAGCGGTTGCAGGGTTTCCGGATGAACGTAGACCCGAACGGCGTGGCCGTCATTCACGATGACTCGAACCGCCTGGTCCGGGCTTTCGGGAATGACGTATGCCTGCAGTCGCGAGCCGGGCACGGCACGAATCGCGGCCCTGGCGTGTTCGGAAGGAGATTGTCGCGAACCGGTAACGTTCAGACGGTCCCAGGGGCGGTCGATGAACGTTTCGATCTCCGTCGAGAACAGATAGATCATGCCGCTGAGAGATAGAAGGATCACGAAAGGAATACAGAAAAGACCGGCGTAGAAATGCCAGCGCCAGATGGCCCGATAATCAGGCCAATAGCGGTTTGTGTGAAGGGTCGGCGTTACCCGGCCGATCGCGTCGGGTTCATCGGATTCGATCATGAGCGGAAAAGACCTCGCATGTTCCAGGGTTGTGATCGAGAACCTGAGCTATGCCATTCCGAACCGATCCGAACTTGGTCGAGATCGGTCCGAACGGCATCTGCATCAGAGAGAATCCGCCGAGATCACTTCCCCACCCGAACGAGTGGAAACGGCTCGCCAGGTGTTCAGGGAAGTCGTATCCTTAGAGAATTGCACGTGTCCATCGGCATAGAGGGCATTCACGCCACCGGGGTGGAAGCTCCGGGCCGCGGTGATGGCAGCGGCTCGTCCTGTGTTCGTGCAGTCCGGCTCTTTGGAATTCGGCGTGAAGAAGTGGTTGTAGGCCGCCATGATGAAGCTGCCCCGCGACCATTCGCGACCCCGGTCTCCGACCCATTGACCTGTCGCAGCGCAATTCGCGGGCGTGATTGCGGAAGCCGTGGTGAGAACGAACTGGCGACGAAAATCCTGTGGCGTCCGCGACGAAGTGTTGATGCCGTTTCCGAGAACGGTTTCGGCGAACGCCACCGTATTGCTCAGGCCGTCGATGATCTCGGCGATCCGGATCGCTTTTCGGTCGAAGAACAGGCCTTCGGGCAATTGCGGACCGGCGTCGATCCGGAAACTTCCGCCGTTGATGCTTCCGGTACCGGCGTTCCCGACGTAGTTCGTCATGCCGAATTCCGGAACGATCCGGCTCTGCGAATCGCTCGGGCAAAGGTAAGTTTCGACCACGGAGGAGACGGCCGTCAGGTTCGCCGGGCTCGCGGTTCCTGAACTCAATGGCGGAATGTCGAAATTGATCGCGGCATATTCGGACGTTCCCTCGATGAACGGCAGAATCTGGGAAAGCGATGACCACAAAGCCGGAAAACTCGTTCTTCCGACGGGAAACATGGCGTGCGAGTTTTCGTAGTTGTGCAGCGCCAGCCCGATCTGTTTCAGGTTGTTGGTGCATTGGGCTCGCCGAGCCGCTTCTCGAGCGGATTGAACCGCCGGGAGCAGTAATGAGATAAGCACGGCGATGATTGCGATGACGACGAGAAGTTCGATCAGTGTGAAAGCTTGCCTTCTTGCGTTCATGTTCGGAATCCTGAGGAAATGGAATGACGTGACCGATCAGGTCACGAACCTGATGCGATTTCGGTGCGGTTTCATTCGGAAGATCGATCGGACGCACCAGTGTTCCGGTGCGCCCGATCGCTGGATATTCAGCCTTTGACGGCAGGCTTCATGCCGACTTCGCCCATATCGACGATGCCGCCCCCTTCGACCAGGAGGGTCGCCCCGTTTCGGCCTGTGTTTCCGCCCAGCCAGCCGGCCGTTTCGTGCCAGACGACGATCCGGTGGTTGCCGCTGGGCACATTCCGGATTTCGAAACGGCCATCGGCATCCGTCAGAGTGAAATAGGGATGATCGAAAACCCGGATCCAGGCCGATTCCCAAGGGTGCGGAGCACAGGAAACCTTCAGCGCCTGACGTTCGGCGACGAGTTTGGGGATTTCGATCTTTGCCCCGGGGTTCATGATCTGGTTACCCGTCTGGGCGAATCCGTTCCACTGAAACGCATGCACGACCGGAGATTCGTTGGTCACGACCAGCTTCTGGCCCTGACGAACGGCGACAGCGTGCGGAGCGAACCCGGAACAGGGCTGCTCGAACGTGACGCTCGTCGCGGGCGGTTTTTCGAGCGACGGATGGACAGGCAATTTCGCCTTCGTTCCACCAGCGGAGTGGATCATCCAGACATAAGTCCATTTGATGCCGAGATTCTCGGGGTGGATGACCCAGTCTTCGGAATAGATCGGGCCTTTCGAAGTGAACCACGCATAGTCGGCCGGTTTGAGGCCGTACTTCATGAGGTCGATCGCTCGCGGTTTGGGTGGTGCGTCGTCGGATTTCCAGACGATACGGCCCTTGACGGTTCCCCAGGCATTGTCGGGGTTCTTCCGGTCTTCGAACGACTGAACTTGAGATGGCCAGAGAACTTCGAACCCTGTGCCGATGCCTAGCATCGAGCCTGCGGCGACTTTGCGGAGAACGCTCCGCCGGTTGAAGGGTTTGCCGTCGTCGTACTTGCGGAGGAACTTCGCCTCGGGATCCGGGCGATCGTAGCACATATCGTCGAATTGCATTTCGTGTCGTACTTTCGTTCAGGACGCATGTCCGGCGCGTTTCTTCGAAACGAACGCGTTTCGAAAACGGTTCTGCGTCGATTTGGATTGGGAATGTCAAGAGATCGAATGCATCGATCTCAGAACGATGACATGACTGGGACTCGGTCGATCGTGACCGAATCGGCATCCTGGATGTTCAAGACGCTTTGAGAATGCCGCCGATGCGCACGAAGCAATGCCGCCACAGTTTCGGACTTCTCGTTCCGTCAACGGCTGGACCGAAGTGGGACGAGTCGGCTGGCAGGTTCGTCAAGCAGGCAATATCTCAGTGGCGAATGTTCGTTTCGAAACTTCTGGCGGTCGATAAACTCTGCGCTCGCGAACTTCACGTATCGTCAGGCATTCCTGAAGTGGCGAAAATCGCTTCGAATCCAGAAAACCGAACGACGTCAAAATAGAGACGGAGGCAACCGGTACGAAGCTGCGAAAAACGCGAGACGCTGGCGCATCGGCGTCCGACCCGCAGGGTGCGACGAGCCGGCAAATGAGATTGCGGAATGTCCGCACCGGGGTGACTCGAGATCGACCGATTTCAGTTTCCGGCGAATTCATCACGGCGGAAACCGATTCGACTGGCGGTTCTTCGGCGGGGCCGCAACAGCATTTCTCGCGGCGGCACTTCGTACCGCAGCCGCAATATTCCGCGTGATTGTCCGCGTCGAAATCCGCCGCTCCGACCATGGCCCCGGAACCGACGAACAGCAGCACGATCCGGATGATTCCGGATGCGATCAGCCTCGTGTTCGATCGTTTCGTGCCATCGCCTGACATGCCGCGTGGTTCCAGGTTCGGAATTGGCGTCCAACAATTGACTGAATGTAATGGATCATGCCTGCCTGAATCAAGCCTTACATTTCATTTCGGAGAAATCATGTCCGTCGAAGTTTCCGAAAATTCCGAAATCCGTTTCGCATGACTTCTTGATTATGCGTTTCTTCAACTGTTCGATAACGGATCTGCGAGTCAGGAGCATCATAAGGAATCTGGACCGAATGGGATGTCATCGAACAATCCAGGCATTCGACGCTTTTTCCTCCGATCTGTTCGATTCGAAATCGCATCGATTCCTTCCGATGGCAGAATATTCCCGTCGCCTTTCAGTTCGAGTTGCGACACGTCCGATTCGGCGATCGAAGCGACACCCACTTGACCTGACAGGTTCGATGCGCTCGGATTATTGACGAGATTCGGATGAGTGTGCTCGCTTGTTCGGATCAGGTCGCGGTTGTTTTTCGTTTGACTGTCGGAATGCCGCCCTTGGGCGTTTCGAGCACGTATCCGGCCGTTTCCGAGAATTCCTGCCAGGAACGCTCGAGGCGTTGGGGCTGTGCGATTCCCGAATGTGCGAGAAGGCGGTATCGAAGCGAAAGCGGGTGGCCGTCAGCGATCGTCCATGCTTCCGCGAGCGTGAACGACGCGATCATCCAGCCATCGCGGCGCACGTGCCAAGAGGATGGATATCGCGGATTGGAGGGGTGGTCCATGTAGCAGACGCCCTCGATGTGGCCGGGTCCTGTCGCGCCGGAGTAATCGACCCAGCGTGCCGGCTTGCCGAAGATGGCCGGTTCACCGATCGCGCCGTCGGAGTTCATGAGGCGGCCGCTGCCGAATTGTTCGCTGATCGATTTGGCGACTCGAACGCCCAACAGCCCGAAATTCGACTTTCCCAGTTCGACGACCTGGCCCTTGACGCTCGCGAGTTCGAACTGAATGTCGAGCGAGTGGCGGGTGCCGTCGATGGGCACGAGGGCATAAGTCGTGGTCTGGTTCAGAATCGCCCGCCCGCCGGCCCACCATTGCGATTCGACCGTGGCGGCGGCGAAGTCGGAACCGTCCTGAAGCGCGAGCGTTCGAGTATGTCGAATGTGCACGTCGGAGTTCGGGCCAGGTTCTTCCCAGAAGTTCCGATCTTCGGGTATTGGGGGGTTCTGGGCATTCGGTGTCGTCGTTTTCGGACGAACGAACTGATGGCCGAACCAGATGGATCGGTGATGGTCGTGATTCGATTGCGGATTCGGGTGACCGTATCGCGTCAATTCCGCCCCGGTGGGGCCTCGCAACGGATGCACGAAGGGCTTGGGAAGGCCGGCGCCGGTGTGATAGACGGCGCGTTCCCGCCCATCCAGAAGAAATCGGATGTCGGAAGGCCCGGGCAGAACCTGTGCGCTGGGAAAATCCGGAGTGTCGGGATTCTGGGCGTATCGCATGAGAAGTCCGAAACGGTGTGACCGGTTGCGATTGCGGTTGACGAAGGGAGCGATCGCATGCCATGATAACTCAAGTTGTGGGCGCTCTTCAAAAATGATGTCCTGGAACGATTTCCGCGTGCCGTGGGCATTGACTTCGGCAACGGCTCGAAAGGAACCGGGTTCGAAACGTCCCTGGTTACCTGAGATGAACGCCAGTTCGAAAAATTCGCTTCCGATCCCGGTCGAGTCATCGGAGGGCTCGCCGACTGGACAGGATTCCATCGACTCCGCGTCTTCGCCCGAAGATCCTGGATCGTATCGTTCGGAGAACCAGGATGTTGCCTGGAAGCCGGCGTTCTGGATGATCTGCGGCGCGGCCAGTTTCACACTGATGGGTGGGATGACGAACATCCTCGGCACGCGGTGCGACTGGCGGATCGTGGTGCAATTCCGCACGATCTTCAGCTTTCTGGCCGCGGCGACGCTCACTTTTCTGGCGGGTGCCCGGTTCGTGGCGTTCAAGCCACGGATTCTCTGGGTTCGCTCGATCGCCGGTACCTTGAGCCTCATCACGACGTTTTACGCATTGACCCATCTGCCGGTCGCGGACGTGCTGACGCTCACGAACACCTATCCGCTCTGGATCGTGACCATCGGCTTCCTGGCCTGGGGCGAGTCGGTCGAGGGTTCGATCCTTGCCGCGATCGTTTCGGCCGTGATCGGTGTCGCCCTGATTCAGCAGCCCCATCTCGAAGGCAACCGGATCGCACTGGTATCGGCGCTTTCGGCCGCATTTTTCACGTCGGTGGCGATGATGGGCCTGAACCGTCTCGGGCAGGTCGATCCGCGGGCCGTGGTGGCGCATTTCTCGGCTGTGGCCAGTATCGCCATGATTCCGCTGCTGTTCCTGGGTCATCCGGCGGACTTCTCCGTTCTCGGGGATTCAGTGACTTTGAGCCTCCTGCTCGGGGTCGGCATCACGGGAACGATCGGCCAGATTTTCCTCACGAAAGCCTTTGCCGCCGGATCCGCTCCCAGGATCGCCGTGATCGGCATGAGCCAGGTTGCGATGGCGCTGGTTTTCGATGTGATTTATCGTGACAGAATGCCGCCCATGATAAGCCTGGCCGGCATGACGCTCGTAATCGCGCCTGTCATCTGGTTGATTCTGACCGGCAGGGGCAGCGTCAAGGGTCGAAGGCCCGCGTCATCGGCATTATCGACACATTCGATCGTGTCGCGTGGCGGCTCGGTGTTACCGCTCCTCGCCAGGCCAGTGGCGAGCTATCTTGTATTCGAGTCCGGTGTCGAAGTCTCCGAAATCGGGTCGATCCCCGAATCCGCACAATCACCTGGAATTCACGAACGATCATGAGTACGAAAGACGCTTCCGTCCTGCTTCTTCTCTATGCAGCGCTTCTCGTCGCCGGCGGATGGATCGGCTA
>Ga0172376_10007459_pt1 | contig 11645 bp, 4 predicted proteins | sample Lak35m_FD_121114 | JGI IMG/M metagenome (GOLD analysis project Ga0172376, IMG submission 121114) | Freshwater microbial communities from Kabuno Bay, South-Kivu, Congo - kab_092012_35m | ecosystem: Environmental > Aquatic > Freshwater > Lake | place: Democratic Republic of the Congo: South-Kivu...
CGATTGATCGTAAAGAACTTGTCTAGCGTATTTCCATCCCGGTCGGTGACACGTACTACGATGCTGAAAGTAACTTTACCTGGAGCACGCTCTCCACTGTTCCAATACAAGACATTGTCCGTGATAGAGAAGAACTTATTGTCGTAGCCATCTCCAAGGAGGCTCACCACGTGAATGTTGTCCACCGGATCATTCACTGCAAAGGCTCCCACTCCGATAAAGAAGACAGAAGTACTTCCTACAAAGGTGCTGTTGTCAATCGTCACGTCACGTGGAGCCGGCTTAGGAAGCACCACCACACGGATTAGTCCATTGACCTTGTATGGGTTGTAGTATCCTTTCGGAAGCACTAAGGTACCCGTCAATTCGTAAGTGCCGCGCTTCAGGATGTTGAGCGTTTCGGTTTTGTTCCAAACTACTTGGAAGTTGGCTTTTTCACCAGAGAAAATACCTACCTCTACTTCTGTTGGAAGCTGAGTCAAGTGGTTCTTCGTTCCCCATGCCAATACCAATTCTTCAAGCACACTCAATTGAATGGAGCGAAGTTGTACGTGGTCAGGTACTCCATCTCCATCGCTGTCTTTTGCGTCGTTTGGATTATTTGGATTGGTTCCATCCTTACGTTCTACGAAATCTGGCACTCCGTCTCCATCCGAATCCGTAAAGCTGCTCGGATCCTTCGCGTCTGTTCCTTCCAAGAATTCGGTGTAATCCGGCACTCCATCTCCGTCTGTATCCTGTGCATCGTCTCCGCGCACGTTAGGATTGGTGGCGGCTAGTCCCAAATTCGGGAAGAGCACCGTCTCCACATAGTCTGGAATTCCACCACCGTCAGTGTCTTTGAAGGAGGTCGCGCTATTTGGATCTGTACCATCACGCAATTCAATGTAATCCGGTACCCCATCCTTGTCCGAATCCTTGTACTTCAAGGAGTCACCAGTAGCAGTGCCCTCCGCCGTTTCTACGAAATCCGGAACTAAGTCACCATCCGTATCCTTGTATTTGCTCCTATCCAATGGATCGGTACCTTCCGTAACTTCTACACCATCCGGTACTCCATCTCCGTCGGTATCCGCTTTCAATGGATCGGTTCCCAAGTCTTTCTCTTGTTGGTTAGTCAAGCCATCTCCATCGCAATCTGCCGCTTTCCATGCATCCGAAGGAGTAGCGTTTTGGCTAGACAATTTGAAGGAACAAGCATCCAATGGATCGGTACCATCCGCACGTTCTTCATCGTCTTTTACCCCGTCCCCATCATTGTCTTCGTTGACATCCGTTACCGTGACGGTCAAGGCACGCTCAAAAGTCAAGCCTCCCGCATCCGTAACACGAACACGTACGCTGTAACTCGATTTGGTCTCAAAGTCAAACACCGCTGCTGTGCTTAGCGTAGCACCAGAAATAGTAAAGCTTGCATTGTCCGTGCCGCCTGTACCAGACACCAGTGTGTAGGTAAAGGTATCGTTGGCATCAATATCCGTGGCACTCAAAGTACCTACAGTAGTACCTGATGCAGCATTTTCTACTACGCTGTTGGCGCTTAAGGATATTGCCGTAGGCGCCTCATTCACGTTGGTCACCGTGATCGTCAAGTCACGCTCAAAGGTCAAGCCTCCCGCATCAGTTACCCGTACGCGGACGCTGTAACTTGATTTGGTCTCAAAGTCAAATACCGCTGCTGTAGTTAATGTCGCACCAGAGATGCTAAAGCTTGCATTGTCTGTGCTGCCAGTCCCAGATACCAAGGCATACGTAAAGGTGTCTCCTGTATCGGCATCTGTGGCAGTCAAGGTGCCTACCGTGGTACCTGATGCAGCATTTTCAGCAACTGTTGCAGGAGCCAATGCAATTCCTGTTGGTGCAGTATTGTAAACAAGCGTGACTGTGGCCGTTGTGCTTCCTCCGCTATTGCTTGCTGTAACCGTATACGAAACTGTACCAGTCTGGGCAGCAGTCAAGGTTCCTGATATCACACCGGTAGTCGCGTTGATGCTCAAGCCCGCAGGAAGTGCTGGAGAAATGGTATAGGTAGGGGTTCCTCCAGAAATGGTAGGCATCGCAGTAATCGCAGTTGCCTGACGTACCGTCTGCGTAGCTGGGGAGTAGCTCAATGCGCTTGGTGCTACTGCATTGAACACCTCTAAAGTGAAGGTGGTCGTCACCACGCATCCGGAGGCAGTGGTGCCAGTTACCGTATAGGTTCTAGACGTACTGTCCACCGTTGGCGTACCCGTAATCACACCTGTCGAGGTATTGAAGTTCAATCCTGTAGGTAAAGCTGGGCTGATGGAATACGAAGCAATCGTTCCTCCACTAACTGATGGGGTTAATGCCGTAATGGCGAAGGTTCGTTCGAAACTATTTGTTGCAGTGTAGGAAAGGGTAGGCGAAGCTACTGTCACTGTAGACACGTTGCTTGTGGTGGTTTGAGAACAAGCGCCACTTACAACCACGTAATAGTAATTCGTACCCGTTGCCGTATTCGGAATCGTAAACGTCGCTGCAGTCGCTCCTGAAATCGCAGTTCCTCCTGTGTTGCTCGCGCTGCTGTTGCTATACCACTGATAGGTCAACTGCTCTCCAATGGCGCTTACAGATATTCCCTGACCTACACAAAGCGAGGAAGAAGCAACAGGCTGAGTAAGGATCACTGGCCATACCCCAAGAACAAAATTGGATGAATTACCCGATCTAGCGAGATTAGTTAATGTTCCATCCAGGTTGATGCCAGAGGTTAAGTTGGAAAGTTTGGTAATGCTGGTATTTGTACCGGCAGGAGTGCCTTGATTAAAATTGTAGTAGGCTATCAATCCAGAATCGTTCCCGACAAGTTCTGTACCCATTCCGGCCAAGATTTGTTGGGCTGTACGTTCCGTATCCCAGATCCTTAGCTCATCTATGGTTCCTTTAAAGTATGTAGTTGCCGTTTGCATTGAACCAATTCTAATGTTTGGTGGTGCAGTCCTTGCACCGGTACCACCAGATGTTTTAGTGGCCTCTAACACACCGTTAATATATAACTTCATGGCGCCAGAAGAGCGCACCCAGGTAACAGCCACATGCGTCCAATTACCCGTGTTAATACTAGTGGTAGAGGTTATAGTAACATCTGGTGCGCCTATCCCAAAAGCCAGCTTTCCATTTAACAAAGAAGTTCCAAAATCATTAGCAACCCCAGCAACTTCGGCATCGACTATACCAGTACCATTATACCATTGACTACCCGTCAAAGAACTTTGTGATGTCTTGACCCAATATTCGATGGTAAAATCGTTCGATACAGATCGTGGGATGGTAACGTAATCATTTATACCATCAAAATCGATGGCATTGTTGCCGCAATCAAAAGTGAAGGTAGAAGACGTAACGGCTCCTCCTCCGGTTGTCACTTCAATGTCCGTGCTTACCGTAGCATTCTTACCTACAATAGCACGGACTTCAGTACCAGAGACCACAGTAAAGGATCGGGCATTTACTCCGCCAATTTTAACAGCAGTGGTGGAACCCAGATTCGTTCCAGTAATGACTACGGTTTCCCCGCTCTTTGCTGTAGTGGGGGAAAAAGAAGTGATTACTAGAGGTACGTTTTGCACATTCATGGTGACGGAAACATCTGCTGCGGATTCCAAATCCCCATCAAATGCTCGTACGGCCATCACGACCACGTTATTCGCCGTGGTAGATGGCGTCCACACCAAGCTTTCCCCCGTTGAAAGCACCGTTCCGGCACCCACCGTTACTCCTCCTTTAGTCAAGGTGCCGTTAGTGCCTACGGATTTTATTTTAAACTTTAAAGGCGAATCTTCTGCATCGGCATCTGTAAAGTTTTGCGCCGCCCCGCTAAGCATGGCATAGGTAATGGTGTTGGCAACGGTCTTCGTTGCAGTGCCTAAGTTTGCAATGGAGGTCAACGTGGGCGGAAAGGAAACTACTACTCTGGCTTCAGCAACATTGGAAGACAAGCCTCCTGCATCTACTACTTGGAAGGTGATTAGTCTTTGTTTTCCTGCTGAATTGGGAGCTGCAGTGGCAAATTTTACTGATCTTAAAAGGGTTTGGTATACTGCAGGAGTAGCTGTCCCTGTAAAACTAAGTACCCCTGTAGAGGCATTGTATGTTCCTGTAATTCCTGCCTGATTGGTCCAGGTCAACACATCATTTTGATTAAAATTGGTGGTGATGCTCACCGTAGCGGACTGGATCTGATCATTGGTATCCACATCTGATACGGATAGTAGATTGTGCACAAGCACAGGGGCTGAAACGCCCAACGTATATACTACCCTTTGGTATGGAACCCCGAGGAGTTCTACTTCTCCAATCTGCATGAGTGACCCCGATCTTAATTGAGGAAAGGTCAGTCTGTACGTGGAATACCATTCTTGATTGGTAATTTCTGCAGATTCAGATTGGGCAAATCGCGTAGTGGACAAATTGGTGTTAGCAGCAGCAATAATGGTTGCATACGAACCTCCTCCATCTCTAGATCCCTCCAAAGTAAAGGTCAAAGGATCTCTATCGCTGGCATCGTTCGCACTTGTAAAGGTAAGCTTGGTGATTATTGTCGCCCCAGTGGCTGGAGTCACCACAAATCCAGAGTTTGCTGGAGCTGCTGATCCTGCACCCCAGTTGAGGTATTTGGTATTGATATTATTATCTATAGCTTTAGTAACTTCTTCAGAGCCAGGAGTGGTGCTCCCTGCTGGCCAAATTTGTATGGGATCAGAAGGGCCGGTCACGTCAGAGCGCACCGTGTTGGCGCCCGCTTGAGGAGCATCATTTTGGGCTGTAACTGTAACTGTCTTGGTGAAGTTAATGGTAGTAGACCCGTCCAGAATGGTGATTTTTACATATCTAGTGGCCGTTGGATTGTCAGAGGTCGTTTGGTAGCCTATTTGGTTCAAAACCGCATTGACCTGAGCAAGGGTAGGACTACCCACCCAAGTAAGGAGCAAATTATTTCCGCTTGCACCGGAATTGGATAGTGAAGAAGGATACGTCGCGACGGTAGTAGCGCCCACTTTAACCGTGTTTGGACTCCCTAAAACCACATTTACTTCTCCTGCGCCAGTACCTACATTTTTTACCCCCAATTGATCCTCCGAAATCCCCGTAACGGATGTTCCTGCTTGATTTACATAAATTAAAGAAAGCGTTTTTCCACTAAAATTAGGAGTTCCCCCATTGGTGTAAGAAGAATTTGAAGCAGGAAAAAGTGAACCAAATGCAGCATTTACGCTATTCTCAAGAAATGTAATTGCACTGGGCGTTCCCAACTGAGGAAGAGGAAGCCCTATTGTAAATGACCTAGTTGCCGTAAATGAACAACCATTTAAAGTATATGCATAAGATAACGTTAATGTTTCGCCAGCGGCACTTGTAACCAATCCAGTACTGCTCACGGTAGAGTTAACACCACTTGAAACCGACCAAATTCCACCAGCAATAGGATGTGTAAATTGTGTTGTGCTATTTGGTTCTAATAATTCTGGACCAGATATAGGCAGATCAACAATGCTTCCTACAAAGTTAGAGGAAGCCCCTGTATTTGTAAAGTTGTTTAATGTGCCGTTTAATGTGTTGTTTGCTTTGTTGGTTACCGTAGTAATATTCGTATTTGAGCCTCCAGCAGCACCTTGATTGAAATCAAAATAAGTCAACAACCCTGTTTCGTTCCCTACCAACTCTGTGTTCATGGTAGCTTGAATTTGAGCTTGGGTGCGTGCTGTTGACCAAAAACGAACTTCGTCTAATGCACCATTAAATTGATTGTCTATTTTACCCAACCAATAATAATTATCATTTAATGAAAAGTTCGCAGCACATGCTTGAGTATACGCTTGGGTACCATTTACAAATAATGTAATTGTTGTTCCATTTTTTACCAAAGCAACGTGACTCCATCTATCCTGTGTTAATAAAACATTAGGTGTAATAAAACCAGTTCCTGAACTTTCAACATAAGAAGCGTGTATTTTTCCTCCATCATATATATAAAGCGATGGGTTTCTTGAATTGCCACCAATAAAACCATGAAAATTATTATCCATATCTGAAACGTGTGGCCGAATCCATGTTTCAATGGTAAAATTGGCTACGGTTTGATTAGGAAAAATTCTGGAATTTACTTGAACGAAATCAGCATCAAAGGCTGAAGTTCCAACACCAAAAGCTAAGGCATTCCCAAAAGGCTGGGCACAATCAATAACCCTTGGAACCTGCCCAAAAACCGAATGCGCAAAAAAGAAAATTCCAAAAAATAGCGCCAAGCCGAGGGTCTTGCTTTGCTGCATAGCATGGTTAAATACTGAACGTCCTTTCATGTGGGTAAACGAATTATACATAGTTACCAATGGTTACAAAATAAACAACAAGAACTAAAACTAGTGTTTCCTGTGAAAACTTGACTAATACAGGGTACTTGAAAAATACTCTTATTAATGTAATTATCTGTTTTTCAATTTATTAAAAATATGTTTTTGTCCTTTTATCCATTTGAAAAACTAAGTAAAACGACCAGAAATGGATGAAAATCTGGAAAAATTAATGTGGATATCTTTTTTAGGAGCGAGAGGACTGCCTACGGTAGGCAGGCAAGAGACAAGAAGCGAGAGGCAAGAGCAAATTTGTACAAAGTACAAAGTACCATGTACCAAGACGGTTAACGAGCAGAATTCCAGTCCAGATGCTAATCCATACTTGGTACTTTGTACCTGGTACATAGTACACTACTTTTCCTCCACCGCGATCAGCTGCGCCACCAGGTTGTCCTCTGTTCCCAGGCCCATTTTCTTGCGGATGGAAAAGCGCGTGTTTTCAATGGTCCGCACACTTTTGTTGAGCACTTCGGCAAGTTCCTTTGTGGATAAGTTGAGCCGCAAGTAGGAACACAGCTTCAACTCCGAGGGCTTCAAATCAGGGTATGAGGACAGCAAATTCTTGTAAAAGTCTCCATTGGTCTCCGTAATCCGGTTTTCCAATTCAGTCTGCAGAAACTCAAAGGTCTCCCACTTGCGGCCATTTCCTTCCTCTTCTTCCAATAGCCCAGCAGCAGTCTGCTCCTCCAAGAGCTTTTTGATCTGCAAGATCTGCAAGGCTTGAGCGGTCAGCTCCATGTCTTTTGCTTGCACCGCCCGACTCAAATCCAGTTGCTGTGCTTCGGCCATCAACTTTTCATTGAGGAGGCGTTTTTGCCGATACATGCCAAACAAGACCAAACTCAATAAGGCAAAAAGGACGATTCCCCCGAGCACCAAACTCAATAAAAACCGCTGGTTCACCGCTTCCAACACCAGTATTTCATTGCCCTTACGCTCCGACTCGTAGCGCTCCTGCAGGGCCAGGGATTCTTTCTTTACCGATTCGGAAAGCAGGGAATCCTTGATTTTGTTGGCGTCCACCCCTAAAAAATAGGCCCGCTCAAAGTCTCCCTTATCCCGAGCTAGCCAGGACAAACGCTCCAAGGCATAGCCTTTTTCTCGAGCAAGACCCATTTCCTCCGCCTTGGCCAAAGCCAAATTCAACCATTCCTCGCTCTTGAGGTAATTTTTTTGTAGGCGATACAGATTCCCCAAATTCAATCGGGAAAGTAAGATCCCGTACTGTACCCCTGCCTTTTCGGACAAGGCCAGGCAATTGGAAAAATAGCCTTCCGCCTGAGCTAGGTCCCCCTTTTGCTCGTATACATTGCCAATATTGAGCTGATTCTGAGCCAGTAAAAAGTCGTTGTTCAAGGCAGCCAACCACGTGGAGGCCTCCAAATAAGCCGTAATCGCCGAATCCAACTGGTTCAAACTCCGGTACACTGCTCCCAGGTTGTTGTTGGCCATCACCACTCCCAAAGAGTCCTTTATGGCCAAATGCGTGGTTTTCCCTTTTTTGTAATAGGTTTTTGCCTGAGCAAATTCACCCAATTCTTTGAAATTGCCACCCAAACTATTGTACACCTTCGCCAAATTGGACAGCTTCTTTTGTTGCTCAAAAATGGACTCTGCTTCTTTCAATCCCCGAATCGCATCCTGATAGGCTCCGTCTTCCCCATGCAGCAAGGCCTGCACAAAGCGCAAATTGGGGTACAGGGGAGAGCTCCCATCTATTTTTCCCAATAGCGCCCGGTTACCCTGTCGCATGGAGTCGTACTTGCCCAAATAGTAAAAGGAAAGTTGCTTATTGAGCAGCAGACTAAGCACCTGTTCGGTGTCCCGTTGTTCCGTAGCTAAAAGTTGATCTGCTAGCAGTAAGGCCGAATCATAGGCCGCACGGTCTTGCAGCTGCTCGATTTTTTTGAATTCTTGCTCAAAGGATTGAGCCCAACTTCCTGGCAAAATGCCTAAAAAAAAGAAAAACAAGAGCCCTAAAGCAAGTATATGCTTTCTAAACACTTTACTCCCAACGCTTTCTTGATTTTTTACCATGGTGAATTTACTGCAATCTAAATAACGGCCTAAATTGGATAAATTCAAGAGAAGAAATAAAATTGTACGAAGTACTACATTTGTACAAAGTACCAAGTACAATGTACAAAGATGCAAGAGACAAGATGCAAGAGATTAGACGGGTTAAATTTCTTTGCGTCTCTGCGTCTTTGCGAGAAGAAAAAACTACCATGGAGGATGAAACTTGCCAAAGGTAGGTAAACCCGCCGCTATGCATAGTTGGATTCGCTATCGCGGATCAGTCCGCCGCGGTGGATCAGTCTTTACTCAGCATTGGAATTTCGACATTAGTTTAAATTCCGTACTTCGCCTGCCCGCCGCGGCGGGTATCTCGTATTTCAAATTTTGTGCCTAGAACAATCATTCGTATACCAAACGATACACCACCCCATTTGTCTTGCTCATCACATACAGGGTGTTCGCAGCATCTCGACCGAATTTCAGATCCACGCGATCCTGGCCCACAAGCTCCTGTAGGCTCATTTCCTTGCCTTGATAGCGAATCCCCCAGGTTTGCACAGTTGAGTTATCCACAGTCAAATCCGTAAAAAAGAGCCTGCCCGTAGGTACATCCCCAAAGACAAATTTTCCCTTCAAGAGCCCATCCGCTACCGTATATCCCCCAATGATGGCCACGGTCTCGTCGTGTTCCAATTGGACCTTGGGATAAGTAACTCCTGCGTCCTCCTTAGGCAAGGGATAGAGGCTGCGGAAACTGCCATAAGGATTGATCACAAAGGTTCCTTCCCGTACCGGCCAACCGTAAAACTTCCCTGGCTGGATGCGATTGATCTCTTCGATGCTGTGCTGCCCAATGTCCGTGGCATGCAATTGCCCCTGCTCATCCCAGAAAATGCGATTCGGGTTGCGAAACCCGTAGGCATAGACCTCTCCCGCCAACGCTTTCTTTCCGAAAAACGGATTGCTGCTCGGTATTCCGTACTGCCCATTTCTACCCGTTTTTCCAAGAGGGTCTATGCGCCAAATGCTGCTGTACATGCCTTTGCCCCCATGATTGGAAATTTCCGGATAGCCTGCCTCTGCGGTACCTCCATCTCCATAGCCCACATACAAAAGTCCATAGTCAGCAGAATGTCCTTTTTTAGCCTGGGGATTGAAGGCCAATTCCTGCATGCCATGGGCCTGCGAGGCATTGTTTACGCGTAAAATTTCTCGGCTTATTCCTTGAAATACCCTTGCCTGTGGGTCTGTGGCTTTCCATTCGGTCAGCACCCATTGCATAAACACCTTTAAGCTATCTGTAAAGCCCACATCTGCCTTTCCAGTATCCCCTGGTTCAGTATGGGAAGTGTAGAAAAGCCCATTTTTGGCAAATTCGGGATGAAAAGCAAAACTTCCCAATCCGGTAGCCCAACCCGGCTTACTGACCATTTTGGGGCGCAACTTCAGCAGCGGAAGGTACAGTTGGGGCTTTTGGTCCACCAATTCATACAATCCAATTCGTTGATCGTTGATCATCAATCGATCCGTACCCGGAATAGGTTCCATCTTGGTCATCTTGGCCAGCGGAGCAACCGAATCGGATGCAGGCAGTTGCGCGAAAAATTCCAAGTCCAGACGAATCCCTGAATCTGGTACTTTCTCAGGAATCAAATTGGCCGTGGTATCGCCAGAAATCGGGATGGGGGCTGTGGAAAAAGTATGCAAGTAACTCAACAGCGCATCCAGTTCTCCCTCCTGCAATTGTGGATAACTCGGCATTTCGGTACGGTATTTTTCCAAAAGAGCCAATGCGCGTGGATCCTTGTTTGCTATTGCTGCTGCAGGGTTTTGGATAAAGGCACGGATCCAACTTGATTCCACCTGTCGGGTGAGTCCACTGAGGTTGGGCCCGATGGCATCTTGATCAAAACGGTGACAAGAGGAACAGTGCTGCTCAAAGAGTTGCTTCCCTTTCGTGATCTGACTCGCCTCAGTATAAATATCGGTTCCAAACTCTTTTTTCTCAGGGCTGCACGATACTAGAAACAACCCTAGTAATGCACACAAAATCATCGCTTTATTCATAGAACTAAGATCTTATTTTTTAAATAAAAACCATATAGACACATAGAAATTGAGGTTACTATGTGCCTATGTGGATATGAAGAATAGATGGGGGCTAAAAATAGTGCCAAATATCAAGAGGCTCCGAAGGGAGTTTGCTGTTCAATCCCATTTTTCTTACTTCATTATTCTTCGATCGGCGTTCAGCGTTCGACATTAGTTTAATTTCCGTATTTCGTATCTCGTACTTCGTATTTTATTAAAGGTCCGCAATCCTCACCTGCGTCTTAATCAAGTTCGAACTGGCTTTGGCGACAAGTTTGCCGGATTCCTTTCGGATTTCTGCTTCCCAATGGTTTAAATTGGAGCCTGAACGCACGAGTCGTGCACTCACTTCCAAACGCTCCCCTACCTGCGCAGCAGACAAGAAATCCACGGACAAATTGATGCTGGTCATCAGAAACTCAGATCCTGCCACAAAATTGCCCATCCCAATCACGTCATCCAGCATCAAAGAAGCAACTCCTCCATGCAAAATGCGCCCGGGATTGCACAGCTCGGGACGTACGGTATACGCCACCTTGATTGCATGAGGATCGACTTCCAAAAGGGTGCCTGCAAGCCAGTTTCCGGCTGCAGAAGGAGTGCGGTCCAAGGTCTTACCTACCTGGGAACGGAAATAATCGAGAGGGGATGGGGTTTCCACTAGGGTTGGGGTTGGTTGAGAATCCGAAAATAGTCGGTCAAGACGGTTTTCAAAACTTCTTTCTCCGATTCTGTCTGCCAAATCGGGTATTCTTTTCCATTCCCACTCAAGCTAAAGGAGGCATTTTGCTGGAGCAGGGGCCACAATTGCTTCCCTAAGTCCTTGTGCGCCGTGTTTCCGCCCAAATCAAAGGTGATTTGAATGACTTCATCCCTTAGGTTTGCTTGAATTTGAATCGGGTAGTCTGCTCCTTCGAGTTCAAAGAACAGGTAGGCTTCGTTGGTTTTGGAAGAGAGCAAAATCGCAGGAAAAAATTCGGGAATGGTATCGGAATTTGGGCGCTTCCCGTGACGAAAGAGCTCCATCCCTGCTTCCTGACGAACTTCCCGATCGTAGTGGATGCTGCGCAGGTTGAGAAAGAAAAGTCGGTCGGCATCTGCCACCTGAAAAGTGCGGTCTTTACCGGTATTGTTGGCCCGATACCCATCAAAAAATGA
>Ga0172376_10007467_pt1 | contig 11640 bp, 9 predicted proteins | sample Lak35m_FD_121114 | JGI IMG/M metagenome (GOLD analysis project Ga0172376, IMG submission 121114) | Freshwater microbial communities from Kabuno Bay, South-Kivu, Congo - kab_092012_35m | ecosystem: Environmental > Aquatic > Freshwater > Lake | place: Democratic Republic of the Congo: South-Kivu...
AAAAGCGGCGCCGCGCGCGTCGGCGTGAGCGCCCCGCGCGAGCTCGGCTCCTCCTACACCCCGAGCGAGATCGAGCCGCAGGTCGCGGCGCGCTGGGCGGCAAGCGACTACGGGAACCCTGAGAGTCGGGACAGCGTCGCCAAGGCGGACCTCCCACCGTTCACGATCATCATGCCGCCGCCGAACGTCACCGGCGGTCTCCATGTAGGGCATGCACTCTTCGTCACCCTTGAGGATCTCCTCGCGCGCAGGGCACGGATGGAGGGGCGACCCACGCTCTGGCTCCCTGGCGTTGACCACGCATCAATCGCCGCACAGTTCGTGTTGGACAAGATCATCGCCGATGAGGGGGAGAGTCGCACCAGCCTCGGTCGCGAGCGCTACCTGCAACGGATGCATCGCTTTATGGAAGAGACGCGTGGCATCATCCTTGGACAGTTCCGTAGGCTCGGTGCGTCAGCCGACTGGGGGCGCACCCGCTTCACGATGGATGAAGTTTCGAGTCGCGCCGTTCGCACCGCCTTCGCCACGCTCTATGAGCGCGGCCTCGCGTACCGAACCGAGGCGTTGGTCAACTGGTGCCCAGGTTGCAAGACGAGCGTCTCCGATCTTGAGTCAATTGCCGTAGAGGAGCGCGGAAACATCTGGGAGATCCGGTATCCGCTGGAAGGTGGTGCGCTTGGTGAAGGGATTGTGGTCGCAACCACGCGCCCTGAGACGCTGCTCGGTGATACGGCGGTTGCCGTCCACCCAGACGACCCGCGCTACGCGAAGTTGATCGGCTCGCGCGTCATCATTCCGTTCGTTGATCGCGCCGCTCCGATCCTTGCCGATGACTTTGTGGACCAGACGTTCGGCACTGGCGCGGTGAAGGTGACCCCTGCGCACGATCCGAACGACCGAGAGGTGGGCCTGCGCCACAACCTCCCAGCGCCGACGATCTTGGATGAGGCGGCGCACATTGTGGCTGACGCCCCGAAACCGTTCGCAGGAATGGAGCGGTTTGCCGCCCGCAAGGCGATCGTTGCGGCGCTTGAAGCGCTCGGTCTCCTCGTCTCGGTGAGGCCGCACACCGCGAATCCGGCGCGCTGCCAGCGGAGCAACGACATCCTCGAGCCGCGCCTACGAACGCAGTGGTTCATCCGCACCAAGCCGCTCGCTGAGAAGGCACTCGCTGCGACGCGCTCAGGGAAGACACGCATTGTCCCTGCGCATTTTGAGAAGACATGGGAGCACTGGCTCACGGAGATTCGCGATTGGAATGTGAGTCGCCAGCTCTGGTGGGGGCATCGGATCCCTGCGTGGTATTGCGCCGATAACCACATCACCGTCAGCGCTGACGAAGAGGGACCGGTTGGCTGCAGCGACTGCGGCGCGCCCGCCGATCGGTTGGTCCAGGAGAGCGACATTTTCGACACGTGGTTCAGCTCTGGCCTCTGGCCGTTCAGCACACTCGGTTGGCCGGATCTGACGAGTGATCTGAAGCGCTACTACCCGTCACAGGTGATGGAGACGGGGCACGACATCCTCTTCTTCTGGGTGGCGCGCATGATGATGCTCGGCATTGAGCTGATGGGCGAGCCACCGTTTGAGACGATCTATCTGCACGGGATGGTGCGTGACCCCGAGGGTCAGAAAATGTCAAAGACGAAGGGGAATGTGGTTGACCCACTCTCGCTGATTGATGAGATTGGTGCCGACGCGCTGCGCTTTGCACTCGTCTCGGGGACCGCAGCTGGCGCCGATCAACGCCTCTCGCCGGAGAAACTGGAGAGCGCACGAAACTTCATGAACAAGCTCTGGAACGCGGCGCGCTTTGTGCTCGGCGCACGCCCCGCCGAAGTCATGGGTGAACGCTCGGATGCGCGGAGCGCGAAGGAGGTGGCAGGTGAGTTTGGTGCATGGATGTCGGCGCGCATCAGTAGCGCGATCGAAGATGTGGATCGGAACCTCGCCGGATACGGGTTCTCTGAAGCGGCGCAGCGAATCTACGATGCGATCTGGGCCGAGTACTGCGACCAAGCGATCGAGCTTGCCAAGGTCACCCTTGCTGACGAGTCGCGGCCCGCGGAGGAACGCGTCGCGGTCTGGTGGACGCTCGTCGATGGACTGGATGCGCTCCTTCGCCTCTTGCACCCAGTGGCGCCGTTTATCACGGAAGGGATCTGGGAGGCGCTCCCGCGCCGCAAGGGAGATGGACCACTTCTCGCCACCGCCGCATGGCCCGCGCCAGACGCCAAGGGAGGCGACGGTGCGACCGCAATCGATCAGTGGCTGGAACTTGTGCGCGAGGTACGGGCGGCGCGCACCAGCACGAAGCTCCCAGCCGGCGCGTGGATGCCGCTTGCGGTTGCCGCACCAGCGACTCTCGCCGCATCAGGTGAACGCTTGCGCGCAGCAATCGAGCGACTCGCGCGTGTCCGTCCGCTGACGATCGACTCGAGCCTTCCCGCGGGGGAGGAGGGGATGCTGATCGTTGCGGGTGCCCTCACAGCCCGACTCTCGCCGCCAGAGGCGGACGCATCGACCCGTGATGCGGATCGTCTGCGTCGCGAACGCGAACTGGTCGCCGCAAAAGCCCAACTCGCCGCCGCTGAGGCGCGCCTTGCAGATCCGTCATTCACAGGGAAGGCTCCCGCAACAGTGGTCGCAGGCGCTGAGCGACGGGTCGCAGAGTTGCGCGATGAGATCGCTCGTCTTGAGCAAGGCGCCTGATGCCCTTCTACGACTATCACTGCACACGCTGCGGCACCACTGTCGAGTTGCTGCACGGTATTGATGATGAGACGAAGCGAACACACGAGGCTTGCGGTGGCCCGCTTGAGCGTCGCTTCTCGGCGACGAGCGTGCACTTCAAGGGGAGTGGTTGGGCGAAGCTCGAACGACGTGGTGGGGAGAGTGGTGGTGCTGCGACATCCGCCGGCGCATCAGGGGGCACGCCGAGCGCTACCCCTGCGCCGTCCAGTCCAACACCGAGCGCCCCCCCAGCAACATCGTCGGGTGGCGGCGGGGAGTAGCCCCTAGGTCGTTCGGAAGAAGTCACAGATTCGCTCTGCGACCTCGCGTGAGACGGCAATCTGCGCGTCGCTCGTCTGCGCACCAAGATGCGGTGTCAGTACGGTGTTCGGTGCGGCAAGGAGCGGTGAGTCCTTCGGGGGCTCCGTTGCGTACACGTCGATCGCAGCGCCTGCGATACCTCCTGAGCTGAGTGCTGCGGCGAGCGCACGTTCGTCAACCAGACTCCCACGTGCCACGTTGATCAGCACCGCATGCGGCTGCATCTTCGCGAGCTCCGCCGCGCCGATGAGCGGGCTCGTGCCAACAGCGGGAGTGTGCAGGGTGACGACATCCGATTCACGGAGGAGCTGATCAAGCGGGAGGAGACGCACGCCAAAAATCGCCGCATCGGAAGGGCTCACCATCGGGTCGCTTCCGAGGAGGAGCATTCCAAAAGCGGTAGCGCGAGCGGCAACTGCTCGGCCGATTCGTCCTAGGCCAACGATGCCGAGCCGTCGACCACGAAGTTCGAACCCCTTGAGCGCCGCACGCGCCCAGGTGCCGTCGCGCACGGATCGATCACCGTTTGTGACGTGTCGTGCCAGTGCAAGGAGTAGCGCGAACGTGTGTTCTGCCGCTGCAACCGTGTTTCCATCTGGAGCGTTCACAACGAGGATTCCTGCACGCTCAGCCGCAACTGCGTCGATATTGTCAATACCGACACCGGCGCGTCCGATGATGCGCAGCTTCGGTCCCGCTGCAATCAGCGCAGCGTCTACCTTGACCTGAGATCGTACGATCAGCGCATCTGACCCGGGGAGTGCAGCGGCAATGGCGTCACGCGATTGACCGGAGAGATCGTGCACGGTGTGTCCCGCCGCCTTGAGCGTTTCAACGCCGCTGGCTGCGAGCGTCTCCGCGATGACGATAGTCGCCATTGGTGGGTGCGTCGTTAGGCGCTGATGAAGCCGGTCGTAGTGGCAACCAGCCAGATTGCGGCGAGAAGTCCAAGGAGCCCCCCGTACGTCATGACGATTCGCCGCAGGTCTCGACGGACCACTGGGAGCTCCGTTGCAATCTCGGCGGCGAGCCGCTGAGCAGATGCGCCCCGAGTCAGCGCGTCGAGGGGATTAGTCGCCACGTTGATCACGCGCGGGGCCTCAAGCTTCGCCTCGTATGCCGCAGCAGCGGCCTCTTCGGCGGCGGTAAGGCCTCGCTTCGGTGCGTTTGGCCGCTCCTTCTTCGGGCGCTGATCAGGCCTAAAGCGCTTCACACCCTTCGCCACGATTCCTCCTCTGTTTCCGCTCTCGTCGCGCAGCGGTCGCTGCATTAGGTGCAGGATAGCGGAGAGCACGTGACCATTAGATGGCACGAGGGGGCTGATACGATCGGGTCATGCAGGCCGATGCGATCAGCACCCTTACCGCCGCCGCCGCGCTCTTCGGGGGCCTCGCCCTTCTGGTCGCCCTCTTGGCCCTTCTTGCCGCCCGAACCGCCCGCCGCAAGCTTGCAGCGCTCATGCGCGAGGGCGAGGGGAGCAGTGCAGGACAGCTCGCACAGCTTCTCGAAGTGACGGCGGAGCATGGCCGTCAGCTGCGTGACGGATCGGCGCGCATCGCTGACCTTGAGTTGGCGGCACAGCGTGCGGTGAGCCGGATTGGGCACGTGCAGTTTCAGGCGTATGACGATGCGGGCGCGGGGCAGAGCAGCTCGCTGGCGCTGCTCGATGATGTCGGGAGCGGCGTGGTGATCACGACGCTCCACGCTCGAGTGGGGACGAGGATCTATGTGAAGCGTCTGGTTCACGGCGAGAGCGAGACCGTACTCGGTGAAGAGGAGCGCGCAGCCATTGACGCGGCACTCCGTCCGCCGAGCGATGCACGCCGCGCCAAGTGACACCACGCGCGCCACGCGGCGCAGCGTCCGTTGGGAGAGACTCAGCGCAGAGTGATCAGATCCCCGTATGGACGGGGGTTTCCGTGCGCGCACCGCGGGCATTTGAAGAGGGGGTCAAGCACCTTCTTGCAGATCTCAATGACGATCAGTACAAGGCGGTCACGCATGGTGAAGGGCCGCTCCTTGTCGTCGCTGGGGCAGGGACTGGAAAGACGCAGGTCATCACTCGACGAGTGGCATGGTTGATTGCACAACAGCGTGCCGCACCAGAAGAGATCTTGGCACTTACGTTCACCGATCGTGCCGCAGATGAGATGCAGGGGCGTGTCGATCGACTCGTGCCGTACGGATATGCAACAACGCCAATCAAGACCTTTCATGCTTGGGGCGATGAGCTGCTTCGTGAGAATGCCCATCGCCTCGGCATCTCCGGCGAGCTCCGCGTGCTCGGCCGCGCGGAGGTGGTGCTGCTTCTTCGGGAACACCTCTTTGAACTCGGTCTCTCGCGATTTGCCCCGCTCGGAGATCCAACGCGATTCCTCGGTGACATTGCGGGGTACATCTCGCGAGCAAAGGAGGAGGGGGTTGGTGCGGATCAGATCGATGCGTTTGCTGCAGGCCTTCGTGCACGCGCAGAAGCGCTGAGGGGTGAAACGGTTGACGACGTGAAGGTTCGTCAACACGTTAGTGCCCATGCAGATGCACTCGAGCGGCTCGGCGAGGAACATGGTGAGCTCGCCGCCGCCTATCGCGCGTATCGGGCCGTCCTCGCGAGGAGCGGTCTCCTCGACTTTGGCGATCAGGTGCTTCTTGCATATGAGCTTCTGCGTGACGATCCCCTTGTCGCTGCGCGCGTTCGCGAGCGCCACCATTGGCTCCTCGTTGATGAATATCAAGATACGAATCGGCTCCAAGGAGCTCTCGTTGACCTGATCGCACAGGGGAGTCGCAACCTGACCGCCGTGGGGGATGATGACCAGTCGATCTATCGATTTCGCGGTGCCGCCATTGAGAACATCCTTGGATTCGTAGACCGATACCCTGATGCGACAAAGGTGGTGCTCACAAGGAATTACCGAAGCACGACTCCGATCCTCGCCGCGGCGCGTCGACTGATCCGATTCAATGACCCAGAGCGACTTGAGACGAAGCTTGGGATCTCAAAGGAGCTGCGCGCCGAGGCCGAGGGGTCCGCGCCGCACCCTGTGGCGTTTCGCCGATTCCGGACGACTGCGGATGAGGCGGACTGGATTGCGAACGAGATTCGCAGCTCGATCACCTCGGGGCGGCTCCCACGAGACCATGCGGTGCTGGTGCGCGCCAATGTCGACACCGCGGAGATCAGTCGCAGCCTGAACATGGCAGGGATCCCATGGCGTGCGAGCGGTGCGGCGGGCCTCTACGACCGACCGGAGGTACGTCTTCTTCTTGCAGGGCTGCGGCATGTTGCAGACCCAGACGCTTCAGCCCCGCTCTTCTTGATCGCTGCAGATCCGCGATTCAAGGTGCCAGCGGGGACGCTCGCTGCTGCGGTCGGGAAGTCGCGACGAGAGCATCGCCCGCTCCGAGAAGCGCTGCAGGCCGTCGGTGCAACTAACCCCGATACGGTGCGGCTGCTCACACGTCTGAGTGACCTTGTGAAGGAGAGCGTGGAACGGACGAGCGGAGAGGTGCTCTACCGCTGGTTACGCGAGAGTGGTCTTCTCGCAGCGCTGACGCGTGAGGGAACCCCAGAGGCAGATGAGCAGATCCGAAACATTGGACGACTCTTTGACGTAGTTCGCTCACGCAGCCATCTGCTTGAACTTGATCGTGCACCATTTCTGGTCCGCTACCTGGAAGAGCTTGGTGAGGCGGGCGACGATCCCTCTGCCGCCGACGTCGACCCAGATCTTGATGCCGTTGCCCTGCTGACCGTCCATCAGGCGAAGGGCCTCGAGTTTCCGGTGGTCTTTGTTGCCAACATGGTCGAGACACGCTTCCCTGCGCGCGGACGCCCTCCGCGCCTCGCGCTCGCGGCGGAGCTCGGCGGCAGCGATGAGATCGTGCCGCGCGACCCACGCGCGCCCGTGACGCAAACCGCACTGGATGAAGAGTCGCTTCGGGAGGAGCGTCGCCTCGCCTACGTGGCGCTGACGCGAGCGCGCGAGCAGCTGTATCTAACCGCCTCGGAGCGTGCGACCGGAGGCGTCCGCCCTCGTAAGGTGAGTCGCTTCATCTCGGAGGCACTCGACCTGGCACGCACGCAACTCGAAGCGACGCCCGTCGCAGGTGAGCGCAGTGGTGCGGTTGCCGCACTGGAGGTGACAGAACCTACGGCGGCCGTCCTGCCAACCCGTGCACCCGGAGCCGCAGAGCAGACACCACTGACACTGAGCTACACCGCGATCGAGGCGTATCTCGCCTGTCCGTTGCGATACCACTATCAGCAGCGCCTGCGAATACCGCTTCCTCCACATCACGCCGCAATCTATGGATCGGCCCTGCACGCTGCAGTGGCGGAGTTCCATCGCGGTCAGATTGCAGGATCGATACCCGAACGCACGGCGCTCGTTGAGGCACTGAATCGGAGTTGGCAGAGTGCCGGCTTTATCTCTCGCACGCACGAGGAGGCACGCTACGCGGCCGCGCTGAAGGCGCTGGAGCGATTCAGCGCTGAGGAACGTGCGAGTGGTTCTGTCCCCGCGCATGTCGAGAAGGACTTCTCGTTTGAAATCGGAGGGCACAAGATCCGCGGCCGCTGGGACCGCGTCGATATCACGCCACTCGCTTCAGGTGAGCGCACACGCGACATCCCAGTCATCGAGATGAGCGATGAAACGCTCCGTCCCACGCTACCGCTGAGCGACGAATGGGTTGTGATCTCAGACTACAAGAGTGGAGGTAAAGACGACGAAGAGGGGAACGTCACTCGCGCGCGCGACGCGCTGCAGTTGCAGATCTACGCGCTCGCCTGGCGCGCTGCCACGGGAAGACTTCCAGACGAGGTGAGCCTCCGATTCCTCGATTCAGGGAAGCACGCAACCGTCCCGGTTGATCCGAAGCGCATCGCGAAGGCGCGCGACCGTATCGTGGAGGCGGCGGAAGGGATCAAGTCGGGATCGATGGAGGCGAAGCCCGACCGAATGAACTGCACGTACTGTGCCTATCGCGAGCTCTGCCCGTCATCGAAGGCACCAGCGGGTCGACCAGCATGACGCTGTGGGATCAGCAGGGAAGAGAGACGTCGGCTCCGCCGCATCGACAGTCGCCTCGCGTGGAAAACCCGCCACGAATCCCCGTTGCGGATCAGCGACTGATCCGCCTTCTCGCTTTCGCTGCGCTTCTCACCATTGCCGCCTCTGTTGCGGCGGCACTCAACATTGATCCAATCGGAGACCCAGTGGCGGGGCTCGGCGTCTCCCTCGTGTTCGGGCTTGCGATCAGTTTCACCCTCGCTCCCATTCTGCTCATTGAGTCGTATCGTCGTCACCCGGGCCAGTGGAGAGGGCGGCGAGCGAGGGCCCTTCGACGCAGCCTCATCGTCGGTGTGCTCGTTGGCGGCTACAGCGCCTTTCGAGTTGCAGGCCTCGGGAGCCCCACGGGGCTCCTGATCGGTAGTGCCCTTGCGGTTGTCATCGAGGCGGCGTTGACGCGAGCGGACAACGACGCGGTGTGACGCTCGAGGTGTGGTGTACGATGGCCACGCGCCCCGCTGGACGCAGGATCGAACCGGCGGCGCTTGGTCATTAGTGGTGTGTGAACATGAGCGCAAACAACCCCCCTTTCTCTGAATCTGTTGCCGCCCTCGGCTGGGGCGCCGCTTCAGAGGCGCGTGACCCAGACGATCGACCGTCGTACGTGGGACCCGTCAGCTTCTCCCAACTCCCATGGATCGAGGACGCGAACGAGATCAAGAAGATGCAGGCGGATATTGCGATCATCGGCGCACCGTTCGATGACGCGGTAACCCACCGGCCAGGTACGCGCTTCGGCCCGCGCGCAATTCGCGAAGCGCAGTATCAGACTGGTCTCCTGCACTCCCTCCAAGTTGGCGTTGATCCATTCCGTGTCCTGACCGCCGTTGACGCGGGCGATGCCGCGGTGGTTCCAGGTCGCGCGCAACACGGTCACGGAGAGATCTATCGCAAGGTTCGTGAGGTTGCTGCGACTGGTGCCATCCCAATTGTGTTTGGTGGGGATCACTCCATCACCTGGCCGAATGCAACTGCGGTTGCTGAGCTGCGATGGCCGAAGAGCATTGGCATCTTGCACTTTGATGCGCATGCCGACACGGCGCCAGACGGATACGGGTCGCTACACAGCCACGGTTCACCAATGCGCCGACTTATTGAGTCCGGTGCCGTTCAGGGGAAGAACTTTGTGCAGGTAGGGCTTCGTGGCTATTTCCCAGACTCCGAAACGCTCAATTGGATGAAGAGTCATGGGATGCGAACACACCTGATGGCCGAGATCGAAGAGCGGGGGGCAGAGGCGGTCATCCAGGATGCGATCGCAGAGGCACTCGATGGCCCAGACGCGATCTGGATCAGCGTAGATATTGACGTGGTTGATCCAGGGCTGGCCCCTGGAACTGGTACGCCAGAGCCGGGTGGGCTGCTCACTCGCGAGCTGTTGCGTGCACTTCGTCAGATTGCGGCTCGCGTACCGATCGCGGGGATGGACATCTTGGAGGTCTCTCCACCGTATGACTGGGCAGAGTCAACGGCGATGATTGCGAACCGCGCGGCTCTTGAGGTGATCAGCTCACTCGCGAAGCGGAAGGCGGCCGGCGAGACGATTCGCTGGGAGCATGGACGCTGATCCTCACAGCGAGGCGTCGACTCCTCAACGACGAGGGTGACCTAAACGCTGGCGCACAAGAAGATTGTGCGCTTTGGCGCTCGCTCGCCGAGGCGACTCGCGGCACCATCATTGAGTTCGGCTGTGGCGCTGGTCGCATCCTTGCGGCGCTGAGCGTCAGCGATCGAAGCCTCATCGGCCTTGATCGCGATCCTAAGGCAATCGCTCTCGCCTGTGAGCGCCTCCCCAACGCTCAGATCCTCGACGTGGATCTCATGGGCTGGGCGCCACCGAAGAGCCTTGAGCGGAGCGCGGGACTTGTGATTGCGGGAGGCGATCTTCTGCCACTCCTCCTTCTCGATGAAGAGTTGCGCCGCGTGATGGACCTTGCCGCGCAACTCGTCGCACCAGACGGCCTCTTCGCCATCGATGCCACCCGCATGGACCCCGCACTCCTCCGCGAGCCGGCTGGGCGCGCGGAGTGGGGCGAAGATGTGCGCTGGCGCGCCGCGGACGGCAGCGAGATCCTGCGCGACTCACGACTCCTTCCAGATCCTCTCGGGCGCGAACGCGTCGCACAACTCCAGATTCGGCACACCCGACATGGCGAGGGCGGGTACGTTGATGAACGCGAGCCGTTCCATGTGCGCGCGTGGAGTCCTGCCGAGGTAGAGGGGGCGGCGAGTGCGGCAGGGCTTCAGGTGACCACGCGCCTCGAAGAGGATCGGATCCGCTGGCTGCTACGGTCTACGCATGCCTGATGCACGACCGATCGGCTTCTTCGACTCCGGCGTAGGCGGGCTCACCGTCCTCCGCGCGTCACAGCAGCGGCTCCCAGGCGAATCAACGATCTACATCGGCGATAGCGCGCGGCATCCGTACGGCACGCGCACGGATGCAGAGGTGCTTCAATTCTCGGAAGAGCTCACCGATGCGCTCGTAGCGCGCAACGTGAAGGCGATCGTGGTCGCGTGTAACACGGCTACCTCCGTTGCACTGAGCGCGCTCCGCCTCCGATATCCGGAGATCCCGTTCATTGGCGTGGTGCGTCCAGGGGCGGCCGCGGCGACGCTCGCAACCCGAACGGGTCGAATCGGCGTGATTGCAACCGAGGCGACGGTACGCTCCGGTGCCTACTTCGCTGCGATCAAAGATCAGAATCCTGCGGTGCAGGTGCTGACACGCGCCGCATCTCAGCTGGTGCCACTCATTGAGGCGGGAGACCTCGACGGCGCCGCGTTGCGTGACGCAGTCGACGGCGTGATCGCGCCATTTCGCACATCGGAGGAAGCGCCGCGCATCGACACGCTGCTACTCGGGTGCACGCACTTCCCACTGATTCGAGGGATGATCGCAACCGCGCTCGGTGAGAGCATTGCGGTGGTTGACTCAGCTGCGGCCACTGCAGCAACGCTGCAGGAGGTCATCTCAGTGAACCACCTCGATGCTCCAGGCTCAACGCGCGGTACAGCCGCTGATCCTGGGAGCGCTGGCCACCGCGCCCCAGATCGTGTGGATGTGCGTGCGACTCATGAGATCTTCACCACGGGAGACCTCACGACGTTCCGCACGCTCGCGTTGCGACTCTTTGGCGATCAGGGCTCAGAGGTTGCGGCCCTCCCGCCACCGAGACGCTAGGGGAGTTGAGGGAGGATCGCCTCCACGATTGAGGCAGCATTCGCGGCGGCGAGTGGCAGGAATTCGTCAAAGGCGGTTGGAGCTGATGCATCTGCCGCATCGCTCACACTACGAATCACAATCCATGGGACTCCAAAACGCTGGGCGACATAGGCGATCGCTGCCCCCTCCATCTCCACAAGATCCGCGCCGGTACGCTGGGCGATCGCGTCGCGCGTCGCGTGATCATTGACGAACCAGTCACCCGTTGCAATGCGACCAACGCTTACGGCGAAGCCACGTGCGGCACCTTGCACGTGTGCGGCCTGCGCGGCGAGTTCGGCAAGT
>Ga0172376_10007468_pt1 | contig 11639 bp, 10 predicted proteins | sample Lak35m_FD_121114 | JGI IMG/M metagenome (GOLD analysis project Ga0172376, IMG submission 121114) | Freshwater microbial communities from Kabuno Bay, South-Kivu, Congo - kab_092012_35m | ecosystem: Environmental > Aquatic > Freshwater > Lake | place: Democratic Republic of the Congo: South-Kivu...
ATGGAACTTTCCATCATCATTGTGAGTTGGAACACGCGCGAGTTATTGGATGCCTGCCTGGCAAGCATCTATGCTCACCAAGATGGACTGACTTTAGAAGTCATTGTGGTGGATTCTGCTAGCGGCGATGGAACGGTTGAACATGTGCGTCAACACTTTCCACAAGTGCGCTTGCTCCCGCAAAGCACCAATGTCGGCTTTACACGTGGGAACAACTTAGGGTTAGCCATTGCCGAAGGGCGACATCTTGTACTGTTGAATCCGGATACGGTGGTTCAAGACGGTCTGTTATTGGGAATGGTGCGCTTCTTAGATGAACATCCAGAGTATGGGATCGTGGGACCCTATACCATCAACACCGACGGTAGCACCCAATCCAGTCGGCGACACTTCCCCAACCGCGCTATCGCCATTTTAGAAAGCACATGGCTACAACCGCTTGCCCCCCCATCATTGCTGGCGTGGTACTACATCACCGAACCGCCCGACCGCGCCACGTTAGATGTGGACTGGGTGCAAGGGCACGCCCTGATGGCACGGCGCGAAGTCTATGAACAGATCGGCGGATTGGATACGCAGTTTGTGATGTACTTTGAAGAAGTGGATTGGTGTAAGCGTGCGCACCTCGCGGGTTGGAAAGCCAAGTTCTTGGGGGATGTGACCGTCTTGCATCACGGGGGGAAAAGTAGCGACCAAGTGACCCAATTCAAACACATCCAATATACCCGCAGTAAAATTCTGTACCATCGCCGTTATCATGGGGTGTGGTTTGGGGAGCTATTACGGATTGTCTTGGGATGTTTATATGCGTGGCAATGGCTACGCGAAGCAAGTTTAGCCACGCTGGGACACAAGTCCGCCATGCGTTGGGAACGGGTGCGCGTTTATCGTGCGGTCTTACGCTTCTTGATGGTTGGGCAAGCATGAAGATTGGGATCATTAGTGGTGAATATCCCCCCATGCGTGGGGGCGTGGGAGCATGTGCGCACATCCTTGCCCATCGCTACGCGCAACAAGGTCATGAAGTCGCCATTCTCACCGCGCCCGATGGGCTAGACGAGACGCTCTCCACCACTCACACCCGTTGGACGCTTAACCGCATGCTTGCCATCCAACGGTGGATCAAACAAGAGGGCATTGAGATTGTGCATCTCCATTATCAAACCGCCGCCTTTCAGATGTCACCATGGATTCACTTCCTCCCTGAAGTGATCCGCCCGCTTGTACCGCTTGTCACCACCTTTCATGACCTGCGCTTTCCCTATCTGTTCCCCAAAGCCCATTTTCTACGCACATGGATCGTCAATCGGTTGGCGCGTCAATCCAACTGGGCGGTGGTGACAAACCATGAAGATGCAAACCGCTTAGACTGGCTCATTACCCACTCCCTCATTCCCATCGGTAGCAATATCCTAACGGCTTCTCCGCTCACCCAGCGTGAACGCCAACCCTCAACACCCTTTCAACTGGTTTACTTCGGCTTCCTGAATGATTCAAAAGGGGTGGATACGCTCTATCATGCGCTGGCACACCTCAATCAAGATGGCATCCCTGCCCAGTTAACGATGGTGGGCGATCCATTCGGAAGTAGTGATCCCTCCAACCGTGCGTATGCGCAACAACTGGATAGGCTTGCGCAACAGTTGAGCATCCAACCCCAACTGACTTGGACGGGTTACATCCCTGAAGAGGCAGTCGGGCAACATCTTGCTCAAGCGGACGCGGTGGTCTTGCCCTATCGAGATGGGGCATCCTTACGACGGGGGACACTCATGGCGGCAATCCACTATGGTTGTGCGATTGTCACCACCACCCCGCGCGTGAGCATCCCCGAGTTTGTGCATGAGGACAATATGTTACTAATCCCGTCAGATTCCCCCCAAGACTTGGCAACCATGCTAGGGCGTTTGTATCACGATCAAGCGTTGCGGATGCACCTACAAGAACAGGTATACACCCTACGCGAACAATTCAATTGGGATAAAATTGCGCAGGACTACTTGAATCTATTTGCATTGTTGATTACCACAACTTCTATGTCCGCAATGTCCTCAACCAATATTCAGTAAGGCTACGGCAAGATGCGCCCCTTCCGTCAGAAACACCTCCCTCCTCTGTTGCTACTCTTCACTCTGTGGCTTTTGTTCTTCTGGCAGTTGCTAACCCCCGTGATGGCGGATCGTGTTTCACTCAAGCAAGGGGACTTCAGTGGGCAGTTTGTGGCATTCGCTACGTACCAATATGAGCGGATGAGTCGGCTTGAAATTCCGTTATGGAATCCCTATAACAATGGTGGCTTGCCGTTCATTGCCGATTCCCAAGCGGCAGTATTTTATCCCCCACGCTTATTGTCCATCCTGTTGGCGAAGGTCAGCGACAGTTGGGGCTACCACACCCTAGAGCTAGAGATGGCAATGCATGTGCTGGGTTATACCATTGCCATGTATGCTCTCGTGCATCAGTTGGTGCGTTCGCGTTGGGCAGGCCTATTCTCCGCCGTGATAGCGGGCTATGGGGGGTATCTGAGCGGTTATCCCCCCTTGCAACTCGCCGTCTTAGAAGCAGGGGTGTGGTTTCCGCTGGTGATCTTGTGCCTGCATGTTGCCACCCCACCCAGTGGGTTGCGCCTATTTTGGATCGTATGGGGTGGGGTGGCGTTGGGCATGTCGTGGTTAGCAGGACACCCCCAAACCAGTTGGTTCTTGACCTATATCGCGGTTGCCTACTTGGGCTTCCGCCTTTGGCACCCCCCCGCGCCAACACACCGGCGAGCTAGAACGATGCTAGGCACGGTTGCTCTGTTGGGGATCATCACGCTGGGCACAACCGCAATCACCTTTCTGCCTGCCGCGGAGTACCTCCTGCATACCGCTCGCGCAGGGATGGGTTTTGCCGAAAAGGGGAATGGTTTCCCGTTACAAGACATTTTGCAAGTCATCCTCCCCCAAGTGGTGAGCCTGTATTCCCCGCTACACTTAGGTTACGTGGGGTTGTTTTGGGTGGGAGCAAGCCTATTCAGTCAACACCGTGAAAGCCGTTTTTGGTTGGTGTGTGCGGGGGTGGGGTTGCTGTTGAGCTTCGGACAACACACGGTCGTCTTCAGTGCGTTATACAACGTATTGCCCGGACTGCGTTTCTTTCGAGGGCAAGAGCGGGCGGCATACGTGGTTGTGAACGCCCTAGCGGTGGCAATTGGTTACGGTGTGGTGGCATGGCTAGAGCGTTCTCCCACACACTCAGCACGATTACATCGCGTGACGCGCGATATGGCGATTGGCATGAGCGGACTATTGGGCGTGGTCTTCATTTTGTGGCAGGGCTTCCCTACGCAATATGGGCATCTCATTCAACCCGTCGCGCTGGTGTGGGGCGTGATGCTCGCGGTGGGGTGGGGGGTGCGTCTAACGAATCCCCAGCGCGTCTTAACCATATTGTTGGTGGCGTGCGTAGTTGAATTATTCTCGCTCTATTCTGCCACTTCTGCCACGTATGACCAACAACCTGCCCTATCACAACTGGATTTTACGCCGACCGAACGCCACGCGCCAATCTTACAAGATGCCACCTTGCCTGCTCGTGTCGATGGATTTCGTGGGTTAACCGACAATTACGGGAGCCTGTATCAGCTATATGACGCAAGGGGGATAAGCCCGCTTTTCATAGATGGGTTATATGCCATCCAGCAACCTCCTTTTGCCAACCTAGATCGCTTTGAAATCAATCCAACCTTTTGGGAACTCAACGCGGTTGAATATGTCTACAGCGGAGAGGCACAATTGCCGATTGCCAGTGAACCCATCTGGGAAGGGGCAGACCGTTGGGGGCATATTTGGCTTCATCGTTTAACCAACCCACGCCCGTTTGCCCTTCTGCTCAATCAGGTGGATGTGGTGGATAGCGATGCGTTCGCGCGTGCGTTGCTACTCGATTCCCGTTATCAACCGCGCCATTCCATCATCTTGAACACACCACCAACGCAACCGCTTGAACCCGACCGCCCCCTGATTGGGGAAGCACATGTCACCCAGTTTGAGCCAGAAGCCATCACCCTCACGGTGGAAAGCAACCAACCCGCCATCCTCTCGCTGGCACATCCCCACTATGTCGGGTGGGTGGCGCACCTCAACGAGCAAAGCGTGCCGTTGTTGCGGGCGTATGGCGGATGGAGCGCGATCGAAGTTCCCAGCGGGAAGCATACCTTAACCCTGCGTTACCGCCCTCTTTCATTTACAATCGGTTGGGTCTTGACCGCCCTCACACTGACTGGGGTGATCTTGATCTCTGCCATTAGAAACCTGTTCGGAGTTCGCCATGCAGAATAGCCTACCACTAAACGAACGCCTTGCCACGATGGATCGTCGCCTGTACGCGCTTTTTGTGGGCGCGGTGGTGGGGGGACTGGGGGCACTCATCGGGATTGCCGTCAGCTATGGTGGTCCCATCATGGCAACGGGGGCGTTGGTGGGCATCTTAGGGGGCGTGTATATCCTGACCGATGTACGCGCCGCTTTGTATGGGACGTTGGCAATCATGTTGATTTTCCCATTTGGCACGCTCCCGTTCAAAATCATCCTAACTCCCACCCTCCTCGATATGACACTGGGTAGCTTTGTGGTCGTTTATCTGTTGCAATGGATGACGGGCAAACGCCACACCCTCACCCTCACACCAATACATTTGTTAGTTTTGGTGTATGTCTTCTACTTCATCCTGGCGTTCGCGCTTGGTTTGCGGTGGGGTGCGCCTACCCCCAACATCATCCGTCAATTCTCAGAGACCTTGTTAGCAATTGGTTTGGTCTTCGTCATCGTGGACATCACCAAAGATAGCGATACCTTGCGTCGCTTGGTGCTGTTGATTTTGCTCTTGGCAAGTCTACAAGCATTGATGGCGATCGTTCTGTGGGTGTTGCCAGATGCGTTCGCTGAACGGCAGTTGATTCGCCTAGCGCGGATTGGCTATCCGAACGGGGGAGTCATTCGTTATGTGGAAGATAACCGTGCGTTGGCAGAGCGTGCCATCGGCACATGGGTTGATCCCAATGTATTGGGTGGAGCGTTGGCAATTTTCGCCTCGATCATCACCCCACAAATCTTCGCACGGAAGCCCGTCATTCGTCAGCGTTGGCTCACCTTTGGCTTGTGGAGCGTGGTCGTGGTGGCGGTGTTACTCACCTTTTCGCGGGCGGCACTGGTGGGATTTGTGGTTGGCGGGGTGGTGATTGCCCTCCTGCGCTATCGCAAGTTACTCGCCGTGATGGCGTTGGGTGGCGTGTTGCTGTTATTCCTCCCCCAAACACAATTTTATGTAGAGCGGTTCATCTCCGCCTTTGGTGGGGCAAATGCTGACCCCGCCACGCTGATGCGCTATGGTGAATACACCGATTCGATCCGCTTGATACAACAATATCCTTGGTTTGGGGTTGGGTTCACCGGTACCCCCAGTCGTAACCTGTATACGCATGTGGCAAGTATGTACCTGATTATGGCAAATCAAACCGGTTTGATCGGGCTAGGGTTATTCCTGTTGCTGATGGGCGCGGTGATGCTATACGGTTGGCAGGCATGGCAGAAGGGCAAGAACAACGATGATCTGAACGCCATTCTACTGGGGTATTATGCCGGCTTGGTGACTGCTTTGACCACCAGCTTAGCGGATTTGTACTTCTTTCGGTTGGACTTTCAATCTCCCATCACCTTGTTCTGGTTAACGGTGGCTTTGTGTTTGGCGACAGCGCGACTGTGCCTTGAAGCCCAACACTCACGATCTTGAGCCTTGCACATTCACTCCGTTTTAGATAGACTTCCATATCGCCAAAACGACTGTATCGCTCTTTTCCGCTCCACTTCAACCATAGGGGCAAACCCAAGGAAAGGAAACACAACCAAATGAAAAGAAACTATGAATTGGCTTTCATTGTCCGCATGGATCCACAACAGGCGGTCATAGATGAGCACATCAAGCACGTTCAAGAATGGGTCGAAGCAGATGGCTACGGCGAGGTCTTGACGATGAACCGCTGGGGGCAGCGTCGCCTAGCTTATGAAATTGATAAGCAACGCGATGGTTATTACGTCTTCCTAGACATCAACATTGACCCTGTTGGCTTGCCAGAATTAGAGACCAACTTGAAGCTGGCAACCTCCGTCTTGCGCTATCTTTTGATTCGTAAAGAAAGTTAAGCGGTCTAACACATCATTGCACCCACCCAATCGACAATCATCTTTTGAAGTAACACATCGATGGTTGTTGAACAACGTTTGTAGAAACGGCATTTGCCGTCGAATGAATCATGAAACAAGGAGATGATCTAATGGCAGATCATGATTTGGGATACGAAGACCAAGAGCATGGTGATGATGTCGCTGGTGGCTCATCAGAAGGTGGCTCACGTGGGGGGTCTCGCCCGCATCGTGGGGGGGGCGGCAACCGTCGTCGCCGTCGGGTATATTGTCCCGATGGAAAGTGCTTTGACTACAAAGATGTAGATGCTCTCAAGCGTCATATCACCGATGTAGGCAAGATCAAGCCACGCCGTCAAACTGGCAATTGCGCCCGTTGTCAGCGTGAACTTGCACGTGAAATTAAGCGTGCCCGTCACTTGGCACTTTTGCCATTCGTGAGTACCGAAGAATAAATTTGAAAGACTAGCTAAGATCAGAGCGACAGCGTTTGAATCCGGGGCATGGCTTGCCCCGAATTTGCTTAAGGAAAAGGAAGCGTTTTATGTCATCCAACAAGCGTCGTACTACAGCATTACCCAAGACCGGGCGCGAAAGAGCGCGTCAAGCAGAGTTAGAAGCGCAAAAAAATAAAGATAGCGAAACCCCTTCTGCTGGTGGTGGGCTTAACCTCATCCAGAATTACATCAAAAACTTAGATGTGCAAGAGCGCGAAAAAGCAATCCAGACTTGGTTGTTGCGTATCGTAGCGGTCATCGGGATCGTGATTGCCATCTTGATTGTGGGTGCATTACTTTGGGAAAGCGTGGTCGTGCAAAATAGGTCCGTCGCCCAAGTTGGCACAGAACGCATCACAGTGGCACAATTTCAAGAGCGGGTACGGGTTGAACGTGCCGTCCTCAATCAACGACTCAACCTTGATTTCGGTCGTGCCATTCGCTTTGGGCTTGAGCCAGAGCAACTTGTTCAACAAGAACCCTACAGCACATGGTTCACAGAACTGACCGACCAAAGCGATTTACTAGGAAACCGTGTGTTGGATGAAATGACGGAAGAAGTGTTGATCCGTGCTTATGCGCAGGAAAATGGCATCACCGTTGACCAAGACGCAGTTGATCGCACAATGGAAGCGTTCTTCCTGTTCAATCGGGATGCAAACTTACCTCCCACTGAAACCGCTGTTCCAACCGAAACCGCAACCCCGTATGTCTCACCGACTCCATCCCCGACCGCCCTCCCCACTTCTACCCCTGAACCTACCGTAGAAGCGACGCTAGAATTTACCGCAACGCCCGACTTGAACGCCTTGATTACGGCTTTGCCCCCCACGCCCACCCAAACGTTTGAAGAGAAACAAACTTCGTACACCGATACACTTGAAACGTTCTACTCCAATTCAAAGAGCGAAGGGCAAATTAGTGAGGCGGCAATTCGTCGTTATTTTGAATACGATGCTTTGTTAACCGCCGTACAAGATCGTATCGTGGGCGAGCGCGAAACGGGCACTTATGTCAATGCGCGTCATATTTTGGTGGCCACCCAAGAAGAAGCTGATCGCGTGATTGCTGCCTTAGAGGCAGGTGAACCGTTCGCCGAACTTGCGCGGGCACTCTCTACTGATACGGGTAGCGGTGCAGGTGGTGGCGAATTAGACTGGGCACTCAGCTACAATTATGTGGATGGTTTCCGTCAAGCGGTTGAAACTGCCGAAATCGGTGTCATTACCGACCCCGTTCAATCCGAGTTTGGCTTCCACATCATTCAAGTCCGCGCACGGGAAGAACGCCCCTTGAGCGCACAAGACCTTGAACGGGTGAAGTCTGTCATTTTTCAGGAATGGTTGGATGCTTACGTTGCAGAACGCAGTGAACAAGTTGTCCGCTCCGACAGTTGGTTCAACCATGTTCCCACCGAACCCGTCTTTTCTTATCGCCCGATAAGCGTTGACTTTTAATTTTTTTACACACTCACATAGCGATCAAATAGGCATTCCCTTGGGAGTGCCTATTTCATTTCTCCCCTTAGCCCCCTATCATACATGGGCAGAAGTTTTGCCGATTAAGTAACCCTGAGTGAGCGCAATCAATATGCTCCATAGAATTGAACATTCTATTCAACAATTCGTTGAAAGTATCTTCTCAACAGTGCGTGGCAACCATCCGTTCACGGATCTCTTGATGCACAAGCTACAGGATTTTGTGGCACAAACAGACAAGAGCGCGTTCGTTGAACTCGACACTCTGACGATCGAAATTCGGATTCATGCTGACAAATTTGATGAACTGATGATTCACCAGTCCGATCGGGTGGAAGAGCTACTAGAGATGGTCAAGAAATTCTTATTGCAGGCTTTCACCATTCACTGCCCCGTGTCCATCAAACTCATGCCAGACTGGTCGTTAGCGAGTGAAGATTTGGTGATTATCCAGCAGTCCGCTGAAGCTGTGCACCACGCCACCTTGCGGATGGAACGCCCTGTCGAGGCGCGCCACCCCGTGCCCTTGTGTCATCTCATCTGTAACGATCAGACCGTTTACGAAATCACCCAACCGATCATCAACATTGGGCGAAGCAAAGAAAATGAATTGGTTATGGAGGATCCCACCGTCTCGCGCGAGCATGCCCAACTGCGCGTGACCATACAACTGGCAACCTTGTTCGATAAGCACAGTCAAAGTGGAACGTTTGTCAACGGCAAACGAATTCAACAGGCAACTTTGGCATCGGGGGATGTCATCAAGATGGGGCAAACCGAGTTTGTTTTTCAAAAGCACACCTCCAGCGAACCAACTACTTCCAACTTTCATATGCCATGATGCTCACCAGTGAACTTGTTTTGCGCATCGTACAATATCTTCCGCTTGCCTTACTGTATGGCTTCATTGGCTTATTGGCTTATGGGGCGTGGCTAGAATTACAACACATCAATAGTCCCGCACGTGCAACGAATGAAATTTTTGGGAAACTGATCCAACTTCACAAAATTGCTGACGATTATCTCCCAACAGAAAAGATTTACCCCATTTTCTTGAGAACCACAATCGGCAGGAGTGGGGACAATAGCTTACAAATCGAAGATGATTATCTCAGCTCCAACCATGCTCAGCTATATCTGCGAGACAATATCTGGTGGTTAGAGGATTTGGGAAGCCGCAATGGCACGTTGCTCAATAACATTGAAATCAAGCATGCGGTCATCATCACGCACGGTGATATAATCAGCATGGGAAATATTCATCTTAGAATAGAATTGGACACCTAAAATGACGACAACATCTACCAAGATTGCAGTGATTGGAGGAAGCGGATTATACAACATGCCCTCCATCACCGATAAAAGCGAAGTCATCCTTGAAACCCCCTTCGGCAAACCGAGCGCACCCATTGTTATAGGGACTGTACACGGGAAGCGTGTGGCTTTCTTACCCCGTCATGGAGTGGGACACGTATACTCTCCCTCTAGCGTCCCTTATCGCGCCAATGCCTACGCGCTTAGGATGCTCGGTGTGCGCTTTGTGTTGGCAGTGAGCGCGTGCGGTTCATTGCGCGAGTCCTTTGAACCCGGCAACATCGTAATTCCCCACCAACTTTTAGATTTCACCAAACTGTGGCGCGAGCGCACATTTTTTGAAACAGGTATTGTGGCGCACGTCTCCATCGCCGATCCGTTCAGCGCAGAATTGCGCACCCTCCTGTGTGAAGCCGTTCAAGCGGTCGGCGGAACGGTGCATCCGCACGGCACGTATATCACCATCGAAGGACCGCGTTTTAGCACCCGTGCCGAAAGCCTAACCTACCGTCAATGGGGATGTGACATCATCGGCATGACCACTAGCCCAGAAGCCCAACTGTGTGCCGAAGCGCAAATGGCATACGCGGTCATGGCACATGTTACCGACTATGATGTTTGGCGCGAAACAGGCGAAAGCGTCACCAGTCAAATGGTGATGGAGACCATGAAGCACAACTTAGGAATTACCCAACATGCACTGGAAGTAGCCATCGCCCAGCTTGATGAAACATTAGACCTACCCGTGCATCATTCACTGGAAACTGCCCTGCTCACCGCACCGGAAGCCCAATCCGTTGAACTAAGGGAGAAACTCTCTGCGATCTTCAGCACAGACTAATCACGTCAGCTTGCCATCCTGGTTAGAAACAAGCCTGTTAGCACTGGCAACGGCTTTTATGCTCAGCAACATTGTCTTTTGGGTGCTGCTCAACGGATACAACCCAACTTTACTGTCCTTGTTTGTGGCTTGGTTGATATGTATTGTGGTCGGGAGCATCTTGTTGCGACGCGCCCTGCCCACGCATGATCCTTTTCTGTTCCCAGTGGCGTGCTTGATGACCGGATGGGGATTGTTAGCAATCTTTCGGATTAGCGTGTCGATGTCTGTTCCGTTCGCACCACGCCAAGCATTATGGATGTTCGTCAGCATGGGTGTGATGTTGGGGATTACTTATCATTCATACGCGCTGAAGTGGTTGCAAGCGTACAAGTATGTGCTGTTCTTTTCCGGGCTGGGGCTGCTATTGGCAACTGTCTTTCTGGGCACAAATCCCTCTGGATTGGCGTTCGCGCCTCGCTTGTGGCTTGGCTTTCGTCAGGTGTATTTTCAACCCTCTGAACCGCTCAAGATTATTTTAATCACCTTCAGTGCCAGCTACCTCCGCGAATATCTGCACCAACCCAGCAAAGCCCAGACGTTCTTTCGGCTGGACTTGAGCATTTTGGGTCCGCCCAGTTTGATGATCGCCTTCACATTGGGATTGCTGGTTTGGCAACGGGACTTAGGCACAGCGATTGTCTTCTTCGTGGTGTTTCTCTTACTGCTCTACACCGCCACCCACCGCTTGGAGTTGATAGCAGTCGCCGTTTTCATCACGTTGGCAAGTGGTTGGATCGCGTATGAGACGATAGCCACCGCTCGCACGCGCTTCGAGATTTGGCTAAATCCGTGGGGCGTAGCGGATTCTAACGGCTACCAAATTGTGCAAAGCCTGATTGCCATCGCCAGCGGTGGGTTATATGGCGCAGGTTTTTCGTTGGGATTCCCGGATTATATCCCCGTTGCCCACTCCGATTTCATCTTTGCCGTGATCGCTGAGGAGTGGGGGTTGTTGGGAGCATTGGTGCTGTTACTCTTAACGTTGACGGTTGTTCTGCGTGGATTCAAGATTGCTCGCCAGCATGCTCACCATTCCTTTTACGCGCTTTTGGCAACTGGCTTGAGTGTGCTATTGGCAATACAGAGCTTGTTGATTGTCGGTGGAATTATCACGCTCGTTCCCCTCACCGGAGTCACCTACCCTTTTGTCAGCTACGGTGGGAGTTCACTCTTGACCTCATTCGTCGCGCTTGGAATCTTGTTGAGGCTATCATCCACAAAACCGTTATGAAGCCCATCGAAAAAGCATTACGCAACCTCACATTTTTGTTCATCGGTAGCTTCG
>Ga0172376_10007469_pt1 | contig 11638 bp, 9 predicted proteins | sample Lak35m_FD_121114 | JGI IMG/M metagenome (GOLD analysis project Ga0172376, IMG submission 121114) | Freshwater microbial communities from Kabuno Bay, South-Kivu, Congo - kab_092012_35m | ecosystem: Environmental > Aquatic > Freshwater > Lake | place: Democratic Republic of the Congo: South-Kivu...
CGAGAACCGGTGGATGCTTGTTCCTGTGCTCCTGCTTGGTGCGAGCGTCGTGATCACGACCGCAACGGTCCTCTCGGCCGTGGTCGGCCATCCGCTTGGCATGGAGCCCTCGTACGACGTGAAGGCCGCATCGTGGGATGCCGAGCGCGAGCAGCGCGCGCAGAACGACCGCCTGCGCTGGGTGGTCACGCCGGAACTGGCGAGCGAAGGTGCGCACCGGAGTCTCCGGCTGCGCGTGGAGGACAAGCACGCCGCCCGCGTGGCCGCCGAGCACGTTTCGGTCGAGTGCATCCCGGTGCTGCGCGGCGAATCGCGTCGAGCGGTCATCCTCGCGGCGGCGCCAGGCGAAACCGGTGTCTTCGAAGGTTCGTTCGACTGTGGGATCGGTGGACAGTGGGAGTTCCGCGTGACCGTCGACGCAGCGAACGGGCGCTATACCGACACGTTCCGTCGGCAGCTGCCGCATGTGCGTCCGACGACGTCGGCGACGGATGCGACGGAGGCCACGCGTGGCTGACGCCTCGATCCAGCTTGCAGCGGGCGCCGCTGCGCCCTCGCTTGCGATCCTCTCGCTCGCGGCCACGGTGCTCGCCTCGAGCCTTCTCGGCAGCGCGCACTGTGCGGGCATGTGCGGTGGCGTCGCCATGATTGCGATCGGCTCGGACGGTCGATCGCATCTTGCGCGGCAAGTCGGCTATCACGCGGGCCGACTCGCGTCCTACGCGCTCGTCGGCGCGGTCAGTGGACTTGTGGGAAGCGCGGTCGATGATGCAGGGGCGCTCGTCGGGCTCCAGCGTGTGGCCGCGATCGCGGCGGGGGTCACGATCGCGCTCTTCGGCGTCGTCGCGATCCTGCGAGCGCTAGGCGCGCGCGTGCCGAGTGCCGGTGTCCCGGCGCCGCTTGTCGCACTTGCGCAGCGCGCGCATGGACGGGCGATGCGACTTCCGAGCGCCTGGCGCGGAGTTCCGCTCGGTCTTGCGACGCCGCTCCTTCCGTGCGGCTGGCTCTACGCATTCGCGGCGATCGCCGCAGGTAGCGCGTCGCCTGTACTCGGAGCGCTCGTGATGGCATCGTTCTGGCTCGGCACGGTACCGGCGGTCGTGATCGCGTCGAATGGCGCACGCATCGCTTTCGCGCGACTCGGGCGCGCCGCGCCTGTGATCGCCGGAATCGCCATGGTTGTGGTCGGCATCCACGCGGCGGTGTGGCGATCGAGTGTCGCGGAGGATGCGGCGCGCGGCGTCGAACTCGTGCGGATTTCCTCGCGCACAGCCGTCTCGCCGGAGGCTGCGTCCGCGGATTGCGGCGACCTCATCACGCAGGCGGAGGGATTGGCGAATGAAGTCCCACCGTGCTGTCGCGCGCGCGCGACCGAGGTCGTTGGAGGAGGCGAACCATGAACGGCAATCGAAGTGGGAACGACGCGCCTTCCGAGCGAACGGCGATCGGCGCCACGACGTGCGCGCACTGCACGCAACCGGTGCCTCGGGCCGAGCAGCGTGAGGGCGAAGCGTTCCAGTTCTGCTGCAGCGGTTGTCGGGCGGTGCACGCGTCGATTCATGCGTGCGGACTCGAGGGCTACTACGACCTCCGTCGACGGCTTGCGGAGCGCGGCGAATCGGCCGTGGCCGGAACGGATAGCGCGCCGGCACGTGTGAGCGGGCGCGGATTCGAATCGTTCGACGAGCCCGTGTTCCTCGCGCGTCATGCGCGCACGAGCCCATCGGGAGCGCAGTCGGGTGAGTTTCGGCTCGACGGCATCCGCTGCGGGGCCTGCGTGTGGCTTCTCGAGGCGATGCCCCGCATCGTGGGTGGCGTGGATGCAGTGCGCGTCGATCCGGCGCGCGGAACCGTGCGGATCGCATGGCGCCCCGAGCACGTCCATCTCTCGGAGATCGCGCGACGATTCGACTCGCTCGGCTACCAGCTCGTCGCGTTCGCCGATCCGGCGGCCGTCGAGCGCGAGCGCGTCGTCCATCGCGCGTGGCTTGTGCGAATCGGCGTCTCGGGAGCCATCGCGAGCAACGCGATGGCCGTGGCGTTCGCCCTGTATGGCGGTCTCTTCGCCGAGATGGCGACGACCTATCGGCTGCTCTTCCAATGGGTGTCGGTCGCGCTCGCCATCGTGGCGCTCGCATTCCCGGGTCGCGTCTTCCTTGCGAACGCGCTCGCCTCGATTCGGACACGCACGCCCCACATGGACCTTCCGGTCGCGTTCGGGCTTGTGGCCGCGATCGGTGCGGGCATCGTCGCGACCGTGCGCGGCGCGGGCTCGATCTACTGCGAGAGCGCGTCGATGCTCGTCTTCCTGCTTCTCGTGGGTCGATACGTGCAGTACGGCCGGCAGCGGAAGGCGCGCGAGCAGGTGGAGCTCCTCCTCGCGATCGTTCCCTCGATCGCGCGGCGGATCGACGCCGGAGGCGCGGTGCAGGAGGTCTCGATCGATGCGCTGCGACCGGGCGATCATCTCGAGGTGACGGCGGGAGAGACCTGTCCGGCCGATGGACGACTGCTTTCTCCGTCGGTGCACGTGGATCTCTCGCACCTCACGGGCGAGAGCGCGCCGGTGCGGGTCGAGCGCGGTGCGCCCGTCTACGCGGGCGCGCGTTTCACGACGGGCCCCGTCGAAATCGAGGTCGTGGTCGCGGGTGCAGAGACGCGTGCGGCGCGCCTCCTCGAACTTGTGCGCGATGCATCGCAGCGTCGCGCTCCGGTCGAGGAGCTTGCGAACCGCATGGCGGGGTGGTTTCTCGTCGGAGTGGTTGTCTCGGCGGCCGCGACGCTTGCGTGGTGGTGGCCGACGCTTGGCGCGGAGGAGTCGATCGAGCGCGCGATCGCGATGCTCGTCGTGACGTGTCCGTGCGCACTGGGCCTGGCTACGCCGCTTGCGGTTGTCGCGGGGCTTGGGAAGGGTGCACGTCGCGGCGTACTGATCAAGGGTGGCGACGTCCTCGAGCGCGCGGCGACGCCTGGAACGCTCGTCCTCGACAAGACTGGCACCGTCACCGAAGCGAAGTCGCAGGTGGTGCGGTCGGACGGCTCGGCCGAGGCGATGGCGTTCGCATCCGCGATCGAACTTCACAGCACGCATCCGCTCGCATTCGCGATCCAGCGCGCCTTTGAGCCACCATGCGGCGACGCCCACGACATCCACGAGACGCCGGGCATGGGTATCGAGGGGCGAATCTGCGGGAAGTTCGTGCGCATCGGAAACATGCGCCTGATGCAGGAACGGAACGTGATCGTGCCCGATCGATTCCGCGATCGTGCGCGCGAGTACGCGTCGGAGGGTCTGGCGCCGGTGCTTCTCTCCGTGCAGGGACGCGTCGAGGCGATCCTCGGGATCGGCGATCCGATTCGATCCGATGCCGCCGAGACGATCCGGCTTCTTCGCGCGCGCGGTTGGCGGGTCATGCTCGCGTCGGGCGATGATTCGGTCGTCGCAGCGGGCGTTGGTCGCGCGATCGGTCTTGCGCCGAGCGATGCGGTCGGTGGGCTGTCGCCCGAGGAGAAGCTTGACTTCGTACGGCGTGGCGATCTCGCGCGACCGGTGGTGATGGTGGGCGACGGCGTCAACGATCTCGCGGCGCTTGCTGCGGCGGACGTAGGCGTTGCGGTACGCAACGGCGCGCAGGCGTCGCATCACGTGGCCGATGTCTGTCTGGCAGCGCCGGGCATGCGGCCGCTCGCACGATTCCTTGAGGGATCGCGCACTTCGATGGGTGCAATCAAGACCAATCTCGCGGTGTCGGTCGCGTACAACGCGTTCGGCGGCGCGCTTGCGTTCGCGGGCCTCATCAATCCACTGGTCGCCGCGATCATCATGCCGCTGAGCGGACTGACGGTGCTCGTCCTCGCGTTGCGCCTTCCGTCCTTCGAACTGCCCGATCGGGTGGAGAGGAACAACTGATGGAACTCGTCTTCGTGGCGCTCCCGGTGGCGCTTCTCGTGGGGGGTACGGCGCTCGCGGCGTTCGTCTGGGCGGCGCGGACCGACCAGTTCGAGGATCTCGATTCCCCGCCCGAGCGCGTCCTCTTCGACGACGATCTGGTGTGTACTTCCGGGAAGATCGGTCCCGACATGGCACCAGGCGCTGCAGCTGGCGTTGCGTCCTACGGGGGTTCGGGGGCTCCCGGAGTGGGCGTGAGCGGCGATACGGTCGGACTTTGCCGGGAGACGCTCGACCGTCGCTGAACCGGCGCTACCTTCGGAGGGATGAAGGAAGCGCCTTCCGAGGTTCGATCGAACGCGAGGCCACGATGGACGTGGCCGTCGGTGCTCGTTCGGCGGGAGTTCGTGCGGGTGGTCGGCGTTCTCTGTGTGTGCACGAGCGGCGCCGCACACGCGCAGTCGTCGATCGCGTTCACCGACGTGACGGTCGGCAGCGGGCTCGAGTCCTACACGCAGACGCCGAACCACCTCGCGGTGCCTGGGCTGAACGAGTGGATCCTCGGCGGGATCGGCGTTGCCGACTTCACCGGTGACGGCTGGCCGGACATCTTCGTACCGAAGGGTGGTGTCGGCGCCGATCGGCTCTACCGGAACAACGGCAACGGCACCTTCACGAACATCGCATCGACGATGGGTGTGGCGGCGGTGCATGCCGGGAATGGTGTGTCGTGCGCGGATTACGACCGCGACGGCGACATCGACATCTACATGACGAGCTATGGCCTCGGCAACGACAACCTCGGACAGGCCGGGAAGAACCGCCTCTACCGCAACGATGGCGCGGTGTTTGTCGAGGTTTCGGCATCGGTTGGCCTCTCCTTCACCTCGCCGACGAGTTCGGTCGGAGACAGTGCCGCGTGGGGTGACTATGACCTCGATGGCGATCTCGATCTCGCGGTCGCGGGCTGGAGCTCGAACGGCGTGGGGAATCGCCTCTTCCGCAATGATGGCGGCGCATTTGTCGATGTCACGGCGCCGACGCTTGGTGTCGTGGCGAGTTGGGGATTCCAACCGACTTTCGTGGACATGACCGGCGATGGATGGCCCGAACTGCTGCTCGCGGCGGATTTCGAGACGAGCCAGGCATGGCGCAACATGCATGGTGGCGTGCTCGCACTGGCGACCGACGAGTTCCGGCTCGGCACCGACATGAACGGCATGGGCGCATGCATCGGCGACTTCGATCGCAACGGCTGGCCCGACTACTACGTGACGAGTATCCATCAGACGCAGCCGCCCGCGGGTTTGAACGGCAACGCGCTCTACATGAACGACGGCTTCGGCCTCATGACGCAGGCGGCCGCCGCGCGTGGATGCGACGATGGAGGCTGGGGGTGGGGCGCGATGGCCGCCGATCTCGATCACGACGGATGGGAGGACATCGTCGAGGTGAATGGTCGGAACGCGGGAGAGTGGGCGAGCGAGGCCGAGTACATCTACCGGAACACGGGAGGCGGGCAGTTCACGCGACTGGCGGCGAAGACAGGGTTTGCGCTCGCGGCGGATACGCGCTGCGTGGCGACCTGCGACTTCGACCGCGACGGCGACCTCGATCTCGTGGTGCTTGTCAACGCTGGTCCGCTCAAGCTGTATCGCAACGATGCGGTCTCGCCGACAGGGGGACCGTCGTGGCTGATGCTCGATCTGAAGGCGACGGCGTCCTCGCGCGTGGTGACGCACGGGATTGGCGCCGTGGTGTCGTGCACGGTCGAAGGCGAGTCGTCGCGGCGGTTCGTCCACTCGGGCAGCGGATTCCACTCGAGCTCCGAACCGGTCGTGCACTTTGGATTTCCCGCGAGCGCCACGATCGCCGAGGAAGTGCGCATCGACTGGCCGAGCGGGCAGACGACGGTGCTGACCGGCGTGCCGTTGCGTACGCGGGCGACGATCACGGCGCCGGCCGCCGCCGACCTCGACGCCGACGGACAGGTCGCGGCATCCGACCTCGGACTCCTGCTCGCCGAATGGGGCGCGACGGATCGCGCGCTGCGCGCGATGCGACGAGCCGATCTCGATCACGATGGCGTGGTCGGAGCGAGTGATCTGTCGCGGCTCTTGCTCGCGTGGGGAACATGAGCGCGACCGCGGGTCGGATTCCGCGGTCGCGTCGAAGGTGACAGGTTGTGATCGAGCGGAGAGCCGCGCGGCGATCGATCAGTCGGTCCAGCCGTTATAGCCGCCGTTGTAGCCGTTCCATCCGTTTCCGTTGGCCACACCGCGGAAGGGACCGTAGCCCTGTCGCAGTCCGGTCGGTCCCGTCTGGTAGTTGGGTCCGTACCAGCCCGCGCCGCCGCCGCCCGTGCCGAGCGGAGCCTGGATCCGGCCGACGTTGTACGGGCCGAGGTTCCGGTTCTGCACCGGCGCGCCGTAGACCGGCGCCGCGTAGCCGGTGTCGCCGTAGAAGTGGTTGTGGTAGTGGATATCGCCGCCGCCCATCTGGGGCTGGAGCTCACCCGGCTGCTGGTTGTAGCCGGTGCCGGCGGGAGTCGCCGCATTCGGATCGCCCTGGCCGGGCTTGCCGACGAACGACGAGTCCTGCATGTCGCCCGGCTTTCCCTTGAACGAGGAGTCGGAGTCCTGATCCTGAGCGGAGCCGACCATGCCCATCGCGACGCGCGAGGCGCCAGGCGCGGTCGATTGGGGGCCGGAGGTGCAGGCGGCGAGAACAACGAGGCAGGGCGCAAGGCCGAGGAGCGACCGATTCATGCTTGGGAAATCGGCCAGAGCGCCGCCGGGTGGTGAAAGAAAGCCGCCTCGAGCCGCTTCCAACCGGGTGGCCCAATCCGCATCCGTGCGGCGGGCCGTACCATCCCGCCCGCCGGACCGGACCGCGCGCCTGGGCCGGCGGCACCCCACATCGAGCGCTCTCCGAAGGGATCACGAGTGACCACCGCGACCGCAACTGCCTTTCCGGTCCAGAACGCCGGCACCCCGATCGGGACTCCCGAGATCGACAATCTCGCGATCAACACGATCCGCACGCTTTCGATGGACGGCGTGCAGGCCGCCGACTCGGGCCACCCCGGCACGCCGATGGCGCTTGCGCCCGTCGCGTATGCGCTTTGGCAGGACATCTTGCGCTACGACCCCGCCGATCCGTTGTGGGCGAACCGCGACCGCTTCGTCCTGTCGAACGGTCACGCATCGATGCTCGTCTACTCGCTGCTCTATCTCGCGAACGTGCAGCGCGCGGATCACCACGGTCATCTCACCGGCGAACCGACGCTCGCGCTCGACGACCTCAAGCGCTTCCGTCAGCTCGACTCGCGTTGTCCGGGTCACCCCGAGTCGCATCTGACGACCGGCGTCGAGACGACGACCGGTCCGCTCGGCCAGGGCCTTGCGACAAGCGTCGGCATGGCGATGGCCTCGAAGTGGCTTGGCGCCCGCTATAACCGCCCGGGCTATCCGCTCTTCGACTACCGCGTGTGGACCATCTGCGGCGACGGTTGCATGATGGAGGGGATCTCGGGCGAGGCCGCGAGCCTTGCGGGCCACCTCGGCCTGTCGAACCTCTGCTGGATCTACGACTTCAACCGCATCACGATCGAGGGTTCGACCGACCTTGCGTTCTCGGAGGACGTCGCGACCCGCTTCATGGGATACGGGTGGAACGTGCTTCGCGTTGGCGATGCGAACGACATCCCGTCGCTGCTGCGTGCGTACCGCACGGCGGAACGCTCGGCGGACAGGCCGACGCTGGTCATCGTCGACAGTCACATCGGCTACGGCTCGCCGAAGAAGCAGGACACCGCGAGCGCGCACGGCGAACCGCTCGGCGATGCGGAGATCGCGGCGACGAAGCGCGGCTACGGCTGGCCGGAGGATGCGAAGTTCCTCGTGCCGGACGGTGTGAGGGAGCGCTTCGCCGAGAAGATCGGTGCGCGTGGCGCCGCATCGAGCGCCGAGTGGCGCGCGCGTTTCGAGGCGTATGCGAAGGCGTATCCGTGGCTTGCGAAGGAAGTCGAGACGATGCTTTCGCGCGGGCTGCCCGATGGCTGGGACAAGGATCTCAAGGCCTTCCCCGCGGATGCGAAGGGCAACGCCACGCGCAACACCTCTGGACAGGTACTCAACCAGATCGCGAAGAACATCCCGTGGATGATCGGCGGAAGCGCCGACCTCGCGCCCAGCACGAAGACGCTGCTGACCTTCGATGGAGCGGGCACGTTCCAGAAGGGCGCGTTCGCCGGGCGCAATCTCCACTTCGGCATCCGCGAGCACGCGATGGCGGCGATCGTGAACGGCCTGACGCTGTCGGGTCTGCGCGCCTACGGATCCGGCTTCCTCATCTTCAGCGACTATGCGCGCGGGGGCATCCGTCTGAGCTCGATCATGGAGATCCCGGCGCTGCACATCTTCACGCACGACTCGATCTACGTCGGCGAAGACGGCCCCACGCACCAGCCGATCGAACAACTGGTCGGACTGCGCGCGGTTCCCGGCATGCATGTCTTCCGTCCGTGCGACGGCAACGAGGTGATCGCCTGCTGGCGTGCGGCGATGCAGTTGACGCACCATCCGGCTGCGTTCGCGCTGACGCGCCAGAACCTCCCGACGCTCGACCGCTCGCGCTATGCGTCGGAGGACGGCTGCCTGAAGGGTGGCTACGTGCTGTCGGAGGCCGAGGGCGGCACGCCTGACGTGCTGCTCGTCGGCTCGGGCAGCGAAGTGCACCTCGCGCTGGGCGCGCAGGAGATTCTGGCGAAGGAAGGCGTGAAGGCGCGCGTGGTGTCGATCCCGTGCACCGCGCTTTTCGAGTCGCAGGATGCGGCCTACCGCGAGTCGGTGCTGCCGACGGCGGTGCGCGCACGCGTGACCTGTGAGGCTGCGAGCACGATGGGCTGGGATCGCTACGCCGGCCTTGACGGCGAGACGATCGGCATGACGACGTTCGGCGCGAGTGCGCCCGCGAAGGATGTGGCGAAGCACTTCGGCTTCACGCCCGAGCGCGTTGCCGACGCGGCGCGGCAGTCGCTTGCGCGCGTGCGCGGTGGAGGTGTCCGGTGAGAATCGCGGTTGCGTCGGACCACGCGGGTTTTGCGCTGAAAGAATCGATGAAAAGAGAGGTCGAGGCGCTCGGCCACGAGGTCGTCGACCTCGGCACGAACTCGACCGATCCCGTCGACTATCCGGATTTCGCCGAGCGGCTCGGCCTTGCGGTCGTGAGTGGTGAGATCGACCGCGGCATCCTCTTCTGCGGAAGCGGGATCGGCGCGAGCGTTGCCGCGAACAAGATTCCGGGGGTGCGCGCGGGCAACTGCAGCGACACCTACTCGGCGCACCAGGGCGTCGAGCACGACGCGATGAACGTGCTCGTACTTGGCGGGCGCACTGTTGGATCTGCGGTTGCGAGCGAGATGGTGCGTGCGTATCTCGCGGCCGAGTACACGCACGAGGCGCGGCACGAGAAGCGCCTCGCGAAGGTGCTGGCGATCGAGGCACGCTACGCGGGCGCGGTTCGCTGAAGACGCAAGCGTTCGTGGCGAATCTGAAGTATCCAATGAAACGGCCCCGCTTTCGCGGGGCCGTTTCGTTTGATGTGCGGGGTGTGCAGGCTCTCGCTCACGCGTTTCAGCGCGGCGCTGCGCCGGGCGCGGCGGTTCCCTGGTTGGGGATATCGAGGAGCTCGACGTCGAAGATGAGCGTGGCCTTCGGCGGAATCGCGCCGGGGCGACCGCGCTCACCGTACGCGAGCTGGTAGGGGATGATCAGCTTGCGCTTTCCGCCGACCTTCATCGAGCCAACGCCTTCGGTCCAGCCTTTGATGACGCCGCCGAGTGGGAACTCGACGGGCTGACCGCGGTCGACGCTCGAATCGAACTTCGAGCCGTCGACGAGCCAGCCGCTGTAGTGGACCTTCACAGTCGCCTGCGCTCCCGATGGGGCCTCGCCGGTGCCCTCGACGAGATCGACGAACTGGAGTTCGGAGGTGGTGCCGTCTGGCATCGCGACCGGCATTTTCTGGACCTCGGCGGTGAACGCGGCGCCCGGGAGACGCGGCTTCTCGGTGTCGGAGATGATCGTGCCGTCATTCGCGTTGACGACGACCTCGAACGACTTGCCGCCCTTGTAGATCATGACCGTGGCGGTCGCGGGCTGTGCGCTGAAGTCGAACTCGGCGAGACGCACGGAGCCGTCGTGCTTCGCAAGCGCTGCCTTGATTGCGGCGCCGATGGCGAGCGTGGGGGCGCTGACGGCGCCGGTGGCTCCGTCGACGACGACCTTGCGCGCGAGTCCGCCCGCGGCGACCGTGATCTCGTACTTGACGGGGTCAACGAGCATTGCGCGTGCGTCGACGGTGGTCGAGCCCGGCACCGCCGCCTCGGCGAGTTCGACCGCCTTCGCGAGGTCGATCTTGAGCGAGGAAAGCGACTGCTCGACCTCGGCTGGATCGGGCGGGATCGTCGTGTAGTCGGTCTGGCCGAAGGCGGTGTTGGTGGTCATGGCGGCGATGGAAATGGCGAGGCTGCCAAACGCGGCGAGGAGGTTCTTCGTCAGCATGGGTTCCTTCTACGTGGGTTCCGGGGATCCTACTTCGGGTCCGGGGAGGGGGATGCTAGCATCGGCGCGCCAGTGCTCCCGTCGAGAGAACCCGCAGGAGGACATCGCATGCGAGATCTGTTCCCAATCGAGTCCGAGTCGTGCGATCGCCCTGCGCACCGGGACGCCGGTACGGGCACCCTTGAGGCTTCGTCCGGAAACGTGGGTGGCACGACGACCGAGTTCGGGGGGATCCGTCGCGCGGCGGTCGCGGTCGCGGTGTGCGCGCTGTTTGCGGCCGGTGGCTGCGGTTACACCGGCGATGCCGAGGTTGAGGAGGAGACTGCGCAGTCGCCACCTCCGGCTGCTCCGGCGGCGACCGAGGATGGCAGCAAGCCGCCCGCGAGGTCCGCATATGGAAAGGCGATGGAGGCGGCTCATCGACTGGAAGACAAGGTCGACGCCTACAACAAGAAGCTCGAGCAGGCGGCGGACGACGCGTTCAAGTGAGTTTCTGCGGCTGTCGTCAGGCGAACCTTCGCCCGTTGGTCGGCGCCTGAGTGATCGGTCGACCGTTCGCCACTCTGACTTTTGCGCGCGCGGGCTGAATCCGCGGAGATGGACTCGGCGATTTCTCCACGCCTGTCTCCGTGCAGGCGGAGGTTTCATGATCGCTCCCCAGTCGTCGCTGCATCTTGCCCATCACCATCACGCCGACGATGCCGAAGACATCGACGACTGCTGCGGTGGTGGCGCATCGTGCGGCGTGGCGCCGCGCGCGTACGGAGAGGTCGATCAGCCGCGTATTGCGCGTGCTGTGCGCGAGATCCTCATCGCGATCGGTGAGGATCCCGACCGTGAGGGAATCATCGAGACTCCGAAGCGCGTGGCCAAGGCCTACGCGGAGTTGTTCCGGGGGCTCCGCGAGGACGCGGCCACGCATCTTGCGCGCACGTTCGAGCAGGCCTCGGACGAGCTGATCACGGTGACGAACATCAACTTCTTCTCGACGTGCGAGCATCACCTGTTGCCGTTCCACGGTCAGGCGCATGTGGCGTACGTGCCGGGAAACGGCCGCGTGGTGGGGCTCTCGAAGCTCGCGCGCACAGTCGAGGTGTTTGCGCGGCGGCCCCAGTTGCAGGAGCGGCTGACCGACCAGATCGCCGACGCGCTCATCGAGCATCTCGATGCGGCAGGCGCGGTA
>Ga0172376_10007470_pt1 | contig 11638 bp, 8 predicted proteins | sample Lak35m_FD_121114 | JGI IMG/M metagenome (GOLD analysis project Ga0172376, IMG submission 121114) | Freshwater microbial communities from Kabuno Bay, South-Kivu, Congo - kab_092012_35m | ecosystem: Environmental > Aquatic > Freshwater > Lake | place: Democratic Republic of the Congo: South-Kivu...
TGGAAAACGGTGTCAGAATCGACTTCCATTCCGGCGTCATGAAAGAGGACAGGACGATCTGGATCAGGGTGCCTGCTTCCTACCATGAGGAGCAGGTGAAACAATCCTATCCCGTGATGTATGTCCTCGATGGGAAGTCGGCCTTTTTTCCCGTGACCGGGGTGGTGAGTTTCATGAGTGAGAAGGAACATGTGAACCATCAGATCCCCGAAATGATCGTTGTGGGTGTGGATACGGAAAATAGATTCCGGGATCTAACCCCCAATCATTCCACCATGCAACCGAATGGCGAGGAGGCCAGGACGCCCGAACAGAGACTCATGATGGAGGGAAGCGGTGGAGGCGAACTGTTCCTGAAATTCATGAGGGAAGAGGTGATCGCCTATGTGGAGAGGAACTACCGGACCCTTCCCTACAGATTGTATGTCGGACATTCACTCGGGGGACTGACCGCCACCCATACATTCCTGAATCATCCCGGCCTGTTCAATGCCGCCATAGCCATCGACCCGAGTCTATGGTGGGATGGCGCGCGTTGTGTGAAGGAGGCACCGGCTCTCATGGAAAAAATGAGTGCAGACAGGATGAAAAGATACTATGTCAGTGTGATCGACACCGGTGCCCAGGCCGGTCAGATGAAATTCCATTTCAACGCCATTCAAAAGCTGGGCAAGTCGATGGAAGCCTATGCATCGAAAAACCTGAGGCAGAAGGTTGACAACATCCTGAACACCGATCATTCATCCATACCCCTCTTGAGCTGGTACAACGGACTGCTCTTTGTCTTTGAAGGATACCACAAGTACCACTATGATTTCCTCAAGGATCCCGATCTGATTGAAGCACACTTCAAGGGACTTGAATCCTCCATCGGATTGAAAATGTACCCTCCGATGGATGTCTTCGAGATCCTCGTCCATTACCTTACTTCACCAAACAGGTATCCCGATGCTGTCAAGGCGAGGAAAGTGCTGAACACGGCTTTGAAGTATTATCCCAATGTGACCTACTTCCAACAAAAGCTCAGAGAACTCGATACCCCACGAACCGGCGTGACCAAGGTCCGACAGTACCGTAAACAGCACGAAAGGGAGATGATAGGGGAATATCTCAGTCTGCTTTCCATACCCAATCACGCGTCGGACAAGGTCAATATCGACAGGAATGCGGTACAGATCGAGAACATGATGAAAAAGAGGGGCATCAAGACAAAACTGCTCGAGTCGAAAACACCGGGCACACCCAAAGCCGTGTATGGTGAAGTCATCGTGCCCGATGCAGCGCTCACCATCGTCTTTTATGCGCACTACGACGGTCAGCCGGTAAACCCTGAAAAATGGCACCCATCCCTCAAACCCTATAAACCCGTGCTGTTCAGCCGTTCCATCGAACAGGGAGGGAAACCCATTGCCCTCCCCGCTACCGGACAAACGTCGGACCCCGAATGGCGGATTTACTGCAGGAGCAGTTCAGACGACAAAGCCGGTGTCATGACCGTCATCAACGCCTACGGTGCGCTGGTGAAATCAGGGGTGAAGCTGAGACACAACGTCAAATTCTTTTTCGAGGGAGAAGAAGAGATAGGCTCATTGCATCTAGGAGAGATCCTTGAAAAACACAGGGATCTGCTGAAAGCCGATCTCTGGCTGATCGCCGATGGCCCTGTACATCAGTCGGGCTTACCCATGATCGATTTCGGTGTCAGGGGGGATGTCAATGTGGATCTCACGGTATATGGACCCAAGCGACCCCTGCACAGTGGCCACTATGGCAACTGGGCCCCCAACCCCTGCCTGATGCTGTCCAGGCTGCTGGCCGGAATGAAGGATGACTCAGGCAATGTCCTGATTGATGGATACTATGACGATGTGATCCCCTTCACGGCATCGGAAAGGAAAGCCTTCGCTGATATCCCTTCCGTCGATCTGCAGATGAAGAGGGAATTGTGCATCCATCAGCCGGAAGGCGGCGGCAAAAGCCTGTTTGAAACTTTTGAAAGGCCCTCGCTCAACATCAACGGAATCCGTTGTGCGGATGCGGGTGAGAGGGCAACCAATGTCATCGCAACCGAGGCGATGGCCACGCTCGACCTGAGACAGGTACTCGGAACGGACTACCTGAAGCAGGTGGAATCGCTGCGGAGGCATATCGTCGGGCAAGGCTATCTTGTACTGGATCGAGAGCCGACGGATGAGGAGAGAATGAGCAACCCCAGGATTGCGAGGCTGAAGCTGGTCAAAGGTGGATACAATGCACAACGGACTCCCATTGACCTTCCCATCTCTCAGCGTGTGATCCATGCTGTAAGGGGCTCCACGGACAAAAAACTCATCCTGGAGCCCACCTCGGGAGGAAGCCTCCCCTTGTATTTGTTCGAAAAACACCTCGATACGAAAGTGATCAACCTGTGCATTGTCAATCACGACAACAACCAGCATTCCGAGAACGAGAACGTCCGCCTTCAGAATCTGTGGGACTCCATCGACCAACTTGCCGCCATCATGGTCATGGATTGAATGGCCTGCTGCCGATTTTCAATGTTTCGGTTCAGGGATGACTGTGGCTGTGGTTGAAGCGGCATCGATCAGGAATGTCGAATGATACAAAGCTTTTTGAAGAAGGAATTGGGAATTCAGAAAGCAGAATCCATTTCGATCGACGATTGGTGATACCGATTCTCCAGCTTTGGAGGTGTGGGTTGCAAAGACATAAAGACTGTACTTTTCCCATTGCCCCTTTTATATGAATCTCCTCCAGAGGTCGATATGGATCCGGGAATGTGCGATACCAAGATTTTTTTCATAATTTATTCCCGCTCATAAAATCTCCGATCATGATTCGTCCCAACCATGATTCCTTCACAGAACGGGCTCTCGCTTCCTTGTTTGTCGTTGTGGACTGTATCCATGCCAACGTACATGCACAAGAGAACTTTGCCGATAGTTACAAGGCGACCGCTTGGTCTTCGAAGTGACTTCCGGAAGGAAGATGGAAGTAAAGAAAGGGGTGACGAATTACAGTGTCCTCAACTTGCAAAGAGCGGTATTCAAAAAGTTGGAATGATGGTCAGGTGCCACACCCACGCTATACGGGAAAACGGAGTCTCGTCCTGTTCACAGCATGACATTGCATTCGTTGATGTACCGATACGATGAATCCTCCTATCAAACCAAACCTTGTTCCATGCGCACGAAGTTTGTCCTTGCGGTCATTCTGATGGCACCCATTCTCTCCCATTCCCAGACAAGCCAACGAACCCTGCCCGATACACTGGGCGAGCATAGGATATCAGTCGACAAAGCCGGGAGGATTCTGGCATGGCATGAACCGGACATACCGGGTGCGGCCTACAGTCACGTAAGCAAGCTGGACAGCGAGTTCATCAAAGCCGGTACTCGCATCGAGTCAACCACTGGTTTGCCTTTGTTATTGGTGACCTACGGCATGCATGGCGATAGACTTCACGGCATTGAGCCCGACAAGTTTGGCGAGATTGGCTGTGCCTATCTCCTATTCCATGGAGTGACGTACGATATCGTCTATTGGATAGGTGTTCCCACCTTGTTCATAAACCATGAATCATTGACACTTCATTTACGCATCTCAATGCAAAGCTCTTTATCAAGGAAGTCGAAAACGGAAGAACTTGCCGTGTAAATCATTCCAACCCTCCCGACTATGCCGTTCGTTCAATCTTCATCCATGGGCCAAAACACCTACCCCGTTTTCCAAATGAAAACAATCCGGATCCTGTTTGGCATCATCCTCCTCGGACTTCCAGTACGTTCCGCAAAGGCTCAAAATCTCAATCAGGGCCTTCGATCCGAACTCAGCTCCACCAATCCGGGAATCCTGTTTTCCATCGAGTCGGGAGACAAGAAAATCTCTTGGTCGGGTGCAAAGAAGGCTGCATTGGATTACCTGATGGGGATGTACAAAGTAAAGGTCAACGGAATGGATGCCTATAGCCATTCGGGATTTTGGGGAACGCAAGTCCTCTATATTCCAAAGATGGACCTGTACCTGGCTGCCAATTATTCAGGGGGCTGGGGAGGCGGAGCGGTGGCTCCCGTTTTTGAAAAGGTCTTGAATGCAATGGGGACTAGTCATTCCAACCGATAATCAACCTCGGAACGGAATTGAAACATCTACGGGCTGAACAGAATTTTCAGAACAAAGAGGTACTTACATTTTGTTCCTAAAACAATCGATCCAGACAGAGTGCTTCCCAACACAAATGGACTGTGCCAACGTGTGATGGTTTTATAGGTACCAAACCCCTAATAGGAATGGAACAGCGAAAGCCGTGGCAACCATCCCCTCAATGAAAGGGGGGGGCAAAATCCCGGAATGAGGGGTCAATAAAATCCGGAATCTCCAAAGCCTGATTCATCGATTGGCAATCATCCATTACGAGCTGGGCGCGGGAATGCAGGTTCAAACGTCCAGTCCTGTTTCTTCAGTTGCTTTCTCAATTCAACCAGGTTTTCTATCATATCGTCGAATGACGGCTTGTCTTCCTCATAGATCATTTCCACCATCAACTTCGCATAATCGGCCTTCCACTCCGCTATTTTTCCGTCAACGGGGATGGGATTTAGGGTCTTGGGATTGTGCAGATTGTAATCCACTTCACCTATCCGTGAATACCTGTAGCGGTGGTTGACAATCGTTTGATAAAGCTCCTTGTCGCCAATGGCCGTTGATGCAACGCCTGCACGGGTGAGATGGTATACGTCGTACAAATGACGGCTCAATCTGTCGACGCGGATTTTCCCCTCAGGACGGTGGAATTCCTCTTGCAAAAGGAACAGCTTTTCCAAAAAGGTGCGTTCCGGATTGACAGTCGGGACCGAGAACAAGGGTTCGGCAAAATCCAAATCGGGAAAGCGTTCATCCACCAACGAACCGAAACGTTGGACCGTGAAGGGTTCACGCAACGACCGGCAACCGACCTCTATCTGCACCCTCGGTAAAACATACTCAGAAGGTTGCGCAATGATATTGGGGTAGTGGATTTCAATGATCCTGGAGTCTTGATCGCTTTCCCCGCTGTCGATAACCTTGAATGCAAGGTCATGTAAGCCTCTTGTCCTGAACGCCTCCTGCAGATCCGAATAAAAGGTGACGGTGGTGTAAATGCCCGCCTCTTTTCGCAGCCTGCCTATCTGCATTCTGGAAATATCCCCCTTGAAGCCCTTGAAAAACTCTTTGTCGATCGCCAGATCGATATCCTCTGAAAACTGGTTGATCAGCTTCCATGCCTTGCTCAAGGAAGTGCCTCCTTTGAACACCAGATGGCCGCCGATGTCCATCTGAAAGATGATGTTCAGAGAACGGCTTACCCACCAGTCCTTCTCAACGGCAAATGCCGTCATGCCCAGTTCGGCTGCGATGGCATCGAAAATGGCGCCCTTCTCAGCCAGATCCATCGTATGAAAGTCAATCCTTGCCATCGCCCAGTGCCTTCTTCATGATTTTCTGAATCCATACGGGAGCCAGGGCGATGTCATGCCTAAGGTCCTTTTCATCCTCTTTTCGCAGCAGGTCGATGATCCTCTTCTCCTCCCCTTCACTCACCTTCCCGTTGCCTAACTCCTTCAATGCCTGAATGGCCAGGCGGCTTATCTTCCCCTTTGCCAAAAGGTTCTTCGGGGTCGTCTTCTTGAACCTGATCTTCCGCCTGCCAGAACCCGATGTTCATCAACAGTACGATTCTCATTTATAGTCTACATCCCAACCCTTTCGACTTTTTTTCATCCCCGATTCATGGCAAGGATCGTCCATCAGAAGGACCTTCTCGATGCTCCGAGATCCTGTGCTGAAGGCGATCGTATCTGTCGTGATAGTCCTTGAACTCCGTCCCGAGGACCCTGTCCCACCAGGTGAAATACAGTCCGTAGTTGCCCGAGAAATGGGAGTGATGCAGGTTGTGGTGCAGAGACGGCGTCTTCCACTTGAACAACCAATGGGAGTTGAAGCCTTTCGGATAGATCTCGTATCCCAGGTGGCCTATCACGTTGAAGGCCATCTGGAAGACCTGCCACACGTAGAGCGCCCATAGGTTCACGGGAAACAGGAAGGCGAAGACGACATAGACCCCCGTCTCGATCACGGCCTCCAGCGGATGGAAGGAGAACGCCGCGAACGGGCTCGGATCGACGCTCCGATGATGCACGCTGTGTACGAGTCTGAAAAGTTTCGGATGGTGCATGACGTACCGGTGGGTGAAGTAGAACCATGCATCGTGCAGGAGGATCATCATCACGACGGAGACGGCGAAATACCCCCAACCGTAATCCCCAACATCGGTATACAGCCGGGTGTAGCCGGCTGCATATGCGGCGTAGATCGACACGTCGACGACAGCGAAGACAAAAAGGGTGATAGCCGAGTGCTTCAGCTCATGCCTGATCAACGTGCGGTCGCTTCGCTGCCTCTCCTGTATCCTTCGGTGCCTGAACCGCCGGTTCCGGAACGTCCAGAATACCAGGAAAAAAGGGAGGGCGAGTGCCAGATAGATGAGGGCGTTGATGAGATAGTCGAGTATCCCGTAAATCAGAAGATCATCGATAGTCGGCATGGCTGGGTCCTTGGGTGAATGATTCCGCAAAGATTCGAGGCGACAAAGGGATATCCTTTGACAAAAGTCAAAAAACGGTCCATGGAATCACCTCCTCGACCTGATGCGACTCAGTGTTTCCTGGGAAACGCCCAGGTAGGAGGAGAGAAGTCCCAGCGATATGCGGTGGTACAACTCGGGCTCTTTCTCGAGGAAGAGCCGGTACCTCTCCGTGGCCGACGAAGACTGCAGGATCAGCGCCCTCTCCTCCAACTGGATGTAGTCCCTCTCGGTCAGCTGCCTTCCCAGTCTCTCGAAAGATGGAGAATGTCGGTAGAGCGTCTGCAGGTCGTCGTATGAGATCATGTAAAGGATACTGTCCTCCAAAGCCTCTATGCTCTCATGGGCAGGCCTTCGGCTGATGAAGGAATACATCGAGGTGACGAAATCGCCCTCGTCAGCAAACCAGTTGACGATGTCCCTTCCATCACGGTTCACCTTTCCGAAAAGAAGCCCTTTTTCGATGAAATACATCCTGTTCGCCGTGTCGCCTTCCTTGAGAAGGACTTCACCCTTGTCCACCGAAACAAGGGAACATACCTGCTCCAAAAGGGCAACCTCGCTTTCGGTAAACGGGATGACACTCAGGATATGGTTTTTGAGTCCTTCCACTGCGTATGGATATGTGGGCGAGAAATTACAAAGCCTTTGGGGATAGTTTCCCAACTGTCCACTGAAAAAATCTACAGCCTGCCCGAATCAGTTGGACTCGACGGGTGAACGGGTGACGGGGTAGATGTAGAAGTCAGACCAACACCTCGGTGCGAATTGACCACATGCCTGTCAAATTCGCCCTACGCTTCTGAAATTCCTTCATAGACATGCTTTGAGAACGTCTTTTACCATGAAAGATCGTGACTGAATGTCCGAATCAATGCGACAGTGAGGAAACACCGGCTTTCCGAATGGATATTACAATCCAACCGGACAATTGCTGCACATGGATGGTATCGAATCAGTGTCAACTTGATACAGGAAGATCAATGCTATCCTAAAGTCGATTTCGTCGGTCTATCAAAATGTACAGATGAGTCATTGTACCGCTTTCTCCCACTCCCTGTTGAACGGCTGGGTGTAGAAGCGTTTCCCCGTGGCCTTGTACATGGCGTTGGCCAGCGCGGCGAAGATGGGAGGGAACAACGGCTCGCCCAAACCCGTCGGGTCGGCCTGGTTCTCCACGAAATGCACTTCGATGGCCTTTGGTGCCTCGCTGTGCCGTATCATGCGGTATGTGTTGAAGTTGCGCTTTGACGGCACACCCTCCTTGAAAGTCATCTCGCCGTACAGCGCATTGCCGATTCCATCGACGATGCCGCCTTCTGCCATGTTCACCGCGGCGTTTCGGTTGATGACGATCCCGCAGTCCACAGCAGCGACAACGTTCTGAACGACCGGTTTTTTGTTGCTCACGACCAAGTCTACGACCTCCGCCACATAGGTGTTGTGGCAGAAATAGGCGGAGACACCCCTGTGCACCATCGCCTTCTTCCGTGAAGAATCCCATTTCGACTTCTCCTTCACCAACCTCAGGACGCCGGCGTATCGGTCCGCATCGTAATCGTTGTTCTTCCCCACGGGATTCCTTTTGGCCCTGTCCAGCAGCTCCAGTCTGAAATCGATCGGATCCTTGCCCATCGCCTCGGCCAGCTCGTCGAGGAAGCATTGTTCGGCGGATGCCATGAAGTTGGATCTCGGAGCCCGGAAGGCGCCGATGGTGATGTTGGACTCCAACTCCCAGCTTTCCGCCAGATAGTTGTCGATGGCCCCTGCCGGGAAACGGTTCGCATGCAAAGGGGTTTCCGGAATGCCGCCCGCCTTCACATGCAGGGCGAGCAGACGGTTGTCCGCATCCAGAGCGGCCCGATAGGTGGCCGTGTAGGTGGGTCGGTAGATGCCATAGGTCATGTCGTCCTCCCGAGTGTACATCAGCTTCACGGGAGCATTCAGTTTCTGGGAGATCACAGCCGCCTCCACCATGTGATGGCCATATGCCCGCTGTCCGAAACCGCCGCCCATCCTCGCCAGGCGGATCTGGATCCTGTCCTTCGGGAGTTTCAGACGAGCCGAAAGGGTTCCCATGATGGACTCCGGCGCCTGGATCGGTCCATAGATCTCCGCCTTGTCTGCCGTCACATGCGCAAAGCAGTTGACGGGCTCCATGGCGTTGTGCGATAGGAAGGGCGCCGTGTAGGTTCTCTCGATCACCCTGGCCGCCGATTGGAAGGCAGTCTCAGGGTCGCCGTCCCTTCGCTGGATCTTGCCGGGCTTCTTCGACAGTTCGGCCATCTTCGCAATGTGGTCTGCGGAACTCTCTAGACCGGCGGGGATCCTGACCGTCTGCTTACCCGTCCAGCCATGTACGACCACGCTCTTCTCCACGTCCCTCTCCCATTCGACCTTCAGGGATTTCCTCGCATTCATAACCTCCCAGGTCGTGTTGCCCACCACCGCCACTAGCTCGGTGAAACTCGTGGTGTCGAAGGCGTTCCGCTCGTACCCATCTTCGAGTGTCTTGATAATGAACACGTCCCGGATGCCGGGCATCGCCCTGGCCGCCTTGTCGTCCACCGACTTCACCCTCATGCCGAAGGCCGGAGGAGGTACGACCATCGCTAGCAGCATCCCTTCCTGCCTGTGATCGATGGTGAACAGCGGTTTGCCCGTCACGATCTTGCCGCCTTCGACGTTCTTCTTCGACGTTCCGATGATCTTGAAGTCCTTCACGTCCTTCGTCTTCACATCCTTCGGAACCGGCAGGGTGGCGGCCAGCGAGGCCATCACCCCGTATCCGGCGCTGCGGCCGCTCGGTTTGTGATGAAGCACACCCGCCTCTGCCGTTACTTCTGCGACAGGCACCTGCCAGGTCTTGGCGGCAGCCTCCGTCAACAGTCGCCTCCCGGTGGCCCCCGCCAGCCGGAGTCCCTTCCATCCCTGACGGATGGCCTGGCTTCCCCCGGTGAACTGACGATCGAATCGCGCGGGCAGGAAATCGGCCTGCCGAACGACCACATCCTTCCAGTCCACATCCAGCTCCTCCGCCACGATCATCGGCATGGACGTGATCACATTGGAACCGAACTCGGGGTTGGGCGACATCAGCGTGACGGCACCTTCGGTGGAGATCTTGATGTAGCTGTTGAGTTCCGACCATTGCTGCGGCAGGGCGGACGGCTTCTCCTGCGCGGCCAAGGCTCCGCCGAACCAGTCGAAACGGATCAACATCCCGCCTCCCGCCAGGGAGGAGACCTTCAGGAAGGACCTCCTGTCGATGGACTTGTCTTTCTTGGTCATGTCTGGATAGGTAAGGGGTTCATTTGTTTTTGGAGGCCGACTTGATGGCGGCCTTGATGCGCAGATAGGTTCCGCAGCGACAGATATTGCCGCTCATGGCCGCATCGATCTGGTCGTCGGTGGGGTTCGGCGTCCTCTTGAGCAATGCGGCTGCGTTCATCATCTGTCCAGCCTGGCAGTAACCGCACTGACTCACGTCATGCTCAAGCCATGCCTGCTGGACCGGATGGGTACCTGTCGTCGACAGGCCCTCGATCGTCAGGACGGGCTTGTCACCGACTACGGAAACGGGTAGCAGGCAGGACCTTGTCGCCACCCCTTCCAAATGTACCGTGCAGGCACCGCAGGAACCGATGCCGCAGCCGTATTTCGTTCCGATCAGGTCGAGATGGTCGCGTAGGACCCAAAGCAGAGGGGTCTGTGGATCGACATCCACCTGACGTCGCTTTCCGTTCACGTTCAAGGTAATGACAGCCATGGGCAACAGATTGATTTCGTTATCATGATAGATCCAAGCAGTCTCGGAATGCTACGACCCGACTGAAAGTTACTGAATCAAGAGGCGGCAGATCGCGTTTTCATTCGGAATGGTCTGCATGGTCTTTCCCTGTACCTCATATCCCCATCCAAAAGTGTCCTAACTCATTGGCCCTGGCGTTGCGGTACTCGTTCGGAGACATACCCACCTTCTGTTTGAACAGACGGGTGAAATGCTGGGGATACCTGAATCCCATCTCAAGGGATCGGGTGATTTGGCTTACATTCAAAGTGAAAGATCGTCCTAGGCATGCCAAATCTTGAGAGATCGAGCCATGACGACTTTTGTGGGAATGCCGAAGGTCGTTACCCTTTCCACCCCCCCTCCTGAGCAATCTGATGCAATGAAGAAGTTCATCTGTCGGGTGGACAAGAGGCATGGAAACGACTGAAGCTCGGAAGTCAGACCTTCGAGCTGCACAACGTCACGGGAGACTCAAAATCTTTTCCTTGACCCTCGTCTTGTTGCCCCATCGTAGTATTTTGAATTTCACTTGGCATCCCAAAAAAATAACCGAATAATAGCATTGTCTCACCTATATGCCTGTAAATGAACCCCACAGAAGAGGTTTTTTCATTTAATTTATTAGAAATATTCTCTTTATCAATCATATTCAAAGAAAAACTATTTGAGAGAATATTTTGTGCCAAAAGGTCTTTAAAGATTTCTTTCACGACTTTTATAATTTTGAATTTGATTTTATGCAAATACAAAAGGTTACACTATAAAAGTATAACCTTTTTATCATTATTGCTCCCCTTATAGACGAAAGATGCAGCTATAATGCGATGATTGAGTATGTGACTTTAAGGAAATTAAAGGGTTGAACTTCGAACAAAACAACTTGCAGGCTCAGGGAAAAAGCATAAAACCCTATTTTCAGTTTTTATTTTCTTTTTCAATTTGTTTCAGTATAAATTCTTGGCCAAATGTGAGTTTCTTGGCCAATGGACTTTTCGGTTCAATAACTCTCCAAAAAGGTGTGATTTCTCCTATACGTTTTCCACTTTGTAATTTTTCATAGTTAGCTTCTGCCACAATTCTCAAAAATATTCCTGTAGTTACAGGACAAGTATAATCGGCATTATGCTCTATAGCCAGGTCTTTTCGTAATGTTTTTATGTCTATCCTCTTTCCAATTCCAATTTGTTGAATGTACTCATCTACAAGTTTTGGCGTAGCAATAA
>Ga0172376_10007472_pt1 | contig 11635 bp, 9 predicted proteins | sample Lak35m_FD_121114 | JGI IMG/M metagenome (GOLD analysis project Ga0172376, IMG submission 121114) | Freshwater microbial communities from Kabuno Bay, South-Kivu, Congo - kab_092012_35m | ecosystem: Environmental > Aquatic > Freshwater > Lake | place: Democratic Republic of the Congo: South-Kivu...
CCCACGATCAGCCAACGTCTTGGAGATCGCCGCCGTCAACGTCGTCTTGCCATGGTCGATGTGACCCATCGTCCCGATGTTCACATGCGGCTTCGTGCGCTCGAACTTTGCCTTGCTCACTGTCTTCTCCTGGGGGTCTCTCTTGTCTTGTTGTTTCTTCTGTTTCGTAGCGGCGATCGGGATCGAACCGATGACCTTCCGATTATGAGCCGGATGCTCTGACCAACTGAGCTACGCCGCCTTGGCGTACTGGTCGCTTTCGACCATCGTGCGCGACCCGCGGGGCGAGCCTGATGGCTGAGCCCTCTGTGGGAATCGAACCCACGACCTTTTCCTTACCATGGAAACGCTCTGCCGACTGAGCTAAGAGGGCGTGCACGGCGGGGCAAGCCCCGTCGAGCCAGACAGGAAAGGCTAGCGGTGCCTCGGGCGGAACCGCCACTAGGTTCTCTGCCCGTGGCAGCCCCGAAACTCCCCCAAGTCCGGCACGCGGGGCCCGCCGACGCCGAGGCGATCCGCGCGATCTACAACTGGGAGATCGAGAACGAGACGGCCACCTTCGACCTGGTGCCCCGCTCGCTCGAGGACCAGTTGGAGTGGCAGAACGCCCGCAGCGGTGCGTTCTGCGTGTTCGTGGCCGAGTTGGACGGCGAGGTCGTGGGCTTCGGGGCCCTCTCTCCCTACAAGGAGCGCCCCGCCTACCGGACCACGGTCGAGAACTCGGTCTACGTCCGCCGAGACCTCGCCCGCCGCGGTGTGGGGCGCGCGATCCTCGGGCATCTCCTCCAGACCGCGGCCGATGGTGGATTCCACTCTGTCATGGCGCGAATCACGACTCTGTCCGAGGCCTCGATCGCACTCCACTCGGCGATGGGTTTCGAGCTGGTGGGGATCGAGCGCGAGGTCGGGCGCAAGTTCAACAAGTGGCTCGATGTCGCGTTGATGCAGCACCTCATCGCCTGAGAACGCACGGTCCTGCGGGAACGTCGGGTCCTGCGGGAACGTTGGGGGCGCACACGAGCGGTCCGTCCCCGGACAGCATTCGACCCCGCCGGCGAACCGACGGGGTCGAACACGGGTTGGGCTGTTCGGCTTTCGCCGTTTGCTCCACGGATTTCTCCGTGGTGGGCCGGGGGGGATTCGAACCTCCGTAGGCAGTGCCGGCAGATTTACAGTCTGCTCCCTTTGGCCGCTTGGGTACCGACCCTCGCGGAGCTCGCCCCGCGCGGACTCCCTAGGTTAGCGGTGGCGTTAGCCTTCCACCCCATGCCGTCATTCGATGTCGTCTCGGAAGTGGACCGTCAGGAACTTCGCAACGCGGTGGACCAGGCCCAACGGGAGATGGCGAACCGCTTCGACTTCAAGGGGACCGACTCTTCGATCGAGCAGAACGAACTCGTGATCACGATCCGCACCATCTCCGAGGAGAAGGCACGCGCGGTGCGCACATTGCTCGAGGAGAAGTTCGTGAAGCGTGGACTCTCGTTGAAGGGCATCGAGTGGGGCAAGTTCGAGCAGGCCTCGGGTGACACGGTGCGTCAGGTGGTCACGATCAAGGTCGGCATCTCCTCGGACAAGGCGCGCGAGATCAACAAACTCATCAAGGAGAAGGCGCCGAAGGGCGTCTCGAGCCAGACGCAGGGCGAGCAGGTGCGCGTCACGGGCAAGAAGCGCGACGATCTGCAAGCCGTGATCGCACTGCTCAAGGGCAGCGACCTCGGCATTCCCCTGCAATTCGAGAACTTCCGCGACTGACCCCTGCCGTCGCACACCGACCACGGCGGTCGGAGAGAGGCGGTTACCGTGGCGGTGTCAGAGACCCAGAGACTTCAGTTGCATCGTGCGATGCAGGAGGTGATCGGCATGGAGAATGCGAACACGTTCATGGAGCTCGCAACTCCACGTGATTGGGACGACGTCGCGCGCATCCACCACATCGAGGCACTGCGCACGGAACTGCTCGCCGAGATGCATCGACTCGCAGCTGTGCAGACTCGGTGGATCGCGGGCTTGCTCGGCAGCCTCGTGGTCGCGATGATCGTCGCGCTCGTGCGCTGAGCGCGTTCCTCAGCCCGCCCACCAATAGCCAGACCCGAGCGGTGTGGGATCGATCTGGCCATCGGCATGTGCGATCAATGTGCCGTCCCGCGTGATCGACACGGTGCGGTTCCCGGCGCGTCGGACGAATGGCGAGGCCGGATCAGCGGGCACGGACCCGAGTGACTCGAGGGTCGAGGGATCGAATGATTCGATGAGGAAAGCCGCCTCACTCCTCTCGCTGACGCGCAAAGTCCCATCGATGAGCCCCACCAACAATGCACTCACCGGCTGCACACCGGCTCCGAGGGCGACACCCGGTCGCATCGTTCCCTCCGAGATGACCGCTTCGTGCAGCAACAGCGACCCACCGGTGTTGACCAGGATCGCCAGTCGATCTCCATCGAGCCACATCATGTCGAGCACGGCCGAAGAGCCGTCCCCGGGGAGGCCGATTGAAGCACTCTCCACCGTCGGATCCGCGACGGAGCGCACGGTCACCGTGTCATAGCCGACGAGCGCGACACGTTCTCCATCCGGACTCATTGCAGGAAGGCGTCCGTAGAGGTCGACCGGATCGGACCCGGGGGTCGAATACCACTTCGTGAGACCGATCACCGGTTCACAACACAGGGCGATGAAGACAGCACACGTGGAAGGAACCACGGCCACGGATTCGACGAACGAACCATCCCCCTCTGTCGGCGGCTTCGCGGGATCGTCGCCGACACCTGCAAACTCGATGCGACCGTCGACTCCGGGTCGAACCCAGACATGGACGACACCCTCGGGTGTGACCGCACTGAGTCCACCGAAGGGGGACTCAGTGCTCGATGAGCAGGAATCTCGCGAGGCGGCGGCGGTTGTTCGCGTCGCATCGGTCAGGGGCTCGCCACCGCCGCATGCGACCAGGGACAACGCGGCGACGAGCAACCCGGCGACACCTGCCCGACGACGCACCGGATGTTCCCCGGGTCAGTCCTCGGTCGGCGCCTCGGCGGCGCGCTTCTGCAGTTCGTTCACCACGCTCGCATCCGCAAGGGTCGTGGTGTCGCCGAGGTTGCGCCCCTCTGCCACGTCGCGCAGGAGCCGCCGCATGATCTTGCCGCTCCGCGTCTTGGGCAGATCGGGGGTGAAGTAGATCGTCTTGGGCTTGGCGATCGCGCCGATCTCGCGCGCGACATGGTTGCGCAGGTCCTGCTCGTCGGCCGAGGCACCGCCCACGAGGGTGACATAGGCGATGATGGCCTGCCCGGTGGTGGCGTCGTTTGCCCCCACCACGGCGGCCTCGGCGACGGCTGGGTGCGACACGAGCGCCGACTCCACCTCGGTGGTCGAGATGCGATGGCCCGACACGTTCATCACATCGTCGACGCGACCGAGCAACCACAGGTATCCGTCGTCGTCGAGCTTGGCGCCGTCACCGGCGAAGTAGCGGCCGGCGAACCTGCTCCAGTACGTGTCGATGTAGCGCTGCGGATCGCCCCAGATCCCGCGCAGCATCCCCGGCCACGGGTGGGTGAGCGTGAGATAGCCACCGCCCTTGGTGACGATGCGCCCCTCGTCGTCGACCACTTCGGCACCGACACCGGGCAGGGGGAATGTGGCCGAGCCGGGCTTGGTGGTAGTGGCACCCGGGAGCGGCGAGATCATGATTCCGCCCGTCTCGGTCTGCCACCAGGTGTCCACGATCGGGCACCTCCCGCCACCGATGTGCTCGCGGTACCACATCCAGGCCTCGGGGTTGATCGGCTCGCCCACGCTCCCGAGCAGGCGCAACGACGAGAGATCGTGCTTGGCGGGTTCCTCGATCCCCCACTTCATGTAGGTGCGGATCGCCGTCGGTGCGGTGTAGAAGATCGTGACCCCGTACTTCTCGACGATCTGCCACATGCGGTCGTTCCCTGGATGATTGGGCACGCCCTCGTACATCACCTGCGTCGCACCGTTCGAGAGCGGTCCGTAGACGATGTAGCTGTGACCGGTCACCCAACCGACATCGGCGGTGCACCAATAGACATCGGTCTCGGGGTGGATGTCGAACACGTACTTGTGCGTGTAGGTCACGTGCGTGAGGTACCCGCCCGTGGTGTGCATGATCCCTTTTGGCTTGCCGGTGGTGCCCGACGTGTAGAGGAGGAACAGCAGTTGCTCTGCATCCATCGGCTCGGCGGGGCACACGGGATCGGCGCCGGTCATGAGGTCGTGCCACCAGTGATCGCGGCCCTGTGTCATCGGCACCTCGTTGCCGCCCCGTCGCACCACCACGACAGCGGTGATCGAGGGCGTGTCGCGCAGGGCTTCGTCAGCCTGGGGCTTGAGGGGGAAGACCTCCCCGCGCCGCCAACCGCCGTCGGCAGTGACGAGAACCTTGGCCTCGGCATCGTTGATGCGATCTGCGAGCGCCTGCGAGGAGAACCCGCCAAAGACCACCGAGTGAGCGGCTCCGATGCGCGCACACGCCAGCATCGCCACGGCTGCCTCCGGGATCATCGGGAGGTAGATGTTCACGCGGTCCCCGCGACCGACCCCGAGACCCTTGAGGACGTTGGCGAATCTCTGCACATCGTCGAGCAGCTCGGCATAGGTCACCGTGCGCGTGTCGCCCGGTTCACCCTCGAAGTGGAAGGCGACCTTGTCGCCGCGTCCGGCCAGGACGTGGCGATCGAGACAGTTCCACGACACATTCAACTTCCCGCCGATGAACCACTTCGCGAAGGGAAGCTCCCATTCGCACACCGTGTGCCACGGCTCGACCCACTCGACGAGCTCGGCGGCCTGGCGCGCCCAGAAGGCCTCGTAGTCGGTGTTCGCCTCGTCGTAGAGGTGCGTCCCCACGACATGGGCGCCCTTCTTGAACGTCTCGGTCGGAGGAAACTTCCTCTGCTCGAGCAGCAGGTCGTCGATGGCATCGTGCTTGTCGGACATGTCGAACCCCCGTGTCGCCACGACGCTAGTGGGCGGGGAACCCCGTCCCGAAGGGCGGGAGCGAGAAGAATGTCCCGATGACCACCAGTGGCTCCGCCGCCAGTTCCGCCGCCGACACCTCCGGTCGGTTCGGCCCGGTCGAGTGGGGCATGACGAGCGCGGTCGCAATCACTTGGGGAGCATCGTTCCTCTTCATCGCCATCGCGATCGACCACGTGTCGGTCGCCGTGGTCCCCATGGCGCGGCTCGCCTTCGGTGCGGCCGCACTCGCGCTCTTCCCCGCTGCCCGCAAGCGGATCCCCCGTGCCGACATCGGACGGGTCGCCCTGCTCGGTTTCATCGCGATGACGATCCCGTTCCATCTCTATCCGATCGCGGAGCGAACGGTGTCGTCATCGGTCGCGGGAATGGTCAACGGGTCCATCCCCGTCACCACCGTGGTCGCAGCGGCAATCCTCACCCGCACGATGCCCTCGAGGAGACGGATCACCGCGGTCCTCATCGGGTTCCTCGGCATCGCGCTGATCTCGTTCGGATCGGTCGGCGACGACAAGGGTGCGTCGGTCCACGGTGTGATGTTCCTGCTCGTGGCGACGTGTTGCTACGCCTTCACGAGCATCCTGTCGCGCGAGCTGCAGATGCGCCATGGCACCCTCACCGTGCTTCTGTGGCAGGAGTTGTTCGCCCTCGCCTTCTCGCTGCCGTTCGGTATCCCCGCGCTTGCGGCGAGCGAGTTCGACTGGTCGGCGGTGGCGGCGCTCGCCGCGCTCGGGGCACTCGGGACGGGATTCGCCTACGTGATGTTCGGCAATCTGATGGTGCGCGCCGGCGCGGTGCGCGGCGTGATCGGGGTGTTCTTCACGCCGATCGTGGCGGTGATCCTCGGTCTCGTGTTCCGCGACGAGTCGGTGACCCTCGTCGCCGTCGTGGGGATGTGCGTGGTGATCTCGGGAGCCTGGCTCACATCGATCCCGGATTGACCCGGGACCACGACGCGATCCGGGTCAGCCGACCTGCCACTCGATCACGGTGAAACCGCCGAGCCCCGAGGCATCGAGCAGGGCCTCCGACTCGCTCACTCGGCTGCGCATCCGCATCGATTCGAGCGTCGGGGCCCCAGCCGTTGCCTCCCATGCGCGCTTGCCCTCGACCACGAGATCGTCGATCCCCCATCTCTGCAGGAACTGTGCCTGTGTGCGCACCGCATCGGGCTCGCGCACCGCGACCAACTGGTCGATGCAGACCTGGGTGGTGATGTCCTGGCTGCCCGGTTCGCGGAGATAGTGCGCCCCACGTTCGTGACCGCGATACGTGCGCAGCCACTCCCTCCACGGCGAGACAGCGACCTCTGCGGTGAGCGCGGAGCAGTAGTCGACGACGACCACACGACCGCGCCCGAGACACCCCAGGGTCGACGACAACCACTCCCGGGCTGCATCCTGGAGCGGCGCTCTCGCTCCGTGCGGGGCCCCCGCCGGAAGGAGGACCGGGGTCTCGACGGCACCGAGGACCTCTGCGAATCCGTCGCCCTGCGCGGTGACGAACGCCTCGCGCCATCCGTCGTCGTGCACGAACAGGCGGAACACGAGGTTGTCGAGCAGTTCGTTCGCGACCACGACACCGCAGTCGATGTGCTCGGGCATCGTCGCCACCGACTCCACCTCCCCGGGGTGCATCGCGCGTTGTGCCGCACTGGACTCGACCGCGATATAGCGACCGTTCTCCAGGCACGCGGGACGCGCGGCGATGACCGACCGGGCGAGGGTGCCCGGCCCTGCTCCGGCATCGACCACGGTGAACCCATCGGGTCGACCGAGACGATCCCATTCGCCGTCGAGCGCGCGCGCCACGACCACCCCGAACAACGGTCCGACCTCGGGCGAGGTCAGGAAATCACCGCGACGACCCGCGCGACCGCCGGAGGAGTAGAACCCGTGCTCGCCGTAGAGGGCGAGGCGCATGAACTCGGCGAAGGCGATGCGACCGCCGCGAGCGGCGATCAGGGCGCGGAGGTCGTCAGCCGCCGACGACACCGGCGAGACCCGCGAGGTCGCCGAAGTGCACGACGAGACCCGGCAGCGCACCGAGCACGAGCGTGAGACCCGCGGTGATCGCGAGCGCCACTGCGATCGCGGGACGCACCTCGATCGGCGATGTGTCGCCATCGGGCGCGGGCTTCATCCACATCTCGCGCATCACCTGTCCGTAATAGCCGAAGGCGACGGCCGAGTTGATGCCGCCGATCACCGCGAGCGCATAGCCCCACCCGGTCCCGGCCGAGATCAACGCCTGAAATGCGGCGAACTTGCCGAACCAGCCACCCACCGGCGGAATGCCCGCGAGCGACGCCAGGAAGATCGTCATCAACGTCGCGAGTCCCGGCGCGTACCCGAAGAGACCGCCGTAGGACGAGATCTCCCCGCTGCGGGTCTTGCGGGCCACCGCGATCACGATCGCGAAGGTGCCGAGGTTGGTCGCCGCGTACAGCAACAGGTACGTCACGATGGCGCGCAGGGCCTGACCCGATGCAGCCGACTCTCCCGCCACCGCCAGCGGCATCAGGATGAAACCGCCCTGGGCGACGCTCGAGTAGGCGAGCATCCGCACGATGTTGGTCTGGCGCAGGGCCACGACGTTGCCGACCGTCATTGTCAGGGCCGCGAGCACCCAGAACACCGGCTGCCACACGTCCTTGAGGCCGGGCACCGCGGTGAAGACCACGGTCACGATCGCCACGAAACCCGCCGCCTTGGAGGCGACCGACAGGAACGCGGTCACCGGGGTCGGTGCACCCTGGTACGTGTCGGGCGCCCAGGTGTGGAACGGCACGGCCGACACCTTGAAGGCGAATCCCACGATCACGAAGAGGACCGCGAGAGCACGGATCGCGGTGACATCACCGGCGAGTTCATCTCCGATGTCGACCAGGAGGGTCGAACCCGTGATGCCGTAGAGGAGCGACATGCCGTAGAGCAGAACCGCCGAGGCGAACACCCCCAGCAGGTAGTACTTGATGCCGGCCTCGTTCGACAGGGCGTCGCGCTTGCGCCACGCGGCCATCATGTAGGCCGGGATCGACAGGAACTCGAGCGCCACGAAGATGCTCACGAGATCGCGACTCGAGGCCATCATGACCATGCCGAGCAGGCTCGACAGCATGAGGAACCAGAACTCACCGATGTGGTAGTCGCCGTCGCGCAGATAGTCGGCCGACAACAGGACCACGACGTAGCCAGCGAGCAGGAAGAGCCCCTTGATCACGAGCGAGAAGTCGTCGACCACGTAACGACCGTCGAACATCATCCGTGGTCCGTCGGACAGCGCCAGGGTGAGCACCGGGATGAACGCCGCCAGCAGGCTCGTGCTCGCGAGCGGGCTGATCAGCGACTTGCGGGCCTCGGGGAGGAACAAGTCGGCGAGCAGCACCACCACGATCCCTGCCGCGAGGATGATCTCGGGCGCGAGTGCGTGGTAGTCGATCGTGGGCGCGACCCACTCGGTGACGGCGGTGAGGAACGACACGGATCAGCCCCCGGTGAAGACCTTCATCGTGACGCTGACCGCGGGATCGAGCACCTTGAACATCAACTGCGGGTACACACCGAAGACCACGATCGACACGAGTAGCGGCGTCCATGCGATCCACTCGTAGACCCCCACGTCGTGGAGGTCATGGTGGTCATCGCCGTGGCCGGAGAACTCGGCCGTCGGCTCGCCGAAGGCCGTGCGCTGGTAGAGCCACAGCAGGTAGGCCGCGGCGAACACGGTGCCGATCGCGGCGATCACCATGTATGTGCGGAAGGTCTCGACGGGCAGCCCCTCGGCCGGCTGGTAGGCCGACAGGATCGCGGGGAACTCACCCCAGAACCCGGCAAGTCCGGGCAGACCGAGCGAGGCCATCGCACAGAACCCGAGGATCCACCCGAGCCGCGGCATCTGGGTCAGCATCCCCGAGAGGCGCGTGATCTCGAGCGTGTGGTACCGCTCCTTCACGCTGCCCGCGACGAAGAAGAGCATTCCGGTGATGAGACCGTGGGCGACCATTCCGAAGATCGCCGCGTTCACTCCGAACTCGGTGAGGGTGGAGATGCCCAGCATCACGAAGCCCATGTGCGCCACGGACGAGAACGCGATCAGGCGCTTCATGTCCGTCTGGGCGAGACAGCCGAAGGCTCCGTAGATGATGCCGATCACCGCGAGCAGACCGATCCACGGTGCCCATTCGCGTGCCGCGTCGGGCAGGACCGGGATCGCGATGCGCACGAAACCGTAGGTGCCGAGCTTCAGCAGGATCGCCGCCAGGATCACCGACCCCTGCGTGGGTGCCTGCGTGTGGGCATCGGGGAGCCAGGTGTGGAACGGGAACATCGGGACCTTCACCGCGAAGCCGATGAACATGCCCGCGAAGATCCAGATCTGGGTGTTCTTGGCGATCGCACCGCCGTTCTCGACGAGGTACGGGATCGCGAAGCTCTCGGCACCGGTCTTGAAGAAGAGTGCGAGGAACGACACCAGCATCAGGGCCGACCCGAACATCGTGTAGAGGAAGAACTTGAGCGATGCGTACTGGCGCTGCTCGCCTCCCCAGACTCCGATCATGAAGTACATCGGCAGCAGGACGAGCTCGAAGAACACGAAGAACAGCACGAGATCCCGCGCGATGAACGACCCGGCCATCCCGGTCTGGAGGACCAGCATCAGGATGAAGAACGCCTTCGGGTTGCCCGGTGAGGGCACGTGGTCCCACGAGTAGATCATCACGAGCAGCGTGATCACCATCGACAGGAAGTAGAGCGGGAGGCTGATCCCGTCGATGCCGATGAAGTACGTCGACTTGATGACGGGGATCCACTCGGCGTTCGCCACGAACTGCATCTCGCCGGCCTTGCCGTAGTCGAACAGCACGAGGGTCAGCACGCCCACCACCAGGGTGGCGGCCGCGGTCGCGATGCCGATCGCCTTCGACAATGCTTCCTCGGCCTTCGGCACGAAGAGCATGATCAGGACACCCACGAGCGGGAGGAACGTCCCCACCGTGAGAATCCAGTTGTTGTCGCTCAGGACTTGCATTCCCATCGCTCCCTCACGTGTTGATGATCACGAGCACGAGGGCACCCACCGCGGCTGCACCGAAGAGCAGCGCCCCGTACTGACTGACTTTGCCCGACTGGACCGGCTGGAGAGCCCGCCCCGCACCCTGTGCCCCGGCACCCGATGCGTTCACCGCGCCGTCGACGACGCGCTGATCGATGTTCTTGTAGACCCACCCGGCGATCCGCCTCGAGGTGGTGCCGACCCCGTTCACCGTGCCGTCGAGGACGCGCTGGTTGAACCAGTACGCCGCCCGCGCGACGGGGTGCGCGAGCGTGCGCACGATCACGTTCTCGTACAGGTGGTCCAGGTAGTACTTGTTCACGAGGAACCGGTGGCCCGCCCTGGCCGCACCATTGCGCGACGTGAGACCGACGAAAAGTCCCGCCCTGCGGCCGTACAACTGGATGCACAGGAACCAGCTCGCGATCATGCCCGCGAACACCAGCGCCAGCGAGATCGCGGCCTTGGACCACTTGAACTCGGCGTGCTTCACGTAGGGCGCCGGACACACTCCGCCCTCGGGCTTCTCGCTGCCGCAGGGGGACTTGTGGTGGCCCTCTTCGCCACCCTTGGCTTCCCCGCTGTCGCCCTCTTCCCCACCGGCGGCGATGCGCGCCTCGCCGGGGCCGCCCACGACACTGGCGATGCCCGTCGCACTCACGACCTCGGCGCGGGGCTCGACCCACTTCTTGAAGTTCTCCCATGAGTGACCGAAGGGGACGGCGTTCAGCAGTCCCGAACCGATCGCGAGAGTGGCCAGGATCACGAGCGGGATCGTGATCAGCGGACCCGACTCTCGCGGTCCGTGATGCGCCCCGCCGTGGTGGGCATCATGGCCGTGATCATCGTGACCGGCGTGGGCGTCGTGCCCGTGGGCGTCATGGCCGGTGTCATGACCGGTGTCATGCGCGCCGTGATCGTCGCCGTGATCGTCGCCGTGGTCATCGTGGTGCTCACCGGCAGCCGCGCCGCGCGGCTCACCGAAGAACGTGAGGTAGGTCGCACGCGTCATGTAGGCGGCCGTCATGAACGCACCGACCAATCCGACCCACATGAAGGCCGTGTAGCCCGCGTGACCGACGTTGTCGATGATCTCGTCCTTCGAGAAGAAGCCCGAGAACGGGAACACACCCATCAGGGCGAGCGTCGAGACCACCCATGTCGCGAAGGTGATCGGCATGTGCTTGCGCAGACCACCCATGTCCTTCTTCATGTCGAAGGAGTGGTGTGACGCACTGTGACTGATCGACCCCGCGCCGAGGAACAGGCACGCCTTGAAGAACGCGTGGGTGAAGATGTGGAACACCGCGGGCAGCCACGCGCCCGCGCCCAGTCCCATCATCATGTAGCCGAGCTGCGAGACGGTCGAGTACGCGAGAACCTTCTTGATGTCGTCCTGGACGAAGGCGAGGGCGGCCGCGATGATGATCGTGACACCCCCGATCAGAACGATCAGGTTCAGACCAGAGCCGTAGATGTCCATCCCCTCGAAGAACACCGGGTACACGCGGGCCACGAGGAAGACGCCGGCCACCACCATCGTCGAGGAGTGGAGCAGCGACGAGACGGGGATCGG
>Ga0172376_10007473_pt1 | contig 11631 bp, 7 predicted proteins | sample Lak35m_FD_121114 | JGI IMG/M metagenome (GOLD analysis project Ga0172376, IMG submission 121114) | Freshwater microbial communities from Kabuno Bay, South-Kivu, Congo - kab_092012_35m | ecosystem: Environmental > Aquatic > Freshwater > Lake | place: Democratic Republic of the Congo: South-Kivu...
CTACTATCCCAGCAATTATACCTAGATGGTCTATGTCTTGTACGTCTATCTGAGGCATTTGGCTATTTTGAATGCTCTTAATTAAAAATACCTTATTTCAAATTTAACCTGCTGAATGTAGGAAGCACAAAATGGCTATGCCATTTTGTGCTTTCAAAACCCTTACAGGGTTTGGTTTTTAATTCCCAGAAGTGTAGCCACACTTCTGGGAATTGGTATAACTCACATTTATTTAAAGCGATCGCCTATTTAAAATATCCTTTGCCATCTTCAAGAAGTAATCGGGACTAGAGGCAATATCATCATCTTTACCTTTGTTACCGCGTGAACCAACTCCATTGGAATCACTAGTCTTTTGGGCAATATCAAGATCCGAAAGAACCATTGGCGTAATGTCTAACGTGTTTGGTGGTAGAACTTCAGATTGAGCAGGGGGTAAAGCTTTAGGGGTATATAACAAATATAAAATGCGATCGCCTTTTTCCCATGTCATATCGGCGGATACGATTTGTAATTGCCCTTTGCGCTCAAACAGCAATGGCAACAATATTCCTGCATTAAACATCGTATTAAAGCGATTTAACTGCTCTTGTAGTTCTTCTTCGGTGAGCAAAAATTCACCTACTCTTACTTCCCGCTGTAGAACATATTGATTCCAAGTCTTAATCGGGACACGGGCACTAAAAGCTTGCTGGACTTCAGATTCACCATTGCGATCGCTCTCTGCCTCTTTAACATAAACAGCAAATACTCTGGGTGGTTTAAATTCTTTGACAGCAAGTTGAGCAATCACGATATTCACATCGGTATTAATCGTCAGCGCCACAAAAGTTCCCACCGAGTCAAGCCCTGCCTCAGCTAGAGACTTAGCATCTAAACCATTGCTTACAAGTGCGGGAATATTATACTCAGCAGCTTGTTTACAAAGTTCTGCACTAGTGTCAATGATTGCTACACGTTGTCCATTCGCTTGAAATAGTCGTGCCACCAAAATGCCAATGGGATTACTGCCGACAACCACCAATCCAGAAATATCGGGCTGATTGAGCCCTAGAAGTTTCGCTACCAATTTGGCTGACAGACCCTGCAAAAATACTGTCATTGCGATCGTCAGGAAAACTAGCGCCTTAATCGATTCCCCACCATTGACTCCACGTTCAGTTAATAAAATCGAAAAAAGCGAAGCGACCGAAGCCGCCACAATTCCTCTCGGCGCACACCAAGACAAGAAAGCCTTTTGTCGCCAAGTGAAACTGCTATTCCATGTGCTGACAATCACATTAATCGGACGGACTACAAACATCAAAAAGAGAACCGTCTGCACGCCACCCCAACCAAGGGCAAAGATACTGGGAATAGAAAGATTTGCCGATAGTAAAATAAACAGAACAGAAACCATAAGAGCCACGAGTTGACTCTTAAATTTCAGCAAGTCACGACTATTGGGAATTTCGGAAGCCCGTAAGACCAGCCCCATCAAGACAACGGCTGTTAACCCCGATTCACTTTGGATTTCTTGAGCAATGCCGAATAGTCCTAATACCGCCGCCACAACCACTGCACTTTTAGTATCTTCGGCAAGAAAGGCTGCCCGTTGCAAGAATTTGCCTAATAACCACCCCGCGATCGCCCCTAACACACCGCCAACCCCTAGCCGCAACCCCAAATCACTGACCACCGCAAAAGCACTAGAAGTCGGATTTAAGGCGACATCAAGCACAACCACGGCTAGTACTGCCCCGATCGCATCAATTAGCACTCCTTCACCTTCTAAAATCGTGGCAAGGCGGCGATCAAGTCCCACTTCTTCCACGATGGGATTAACGACCGTAGGGCCAGTGACCACGACTAAGGCCGCATACAAAAAGGCGATCGTCCAAGGAAACTCACTCAACCAATAGGCAGCTATCCCGCCACCAATTAGGGTGATCAAGGTTCCAATTGTAATTAAATTGCGTAAACTAGCCGAAACCTTACCCAGTTCCTTTAGTTGGAGATTAAGTCCCCCATCAAACAAAATCAGCGCTACAGAAATCGAAACGATCGCCTCTAAGCCATCTCCCAACAAGCGTGGCTGCACCAAATTTAGGCCATTCCCCCCCAAAGCCACACCAAAAATCAGCAGAAATACAATACTCGGCACACGAAAAAAGTTCGCTATGACGCGAGCCAAAATACCTGCGGTGATGGCAATGATAATAATTAAGGAGAGAGAGCCTTCCATAACTTAAATCTTAGTAGAGAGATTCGGCACTAGAAAGATTTAGCGCTCGAAAGATTTAGCAAAAGTGTCAAACCTTTCTACTCTAAGGTCACTGATAGCGTAACGTTAAACTGAGCCTCAAACGGCTGTTTCTTATAATCAAGACTCCAAAGCTCTAGAGTACAGGGATCATTGGGCTGCCTAGGTGTGAGTTGTAAGGAGCAAGTACGGGTACGCGGATTACAAACTACCCGAATCGCAGCGATCGCGCCAATTTGCCGACGATCAAGGGCTGTCGCCAAACGTAAAAAAGTACTTGCTTGACGCACAAATACTTTCAGATGCTCACTATCTAAGCGCTGAAAATTGTCATGTTTTTTCTTGGGTTCACTCTTACGGTGATATCGAGCAAGATTGGCGATCGCCTCAATCTCAGACTCGGTATAACCCAATAACTCACCATTACGAATCAAATAATAGGAATGCTTGTGGTGAGCATCATGACTAACGTGGTGCCCTGCATTATGCAGCATCGCTGCCGCCCAGAGCAGATGTCTCTCATCATCACCCCACTCATGGAAAATCCCCTTGGTTTGATCAAATAGACTCAGCGCATGTTCCGCCACATGTTTGGCGTATTTCGTATCAATGCCATATTTATCAGCAAGTTTGAGAATACTGCGATCGCGAACTGTGCTTTGATAACGCCAACCATCCTCAATATAACCGTGACGGATCATCCAATCCACCACCAAGCCTTCTCGTAAGGCACGCTGACAGAGCATGATTTTGGGAACTCCCAAGAGGCGCATGGTTTCCAAAAGAACTACGGCTCCCGCTAGGATAATCTCGGCTCTCTTTTGCCGAACCATGACTGTGCGTTCTTCTAAATTCGCTCGGCGTAACCGCCAGACAATATTTTCTAAATCAGTGAAGGGAAGTTCATAACCTTGCAGAGGATTAGGAACTAGCCCTAATTTTTCCTTGGCATGTAGAGATATCAAAGTCTCAATTGTGCCAGATGTACCGATCGCCTTTAGCGTTTTGCCCTCAAGTTTGTCCTTAAGTAAAAATCTCAAATCATCGGTGGGACGCTCAATCGAGCCAAGAATATAACCCAATAGGCGATCGTATTCTGTTTGGGAAATGGGATCAGTTTTGACAAATAGATCCGTTAACCTAACTGCGCCAATCTTAGTGCTACTGAGATGCATCGGATCACGACCATCTCCTAAGATCATCTCCGTAGAACCACCCCCAATATCAATCAAAAGATGTGGCTCATCCTTAAGTTCCATCGCCGAAATGACACCTAAATAGATGCGTCTAGCTTCCTCCTGTCCTGAGATAACTTCAACATGTAAGCCTATTTCTTCATAAATACGGCGGATAAAATCATGACCATTAGGAGCTTCACGGGTCGCACTCGTCGCCACAGCTACAATTTCTTCAACTTTAAAGGTGCGACAAATCTCTTGACATCGCTTTAAGGCTTCTAGCGATCGCTTCATCGCATCTTCAGTCAAGTTTCCTGTTTGGGCGCAACGCTCTCCTAACCTTACGGTAGCCTTCTCTGACTCAATCACACTAAAACTAGGGATTGATGTCTGAATTTGCACAATTACCATATGAATGGAATTTGTACCAACATCGATCGCCGCTAAGGTCTTGACATCTGAAGTCATGGGCTGTTTCCGCGAAATTAATTGCAAACCCAAACTTTGTAAGGTTGTACCCCGCAGGGCAAAACCTTACAAAATTTAGATAAAATATTTTGTACAAGTACTTAAGTCATGGTAAATGAAAACCTGTCAGAATAGAAGATATAGGCAGTTAATACCAAATTAGAAAATGACTAAGTTGTTTTGTGCTTTAAAACCCTTACTGGGTTTGCTTTTCAATCCAAAAAAGTGTGAGAATATTCTTTGAATTGGTATAACCTAGTCTATAAAGTAACAGCAATTGCCGATCAAACAAACCTCAAGAAATTTTTGGGAAGTGTTGCTTTGCAACACTTCCCAAAAATTTCTTGGTTAGGCTTTGAGCGCACAGCGCTGTAAATGTTTATTCATGCCGTCCTAGCCCCAATATGACCCAAATATGAACAGTATGGGAAATAAGCAAGTAGTTTTAGTAGTGGATGATGATCCAGCTAATTTTGATGTGATTGAAATTTTGCTGTTTAAAGAGGGATATGAACTGCACCATCGGGACAATGGAGCCGATGCGATCGCTTCTCTTGACAGTATTAATCCCGATCTGGTTTTATTAGATGTCATGATGCCAGATATGGACGGCATTGAAGTCTGTCAAAGGCTTAAGAACAATCGCCAATGGCAGCATATTCCAATTATTATCGTTACAGCTCTATCAGATAAAGAAGATCTCGCCCGATGCATTGATGCAGGAGCCGATGATTTCATTAGTAAGCCCATTAACAGCACAGAACTCCGCGCCCGTGTGCGATCAATGTTGCGAATTAAATCACAGTACGATCACATCCAACGGACAATTATGTTGCGCGAAGAAATGATGCAAACCATAGTTCATGATCTTCGTAATCCTTTAATTGGCATCTTATTAGGTTGTGACTCTCTTAAAGTCTTGGATCTACCCGAACGTACTAAAAAGAGAATTGCCCAAATTGGTCAAGCAATTGAGCAAATGCGTTTGCTAGTAGATGACATTTTGACCATCGGTAGAATCGAAGCGAATAAACTCATACTCAACCATACTAAGTTTGATCTAACTGAGCTAGTAAAGTTAGTAATTGCTGATTTTGAAGCTATCTCAGTCAATAAACAAATTAAAATCTTAGGTGAATTTTCCTCAGAACCAGCCTACACATCTGGTGATATGCACTTAATTCGCCGTGTATTGGACAATTTAGTGGATAATGCACTGAAATTTTCCCCTCAGCAAAGTTCGATTACTATCAGAGTTGAAAGTTTACCTAAAAATCCTGATCGCCAAGATCTGATCAAAATTGAAGTCATTGATTGTGGAATTGGCATCAGTCCCGAACAAAAACAAGTAATTTTTGAAAAATATGAAGTTGGTAATATAGTGACAGGTATTTCCCAAATTGGCTTAGGACTATCTTTTTGTAAAATGATGATTGAAGCTCATCAAGGATCAATCTCGGTGACCAACAATCAACCCAAAGGCTCAATTTTCACAATTTTGCTAGATAGCTACTCAAAAGTATGACACGTATACTAGTCATCGAAGATGAAGACTTAATTAGAGAATCTTTAGAAGATTTACTCTCATTAGAAGGGTTTGAAGTCATTACGGCGGAAAATGGGGAAAAAGGCATAAATCTGGCAAGCCAAAAACATCCTGATTTGATTCTTTGTGATGTCATGATGCCAATCCTCAATGGTTATGAAGTCCTTGAACAATTACGAAAAGACAAAGCATTAAGTACTGTCCCTTTTCTGTTTTTGACATCAATGATGGATCGACGCAGTACTCGCAAGGGCATGGCGTTAGGAGCTGATGATTATTTAGAAAAGCCCTGTACAAAGGATGAATTGCTAGAAGCGATCGCTGCGCGTCTAGGTAAGAAACAGGAGATCGACCAACACATTGAGGAAAAGATGGAAGCATTGCGAACTAGCATTACGCTATCTTTGCCCCATGAGTTGCAGACTCCCCTATCAGGGATTATGGGGCTGTCAGAATTGATGATGATCCAAAGTGAAGAGCTACTTCCCTCTGACGTTTATGAATATGCTGATGGTATTCATCAGTCGGCGAAGCGTCTCTATCGGCTGATCCAAAACTATTTGCTTTATAGCCGATTAATGATGATGCGATCACAAGGTCAGACTCTATTTACTTCGGCTCATCCTAGCAATAGCCAAATGATTATTAGCAATTTAGGCGATCGCAAGGCGAGATCATATGATCGCTTGGATGACCTAGAGGTAAATCTTACAGATGTAGATTTAGCTGTCTCGTCAGAAGATTTGACTAAAATTACTGAAGAATTAATCGATAATGCCTTTAAATATTCTCCACAAGGTAGCAAGGTAGTGATCACTAGTCAGATTATTGACACCGCATGGGTGTTGACAATTCAGGATCATGGACGGGGCATGAATGATCAACAAATCACTAGCATTGGTGCATTTATCCAGTTTGAGCGACAATTTTATGAACAACAAGGGATTGGATTGGGTTTGTCTTTAGCAAAGACTTTAGTTGAGTTTTATGGTGGGAAGATCGATATTCAAAGTCAAGAAAATATAGGCACAAAGCTCTGTATCTCAATTCCTGTTTAATACCAATTCACAAAAGTGTGGCAAAACTTCTGTGAATAAAAAAACAAGCCCTGTAAGGGTTTTGAAAGGACTAAATGGCTACGCCATTTTGTCCTTTGGTATAAACTGAGAAGAACCCTTATGATCTAGCAAGTTCAATTTAGTCAGAAATAGCAAAATGTCGTTTGCCCCATCCCATCGCAAAGCCAAAGCTCTTACAGATACAAAACGTCGTCCTGCTAAAGAATTATGCAGTGAGTGTGGTCTCTGTGATACCTATTACATTCATTATGTCAAAGAGGCTTGCGCGTTTATCACACAGCATATTGATGAACTCGAAACTCAGTCTCACGGGCGATCGCGTGATCTTGATAATGAAAAAGAACTGTATTTCGGTGTACATCAAGAAATGATCGCCGCCCGCAAAACTGAGCCAATCGAAGGGGCGCAATGGACAGGCATTGTGTCCACTTTGGCGATCGAGATGTTAGAGCGTGGCTTGGTTGAAGGTGTAGTTTGTGTGCAATCAAGCAAAGACGATCGCTTTAAGCCCCAGCCCATCATCGCCCGAAATCGTGAGGAAATTTTGGCGGCGCGGGTAAATAAACCGACGCTTTCGCCGAATCTTTCGGTGTTAGAACAGATCGAGCAGTCGGGGCTCAAGAGACTTTTGGCGATCGGTGTCGGCTGCCAAATCCAAGCCCTGAGAACTGTCGAGAAAAAGCTGGGCTTAGAAAAGCTCTATGTATTGGGGACACCTTGTACCGATAATGTCACGCGAGAAGGTTTACAGAAATTTCTCGATACCACCAGCCGATCGCCTGAAACAGTAGTGCATTACGAATTCATGCAAGATTTTAATGTGCATTTCAAGCATTCCGACGGTTCAACGGAGTTAGTGCCATTTTTTGGATTAAATACCAAGGAACTCAAGGATGTATTTGCCCCATCCTGCATGACCTGCTTTGACTACACCAATGCTCTTGCTGATATCGTCGTGGGCTATATGGGTGCAACCTTTGGCTGGCAATGGATTGTGGTGCGTAATGAGACAGGCAAAGAGATGCTGGAGTTAATTAAGGATCAACTGCAGACTCAGCCTGTGATCTCTGGTGGCGATCGGCGATCGGCAGTCCAACAGGGGATCTCGGCATATGATCAGGCGGTAACTTTGCCAATTTGGTTAGCTTGGATTATTAGTTTTGTGGTGAATAAGATTGGTCCCAAAGGTTTGGAATATGGGCGTTTTTCCATCGATTCCCACTTTGTCCGCAATTATCTCTACGTGCGCCGCAACTATCCCCAAAAACTAGAAGCTCACGTCCCCGAATTTGCCAAACGGATCATTGCCCAGTACCAATTACCAAAGGTGTAATTTTATAGTTGTCGCAAAACCCAAGAATTGAACGGCGGCGCTCCGTGCCGCTGTTCAATTCTTGGGTTTTGATTTGTTCTATGGCTATAGCCACAAGCCAAAATATAGCGGTTTTCACTTTGCCGTAGGCAAAATGAAAACTCAAAATCCTCACTAGGAGTGATTTTTTGTTTTCAAATGAGTACGCACTCATTTGAAAACCGCTATATTGTGAGGTGGTGCTTCGCTCCGCCTCACAATATTTTGGCTTTATGTCCTAACAAATCGCTTACTTCACATCACCTACTTTACAGAGCCTAAAACGTTTTGAATTAAGAGGTTAAGTTGTTTGAGCTTAACAGGTTTAGCCAGATAATCATTAGCTCCTGCCTCTAGACATCTGTCACGATCGCCTTCCATCGCCAGAGCAGTTAGGGCAATAATGGGAGTATTAATCAAGTTAGGATCGAGGCGAATTTGCTTGGTTGCCTCCAGACCATCCATGATTGGCATTTGCACATCCATGATGATGATATCTGGAGAATTTTCTTTCGCCATATCCACCGCTTCTTTTCCATTTTTCGCGACGATGACACGATAGTTAACAGCGTTCAGATAAGAGATAAAGGTTTGGACATTCGCTGCGTTGTCTTCAGCTAGTAAAATAAGTGGTGCGATCACATTTTCAGGATTTGCAACCAGTTGCTGTGAACTTACAGCAGTTGATTCAGATTCTGAAACCATAGATGGAGAGAGTTCATAGGGTAGAGCAAATGTGAAGCGACTACCTTTGCCAACTTCACTCTCAACCGTAACTTGACCACCATGCAGTTCGACAATTTGCTTGACTAGGGCAAGTCCTAAGCCCGTACCTTCGTACTGGCGATTGAGAGCGCTATCTACCTGTACAAAGGGCTGGAAAAGTCGTTGTAAATCGTTGGGGGCAATGCCAATACCATTATCTACAACTTGAAATACGATTAACGGAGAATTTATTTCTCGCAGTCGTTGGGGAATTATCGCCTCACCTTGCCATGTATCCCCACTACCGACGGCAACTAGCAGACTGATTTGTCCGTGATTGGGGGTGAATTTAACAGCATTGGTGAGCAGGTTGATTAGTACTTGTTTAATGCGACGCTCTTCGATATTGATCTGGTTTAGATGTGGAGGAATATTGCTCAGGACTTGGATGTGTTTATGAAAAGCTTGCTGTTTGATAAAAATTAGGCTAGAACTACAAAGATTATTCACTGAGACTGATGCAATATCTAGTTCCATCATTCCAGATGTAATTTTTGATAGATCGAGAATGTCGTTAATCAGTGATAGCAAGTGTTCGCCGCTTGACTCGACTGTGGCGATCGCACTTAGTTGTTTTTCGTTCAGCACTCCTAAAGCCTGATCTTGTAAAGCCTCTGATAGCCCCAAAATGGAGTTGAGCGGCGTGCGGAGTTCATGACTCATGTTGGCGAGAAATTCATCCTTGAGCTTGGCAGAGCGGAGAAGTTCCTCATTAGCTTTTAGTAGTTGAGCCTCAGTATATTTGCGATCGCTGATATCGCGACATACACAAATCAGCAAGCCATCCTCGGTAACGGTGAGAGATAATCCTTCATCAAAAGTAGAGCCATCTTTACGAGTCGCGATCACTTCTCCTTCCCATGAGTTATCGCGCAGTAGTACAGGAAATACTTCACTTTCAAATCGAGATAGCTCTTCTGCGGAGTACAAGCTTTTCCAAGGTTTACCCAAAAGTTCATCGGGATGTTTGTACCCAAACAATTCTAAATGCGATTGGTTGACATAGATATAGCTATCATCTTGCAAAACCGCAATACCTTCGATCGCCGCTTCAATGGCAGCAAGTTGCTGTTTAATAACTTTTTCGGAAGTTTTGCGATCGCTAATATCTTGCCTAACACTCAAAAGACCGATGGGTTGATCGCTGTCGTTTTTAAGAACTGTCACAGACATAGATGTGGGAAAGCGAGAGCCATCTTTACGGATATTGCTCCACTCTTCCTCAACCAATCCATGCGTCGCCATAGATATGAAGGCTTCACAGCCCGTACCAATATCTTTGCCCAATGTTTTTGAAGCTTTGGTGATTTTGGCTTGCAACTCTTGAGCATCGTAGAAAATGTCAGGCGTTACTTTACCGACAACCTCTCCCACACTATAGCCCAGCATTTTTTCTGCACCTGCATTAAATGTCTGAATAATGCCATTTAGATCTGTAGAAATAATTGCGTAATCTGTACCATCGAGAATAGCGCATTGCAGTTGATTAACTTCCCACAGTTCTTGGGTGCGCTCTATGACTCTCGCTTCTAGGGATTGATTAAGTTGTTGTAGTTCTTGCTCGGCGCGTTTGCGCTCTGTCAGTTCATTTTGCAATTTTTGATGGGCGATCGCTTGCTGAATGGAAATAGATAGTTGTACCGCTAGCTGCTGAAGTAGTAGGATATCTGCCTCTTGCCAAATCCTTGGAGATGAGCATTGATGAATAATTAGCAAACCCCATAAAATGGGCTTGTTATCATGGGGTAATCGGATCGGCACTTCTAGATTGGCACGTACTTGAAATCTTTCGAGCAGTTGTACATGACAAGCTGTCAAATTAGCCGCATAAATATCATTGATAACGAAAGCCCGACCTTCAGAATATGCACCACCAAGATTTTCTCGAAAGCAGGTATCTTCAACCTGCACATTTAAGCAAGGTTGCCAAGGTGAGACAATATCTTCAGCAACAATTGAGCCACTCATATCTGGGTTGAATTTATAAATAGCGGCACGATCAGCTTTTATCAATTGACGCACTTCTTTAACAATCGCATTGGAGATATCTGCCAAGTTTATAAATTCACTAATCCGCAGTGCGATTTCGGCAATTAATATTTGCTGTTGTTGCGATCGACGTAACTGCCGAGCTAACCCAGATGCTCGCAGCGCTTGCTTAACTGTAGTTATAAGCGATTTCGCCGTAATATCCCCCTTAGTCAAATAGTCAGCCGCCCCCAATTTCATGGCATTAACAGCCATTTTTTCATTTCCCTGCCCCGTCAACATAATCACAGGAACGCGCTCTCCTACAACATTCACATTGAGTGCTTCTAGAAATTCTAATCCATCACCATCGGGTAAGTTCAGATCGATCAACACAATATCAGGCTGCTGTGATCGCCAGAATTCAAACCCTTCTGCTAATGTTTCTGCTTCGATAATACGATAGGCATTTTCTGAGTCTGATTGCAGGTAACGAGCATAAGTGAAGCGATCAGTTTCCGAGTCGTCCACGATTAAAACATTGATATCAGTCTTTAGTTCAACGAATCCCAATGACTGCAAAGAAGATTTGACAGTTTCAAGTCGTAAATTGTCCATAGCTAGAAGCGCATGAGTTGGAAACTATTGTTACAGAAACTACGATCAAACGAACCACTAGAAAATTTTTGAAAGTGTTACAAAGCAACACTTTCAAAAATTTTCTTGGTTTGGGTTTGAGCGCGAAGAGCTTTAATTTAAAGCAATGTAACATCCAAGGTACAGTTCTAACTCTTTCTATACTTACAGCGCTTTATGCTGACTTAAAACCCAAAAGAAATTTTAAAAGTTGCACGAAGCGAAACTTTTAAAATTTCTTCTGTATACCTTAAAGACTAGATAGACTTTAACACCCGCCAATTCAAGGATGAAATGCAACGGTATCTGATGAAGCAAAGAATACTTCGTAAGGAGTGCGATAGTCAAGAGATTTTCTCGGTCTGTGGTTAATCAAATTCACCACCTTCTGAAAGTCA
>Ga0172376_10007479_pt1 | contig 11629 bp, 7 predicted proteins | sample Lak35m_FD_121114 | JGI IMG/M metagenome (GOLD analysis project Ga0172376, IMG submission 121114) | Freshwater microbial communities from Kabuno Bay, South-Kivu, Congo - kab_092012_35m | ecosystem: Environmental > Aquatic > Freshwater > Lake | place: Democratic Republic of the Congo: South-Kivu...
CACCGCGACGGCTTCCTCGGACAAACAACAAGAGACCCTTAAAAAGACACTCGAAGGACTTGAGAAAAAGCAATCCGATCTGCAGCGGCAACTCGATTCCAGCCCGATGGTCATAACGATCCGTCCGGAGAAGTCTCCGGCGGATATCCCGATCCATATCCGCGGCTCGGTCCATCGATTGGGCGAAGTCGTTCCGCGAGGGTTCCTAAGCTGCATCAATTCGCATGAGCCGCAGCTGGATCGTCGAATTCGAATTCAACCGACGGCCAACGGACGACTCGAGTTAGCACAATGGCTTGTCGCACCGGAGAATCCCTTGACCGCTCGCGTCTATGTGAATCGGATTTGGAGTCACTTGATGGGTCAAGGCATCGTACCGACGATCGATAACTTTGGAACCACTGGCCAGTATCCGTCGGATCCTCAACTGCTGGATTGGTTGGCTTGGGAGTTCATGGCCCAAGGGTGGTCTACCAAGTGGCTTGTTCGTACGATCGTTACATCCGACGCCTACCGACGCAGTCTGTCGGCCAGCCAAGAGTTGCTGAATCAGGACCCTGAGAACACCTTCTTTTTACGAGCGAGCCTTCGGAGACTCGATAGCGAGTCGATCCGCGACTCGATGCTGCAAGCCACCGGGGAATTGCAGATGGGGGCAACGGTCGAGTCGACCATTCGCAAGGGGACGAGCGCGGATTACCGTTATGAGCATGAAATCGGATTGAGGACCGTTTACTTGCCTTGGTTCCGGAACGCGTTGCCACCTATGGTCCGTGAGTTCGACGGTGCGAACCCGAGTTTCTCAATCTCCCAACGCAATCGCAGTACGGTAGCGACCCAAGCTTTAGCGATGATGAACAATCCATGGGTCAGAGATCGAGCAAAAGCACTGTTGGAGTCTGTGACCGAGGCCCAGCAAAATCCGGATCAAGCTTCACAATCCGACAAGATCCGGTTGATTTTCCGTAGAATCCTTGGCCGCCAACCCGATGAATCGGAATTGCTGTGGGCCCACGAGTTGCTAACAACCAGTGACCTTGAGGAGCTCGCCCACCAGTTGTTTGCTTCGATCGATTTTCGTTACGCTCCGTGATACAGAACCAACAGTGTACAGGACCAACGGTATGATGTTTTCCAGGCGTCAACTACTTAGACACTCCGCATGCGGTTTTGGTGCGATCGCTGCAACTGGATTGCTAGGACAAGCCACCAAGGCGGCAATCCCCGGGGACTCATTGACCACAGGGGGGCGGATCGAAGGACCTGCAGGACTTCATCATCCGGCCAAGGCCAAGCGGGTAATTTTTCTTTTTATGCAAGGAGGGGTCAGTCAAGTCGATTCGTTTGATCCCAAGCCCATCCTTGATAAGCGGGATGGCGAGATGATCGCCTTTGATGATGCCCGTGAATTTGCCAACACACGGAAGCTTGGTGGCACTCATCGGGTGATGAAATCACCATGGGCGTTCAAGCAATACGGACAATCTGGGAGATATGTTTCCGAGTTATTTCCTCACATTGCCAAGCATGTAGATCGATTGCAATTCATCCATTCGATGCATACCGAGGGGGTTGCTCACGGGCCTTCGACTCTGTTTCTCCATTGCGGATCGCTCAATACCGTGCGTCCTTCGATGGGTTCATGGACGATCTACGGTCTAGGGAGCGAGAATGAAAACTTGCCGGGATTCATATCGATAGCGCCCTCGATCGGCAACGGTGGGTTTCGCAATTATGGCTCTGCATTTTTGCCGGCGCGGTTCCAAGGCACCCCGCTAGGAAAGGCCAGTCAGGGAGATCTTCGGATCGACAACATCGATGGACTTGGAAAAAATGAACTTTCGCAGGACCAAAGATGGCAATTGCAAAGGCAACTCCAGCAACTGCAGTTCGATAGGCTTACCAAGCAGACCCCAGGACATGAACTTGTTTTTCCTGCCACCGATGAACTTGAATCCCTGATTGCAAGTTACGAGTTAGCCGCTCGCATGCAATCTTCCTCTCCCGACGTGTTTGATCTCTCGGGAGAATCTGAGGAAACTCGCAAGCTCTATGGTATCGATCGCAAGGAGACCGAAGTCTACGGAAAGAGGTGTTTGCTAGCTCGGAGACTTTGCGAAGCAGGAGTGCGTTTCATTCAGGTCAATTATGGAGACGATTCCGCAAATCCAGCTTGGGATCAACACTCCAATCTCCCAAAACACAAAGATCATGCTGCGGCGGTCGATCAACCTGTAGCAGGCTTGCTGACCGATCTGATGCAGCGTGGACTATTGGAAGACACGCTTGTGTGGTTTGGCAGTGAGTTCGGTCGCCAGCCTTATGCGGAGAAAAACGGGACGGGGCGCGATCACAATCCTGGAGGTTTTACGGTCTGGCTCGCTGGAGGCGGGGTTAAATCCGGGGAAGCTTACGGCCTAACCGATGAGTTCGGGCAATTTGCGATCCAGAACAAAGTTCATATGCATGATCTTCACGCGACGATTTTGCATCTTCTTGGAATCGATCACGAGCGATTGATTTACAGGTACGCAGGTCGCGATTTTCGGTTGACCGATGTGTACGGAAAAGTGGTTCATCAAATCATTGCTTAGCAATTGAATCGCTCAGTCACTTTGCGCGTGCGATAGCGATGCAGGTTGGGCTTTATTGGTGTTTCGCTCTGGGAGGAAAGCCCAAGCCCATGCGACCAGCAGGGTCAATGGAATGCTGACTAAAATATCTGACAAGTAATGAGCTCCCGCGATTAATCGCTGGAGCGCCGCGACGCTTGCCATGAAGAGAAAAAGGTTCTTTCCTCGAGGGTAAACGTAGGTAAGTCCGATTGCCATGGCCACTGCTGTTGCTGTGTGGCCAGAGGGAAAGCTACGGATGGATTCATTGAACCAAGAATCCGATAGTGGGGTGCCCCAAGCGTCCCAGCTGGAGGCAAAGGCTGCGTCTGGGTCTCTTTTTGGGTTCAGCCAGCTCCAGGGCTCCATGTCATAAGTAGCCGGGCGTCGTCGCGGGATCAGGTACTTGGCTAAGTTAGCCAGGAGGCCGCAGGCCAAGACGAACAGGGAGGCTTCCCACAGTTTCCTGCGATTTTTGTGGTCGATCCACAGCAACGTACTCATGATCATGACGCATCCGAGGGTATGCGCAAAGATCTCCATCAGATGGATGAATCTTCGTAGGTCGCCTGGGATATGTTTAAGTCGCACCCATTGGGATATCTCCAAGTCCCAGGGAAGCGCGATCATCGCAGCAAGCAGTGTCACTGCTGCAACTAGCGTCGAGCTGATCAAGGTACGTTTTCTGGAGTTGCCTAGATGGAAAAGCACGCTAGTTTGGTCCAGGTGTTGAGTCTAAGCATCCAGTGCACCGATCTCACCAAAGCGATCTTTCAGGGAGTTGTAGAGCTTGCGATAGACTGGAAAAGCAGCATCGTAAGCTTTTTGGGGTGCTTTGCGAGGTCCAATTTTGTCGACGACTTTGATGGTTGCCTTGCAAGCTTCCTCGATATTCTTGTAAGCACCATCGCCGACGGCAGCCAGCAACGCCACACCGTATCCCGGTCCCTGTTCAGCATTGATCGTGCAGACCTTTTGGCCAAAGCTATCGGCCAAAATTTGCTTCCACAGGTCGCTCTTGGCACCGCCACCACTGAGTCGTATCTCCTTAACGGGGATATTCAGTTGGCCAATAATATCGAGGCTTTCCCTGAGTGAGTAAGCGACCCCTTCCATCACTGCGCGGGCAAGATGTCCACGCGTATGTTTGTTCGTCATTCCGATAAAGCAGGCCCTAGCCAAGGGATCTGCATGGGGAGTTCTTTCACCGGCTAGATAAGGAAGGAAAAAGAGACCTTCGGATCCTGCGGCGATCTGTGAAGCTTCGGCGTTGAGGAGCTCGTAAGGATCGATCCCTTTTCGGGTGGCTAAGTCCGAGCAGATGTTTTGAACGAACCATTGCAAGGAGCCTGCGGCCGAGAGGGTCACACCCATCATGTGCCATTTGCCGTGCACTGCGTGGCAGAACGTATGTAGCCTACCGTGGCGGTCATACTGAGGTGAATCGCTGTGACAGAAGACAACCCCAGAAGTTCCAAGGCTTGCAGTGAGGACACCTTGCTTGACAATCCCGTTTCCAACGGCTCCTGCGGCGCAGTCCCCGGCACCGGCGACAACTTTGCAGGAGGTGCTAAGTCCAAGTTCTGCAGCGACATCAGCTTTGAGCGTTCCGGTAACTTGCTCGGACTCGTAGACGGGAGCGAGAATTGATGGATCGATATCCAATTTGCCGAGCAGTTCTTTGGACCACTGCCGTTTGACCACATCGAGCAGCAGCATACCACTAGCGTCGCTGACATCGGTGGCAAGTTCACCGGTCAATCGGCGTCGGATCTCGTCCTTTGGCAATAGCAAATACCGCAGCGTATCGTAGTTCTTCGCCTCGTTATTCCTCAACCACAGAAGTTTCGGAGCGGTAAATCCAGTCAGAGCTGGATTGGCTACCATGGCGATGAGCTTGTCGCGTCCTCCGGCGCGCTTGGTGATTTCGTCGCACTCGGCCACTGTCCTTTGGTCATTCCAAAGCAGTGCGGGTCGGATCACTGTACCTTTGGCGTTGAGGAACACCGAGCCGTGCATCTGGCCAGAAAGCCCGATGGCGCGAACCTCAGACCCCTTGACCTTGGACTTCTTCAAAACCGCCTTGATCGTCTGTTTGGTCGCAGTCCACCAATCCTCAGGATTTTGCTCGGTCCACAGAGGTTTTGGAGTCGAGAGCGGATAATTGGCGGTAGCTTCGGCCAATACCTTGCCTGACTGGTCGATTAATAAGCTTTTGGTTCCGGATGTGCCGATATCGATCCCGAGATAATAAGCCATAATGCCTTGTTGGATAAATGGGATAGGTCTAGGAAAAATCTGCTGATTAGGCCAAGATTTCTATCGTAGCCGATTTGCAGCAACCTTGGAGACGGTACGCATGGAAACCCAAAAAAACCCGAGCGACCAACGGATCGACGATCTACCGCAAGTCACTCAGGCCCCGAATTCCCAACGCCGTTGGTTTCTCATGGCATTATCCAGCGGACTGCTGACGACCCTGGGTGGTTGTCCAAATCCAAGCCCGTCGAAACCCTCGGCCCAAGCGACTGCGAAAGTTGGACGAGGGGATTTACCCCCATTGAAGATTGGGATCCTCGAATTTGACCAGATCCAAGAGGTCCTTCAAAGCCGCTGGCAGGAGTTTTCGGAGCAGCCGATTGAGATTGTTAAGATCGATCCAAAGCAACTGATGAATCAGGGGGTACCTCCACTCGATGCCATTGTCTATCCTGCGAATTTTTTAGGCACACTTAGCGAAAAAGATTGGATCGCTCCATTGCCATTGCCGCTGATCGATCGGCTTGGCGGTGGAAAAAAATCATCCCAGGCAGTTCAAGAGGCACAGGATTCATCACCTCAGGGGATTGAGGGCTGGTCGAGCCGTTGGAGGTCGATCGCACGATACAACGGAAAGTGGATGGCCTTGCCTATGGGAGCGCCCTGTTGGGTTGCTGCCACGCGAGGATTGGATATCGGTCCACTAAAAGAACTTCAGAAAGCCATCAGCAGCAATCAGAATAGCCCGAAAATCGCCTCGGATACATTTGAAGCTTTCTTGTCCCAGACAGAGTCGTCTCTGGTCGATAGTCTCCAATCGCGACGCAATGAACTCAGCCGGTTGCTTGCGAATCGTTTTGAGATCGACAAACGCGCTTTGGTCAATCGATTCCTATGGATCATGAGCACCACTGAGTCTCGCTACCGGGGATTGATCGATCCTTATAAGGTGACGGCGAGGATCTCGCTTCCAGAGTTTACCCGCAGCGCTCAATCGCTTCAGCGGATTGCCCTTATCGAGCCCTCGACGATCTTCGTATCTCCCGAACAAGCTTGGGAGCAAGTGGCGCAAGGGCAAGCGGTATTGGGGATAGGGTGGCCCAGAAGCGATGGATTCCAGAGAGGTGATATTCAGTCCGATGCCAAAACGATGCAGCTGATCCCAATCCTCTTCAATAGTGGCGATGGAATGTTGGCTTCCATCGGACGCAAGACTCGGCAGTCGTCTATGGCGTCGGAGTTTCTTCATTGGATACAACGCGAGGACAATCGCGTGGCCTTGCAAGCCAAATCTCCAAGGGTTGAGGTTCAGGAAATCGACAACGACCCGAATCGTGTTCGAGAGGATTATCGCGAGTATCAAACGCTACAGAGGCTCGAAGCGTCCAATGCAACGTTGGACATGACACCTCGATTCCTCAACGCCGATCCGTTTATCGATTCCCTTGGCGATGCCCTCTTGGATATCATTGCCGATCCTCAATCTGCTCAGATGCGTCTTGAGGAGTGCAAGGCCCTTTGGGAGCAACTGATACAAACCACCGGTTCTGAGGTCATGCGCTCTAGCCTCGAGCGAGCCACCGGACTATCCAATTGAGGATCATCGCATGGAACCGAGGGGTTTAGGGAGAGTCATCCAAGTCATCAAGGGGCTCGTTGCAGCCCCCTTTCGAGCCGCAGGCGAGTTGCTAGGGTTGCTCGTTGGTGGTAGTTCAAAGCCAATGAGTCCGGACCGATTGGCTAGCAGGTCCAAGCGTCGACGAATGCTCTTGGCGGCAATGCCCGCATGCTTGGGACTTATCGCAGTGTGTGGCTTTATGGGCTGGTCCATGAGCTTAAGGCAAAAGAGTGCGGTTCAATATTGGGAGAAGTTGATCGCGGCGATTTCTCAAAACAACGGTCTTGACGCAAGTCGACTTGCGCAAAGGGTCTTCGAATTTGGGGTTCGGAAATCACCCGACAAAGCGTTGGAGTACAGTCAATTCCTCGCGGGGCAAAACGAACTCTTTCAGGCCAACAGCATCCTTGAAAAGATCGCTCCGGATGATCAGGCTGGGTACTCACCGGCACATGCCCAGCGAGCCGTGGCTTTCTCGCAGTTGCTGAGCCAAGGCGTCAGTGACCGTTATCTACCGGTTCTTGAGTGGCATCTAAAACAAGCTGGCGAACCTTCTTCAGAGTCCCTGTGGATCGCTTGGGCGAACTACTATCGACTGACCGGGAAACTCGATTCCTGCACGGAATCGCTGGAATCAGCAGCCAAATTGGACCCGTCTCATTGGTTTTCTGTCGCCGATCTCTACGTGCTCGATGCGAAACCTGAATTAGCTCGCCGAGCATTGACCAATGCCATAAACGCCTATCGATTGAAACTCGGGAAAGACCCCCTATCGATCGATGACCGGTTGCAACTTGCGTTGGCTCAAGCGCGAACGGGCGAGTATCCACAAGCCTCTGAAACCCTCAAGTCCGGCTTGGAACTCCAGCCGCAAAACCAGAAGCTTCTCCAAGCCCAAAACCAACTCGAGGTGATACGACTCGAGCAATCTATCAAACAGGCGTCTAATGTCACCCAAAGGCTGGAAATCGCCAGAGAACTGATCAGCAAATCCAGCGATCCAACATCCACCTATCAGAATATGGTCGAGTGGTATCAGCAAACGGCAAACCAGCAGGACAGGCAACTTATCGAAGCGTTCCTGCAAGAATGCTTTGAACGCAATGGTCCCAACCCGACATTGATGTTCTCCCAGGGGGTGATCCGTCTGGTTCAAGGAAAATTGGCCGAAGCTCGGGAGAGGTTTACCGAAACCACTGATGCTTTCCCCACCCATGGTTTTTCATTGAATAATTTGGCTTGGCTCTTGGCGACCGAAGAACCAAAGGATTTGTCAAAAGCTGAGATTTATGCCCGTCGAGCCATCGAAACGGACCCGCAAATGGCAACCTTCCACGACACCCTCGGAACCATCCACTTAGAGCAGGGCCAGTGGCGATCGGCGATCGCCGAGTTGGAATTGGCATTGTCGCAGTCACCGATCCCAAACAGGATCAAGATCCATGGGAAACTGGCTAGAGCTTACGAGGCCGTCGGCGATAGCACGCTTGCGTCGATGCATCGTGAGCGAAGCGTCCGGAAGTAAGCTCGCTGGAAAATGTTGGATCTGAGGGGTTGCCCGAGCTAGAAGTCATTCGGATTATGACGGCGAACCGTGGGATTAGTTTAAGAAATCTTCGCGCTGTTATTTATCTGCAAGATTCGTTCTGATACAATTACCGTCGGTCTTCGTCGGCGGTTTTCTTTTGCATGCCAAAAGAGACGATGTCAGACCGAATCGATTTGATGATGTTCCTATGACCCTACTCGTACCTGTCCTCTTGCTTGCGATTCTAGTGCTTGCATGGATAGCTTGGTTGGCTTTCGGCTCTTGGTCGTCGCCAGTTTTGCCATCCTACTTGCTGCACGGAGATTCTCAGGGGCACTCGAACCGCTTTTTAGCGTTCGATCCGCAGAGTCCTCATCGAGGGCCTCTGCTTGGTGAGCCTCTGCTGGATGAGACAGAGCACGTGCGGACACGACTCTCGGCTTCGAATAGCAATGCGTCCTCCCTGTCTGGGAACGCACTGCACTTGGAAATGCGCCCAGCATTGCACGACTACGGTTCTGCTAGCCGGTGCACTTCTGATTCTTATCCGCACCAAACTTAGGTGGTAGAGCCCCAGGGGATATCGTCAAGCAACGGAACCAAAGAACCGTCGCCGTCGAGGCGTCGCGATTTGGCTTAAATTAGAAAGCACTCCTTGCCTGACCATGAATTCATCCTTCCATTTTTTTGCTCAAGCCAGTGTTGGTGGCGGCAACAACTCGGTCCTTGTCGGTGTCATCGCGTTGGTGATCGGTGCGATTGCCATGGCGGTCGTCCAGAAGCTTCTCGGTCAGGACGCGAAATCTCAAGCCAAAAGGTTGCTTGAACAAGCCAAATTAGACGCCGAGAATCTTGTAAAGAAATCGGAGTTGGAGCAAAAGGAGAAACTGCTCGGCTTACAAACGCAGTTCGAGACCGATCTGAAAAAGCAGCGAGATGATCTGCGAGAACGGGAAAACCAACTAAATTCTAAGGAGCAGACGCTCAAGCAGTCCACGGAGGATCTGAAAAAGCAAGAGAAATTCGTGGAGTCGAATCAGCGCAAGCTAGCTGAGAAGCTTGAGGATGTGGGAAAGAAATCCGAGCAGTACGGCAAACTCATCACTCAGGCACAATCCGACTTGCAGCGAGTCACTGGGCTTTCGAAAGACGAGGCCAAGCGTCAACTCATGGAGATCATGGAAAAGGAGCTCCAAGGGGAACTTGGTTCTGTGATACTCAAGCATGAGAAGAAGGTGACTGAAGTAGCCCAGCAAAAGGCGCAAGATATTTTGTTAACAGCGATGCAAAGATACGCATCGGCGCAAACGGCAGAGAGCACCACCTCATCGATCGACATTCCCAACGACGAAATGAAGGGTCGGATTATCGGCCGCGAGGGACGGAATATCCGAGCGTTCGAAAAAGCGTCTGGCTGCGATCTAATTATCGATGACACTCCGGGTGTCGTGATCGTAAGCGGATTTGATCCTGTGCGACGTGAAGTAGCGCGTCAAGCCATGTCCAAGCTGGTGGCTGATGGTCGTATTCACCCTACAAGGATCGAAGAAGTGATCGCTTCGACAGAAAAAGAGATGGATGCTTTTATCCGACGAAAAGGAGAGGAGGCTGCTCAAGAGGTTAACCTGCAAGGCTTGAATGATCGCGTCATCGAGATGCTTGGTCGGCTACACTTCAGAACCAGTTACTCACAAAACGTATTGCGTCACTCGATCGAAGTCGCATTTCTTTCTGGAATGATGGCTGAAATGGTCGGGCTAAATGCCAACGTGGCAAGACGTTGCGGTTTGCTGCACGATATTGGAAAAGCTGCGGATCATGAGCTCGAAGGAGGGCATCCGAAGATTGGTGCCGATTTACTCAAGCGATCAGGAGAGAACGAGCATGTCGTTCATGCGGCTCTTGGACATCACGACCAGTTAACCACCGAGTTTCCTTACACATTGTTGGTGGCAACCGCAGATGCTTGTAGCGCTTCTCGACCGGGTGCAAGACGCGAATCGCTTGAACGCTACGTCAAACGCATGGAAGAACTTGAAACGATTGCCAAGGGGTTCCAGGGCGTCGAGCAAGCGTTTGCGATCCAGGCTGGGCGGGAATTGCGAGTGATCGTCAGCTCCAAGGATACTGACGATGCAGCGGCAGCGAAAATCTGCCGTGACATTGCCAAAGCGTTCGAGGAACAATTGACCTATCCGGGTGAAATCAAAGTCACCGTGGTACGCGAATCGCGTTTCGTCGAAACTGCCCGATAACCATCCTGTAGGAATCGACCACTACGATCGCCGAGATCAAAGCCAAGAAGCTCGGGAGCCAAAGATCTCCGGCGATGAGCCACCATGCCAAGGCTAGACTCAAGAGATTCCACCACGGGCGGGATTGAAGCCAACCCTGACTGCGGTGCCAAAACATAACTAGCCCACAGAAAACCAATATCATGGCTAGCGTTTTTCCCAACGCGTAGGAACCAGCCCTCTGGTCTCGCGTCGTACCAACTGGATCAGGCTGTCGGATCAAGTTAGCTGCCGAATCGGGATCGCCTCGATTCGAACGTAGGTCACTGGCCCCCGCGATGCATGCAGCGTAGTCTTTGGAGTCTGCCCAAGGCATGGAGGCAAGGAGCCCGATTCCCTGGGAGTACTCTTTTGACGTCAGAAAGCCTCCGCTGAAGTGTGTGAAGTTTGAGGACTCTTTCAGCAAGGATGCGAATCTCTGAGCAGAGTATCTCCAAGTTGAACTGGAGCTTGGCAAACTCTGCATGCGGAGCATTTCCAGCGTGCGGCTCCAAGCTGCGTAGTCAAGGCAAAGAGCTGACTGATGCTCGTTGATATTTTTGGGGTCAAGAACCCAAGCAGACTCGCAGGATGGAAGCTCACTTTCAGGAGGTGTGGTTGCAAGGCCAGTTAAATCCTCTGTCGCTTGCGGATCCAATGTGAATCGCATCTGAACATGGGCACAAGGCTCCAGCGGTGGATAGAACAGACTCAATCGATCGTCCAGTTGCCTGAAAGGATAAACGACCCCGTTGACTTTAATCATCGCACAATTCCAGCCCGGAGGGAAAGTCCATTGAATAAAACCTTGGGAGGCGGTCTCCGATTGCCGTTGAATCCAATAATCAACGGTAAGAGAATCTTTCATCGTGCGTGAATATTTCGCGAATTGCACGATGTACTCATACGGCGTATTATCCATCGGAGGGTCGATGGTTGGTTGAAGCAACGGCACCGAAATGACTTGCCAAGTTCCTGCGGTGATACCGAGCGCCTCGGTAATTTCGGAGCTGAGTTCAAGACCCAAAGGTGTTTTGGCATTCGAAGATAACTGTGCATGATTGGAATCTTCGATTGCCAAAACAAGTTCGGCTGGTGCGATGCCATTGATCATGATTTGTTCATACCATTTTGCATCTGCGTTCCAATTTGATTCAGCGGTCAAATTGACTTTGAAGTCAATAATCGGTGACTCCCTGCCTTCCAAATTCAAGACATCGGAAGCTGAATCTATCGGATCGATCGCTAATACTCGCTCGTTCCAACCCAAACTGCTTAACTCAGTGATAGGGTTGTTGCTGGACCACGATGCGATCGCTTCCTTGGGCATGGATATTTC
>Ga0172376_10007480_pt1 | contig 11629 bp, 5 predicted proteins | sample Lak35m_FD_121114 | JGI IMG/M metagenome (GOLD analysis project Ga0172376, IMG submission 121114) | Freshwater microbial communities from Kabuno Bay, South-Kivu, Congo - kab_092012_35m | ecosystem: Environmental > Aquatic > Freshwater > Lake | place: Democratic Republic of the Congo: South-Kivu...
AGTTCAGGTGCCGGCTTTCCCAGCAGGTACTTATCCAGTTTATGTAATCAATCCTGATGGAGCCACTGCTACATTTGTGCCTGGCTTGAGTTTTAGTGGGTTCCCGGCTTGGACAACTGCGGCAGGATCGCTGGCTTCAGGATATGAAACTAATGCTATTAATTTGAGCATAGGTGCTACCAGTAACAGCAGTGTTCAGTATTATTTGGCATCAGGATCTATTCCACCTGGTGCTTCTATGTTTCAAGCTAATGGTGCTATTTTGGGCACTTATGCTGTGACAAATTCACCTACTACTTATAATTTTACAGTAGAAGCAAGAGATGCCGAACTTCAAAGTACACTTAGGGCATTTAGTATTACAGTAAATCCTGATACAGTGACTTGGTCTGGGCCTACAACAGGCACTGTATGGACACAAAATCAATACGATACTGTGAGTAGATCACTCACAGCCACCAGTGCTGCTGGTAAGTCAATTAGCTATTCAGCTTCGGGCTTGCCTACCAACTTATCGTTATCGGCTGGCGTAATCTCAGGTACTCTAAGTACCTACACCAGTAACGCTAATGTCACTAGCACAATCACAGCCACCGCAGCTACAAGTGATCGCAGCACAGCCATCACAGTGTATTGGGCTATTACCGGTATTAATTATGCAGTAAGTCCTAGTACCACTGCTATCACTGAAGGACAATCAGTTACATTCACAGTTACTACCACAAACGTAGCCAACGGTACTACTTTATATTGGACTAATTCGGGTACCACAGTGGCCAGTGATTTTGGCGGCACTAATTCGGGTTCATTAACAATCACTAATAATACAGGCTCAGTTACACTAACTAGTTCAAATGAAGCTGCTTATGAAGGATCTGAAACTCTAATATTCCAATTAAGAATAACCAGTACTTCGGGCACAGTTGTGGCCACCGCGGCCACAGTAACAGTTACAGACGCAGCACCAACATATTCTGTTACACCTGCCGCAGCTTCGGTTAATGAAGGCGCAAGTTTGACATTTAACGTAGCAACTACCAACGTGGCCGATGCTACTACATTGTACTGGACTGTTAACAATACTACCACTGCTGCGGGAGACTTTTCAGCCAGTTCGGGTAGTTTTGCTATTTCCAGTAATGCAGGTAGTTTTACTGTCACTGCCACAGCGGATTCTGCGACAGAAGGAGCAGAAACATTTACTGTTAGCATACGCACTGATTCAACCTCTGGCACAGTGGTAGCAACCAGCAGTTCAGTTACAATAAATGATACTAGCCTAGCCCCGGTTTCAGTCAGTTACTTGGTAGTAGCTGGCGGCGGATCTGGTGGAATTGGGGCCAGCTTTGCTAGTGCTGGTGGCGGTGGTGCAGGTGGATTCTTATCGGGATCTGCAAACTTAAGCGGTGCATACACGGTAACAGTGGGCGCAGGTGGAGCAGGTTCTAGCGCACCAGCAAATGGTGCTAATTCTGTTATTAGTGGGATCGCCACAGCCACAGGTGGTGGTGCTGGTGGTAGTGGTTATGTTAGTAATAGTACAGGTTACAACGGGGGGTCTGGTGGCGGTGGTGCAGGAAATAATAACACCGGCGCAAGCCCAATTGGAACTGGTACACCGGGACAAGGTAACAATGGCGGTAACGGCTTCTATGTAGGTGGCGGTGGCGGTGGTGGCGCTGGGGCCGCAGGCAACGGCAGTGGATTCTATCCTGGCGGTAAAGGCGGCAACGGCAGTACTTGGAATGGCACAACTTATGCAGGCGGCGGCGGGGGCAGTGGAGACTTTTCTGGCGGTGGCGGCGGCGCACCCATGGGTGAAGGTGGCACTGGCGGCGGCGGCAGTGCTAGACCTGGTGGAACCAGTGCTGGTGGCGCAAATACCGGTGGCGGTGGTGCCAGCAATAATAATGGCGGATCTGGTATCGTGATTATTAGATATTCAAGTAGCCAACGAGATGCCTCATCTACAACTGGATCACCAACGTATTCCAACGACGGAACAAATAAACAATATAGATTTACCAGCAGCGGTACCATAACTTTTTAATTACATAAATGACAGATATTCAACTAATCATCGATGATGACTTAATCACCAATTGGGATCAAGATTTTCTAACCAAGCAAGTAGTAAACAACGGTAATTTTCCATTTTATCGCAGCATGGCCAGTAGCGATCAGCTCTACTATGTGCATACAATGGTAGCGCATCATTTGCCACCTTTCGGTTCAAAACCACACATTAATAGTGAAATTTACTGGGAATTTGACAAGATTTTGCAAAGATTTTGCGAAAAACACAGCCTCGACTACACATATACTACACGAGCCGCTGTTAACCTAAATTTCGCCTGTGATCGTACAGAAATTTGTGATCCACACGTAGACAACTCGCACCCACATCGTGTGTTTATTTTATACTTGAATGATTTACCACAAGACTCCAAATACAATAATACCATTATATACTCTAAGCAGTATCGGCCCGGACTTGATTTTGGTATACATTTGAATCAAGCCAGTGCCAGTGATCTAGCTGAATTGCAGGTAGTTGAAGAAGTTGCTCACCGGCAGTGGCGCATTGTTTGTTTTGATGGCAGCTATTATCATGCTTTTCGCTGGTGTCCACCAAATTATCTACGTTATGCCTGTGTAATTAATTTTTTTTAGTGTAAATAGTATATTATGGCACTGAATTTCCCCGCAAATCCCCAAGTAGGTAATACCCATGTTGTAGGCACTAAAGTTTACACATGGACTGGTCTACGCTGGATGCCGGGTACAACTCAGGGCATGAATTTATCTAGTGTAGGCAGTCACGTAGTACCTACACACAATGAATTGTTTGATTTAGGGCATAGTAACTTAAGATGGCGTGATCTGTACTTGTCAGGTAATACTATTGACTTGGGCGGTACTGCTATTAGCAGCACTGCTAATGGTGTAAGCATAACTAGTGCGGCTAATGTAGCAGTACCGGTAGCTTTAAATGTGGGTTCGCTACAGATTGGTGCTGGTGCCAATGTAGTAACTCTAATCAGCAGCGGTGGTACGTTACAAGCAGCCACTAGTGGTAACGCTGCTACTGCCATAGGTGGAGGTGGTGCTAGCGTAACTGTAGGAAATACAGCACCTACTTCACCAACATCCGGCTCTTTATGGTATGACAGCGACACTGGTGATACATACGTTTATTATTCGGGCACCTGGGCTGAAGTCGGTAGCGGTAGTTCACAAGGCGCCACTGGTGCTACTGGTGCAGCGGGAACGCCAGGCGCAACTGGCTTAACTGGACCTGCTGGTAATGCCACAGCTATATATGATACAGTTACTACATCAACTGGTTACTTTGATTTACCATCAGGTAATACTGCTCAGCGCCCAGGTTCTCCGCCCACTGGCGCTTTAAGATATAATTCAACTACTGGTTTTGCTGAAGTATATACAGCAGCAGGCTGGGGCAGTTTTGGGGCACAACCTCCATCAATAAGCACAGTGACACCAGCTACTTATAACGGTGAAGCAGGTACTACATTTACTATAAATGGTGCAAATTTTACTGCTGATGCTATAGTTAGATTTGTGGATGTAAACAATGTAGAGTATACTGCTACAATAGTTACGTATGTAAATACTGCGACTCTTACAGCAACCACGCCACAAGATTTTACAGTAGCACAAGAACCATTAGATGTTAAGGTCATACAAGCTAGTGGTCAGGTAACCAAATTAGACTGTATTGATTGTGGCGGGTCACCTACATGGACAACTGCAAGTGGCTCGATAGGCACAGTATTTGCGGGTGAGACTTTTTCATCAACAGTAGTAGCTAGTGATCCTGATGCAGGTGCTACAATTAGTTATTCTAGCTCTAATAAACCGGCATGGTTATCTGTAGGATCATCAACTGGGGTCGTAACTGGAACTGCACCTAGTCTCTATGTAGGACAACAAACAAACAACTTTGATATTGTAGCATCTGACAATGCTGGAAATCAAACATCAAGAGCTTTTAGCGTCGTTAATAGAGAATTTGAATTTCTCAGCGACGGCAATGATGGCAATTTAACTGTGGCAGTTAGTACTACATTTAATATTACTACAACTGCGTCAGGAACAAGAACAGTAGCCGACGGTGTAGTTTACAAATTAGCATCTAATCCAACAGCAGGAGCAACTGCGTTAACCTCGGCTATTTCAGTAGTAGGTCTAGCAGCCAACGACATACTGTTAGTAATAGGTATTGAAGGTAGTATCGGAACTAACTCTGGTGTAGGTACCTATGAGTTTGTTTACGTTTCCTCTGTAAGTGGTACTACTATAAATCTAGCATCGTCTCTTACTAATTCATATACTAATGTAGTAAGTACTATTGTACAAAGAGTTCCTGAATATAATAATGTCACAGTAAACGGTACTCTAACTGCAAGTGCATGGGATCAACTAGCGACCAGTACCAATGGCAGCGGAAAATATACCAGTGGAATACTAGCTATTGCCTGCCGAGGCTCCTGTGTAATCAATAGTGGCGGTATTATTGATGCTAATAGTTTAGGATACAGATCTGGCTTAGGGTTAAATGGTACTACAAATGGTGGTAAAGGTGAATCCTATAATGGTGCTACTTATAGAGCAACAAACTCAGGAGGAACTACCAAAGTAGCAAATGGTGGAGGAGGTGGTGGCGGAAATCATACTTCGGGTGTAAATTCAGGCGGCGGAGGTGGTGCAAGTTATGGCACTGCTGGAGAAAAAGGTTACAGCGACTCTAATGCTGCCGGAGGAGATGCCGGTGCTACCTATGGTATAAACACGTTGGCTACTATATTTTTAGGATCAGGCGGCGGAGGCGGTGCAGATACTTATGGTGGGAATGGTGGGAATGGTGGAGGATCTATAATTATCTACGCAAAGACCTTTACTAATAATGGAACAATACAGAGTAACGGCGGTAATGGTGACGGTGGCGCCTCAATCGACGGAGGGGGAGGGGGATCTGGAGGAAGCGTCTTAATTAGAGCCAATGTTGTAACCTTAGGAACTGTAACAGCCAGCGGTGGTTCAAGATCGCCAGGTAACTTAGGTAGTGGTGCTAGTGCTGGTGGCTACGGTGGTGGTGGCCGAGTCGCAGTTTACTATAAAACAACATTAACAGGATCAGTTACGACTGGATCGGCGCAGCAACCGACGTATTATTCGGCAACGTATTCATAAATGTCTAGATTTTTATTTAAATAGTAAAGATATGCCAATAACATTCCCACTTAATCCCACTGTTAACCAAACTTATACTGATTCTAACGGTCGTGTTTGGCGTTGGAATGGTCGCGGATGGCTTCGTACGTCAGTAGGAATGGGCGCCACTGGTGCTACTGGTCCAGCTGGAACTGCAGGTACCCCTGGTACAGCAGGTGCTACTGGCTTAACCGGTAATATAGGACCAGTTGGTGCCACTGGCTTGACTGGTGCCACCGGTGCAGCGGGCGCAATAGGGGCTACAGGTTCAGCTGGTAATGTCGCAGCAATATATGATGTTACTACAAGTTCTACTGGGTACTTTGATATCCCTGTCGGTACAACGGCGCAACGACCAGGCACCGCAGGCACTGGTATGATACGATATAATAGCACATTAGATAAAGTAGAAACATACCTTACAGCAGGGTGGAAAAATTTATTATCGGGCGGATCATTGGGGACTATTGATAATCCTGCAACATCGGCAGCAGCAATTATTGCCGACGGTGCATCTACTGGTGATGGTGTTTATTATATTAAAGATGTTAATAATGTTATAAATCCGGTTTGGTGTATGATGAGTTGGGGAGGCTACATGCTTGTGGCTAAGATCGATGCCACTCAAGATACAAACTGGGCAAGAGATGGTAGTTATTGGTCGGCAACTTCTGAAGTAAATGCAGCCCAATGTGCTAATACAAATACTGGAGACGCATTAAATAGTTTGTATTATACATTTACCATTCAAACGTCTATTAGAATTAGTTTTGGTACAGTATCGAATTATTTAAACGACACAGCAGCGGGTGGTGTAGTTGGAAAAACGGCCAAAAATTGTTTTACAGGAACGTCAATGTCAACAGATAATAGCAGAGCTAATTTTTTATCATTAATGGCTGGTGCTGGTACAGCAGCTAGTAATTGGGATAATCAACCCAACTGTAATCATGCTGGATTTAACGTTGGACCTACAAATAGTTACGCCATGCGATGGGGAATTTCAATGAATAATGAAGGAGATTGCGCTAGTAATGATTCTGCGGTTGGATTAGGATGTTATACAAACGGATATACAGATATTAATTCCTATGTAAGAAACTGTAATGCTGGTGGGTTTCGATGGAGTACAGACACGCGATATCCTGTCCAAGCCTACATTTGGGTAAAATAATGGCCAACAGATTTTACGAGTATCTTTTACATATGAAGTCAGACGGAGTTAATCATCCTGACTTCATAGTCAATGGAGGATATTTTTTTAATGGTAAAACGTATATTGCTGTCATTCCCGATGAATCAGAAAGGTCATATTATGTGCCAGACACACTAGTTGAATTTACTCTAGAAGATTTAAAAGTTAGAGCACGTTATATACAGAATAATTTGTTACATGATAGGATAGTAGATCCCGATGATTTTCATGTTTTAACTGATCAAGAGGTAGATGATTATGTTACTAATTGGTATAATTCAAATAAATGATGTAAAGTAAATACTAAATTATGGCCATCCAATTTCCTTCAAATCCACAAGTAGGTCAAATATATGCTGCTTCAGGCAGTATATGGACTTGGACTGGTGTAAAATGGCGAATAACTGCAACTACCGCAGCTAATCTTACTGCTGTAAGCAGCCATATACTGCCAACAGCCAATGTTACATATGATTTAGGTAATGTCGATTTACGCTGGCGTGATCTTTATTTGTCAGGTAATACCTTAAACTTAGGCGGAACTGCTATTAAAAGCACTGCTAACTTGGTATCATTTACCACAGCAGCCAATGCCAATGTAGCAGTATCATTAAGTGTAGATACACTCAAGTTAGGAACTGGTAACACTGCTATTACTTTGGTAACGTCAGCTAATGGTTTGCAGACTCTTAGCGCCAATAATACCATAACACCTATTTCTGGTGGCGGGGGTGCTTCTGTTACTGCTAGTAATTCGGCCCCGGGATCGGCCACAGTGGGAAGTTTATGGTTTGACACTGAATCAGGTGAATTAGCCGCTTTTTATGCTAATACTTGGGTGGTTATTGGTGACGGAGTTAGTGGTGCTACGGGCGCTACTGGTATAGGCGCCATTGGTGCCACAGGCCCGGCTGGCGCGGCAGGTGCTACTGGTTTACAGGGTAATGTGGGTCCAGTTGGTGCTACTGGCATCGGTGCAACTGGTGCTACTGGTACTACAGGCAATGTAGGAGCCACTGGAGCCACTGGTTTAGGTGCCACAGGAGCTACCGGGATACAAGGTAATATAGGTGCTACTGGTATAACTGGAGCTACCGGGCCAGCAGGATCAGGAGGTGGTGGAGGAGCTAGTGTCACAGTGAGCGGCACTCGACCAGCTGGATCGGGGGAAGGTAACCTATGGTTGAATTCAGAAACCGGTGACCTCAATGTATACTTTGGTAATGCTTGGGCAGTGGTCAGTGGTGGAGGTGGTACGGCCAATATTGTCGCAATCAGTGGTCAACAGAATTCAGCTACAGATTTTATTAGTTTACCAGCTGGTACCACAGCACAGCGTCCAAGTAGTCCATTAAATGGGTATATTAGATACAATACTACTACAGCACAGATAGAATATTATAACGGAACTTACGCTACATGGATGGCCCTACAACAGATAGCCGGTGGTGACCTAGCTGCGAGTTTTGATATAGAATATCTTGTCATAGCCGGTGGCGGCGGAGCAGCAGGCGCAGGTCAAGTTTGGACAGCTAGTGGTGGTGGCGGGGCAGGAGGATATCGTACAGGAAGTTTAACATTGGCTGTTACAACATCCTATACTGTGACTGTGGGAGCCGGTGGCGGTGGAACAACCAGCTTTGGTACTCAAGGCAGTGATGGTTCGTCTTCTATTTTTGGTGTGATATCTACAATTGGTGGTGGTGGTAGTGGCTCCTATCAAACCGGTGGCGGTAGGTCGGGCGGTTCTGGTGGTGGTGGGGGAGCATTCAGTGGTGGTAGTGCCGGTACGGGCACAGCGGGTCAAGGAAACGCTGGGGGTAGTTCGCCTACTACAGCACAAAATAGCGCAGTTGCTGGTGGTGGCGGGGGTGGCGCAGGCGCGGCAGGGTCCGCTGCTGCCAACGAAACTGGGGGCAATGGCGGAGCAGGATTACAAAGCACAATTACAGGAACTGGTGTAGGTCGAGCAGGTGGTGGTGGAGGTGGTGGCAATACCACAGCTGGATCGGCCACCGACGGTGGTGGGGCAGGTGGAAAAACAACAATTAACGGTACCTCTGGTACAGTTAATACCGGAGGTGGAGGAGGTGGTACTATTGCTGGACCATCTGGTAGTTATACTGGTGGGTCTGGTGGGTCTGGTGTAGTAATTATAAAATATCCTGTTCTTTATTATACTACCATAGATGTAGGATTAACCGTGTCAACAGTCACCATTGGTGGATTTAAAATCACCACATTCACAGCTGGCACTGGTACTATAAGTTTTTCAAACTCACCGCCTATCGCTGTACAATACCTGGTAGTAGCAGGTGGCGGCGGTTCTAGTGCCGGTGGTGGTGGCGCAGGGGGGCTTCTAACTGGTACACAAAGTAATATTCAGTTAAACTCAACTTATACTATTACAGTCGGGGCAGGGGGTAGTGGATCTACAAGCACCGCCATTGGTGGTTCAAATGGTACAAATGGCAGCAACAGCGTATTCTTTGGTGTTACGTCTGTTGGAGGCGGTGGCGGGGGTAGATGGGGCATAGCGGGATCAAGCGGTGGTTCAGGCGGTGGCGCTGGAAATAGAGCAGCAGTATCAGGAGGAGCCGGAACTGCTGGTCAAGGAAATTCCGGAGGAAACTGCAACGGTACTGCAACATCGGACGCAGGTGGCGGCGGCGGGGGTGCTTCGGCTGCTGGACAAACTGGCTCAAACGGATTAAATCGAGGCGGCGCAGGTGGCGATGGGCTGCAATCTAGTATCACAGGCAGTGCAATATATTATGCAGGAGGTGGTGGCGGTGGCGGTCGAAACACCGGGGCAACTAATACATCACCTGGTGGACAAGGCGGGGGTGGAATTGGGGGCAACGGAACCAATGGTACAGCAACATCAGGAACTAGCAATACCGGTGGTGGCGGCGGAGGTGCTGGGTATCTTGAATCCAGTGATTCCTACTGGAATGGTACTGCCGGAGGTAGTGGCGTTGTTATATTACGTTATAGTACAAATTATTATATTAACGTTGGTACAGGATTATCAGCTGATACTGGTGTAATTAGTGCAGCAGAAAAATATACAAGATTTACTGCTGGTACAGGATCAATTGCATTCACCACAACCCCTCCACTTACAGTAGATTACTTGGTTGTGGCTGGTGGCGGTGGTGGAGGCGGCGGAGCCGATACTACATGGCATGGTGGAGGCGGCGGGGGCGCAGGTGGTTATTTAACTGGTACACTAACAAATTTACTATCAAGCACACCATATACTATTTCAGTCGGTGCTGGTGGAAGCGGGGGTGCAGGGACACCTAGTTCTGGGTCAAGCGGAACCGGTGGTTCAAATTCTGTTTTTAATGTTTTAACTAGCATAGGTGGCGGATTTGGTAAAGGTGCTTTGTTAAATAGTGCAGCTGGTTCTGGTGGTTCTGGTGGGGGTGCGTCTGCTATTAATGGTGCCCCATACTCGGCTTCTGGTGCTGCTGGTACTGCTGGACAAGGAAATGCAGGTGGGCTAGGTGATGGCAGCACTTGGCCATTTGGGGGAGGAGGTGGTGGTGCCGGCAGTGTAGGCGGTGATAGAAAAACTTCTTATGGTACAGCTGGTGGCGGAGGTAACGGAGGCACAGGTGCAAATAGTATTATAACAGGTACGTCGGTTGGCTACGCCGGTGGTGGTGGCGGCGGCGGTAGTAGACAAGCTGTTGGGCACGCCAATTGGGCTCCTGGTGGTTTAGGTGGATCAAATTCTGGTGGTAACGGGGGCAGTTTTAGTTCTACTGACTCTAGTGCAAATTGGACTAGTGTTGACGGTAGTGCTGGCATCGCAAATACCGGTGGAGGTGGAGGCGGAGGTGCCGGTGGTCCTACTCAAGGTGCTGGCGGCACAGGTGGTTCTGGCATCGTGATCTTACGCATACCCAGTCTATACACAGCCACATTCTCAGCTGGTATCACTGCCAATGTCTCCACATCAACTACACAAATCGGCTACAAGACCTACACTGTCACAGGTGGAACTGGTACTGTAATATTTACGTAAATACTAGATTATGCCAATAAGTTTTCCCTCAAACCCCACCACTAACCAAACTTATACCTATAATAATGCTGTGTGGCGTTATGACGGTAATTCATGGGTGAAGTCAGGTACTACAATAACCGGGCCTGCTGATGTGTCGGATCGTAATAATACCAGCACAGGATTCTTCAGCCTACCTCGCGGTACCACAGCCCAACGCCCGACTTCAGTCAATGATGGTTATATGAGATTCAACACCGACTTAGATCGTGTTGAATACTATGATGCCACCGTGGCAGGGTGGATCACAGTATCTGGTGTTACCAGTACATTGACCACAATGTCGGTGGACTACTTAGTCGTTGCCGGTGGCGGTGGCGGTGGCGGAGTTACCGCCACAGGTGGTGGTGGTGGAGGTGGAGGTGGAGCAGGTGGATTTCAAACAGGTACTAGTACCGTAAACTTTACTACAACTTATACAATAACAGTCGGTAGTGGTGGCACAGCAGGACTGAATAGTGGAAGCAATGGTACTGGTGGCAATGGTTCTAGCTCCCAATTTGGTGCAATAACATCTTTAGGCGGTGGAGGAGGTGCTGATGCCGACAGAGGCAACCCTGGCAAGACTGGTGGTTCCGGCGGTGGAGGAGGAGGAGGAGGTGCTGCTGCTAGCAACAATGGTAGACTTGCTGGTAGTGGTACCGCTGGGCAAGGCTCGGCTGGAAGAGATGGATTCATAACTGGTCAATGCTATCCTGGTGGCGGCGGTGGTGGTGCTGGGGGTCAAGGATCTGTGCCTACAGCACTAGCAGGCGGCTCAGGGGGTATAGGTGCCACAAGTTTAATTACTGGTACATTGACTTATTACGCCGGCGGGGGCGGTGGAGGAATCAACACATTAAATGGTTCATCAGTTCAAGGAAGTGGCGGATCAGGAGGTGGCGGAGCCGGTGGTAGAGCATCTGCTGGTGTAGCAGGGACATCAAACACTGGAGGCGGTGGTGGATCAGGGGGTGGCGACACAGCCAATCCTGGTGGTGCAGGTGGTTCTGGTATTGTCATCTTACGCTATCCCTCAATCTACTATATGATCCCAGATGCAGGCTTGACCACATCAACCGTGACAATAGGCCAATATAAAGTATCAACCTTTACTGCGGGCACTGGTACGGTATATTTTA
>Ga0172376_10007481_pt1 | contig 11628 bp, 7 predicted proteins | sample Lak35m_FD_121114 | JGI IMG/M metagenome (GOLD analysis project Ga0172376, IMG submission 121114) | Freshwater microbial communities from Kabuno Bay, South-Kivu, Congo - kab_092012_35m | ecosystem: Environmental > Aquatic > Freshwater > Lake | place: Democratic Republic of the Congo: South-Kivu...
ACGGGAAATGGCTGCTGTTCGTTTCAGGCGAACACTACAACTGCCATCCGCACATCGTCAAAGCAGATGGAACAAACCTGAAAAAACTGGCGGATCGCGGCGGGTATCGAGGAGTCACTCAGTTCCTCGATGTACCCGACTACCATGATGGCAGCAGCGACGTACCCGTATGGGCGACTGACGGACAGTCTGTGTTCTACACCGCCAAAGTCCGTGATTGCGTTGAACTGTTCCGCACTACTCTTGATGGACGAAGCCAGCAACTGACACATTCGGCCGCCGGCACAACACATTACCACCCGAAACCCTCACCCGATGGGCAATGGCTCGCCTACGGCTCAAATCGCAGCGGCATCCGCAACCTCTACGTAATGCAGCTGACTGACTACAGCGAACGTCCTCTGACCAATGAACCTTCCGGTCACGCCGCTATGCACGCATGGTGGCAACCCGCAGAATCTTCAGCAACAGAAAAAGCACCCTGACAAAAAACCACGCACCCTCACACATCCAGACCCAGCATACGCATCAGCTCAATCGCGTTGCTGCGTTCCACCACTCCGTCTCGCAGCCGATAGTCAAACAGCATCGTCCCCTCGACCACAGTGTCCTCAAAATGCTTGTTGACCGCCAGACCCGGCATGCTGTCGGCAATTCGCGTCAGCGCAAGGTCGTGCGTTGTCACAATTCCAACCGCACGACGATCAACCAAAGAACGTATCACTGCCTCCGCACCGCGACGACGATCATTGGAATTCGTTCCATGCAGAATCTCATCCAGCAGAAACAATACAGTCCTCGCCCCGGTCGTCAGATCCACAACAGACTTCAGACGCTGCACCACACTGAAGAACAATGACCGACCCTCCTGCAGTGAATCGCTCACTCGCATGGCTGTTGCCAACTGAAAAGGATGCGTCTGAAATCGAGTCGCACGAACTACAGACCCACAAAACGACAATACAATGCTGGTACCGATGCTCCGCAGAAATGTGCTCTTGCCCGACATGTTCGAACCACTGATCAGCATCAGCGGTGACTCAGGAGTCAGCTGCACACTGTTCCGTACGCAAACAGACTCCGGAAGCAGCGGATGACCAAGATCCTCGGCGTTCAGTTCCGCACGCTCCTCCAAAATCTCCGGTATACAGTCCCGCGGATGGTCAAAACAGTAACCGGCCACCGAAATCGTAGCCTCCAGACAAGCCACCGTTTCCAGCCAGTCCGCAACCTCCACACCATATCGCCGCCGCCAGCATTCAATCCGATGTGTCAACAGCACGAACAAGCCACAAAACCAGGCAATCGGAGCAAAGAACTGGTTGCGAGTCGCGTTATTCAGCCACGCCGTTAAACGGCTCAGCCGCCTGATTGCCACCGATGCCGTTCCGTCTTCAGTATGAAAACGATTCAGCAGATCTCGTACCGCAGGTTCCTCTACCGGATGCGATTCAAACGCCGCAATTACCTGACTGAACTGACGCAGTGCCGTATCCACATCATCCATAATGCCGGTCGTCCGCTGAATCTGCCGGCGAGTCATTATAATGGCGGGCAACTGCAGCATCGCCAGCACTGGCAGCCAGCGAAACAGCATCGGATCCCACACCGTTAACCCCAGCACCGCTACGGAAGTCACACCGATCAGCAAAGCCCACAAAATGACTCCCAGTGAAATCGGCTCAGCCGGCTCTCGCACCCAGCTCTTCAGCAAACGCTCAGCAGAATCCCAGCCACGAGCCTCTGGAATACAGGCCAGTGCTTCCCGCAGCCGCAGTGCCTGCTTCAATCCCTGAGCTCGCGCCTGACGAACCCGAATCTCCGTCGCCGCAGGAACTGTCGTCATCCAGCTCGCCAGCACCTTCTGACCAGGACGCGTCCGACACTCGTTCAGCAGCTGAAATAACGAGCCACGACCAAACACGTCCAGATCTCGAATCCACGGATGAGACTCGTCGTCGTACTCACTGCCAAATTCACTCTCCCCACTGAAATCCCGCTTCAGTCGACGCAGACGACTTTCGTGAAAAGCTCGCACCTGTCGCAGCCGAGACAATCTCGACAGACAACTGCGGTCAAATGGCAGCACAATCAAAAACACCGTCAGCGGCAGCAGCATCCACTGCCACGACACAACATCTGAACGGCCAATGCACAGCACACCCAGACCGATCGAGACTACTCCAAGAATGCTCCGCACACGCAGAAACTTGCGGTCACGCTGCTCCAGTCGCTCGATCGATGCCGACACCTCCTGCAAACGTCCCTGGTATGCCGCCTCAGGCTCAGCAAACACACATTCCGCTGATATACCACTCGCCGCTGCATCTGATCTGACCGACATTGACTGTTTTCGCCCAAAAGAAAATGTGAATCAGACCAGCAATGCATCCAGAACCCGAGCCTCGTCCGTGGGACCAATCAGCCGGTTCTGCAAGCCCTGATAAAAATAACTGAAACGCTGCGGATCCAAACCCAGGACATGCAGTATCGTCGCCTGCAAATCTCGAATCGTCACAGGATGCTCCACCGGATAGTATCCAAACTCGTCCGTGCTGCCCCACGCCAGACCGCCACGGATGCCACCACCTGCCAGCCACATCGTAAACGCATACGGATGATGATCGCGACCCACATACCCCTTCTGCAACTCCGTTCGCACATTATTCTGCATCATCGGAGTCCGACCGAACTCACCACCCCACACAATCAGTGTCTCGTCCAGCAAACCACGCTGCTCAAGATCACGAATCAATGCCGCTATCGCCCGCTCCGATGCCTGACACTTGATCGGCAGAGTCTCATCTATGCTTTCCCCAGGGGAAGAACCATGATGGTCCCAGCCCCAGTCGTACAACTGCACAAACCGAACTCCATTCTCCACCAGCCGCCGAGCCAGCAGACAATTGTTCGCAAACGTCGGGTCATCGCCACGGTAAAGCACCCGCGGATCATCAGCACTCTCCGCCGGTGACGTATATCCCGGCTGAGCACCATACATTTCCAGAATATGCTTAGGCTCGCCAGACAGATCCATCACCCGCGGTACCGCCGTCTGCATCCGATACGCCAGCTCATACTGCGATATGCGAGTCTGCGTCTCAGGGTCCCCGCTGCGAGCAAACTCTGAGGCATTCAGTTCGGCTAAAGAATCCAGCATCCGCCTGCGAGTCCGACGGTCGATGCCCGCTGGATCACTCAGATACAACACCGGATCCCCGCTCGCTCGACAGTTCACACCCTGATACACCGACGGCAAAAAACCCGATCCCCACAAAGACTTCCCCGCATCCGGTGTCTTGCCGCCAGACAACAGCACCACAAACCCCGGCAAATTCTCATTCAGACTGCCCAGCCCCCACGTCACCCACGAACCCAGAGACGGATTGCCCAGACGCGCCGTCCCCGTGTGCAGAAATAACTGCGAAGGCGCATGATTGAACTGCTCCGTCTGCATCGTCCGAATCACACAGGCCCGATCCACAACACCCGCAAAATTAGGCAGTAACTCGCTGATCCACTGACCACTCTCACCATACTGCCGAAATCGAAACTGACCCGCCAGAATCTTCGGAACCCCCCGAATAAACGCAAATCGCTTGCCCTTCAGGAAAGACTCCGGACAGTCCTGCAAATGCAGTCGCTGCAGCTCAGGCTTGTGCTCAAATAACTCCAGCTGCGATGGTGAACCTGCCATGTGCAGATAAATCACATGCTTTGCACGAGGTGCCAGCAGCGGTGGACGAGCCGACAAGGCCGCAAGCTCAGTTGCACCACCAGACTGCAAAACCACACCATCCCGCGCCAGCAGTGACTGCACTGCCATCGCACCAATCCCCAGACCCGCCGTCTGCAGCAGATGCCTGCGAGTACCTTTCAGGTGCCACTCAATTGCCGGATTCATCACCGAAACTCCCCCGCTGACTCTCAGACAGCTCAATCACCGACGACTCAGAAATTCATCCAGATTCAGAATGGTACTGGCGACAACAACCAGTCCCGCAAACTCAGCCTGTGATATCGAATCCGGTCGCTGCACCCGCGCTCCCGAAAGCAACGCCACTGCCTGCTCAGGACGCTCCTCAAACATCAACCGAACATCACTCAGCAGAACCTCCAATGCAGCCACCTCTGTACGCGTCCCCGGTCGAATCAAAGCACGTCGCAGACCCCGCTCCAGACGGCCCTCAGACTCACGACTCATCCACTCCGCCAAACCCCCGGCACACTCCAGACTGGTCGGATCATTCAGTGTCACCAGAGCCTGCAATGGAGTATTCGTGCGAATTCGACGAATCTGACACACCTCACCGCTGCCACCATCAAACGTCGTTCCCATCGGATGCGGCGTTGTCCGCTTAAGATACGTATACATACCCCGACGATAACGATCCTCACCCTCCGCATTCACCCACTTCTGACCGTTATACGTCGATCGCCACAATCCATCGGGCTGCGGAGGCATCACCGGCGGACCACCCCGCTTCAAAGATAACCTGCCAGATACCGCCAGCATCTGATCCCGCAGTACCTCAGCTGAAAGCCGGTAGCGAGCCCCCCGTGAAAGCAGAACATTCCCCGGATCCTGCTGCCGCAACTGCTCCGTCACAGCCGAATCCTGCCCATAAACACGACTCAACACGATCAGCTTCAGCAACCGCTTCAAAGACCAGCCAGTCTCCCGGTACTGCACCGCCAAAAAATCCAGCAACTCCGGGTTCGATGGCAGAGAACCCAGCGACCCAAAATCCTCCTCAGTCTCCACCAGCCCCTGGCCGAATAATCGTGCCCAGATTCGATTCGACCACACCCGCGGAGTCAGCGGATTGCCCGGTGACATCAGCCAGCGAGCCACCTCCAGACGCGTCGGTGTTTCCGACATCACAAATCCAAATCGCAGCTCCGCCGGCAAGGCAGGCTGCACCAGATCACCCGGATCCAGAAAATTGCCCCGCCGATGAATCCGTGTCTCGCGCTGCCGGTCCGCTGGCAATGCCGACTGTACCGGCACCTTCAACACTCCTGCCAAAACAGCATTCAGCTGCTGCTCCACGGCAGACAGCTCCGACTGCAACTCGCGAGTCTTCTCGGATGCCTGCAACGGCTGCAAACCCGTTGCCTCCCCGCCATGCACACTCCAGCGAAACTGCCGAAACGTAAGCGAATTCCCATAGTGCTGCCGCATCACCAGTCGCAGTTCGGCCATCGCCGACAACTGCAGCGGCTGCGACAGCTCAAAAATCGCCACATGCGGCTCGCGCTGCCGCGGACTGATCGCCCAGCCAGTCTTCAAATCACCATCCAATGCTGCCGCTGCCGGCCAGTTGCTCTGCTCAAAATCCGCACGCGGACGCACCAGCTGCAATCGCTGACGCTGACCACCGGTTACCAGCTCAGCCTCCAGCTCCGACAACACAAAATTCGGATCCGTCCCGTTTCGCCCAACACCCGGAATATTCGCACCCGACCCCGGCAACGCCTGCAGTCGCAATGCCGTAATCGGTCCCGCCGGCAAGTCTAAAATCACCGTGTAGACATCCTCCGCAGGTCGCACACCGCTGACCACTACGGAACCGTCAGCCTGCGACTTCAGCATCGCTCCGCCCTGCGATTCCGCCCGCTGCAGTGACAGCACACGCCAGCCCTGATCATCTCCCGCTGCATCCGCCGAACGCGACTCCTCCAGTCGACGACGCAAATCCGCCTGACGCGCCCGCAAATCACTGCGATTTCGCCGCTGCTGCTCATCCAGCAGCTCCAGAATCGGAGCATCATCGTAACGGTCCGCATCCTCCGTCTGATTGAAAATCGCATACAGACCGTAATAGTCCGTCATCGAAATCGGATCGTACTTGTGAGAATGACATTTGGCACATCCGGCAGTCAGACCCATCCAGACCTGCAAAGTGGTGTCCACCCGGTCCTTCACCGCAATCGAACGAAACTCTTCGTCATCAGTACCGCCCTCGTCGTTGCTCATCGTGTTCCGATGAAAGGCAGTCGCCAGACGCTGCTGATCGTCGGCAGCAGGCAGCAAATCACCCGCCAGCAAATGCTCAGTCAGCACATCCAGCGGCAAATCCTGATTCAAAGATCTCACCAGCCAGTCGCGCCACGGCCACATCGTTCGCCCAAGGTCCTTTTCGTACCCCTTCGTGTCAGCATAACGAGCCAGATCCAGCCACATCCTCGCCCAGTGTTCCCCAAACTCCTCACGCGCCAGAAGTGCATCCACCAGTTGCTCCACCGCCCGCGGATCACTGCTCCCAACAAAGGCCTCAGCTTCTGCCTCCGCGGGCGGCAAACCAGTCAGATCCAGCGACAGACGACGAATCAGCGCGTACCGATCCGCTGCCGGGCCAGGCTGCAGGCCATGCTCAGACAGTGACATTTCAACCAGCCGATCGATTCCCGCACTGCCAGACGGCACACCCGGTGCCACCACCGGTGACTCAAATGACCAGTGACGCCCCCACACGGCACCCTCACTGATCCACTGCTGCAGAATGGCCTTCTGAGCTTCAGTGAGAGTGCGATGTGAATCCGGAGGCGGCATCAGCAGATCCGGATCCGCACTGGTAATCCGCTGCACCAAAAGGCTGCCGGATAAATTCCCCGCCGCCACCGGGACACCACCCGCATAAGCACGCTTCGCCTCAGACTCGAGATCCAGCCGCAAACCAGCCTTTCGCTGAGATTCATCAGGACCATGGCAGGAAAAACAATTGGCCGAAAGAATGGGCAATACGTCACGACCAAACCGCAGAGACTTATCGGCCGCAGCCAGCGGCAGACTTGCTGCCAACATCACCGCCAGTAACGCCACTCGCATCACACAGTCCTCCCGCTGACAGCATACCCCGAAAAATTTCTCGTTAGCTGCCAACAACATCCGTCAAAACTCGCCCGGACACATCCGTCAGTCGGAAATCACGACCCGCATAGCGATAAGTCAGACGCTCATGATCCAGCCCCAGCAAATGCAGCATCGTCGCGTGCAGATCATGCACATGCACCCGATCCTGCACAGCCCGAAAGCCAAAATCATCAGTCTCGCCATACGTCATGCCGCCACGCACACCACCACCCGCCAGAAACGTCGAAAACCCATAGTGATTGTGATCGCGGCCGGAACCGTTTTCGGAAGTCGGAGTCCTGCCGAATTCACCCCCCCAAAGTATCAGTGTGTCATCCAGCAGCCCCCGCTGCCGCAAATCCTGCAACAGCGCCGCTATGGGACGATCGATCGACCGAGCCAGATTCTCGGCCTGACGGTTGTGGTCACTATGAGTATCCCAGGGCTGGCCATCGCCGTAGTACACCTGAATAAAGCGAACGCCACGCTCACTTAAACGACGAGCCAGCAAACAGCCGGAAGCAAAATGACCCTCGCCGTAAAGTTCCCGAGTCGCCTTCGTTTCCTGCTGCAAATCAAAAGCATCCGTCGCCGTAAACTGCATCCGAAAAGCCGTCTCCATCGCCTGCAGACGACCCTCCAGCTGTCCGTCCGGACCCGTACGCTGCAGCTGATGACGATTCAGCCTGCTGATCAGATCCACCTGAGCCGCCTGGATTGCACGCCCGGCAGTCTCGTTCCGCAAAAACGGTATCAGCTTTTCCGGAGTCGGTACGGAATGGTTGATGTAGGTACCCTGATGAGAACCCGGCAGAAATGCACTTGTCCACAAAATCGAAAAACGTACCGGCTTGCCCGGACAAAGCACCACATACGAAGGCAGATTACGATTCTCTGACCCGAGGCCCCACGAAAGCCACGAACCCATGCTTGGGCGAGTCGGCAAAATGGTGCCGTTGTTCATCAGCAGCAATGCCGGACCATGATTCGGATTATCCGTCCACGTTGAACGCAGCACACAAATCTCATCCATCAATTGCCCGGTCAGCGGCAACAAACTGCTGACCGGAACCCCACTGGTGCCACCCGGTCGAAATCGAAAAGGTGAAGGCAGCAGACCGGCCGTACGACGCTCGGTCCTGAGATCCGCCTCAGGAGGCCGCTGGCCAGCATACTTCTGCAGCAATGGCTTCGGATCAAAAAAATCACCCTGATATGGACCGCCGTTCATAAACAGATGAATGACGCGACGCGCACGCGGCACAAAATGCTGCAGCCCAGCTTCACCAGCATCCGCCAAAGCAGTCGCCAGACCAATGCTGCCAGCACCCGCACCCAGCCCGCCAATCAGACTTCGCCGAGTCAGAATCGCACCAGGATCAGCTGGCCCATCGCTGAATTGACCGGATTGAAACATACGCCGATTCATCAGTGAACCCCCCGCGTCCCCAAGGCCAGACTAAACCAGCCGTCAATCGACCGCAAGCCCGGCACCAGCACCCCGATTATCGCCGTCACTGCCTGAAAACGCACAAAAAAACGAACAGAACCGGCAAATCATGGTGATTTTCTCTGCACTGAATCCCGACAGAACCCAAACCGCTGGATTCTCCGACAATCCCCTGCTAAATCAACCCTCGGTTGTTCAGGACTGACCCCACAAAACAGCATTCCAGGAGCACTCAGATGACAAACACAACTGCCTCACGACGACAGTTTGTTGCCACCGCAATCGCCGCCTCAGCCGCACTCGCCACTCCCGCCACCACACACGCCTCACGCCGCTTCGGCAACGAAACCATCGTCGGCGAAGGTGAATTCCAGTACCGCGCCGTCCATAATTTTCCCCAGCTCCCCGATAAATACTCCTGGCAGACAACCCATAATGTCGCCCTCGACAGTGCCGGAAACCTGTATGTCATTCACGAAGGACGACGAGAACTCAAAGATCACCCGTCCATCTTTGTCTTCGACCCAGCCGGAAAATTCATCCGCGCATTCGGCTCACAGTTTCAGGGCGGCGGTCACGGCGTCGAAATCCGCAAAGAAGGCTCACAGGAATTCCTCTACGTCGCTGCCTATCAACAGGTCAAAGCCTTCGCCAAAATGACCCTCAACGGAGAAATCGTCTGGTACAAAAAAGCACCCATGGAATCCGGCCTCTATGCCGCAGGAGAAAACACGTCCACCGAACCCTCCTGGAATCGCAAAGGCTTCCTGCCCACAAACTTCGCCTTCCTCGATGATGGTGGCTTCCTGCTCGCCGATGGGTATGGCTCCTTCGCCATCCATCGTTTCGACAGCGACGGCAACTGGAAAAGCTCGTTCGGAGGTGCCGGTGAAGGCAAAGGAACCTTCAATACTGCTCACGGCCTGTGGGTCGACAATCGACCCGGAAAAGACCCATCCATCGTGGTCACCGACCGCGCTCACAATACACTGCAGATCTTCTCCATGGACGGAGTCTATCGCGAAACTCTCACCGGATTCGGACTGCCGGCAAACGTCGAAACCCACGGAAATCTGATGCTGGTACCTGAACTCAAAGCTTGCGTCACTCTGCTGAATGAAAAGAACGAAGTCGTCGCTCGGCTGGGACGCGCCGTCGAAAGACTTGATGAAGTCAAGGACCTGCGAGGCAAACCGGATCAGTGGCAGGACGGCCAGTTCGTACACCCCCACGATGCCTGCTTCGCACCCAATGGCGACCTGTTCGTCGCCGAATGGGTCGCTACCGGACGCATCACAAAACTCGTCAAAGTCTGATCAAAACAAAACCGCCGAATCAAACACAAAAATTAAACGCCGCGGGAACAAATGCCCCCGCGGCGTTTTCTGTTTCTGCAGGTTGCAAAACCCTCAGTTCAACGTCTGCTGACCCGGCTTCCAGTTGCAGGGACACAGTTTGTCTGTCTGCAAAGCATCCAGAACTCGCAACACTTCATCCACATTGCGACCAACACCCAGATCATGAACCGCCAGCCAGCGCAGCACGCCCTGCGGGTCAATCAAATACACTCCGCGGTACGCAATACCCTTCCCACAGTCCAAAACCTCATAAGCTGATGACAACTCATGGTTCGTGTCACCAATCATCAGATGCTTCAGCTGACCCAGCTCTTTGTGCGAATCACACCAGCCCTTGTGGCTGAACACACTGTCAGTGCTGGCAGTCAATACCACCGTGTTCCGGTCCGCAAATTCACCCAAAGCCTTGTCGAACGCAATAATCTCAGTCGGACACACAAACGTGAAGTCCAGCGGGTAAAAATACAGACACACCCACTTGCCCTTCAGATCAGCCAGCTTCATATCCCTGAACTGAGCGTCCGTGCCGTCCTTGGTACGATCATATGCCTGCAATGCCAGGTCCGCGCCAGGAGCCGCCTGACCAATACGTATCCCCATAGTCCAACCCCGCCTGAATCAAAGGTACAAAACCCGCCGTTGCCGCACAGAACGCACAATTTTCGCCCCGCATCAACGCTCCGCCTGAGTATAGAAACGGGAATCCGCAATTCAACACTCACCATCCCATGACCGAAAATGCGACCAGCAGAAACGCAGAAACAAGATAGCGCACAAACGTTTACACGTAATGCCAATTTACCGCCCGCAAGAACGCCAAAAGGTTCCGTCTGCACACAAAAAATCGTCGTTCCCGGAACTTGAACCAAATTGACTCGGGAATTTGCTGCTCCACTGCAAGAATACACCCGTCATTTTCCGACGGAATCCCCACAGTACTCAGAATTTTGCCAACGCTGCCCGTCGCCCCCGGCGTAGTTCTCACTCGGGGGACGTCGCGTCCCGCTTTCTGACCGCAGCCGGTTTCGACAATCAAGGCCTGGAACACAGACGTGCTCGAACAGCTCCTCAACCTCGCTGAAATTCGCAGTCAGTTACTGGCCCCGCGGATTGACTGGACATGGACCTGGCTGACAGTATTCGGGCTGCTGATCGGCCTGACCGCCATTTCCTACGGCACACGACCAGGTGTGATCGCCCGCGCCACCACCAAAGAGGCTATACGCCAGCCGCTGTTTCTCCTGCTGCTGACACTCTCCTCTCTTGTTCTGATCGTCAACAGCATCGTACCGTTTTTCACCTTCGAAGACGAAGGTAAAATGCTCACCGAATGCGGTCTCGCTACACTGCTCATCGCAGGTGCCCTGCTGGCCGTCTGGACCGCCGGCACCAGCATCACCAGTGAGATCGAAGGCAAAACAGCAATGACCCTGCTGAGCAAGCCGATCGACCGCCGACAGTTCCTGTTCGGAAAGTACATCGGGATCCTGCAGGCCGTAATCTGGATGTTCCTGATCCTGACTGTGCTGTTTGCCATCCTGACGTTCTTCAAAGTCGGGTATGACCAGAAAGAACAGTCCCTTGACCAGACTCCGCTTTGGCAGTGGATCAGGGTTTCCGACATCGAACTCCCGGTTCCACATCCGGACCGCATGTCCGTTGTCGGTGCGATCCTCCCCGGAATTGCCCTGACATTTATGCAGGTTGCTGTACTCGGTGCAATCAGCGTGACAGTCGCAACCCGCCTCCCGATGGTCATGAATCTGGTTATCTGCTTCGCTGTTTTCGTCGTCGGAAACCTAACCGAAATCATCGTAAACTCCAGTGTTGAGGGCCAGGCGAACGAATCGGTGATCTTCACAGCCCGTTTGATTTCCATGGTTGTGCCGTCCCTTTCAGCCTTCAACATTTCCTCAGCTGTGGCCACAGGTCGCATTGTGCCTCAGGACTACCTGGGACTCAGT